>Ga0153954_1001262_pt1 | contig 14391 bp, 7 predicted proteins | sample TSFL038MetaG_FD_102277 | JGI IMG/M metagenome (GOLD analysis project Ga0153954, IMG submission 102277) | Attine ant fungus gardens microbial communities from Florida, USA - TSFL038 MetaG | ecosystem: Host-associated > Fungi > Mycelium > Unclassified | place: USA: Florida, Wekiwa Springs State... | reverse complement strand
GTTATTTTAACCAAATTCACCAACCCGGAACCTGTAGAACAATGGTGGATCTCTAAGGAATCACTCCCTTATGTCAAAGTAAAGGAGATGAGCCGCCCAGGTAGCGATGGGAAAAATGTGCTGGTTTTAGCTCCGGCCGAAGGGAACCGTGCAGAGATCAACTCCTATTTGGATATGCTGACCGATAAATATGGGAAACTATTGCTGGTCAATGGCCCGTGGCGCCTATCCTTCTGGATTAAAGGAGAGGGAGATAAACCTGAAGTTACCACCCTATTCCGTCGAATCAATGCCAATCATTTCATTAGCAAAGAATTCACCGCGCCTTCCGAATGGCAAAAAATGGAATTTGATTTTAATCCGGTCGATCATGGTCCGGAAGGCCCCTTGCAATTCCAAATCTCAGTTTTAGGAGACAATACTCTCGTTTATATCGACGATATAAATTTAGGTCCCATTCAAGGGGCTGGCGAAGAAATTTGGCGCCAAGATGTGGTGGACATGCTCAAAAAATTGCGGCCTGCCTACATCCGTGATTGGCAGGGTCAAACTTCTGATACCTTTGAGAACCGCATAGCTGCTGATTTTTCCCGCAAAACCTATGCGAAACGTAGCTTTGGAGGAGATGGGGGTGTTAATTTCAGCTATTCTATCCCAGATCTTTTGGCCCTCTGCCAATTGGTGCAAGCAAACCCTTGGATCGTGGTACCGACCACTTTAAGTGATGAAGAGCTGAAAGGATTGGGGACCTTTTTATCGCAACATGCCAATAAAGATCAGTTTTCTGAAGTGATCGTAGAATTTGGCAATGAAAATTGGAATTGGTTTTTCCGCTCCCAAGGCATCCCCATAGCGGCCTCTCATGGACCTGTTGCCGAACGGGCCTTCCACCTGATTGCTTCAACAGCTGGTTCCAATGTGCCTTTACGCAAAGCGATCAATGGGCAGTTTGCTAATCCCGCCTTGACTGAAGAGTTTTTGGAAGGAGCTCCCAATGCAGAAATAATGGGTATTGCTCCCTATTTCTTCGACCAAATGGAAGAAGGGATAACTGAAAAAGAAGCTCTGAAGCAAATGTTTGCAGTCAATACAGACAACTATCAAAAGATCAATGCATTCCTGAACAAAAAAGAGAAAAAGCTCGCCGTTTACGAAATCAATCTACACACGACAACCGGCAATGCGCAAACCGAAGAAAGGGAAAAATATGTCCCTTCAGCGGCCGCTGGTAGCGCTTTAGCCAAGCATTTACTCGTTGCTCTGGAAAATAAAGCCGCGCCTGTATGCGTTTTTTGTTTAGCGCAAATTTCGACGAAAGTAGAAGAAGCTCCCAACAAAGGCGATATTTCTCTTTGGGGGATTTGTCGCGATGTCAGCACAACCAAGCGTTTAAGGCCTACCGGGTTGGCCATGCAGATGTTAAACGAAGTCATTGCCGGCAGCGTCCACCAGACCAAAGTAGAAGGGGACAATCCGATCACTGCGACCGCCTTCCGCACAGCGGATCAATGGAGTGCTGCAATTGTATCGGCTCATCCAAAGAAATCAAGCGTCTCTATTCAATTCCCTGCCGACGAAAGGCAATTGCCAAAAAAAGGAAAAGTGCTCGATGCACAATCCCCTCTCGACAATAACGAAAGGGAAGAACTCGTCAAAATCGGATCGATTGATCTATTGACCAATGAGCGTACGGTGACGGTGCAAGTGCCACCCTATGGCTTTGTGATCCTAACGGCTGGCGATGATTGAGATTGCGGTTGTCTTGTTGGTTTTAGCCACACTGCCAGCAACTTGTGAACTCATTTTGATCACACTAGGGGTTTTGTTCTACCGGACAAAACCCCTTCCAATTTTAAGGAGCCCATTTCCCAAAACAGTGGTGGTGGTGCCGGCCCATAACGAGGCTACCCACATCAAAAAAACAGTGCAAAGTATCCAAAAATGCAAGGGAAGTTTCGATTGCGTAGTCCTTGCAGACAATTGCACTGATAATACAGCCGAAATTGTCCGCGGGGAACAAGTCCAAGTCCTGGAGAGGTACTCAGACGAACGGGGCAAACACCATGCTCTGCGGTTTGCTTTTGCTTCAATTACAGACTACGAACTCTATATCATTGTAGATGCAGATTCAATCGTTGAACCCAATCTGGTTGAAGTATTCCAAGCCCATTTGCAGGAAGGCGCAGAAGCAATCCAAGCTTTATATCTGCTCCCCCCCTCGGGTGATTACCTATCTTCCCGTTTAGCTAGTATTGCCTTCACTGCTTTCAATGCATTGCGGCCCATGGCAAGAAGCACTTGGGATCTTTCCTGCGGAATTTTTGGGAATGGCTTCGGAATTTCAAAAACGATACGAGAAAAATTTCCCATTCCAACCGATACGATTGCAGAAGATGTGGCCTATCATCAAAAATTAGTCCAAGCGGGAATTAAAGTGGTTTTTGCTCCAGAAACCACAGTAACCGCCGAATCTCCTCCTAGCATAAAAGATGCTTCTGACCAGCAGCAGAGGTGGCAGGGGGGACGTCTGCGCCTGTGGAGGGAAAAGACGCCCATCCTTTTTAAGGAATTGCTTAAAGGAAATTGGCTCTGTTTAGAACCGTTGTTAGATCTTTTTACTCCTCCACTAGCCTATTATTGTCCTCTCCTTTTAATACTTCTGTTCACTTCTTTTAAAGGGTATGCGCTCCTTGCTTTGTTCGTTCTCGCGGTCCACGTTGTCCAAACCTTGCGCTATCGCAATCTAGGACTTGCTGATTGGAGCGCTTTGGCGCAAGTTCCCTTCTATCTCCTTAGAAAATGGGCCGATGTACCTCAACTTTTAAAATCCTCTAAGAAAGATGGAACGTGGACCCGTACCAAAAGGAAAGGGGAGTGAAGCCGGAATTAAGCGTCATTATCATCTCTTTCAACACGTGTGAACTTTTAAAAGAGTGTCTACATCACCTTGAGAAAGTTTGTAAAGGGATTAACTATGAGACGATTGTCGTAGATAATGGTTCGAAGGACCACTCTTACGAAATGGTTAAAAGAGATTTCCCCCTCGTCAAAGCGATCCAAACAAAAAATAACGTCGGCTTTGGGCCCGCTAACAATGTGGGTTTTAAACTTGCCCTGGGGGACTATTTTCTTTTGCTCAATTCGGATGCCTTCCCTCAAGAGGGGACGATTCAAGAGGGACTCAAAAGGATGCGGACCGATCAGAAAATTGGTTATGGGGGATGCCGCTTGACCAATCCCGATGGTTCTTTCCAACCTTCTGCACGGCTATTTCCCACCTTTTTGAATATTTTTTTGGAGCAGTCAGGTCTTGCTGAAAGATATGGGCATTCCAAATTTTTTGGACGGTACAACCGCACGTGGGATAACCCGCACAGTACTGCTGAAGTGGATTGGATCCCAGGCGCATTTGTGATGGTTCCTAAGCGGGTGATCGCACAAGTGGGAGGATTTGACGAGCGCTTTTTCCTCTATTTTGAAGAAGTGGATCTTTGCCGCCGAATCAAGGCTGCCGGTTATAAGGTTGTCTACTGGGGAGATTTGAGTGCAATCCATTTAGGAGGCCAATCATCGGCCAATTCCAGAACAGAACTGTGGCGTTTACGGACCCTGTATTTGTATGCTTATAAGCATGGAGGGAGTGTATACGCTTGGCTCTGGAAGCAATTTGGGCTAAATTGGCACCGGTTAAGAAAGTTGAAAAATTATAACAACAACCCAAAAAAAGCATGCTCGGAAAATGAGATCAAACTGATCCAACAAGCCTGGAACGATACAAAGGGGGGAAAGTTTTCTCCTCCGGCACCGTGGTAAATGTAAGGGACCGGCCGAGGGACAGAAGGGACACAAGAGACACAAGAGACGCAAGGGACAAGGGACTGGCCGAGGGACAGAAGGGACATTAGCTATAGAGGCACTCAACATAGATCGAAATCTAAAGGAATCATTCAATATCATTCCTGTTCCTCGGCCCGTCCCTTGTGTCTCTTGCGTCCCTTGTGTCTCTTGCGTCCCTTCTGTCCCTCGGGCCGGTCCCTTGTGTCCCTTCTTCCCTTGCGTCCCTTTAGGCTTTGTCCATTTGACTTTTGCAGCTGTCTCACATAAACGTTATCTTATGGATACCTAAATGACTACAGATGACCTAGATTTACCTTCCACCATCTCCCGCAACGCCGGAGTCATGATGCTGGGCACTTTCATCTACCTTGTCACGCGGCTTTTTTTGCCCCCATACATTCTGAAGTACCTTACACTGAATGAATACGGGATCTGGACCTACTGCTTTATCGTCGTCGGTTATTTGGGCATGGGGATTTATGGGATCTCGAATGTTTACGTACGTTACATCGCCGTTTACAACGCCCATAATCAACTGGAAAAAATCAACCGACTGGCCGCTACAGGCGTCCTCTTTTCTTTAGGTTTATGCCTGTTATGCGTCCCCTTGCTTTGGTTTGGATTGCCTTATGCGATCGATGCTTTAAAAGTTACGTCCGATCTCAAAAAAACAGCCTTTTGGATTATTTTTGGAACCTCTTTGATCTTTTTACTCGATATGGTCTTTGCGGTCTTTGCGTCCACATTGCAAAGCTTACACAAATTCACCATTGAAAGAAGCTTTTGGACCTTGTCTGTATTAATTGAAGCAGCCATTATTTTGATCACCCTAGCTGCTGGCTGGGGGTTATATGGCCTTCTTGCAGCTTTTGGCATGCGGATTCTCCTCTTTATCATTTTGTGCGCGATTGCCTGTAAGCGGCTGTTGCCTACCTTTTCAATCGCTCCACATCATGCCGACAGGCAAGATCTTCACTATTTTTACAATTATGGCGGCGTGGTACAAGCAACCGGAATTTTGTCGATTGTCAACCGCTCTCTGGAGCGCCTCCTATCTGGTTTGACGATGGGTCCGAGTGCAGCCGCGCTTTATGATATCGGGGAAAAATTTCCCACCATGGCGACGCAAATCCCCTCTTCGATCAATGCAGTGATATTGCCGGCGACCTCCCACTTGCATGCTAAAGAACAGCATCAGCAATTGGTGGATGTTTATTTACGGAGCTCTCGCTGGATCAATATCATTACCGGTGTGATGATGGGGTTTATGGCGCCTTTTGCCTTCTTCTTAATCACTATCTGGTTGGGTTCCGATCCCCAATATGCCTTAGCACCAACCATTTTAGCTTGCTTTACCATCGCCTATCAAATGGATGTGCTTACGGGCCCCGGTTCGGCCACTTATCGGGGGATTAATCGCCCTTTTAGAGAATTATTTTACCCTCTTCTCCAATGTGTGCTTGTCCTCGGAACTTTTGCTACGCTGTTTTACCTGTACGGACCCTCCATTTGGATCATCAACGTTTCAGTGGCTTCGATGATGGTACTCTCAGCTTTGATTTATATTTACCGCAATAACAGCTTTTTGCAAGTGTCCCAGCGCCATTATTTTAAGCATGTCTTTCTACCGGGACTTCTACCCTATATCCTGGGAGGAGCGCTTTATCTCATCCTCGAACCCCTTATGCTCCCCTATTTAAAAGCGCGTTGGACCCTTTTTTATGCCTTTTTAGGCGCTTTAGCCCTCTATTTGCTGATTGCCATCCCCTTTTATTATTTTGCCCTTCTCGACCGCGAAGAGCGTTTCTTTTTAAAACAAAGAGCAAAATCCTTCCTTTTTAAAGGTTAATCTCTTATCATCTTTTCTTAAATGCCTATTTAAGTTGGAGAAAACATGTCTTCTGTAAAAAAGAAGCGTAAATATAAAATCGCGAAGCATAAGCGCAAAAAGCGCAGCCGCCGCGACCGTCACAAAGGGAAATAAATCCCTCGCTTTTTGCTGAGCGGGATTTCCTGCTCAGCGTTTCATCCAAAAAATTATGTGGAAGTACCCTAAACATTACGACGTAATCATCATTGGTGGAGGCCATGCCGGCTGTGAGGCTGCGCTTGCTTCTGCAAGGATGGGCGCGAAAACCTTGCTTTTGACGATGAGTCTCGACACCATCGGCAAAATGAGCTGCAACCCTGCTGTAGGGGGGGTAGCGAAAGGGCACATTGTGCGGGAAATCGATGCCCTTGGCGGCGAGATGGGAAAATGCATTGACGCTACCGGAATCCAATTTAGGATGCTAAATGCCACAAAGGGTCCTGCCGTATGGGCTCCCCGCGCTCAAGCTGACAAGGTCGCCTACCAATTCGATATGAAACACCGCCTCGAACAAACCCCTAATTTGGAGATCAAGCAAGGGACCCTGGAGGATTTCGCATTAGAGCATGGCTCTATCCAATCGATCCTCACCAAAGAAGGGATCGAATACTTCACCCGCGCTGTGGTTTTGACTACAGGCACCTTTATGCGTGGGCTTTTACACATTGGCGAAACCAATTACACGGGTGGACGCGCCGGAGATCCCCCTTCTTTGGGTCTTTCTGCCTCTCTAGAGAGGTTAGGGCTCAAATTGGGACGCCTTAAAACAGGCACCCCCCCGCGGATCAACAAGCGTTCGATCGACTATTCTCTCTGTGAAGAACAGCCCGGCGATCCTGGGATCCGCTTTTCTTTTGATCCCCCCGAGAGAGCTCCGCTAGCTCAAGTGTCGTGCCACATCACCTATACGACCGAGCAAACAAAGGAAATTATCTTAAAAAACATCCACCGCTCTCCCATGTACTCGGGAAAAATCCAAGGGATAGGCCCCCGCTACTGCCCTTCAATCGAAGACAAAGTGGTCCGTTTTTCCGACAAAGAGCGGCATCAAATTTTTCTTGAACCGGAAGGTTTGACCACCGAAGAGGTGTATGTCAATGGGATGTCTTCTTCCCTTCCCTTCGATGTGCAATTGGAATTTATTCACAGCATTCCTGCCCTGCGCAACGCCGAAATCATGCGCCCCGCCTATGCGATCGAATACGATTATCTCGTCTGCGGGCAAATCACCCCTACATTGGAATGTAAGGCGGTTCCAGGGCTTTTTTCCGCCGGGCAGATCAACGGCACATCGGGTTATGAAGAAGCCGCTGGACAAGGAATGATGGCAGGGATCAATGCCGCTGCCAAGGTATTGGGGCAGGCACCCCTCATCCTATCCCGCTCAGAGGCCTATATCGGGGTGATGATCGACGATCTCGTCACGAAGGGGCTCGATGAACCCTACCGGATGTTTACCAGCCGCGCCGAACACCGCCTCCTGCTGCGCCAAGACAACGCCGACATGCGCCTCCGCAAATACGGCTATGAATTGGGCTTGATCGATCGGCAGCGCTACGACCGCTTGCTGCATAAAGAACAAACACTTGCCCAAGAAACGGTTCGGCTAGGCAAAATCTTCAAAACCGTGAATGGAAAAGGAGCCTCTTTAGCGCAGCTCCTCTGCCGCCCGGAAGTCACTTACGCCTCTCTCTTAGCTGAGTTTCCCGATCAAGTGACCGACCACGGCGAGGAGATCAATTTCCAAATTGAACTCAATTTAAAATATGCGGGTTACATCGATCGGCAAGTCGGGGAAGTCGCCAAGCTCGATCACATCGAAAGCATCAAAATCCCTGCCCACTTCGATTTTGGAACCGTCATAGGCTTGCGCAATGAAGCCAAACAAAAATTGGCCCGCCACAATCCGGTCAATCTAGGGCAAGCCTCGCGCATTGCAGGCGTCTCTCCAGCAGATATTTCCGTCCTCATGATCGCGCTTTCCAAGAGTCGCCATGAATCTTCTCGAACTCCATAACTGCCCCATCTTTGAACAGCTCCAAATCGAAGAAGCGCTCCTCCGTACCGATCAGGAGAACTGGTGCATTTTAAATCACGGTTCGCCGCCGGCGATCGTCTTCGGCATCTCGGGCAAACCCCATCTCCACATTGACCCGGTTCACTTTTCCAAAAATCCGGTGCCCCTCATCCGCCGTTTCAGTGGCGGAGGCACCGTCCTCACCGATCCCAACACCCTCTTCGTCACCTTCATTTGCAATGTTAAAGATACGCATGTCCCTTGCTCACCGCGCGAAATCCTCTCCTGGACCGAAGAACTCTATGGCCCTCTCTTCAATCATCCTGCTTTTCACATCCAAGAAAACGACTATGCATTTGGTGAAAAAAAATTTGGCGGAAACGCCCACTACCTCACACGCGACCGCTGGCTGCACCACACATCCTTTCTCTGGTCCTATGATCCTGAAGCCATGAAAATGCTTGCCTTGCCCCCCAAGCAACCGACCTACCGGCAAAACCGCTCCCACGACGAATTTTTAACCACCCTATCCAACCATCTGCCGTATAAGTTGGCTCTTTTCGATTCACTAAAAGCCCATCTGTCCCACACATGTAAATCAATGCGAGATATCGAACCAATACTCAGTCGCCCGCACCGAAAAGCAACACACTTCATCACAGATTTTTAGAGAAAAAATAAGATTATATATCAGATTGAGTTTATTTGTTTTGTCTGTTAAACTGTTTCTATGAGTTTATTGAATTTTTCTTTAGATCAACACCGTCCTCGAGTTCTCACAGATCCACCTGCGTCGAATAATCTGGCCCGAGTTATTAAAGAACCATTTTTGCTTATCGCATCCCATTTGAATTCCAATACCTTTTATAGGACAGCCCGAGAGAATTATACTTGGTTTCAGTGGTTAAACGAATTTGCCCGTCAAAAAATTCAAGAACTTGATCTCACCCTATTTAGAAAATTGGACAATCCCAAGCGTAACTGGGCAGCAGTTTACTGCTATAAATTGCGTCTGTTGGAAAACTTTACTTTAGGAATTTGCAAAATTGATCTATTGCAAAGAGTTGTTTATCTTCAACATAGTTTAACAGATCAATCCAGCATCCCTGCGCATTTAATGGGTATCCAAACGAAACATGCCTATAACTTTCCAAATCCCATAATAGAAATCACCAATCTAGAAAAAGGCACTATAGACCTAACATATGAAATAACTGGCACTGATGGTTTTAGTAGTCCCCCTGATTCCCGAGCCCATGGCTTATTGTGGCAGTTAATCTCATCTCACTTATCAGCTTTCGAAATTTCATCCGGGCAGTTGATCTTTTCGATTGCAACAAATGAGCAGTCCATTGAAGAGGTCCAAGAAACGCTATCAGGGCATACTGTAATTCAATGTAACTCCAAAATATTTCTCCATTATCCAAAGCAAAAAGTTCTAAAAACATTAACTCCTCCCCCGGACTATCCAAAAGTTATTTCAGGATTTTTAAAAAACAGACATTCCCAAAACCCAAAAGAACTCACTCTATTATGGGTTTCTGCTTCCCAAGAACCTTTTGGGGGCACACTTGTCACCTATCCATTAGATCCTCCTGACGGCGAATGTGTCATACCTCTCGAATCTAAACAAATATCCATGTCAGCCCGCGGATCCCTTTTTCACTTAAGTGGAGACTATCTTTTAGTAAAACAAGAGCAAGAATGGATTCTTTACCACCCCAACCAAGAAAAAAGGGTCGGCATCAAAGATTTTGTCATTTTAGACAATGGAATTTTAATCCTGTATGACCAGCATTTGTCTTTTATAGGCGCTTCAACAGAGAGTCTTAATTTTGAACAAAATATTCCGCAAGCTTCTTTTGTCTATGCTAGGGCAATTGGACCTAATCAAGCGTTTCTTCTGTCAGTTGATAAAGATGCAACAAAAATCAAATTATGGAAATGGGATCAAGATCTGTTATTTCCTTTGAATGAATTCCCGATTCCCACTACTTTTTACAACGTCAACCGATTGAATGGCTATCGCTTCAAATATGATGAAGCGCGTCTTATTTTTGATGCCTCTTCCTATTTAATGGTCTTGAATTTCGCCCGAACACCCGCTGCAATCACTCACAAATCTATCGTTTACAGTTCTGAGCACAAGCTTGGTAGGTTACCCCTTCCCGGACAATCGTATGCTTTTACACCAACCAAGCCCGCTATTCCTCTTACAGCAAGATTCTGGTCGATCGCTGAGTCCTGGATTTTTTCCTCGGCAAAAATATTTTCAAATCCGTATCAGTAGCTGCCAAAGTCTCTCCCGTCTCACTAAAATCTCTCACATTTTCTGTCACTAAATAATGAATTTTACTTCTCACAATAAAATAAAAAAGATAAAATAGCTCCCTAATCTAAACAAGGAGTTTATAAAATGAAAAAAATTATTTTGACCCTTACGCTGGCGGTGAGCGCAACTTGCTTTGCTGGACCTCCACGCGATAATGATTCTTTCCAAGAAGGTTTTTATGCGCTCCAAGCAGAAATGCATCAAGCCCTAGAAAAAGGGGAAATTGAAATCCACAAAAGCAGAGATATCTCCAAAAAACTTAAGGCTAGATTACAGGTGGAATTAGATAAGGCGAAAGCTGCTGAAGCTAAGCTGGAAAAAGCAGTGACTTCACCCGACATTTCCGATAAACTCAAAGGCAAGTGGCTGAAAGAAGTGATCAAAATTAAAGACAAAAAAATGCGCAAGCATAAAAAAGAAAAAATGGCGGAAATCCCCGAAAGAGCCAGTTGAAGAAGTAAAGTGCCCTAGATTTTAGAGCATTTTTGGAAAACCAGGCCACTTAAGTAGCGATTTTTCGATTTTGGAACAGCACTTCGCAGACAATAAAGGATAGCGAAAAAAACCCGCCAATAAGGGCCGAAAAGCTGTCCTATCAACAGTGTTGATAAAGGTGGGTTCATTTCCCATGGTTTGGGACAAAGCCCGCACCTGGCGTCATGATCCCTTAAAAAAACTTAATATCGTTGATGCGACGTTAGGTTTTCAGTTATCCCTATCAGCGGCATCTTTCATTATATCCATTTCTGCTTTTCCACATCAATGTTCTTAACCTTCAATAATGAAGATTTATTTAGTCACAAATTATTGCTAAAAGAGTAAAATGTTAGCCTTTTCTCTCGCTATTGATTGGGTTTGAGATATTTATCAAACCACTTGATTGTTCGTTCTTTATAATCACGTTTATTTTCAGGTTTTCTAAGACTATGTCCTTCACCTGCAAAAATAACAAATTGAGTGTCTACGCCAAGTGCCTTAAGTGCGCGCCAATACTCCAACGCTTGCGCTGCAGGAACTTCTTTATCATACTCTGAAGCAAAAATTAAAATAGGCCCCTAATGTGAGAAACCACATATTTTCCAGTTTATCTTGCAAGATGTAGCGAACGATGTTAGAACATAATCCGTTAGCTTTGGAATAGGTAGAAAAAAATGTCCCGTCATATTTACTAGCTCCGCCATCGGTACTAAACCAAAAATGCACTGCCCCAAATTTCTCACCCTAATAATCATATTCCCTTCTTGCGGAGAGTATGTATTTTGAATTTTATTGACATCCCATTTTATTTTGTAATCGGAAAAGACAGAGTGAGAAGGGTGTATTCACCTGGTTTTGATTCAGCGGTAATTTGGCCTTCACATATTTTGGTGACAATGTCGTGCACAAGGGAAAGCCCTAGACCCGTCCCAGTGCCGGTGGGTTTGGTTGTGTAAAACGGCTGAAAAATTTTCGGCAAACTCTCAGCGGAAATACCCATTCCATTGTCTTGGATGCGCACAACAATCTGATTGTCTTGCGTGAAAATTTCAAGGTTAAGTTTGGGTTGAAACGTACTTTCAACTTTCTTTTTTTCCTCTACAGCATAAAAAGCATTGTCCAACACGTTTTCGAAAACGATTTCGATCTCTTTTGGAAATGTTTCAATCAAAGGAAGGTTGGCTTCATATTTCTTTATAATTTCCACTTCTAAGTTGGGATCCTTTTTGTGCCATTTTTGGGAAGAGGTTTGGAGGGCTAGTTCCAGGAGCTGTTGTAAATAGGCCTGCCCCTTGGAACCAGGCTCATGTTTGTCATGCGCTAGCATCGCATTGACAATGCCATCAGCGCGTATTCCGTGCTCACGGATTTTTTTCATGAGCTGATTAATTTCTATTGAAATTGATTTAACCTCTGCATAATCAATATCCTTTTTAGTGAGATTCTCAATCAATTCTTGTGTGAGATCATCAGTAACTACCGAAAAATTAAGGACAAAGTTAAGGGGATTTTTCAATTCATGCGCAATCCCTGAGGTTAAAGATCCCAAAGCCGCTAACTTTTCTTGTTGAACCAATTGATTCTGCAGCGCTTGAAGCTTTTTGAACGCGGTCTCCAATTGTTGGTTTGTTACTTTAAGTTCAGCCGTCCTTTCGGCAACTGTTTGCGTCAGTTCTTTTTGACGCTTCTGCAGCGTCGCCGTTCTCCAACGGAAAATTAAATCCAGAGCCACAAGGCCGCTTACAATATACAACATAATGGCCCACCAGCTTCTATACCAGGGGGGAAGAACGGTGAAACCATAAGTAATGGGTTCGCTCCAGACGCCAAAAGGGCTTCGAGCTTTTACTTTCAGTTGATAGTTGCCCTCATAAATATTGCCGAATGTGGCCGAAGTATTATTTGAAGGGGGGCTCCAATCTTTATCATACCCTTCTAGCTTGTATTGATATAAAACGTCCTGCGGCAACGCAGGTTCAGTGGCACCAAAATCAACCGTGATATTGTTTTGAGCATAGATAAGTTTGAGATCCTCTGGGACGTAAGAAAATTTCTGAAGATCGCCAAATTCTAAATCCCCAAATTTCTTACGCATCTCGTTGCGTCTAACCTCAGTTAAGGGATGCCCGTATGTGATGACCTCTTCAGTAATATGGGGAGGGATGACTTCCGCACCGCCTTCGAGTTTTTGAAAATCATCAAAATTTTTGTTGTTTAAGTCGCTCCAAATGATATTTTCATTATCTATTCGCAGGCGGCTAATAAATACATGTGGAGGGTCATCGCTCTTTTTTAATGCTGAATAATCGATGCGGACTAAGGATGACTTGTTAGAACCGGTACCTTCCCAAAGGATTCCTTTGCTATCAAGAAACAAACCATTTTGTCCTGCATTTGCATCTTTAATGGGATAACCCTTTTGAGTGTTATAAACTTCAAATATGGGTTTGTATTTCTTCAATTCCTCATTTTTTAAATGATTTTGAGGCGGGATTGTAACCTGATTGGAAGAAGAGGAAAGAGGAGCATACCCCTTTAAAAGGGCTAGCCCATTTTCAGTTCCAAAGGCTAAAAAATTTTCCTTGGTAAGGGCAAAACTAAGAATCGCATCATCAGGAAGACCATCTAGGGTAGAATAGTTGGCGAAAGTTGATCCATCAAATCGGCTGGCGCTAGCACTCGTTCCAACCCATATATTGCCCTCTTCATCTTCAAAGAGCCCCCAGGTATTATTAACAAGCAACCCATCTGCTGTTGTATAATTAACAAAAGAGGTGCCATCGAATTTACTTATTCCCCCACCATCTGTTGCAAACCATAGATTTCCGTTTTTATCGATAAGGGAAGATCTGATCGCATTATTAGCCAATCCTTGCTCAGTTGTATAGTTGGTAAACGATTTCCCATCGAATTTGGAAAAACCCTTCTTATCTGTACTGAACCATAAATTTCCCGCCTGATCTTGTTGAATGCTCCAGATCCAGTTATCAGGCAATCCCTGTTCTGTTGTATAGGTGGTGAAGGACGTTCCATCGAATTTGGTGACACCCCCCTCGACTGAGCCAAACCAAAGGTTTCCATCCTTATCTAAAAAACTGCTCTCAAACTTATCGTCTGGCAAACCCTGTTGGATGGCATAGTGTGTAAAAGATTTTCCATCATATTGAAATATGCCTCTTCCCAAAGTACTGAACCATAGATTTCCTTTCCTATCTTCAGCGACACTTCTGACAACTTCCAATTTATAGTTTGTTAAGAATTTTCCACTGTACTTGCACACCCCATTCCCGTAGGTAATAAACCACATATTTTCCAGTTTATCTTGTAAAATGTAGCGGACATTGTTATCGCATAATCCATTTTCTTTGGAAAAAGTGAAAAAAGACTTGCCGTCATAAACACTTGCGCCTCCATCGGTACTGAACCAAATATGGCCTGCTTTATCTTCCATGATGTGCCAAACGGCATTGTGAGCTAACCCTTCCTTGGTGGTGTATGTGATAAAGGTTTTTCCATCATATTTGCTTGCTCCCGATTCGGCTGTACCGAACCACAGATTTCCCTTGCTATCTGCCAATATCGCACGGATGTTATCGCCCGCTAATCCATCAGTCCTGGTATAAGTGAGAAATGATTTTCCATCAAACTTAGCTACACCACTCCCTTCAGTGCCGAACCAGAAATTCCCCATTTTATCTTCCGCAATTGCATAGATCTTATTACTTGGTAACCCGTCATCCATTGTATAGCTGGTAAAAGATTGACCATCGTATTTACTTGCCCCCCCTCCATAGGTGGCGAACCAGATATTCCCCTCTTTATCTTCCAATATTCCCCGAAGATGGTCATTTGCAAGCC
>Ga0153954_1001261_pt1 | contig 14423 bp, 11 predicted proteins | sample TSFL038MetaG_FD_102277 | JGI IMG/M metagenome (GOLD analysis project Ga0153954, IMG submission 102277) | Attine ant fungus gardens microbial communities from Florida, USA - TSFL038 MetaG | ecosystem: Host-associated > Fungi > Mycelium > Unclassified | place: USA: Florida, Wekiwa Springs State... | reverse complement strand
GCGCAGGATCGCCGACGTCTCCTCCGAAACGATCGACACATTGCTGGTCGCGGGTGCCGAGCGAGAGCCATTGCTGCAAGCGATGGCAGACGCGGCAAGCCGCGAAGAGCTACCTAAAATGGCTGGCTCGGCAAAGCGGTTCGGCTCCGTCTGCACCGGCGCATTTATTCTGGCCGCACTCGGACTGCTCGATGGTCATCGCGTCGCAACCCATTGGGATGATGCGCTCCGCTCGCCAAGGCCTTTCCCTCTGTGAACGTCGAGCCGGACGCGCTTTACGTCAAGGACGGACGGCTCTGGACCTCCGCCGGTGTCAGCACCGGCATCGACATGGCGTTGGCGACGGTCGCGCACGATCTGGGTACGACGGTCGCTGGCGAGGTTGCGAAGCGGCTCGTGCTCTATGCACGCCGCCCCGGCTTTCAGTCTCAGTTCAGCCCTCTATTGCTGGCGCAGGTGAGGGCCGAGAGTCCCTTTGCCGACCTCATTGGATGGATCCAGGCCAATCTCAGCGCGCCGTTGGACGTGCCGACACTGGCCGCGCGCGCCGGCCTTTCTGAGCGCACTTTCCATCGTCGGTTTGTGGCAGCAACTGGCGAAACTCCGGCGCGTTTCGTCGAGGCCGCACGGTTGGACGCTGCACGCATGCTTCTCTCGCGAGGATCGTCGCTGAAATCGGTCGCCGCGCAGGTGGGGCTGTTTCCGGCGACACGCCTTGCCGACGCGTTTGAACAGCGCTTCGGCATCTCGCCGCGGCTGTTTCGTGAGATGCACGCCGAACTGTGATCGGCCAAAGGATCAGCCGCGTCTGAACCAGACGCGGCTCGTCCTCTGCATGCCAGGCTCAATACTGATGGAGATCCTGAGCCTCGGCTGCGGCGAGACAACGTTCTATTCGTTCTTCAAGCCGGCTTGTTTGATTGCTTCGCCGTATTCCGCGTAACGCTTCCCGATGAGATCGGCGAAATCCGAACCGCAGGTGAGCACGGGGTAAAGGTCCTGTATCTCCAGCTTCTGCTTGACTTCCGGAACGTTCATCGCCGTCTTGAACCAGGCGATAAGCTGATTTGTGGTATCCGCCGGGGTCTTTGCCGGTACGATCGCGCCGAACCAGTTGTCCATCCGGACCGTCGGGAAACCGCTTTCCGCGAATGTCGGCACGTCAGGAAGCGGCGCCATGCGGTGGTCGGCGACGACGGCCAGCGCGCGAAGCTGTCCGCCTTTGACGGCTGCCGAGACAACCGAATAGCCTGCGAGAGCCGCCATCACATGGCTCCCTATCACTGCGGTAACAGCCGGCGCGCTGCCCGGATAGGGAACGAAAGTAACCTGTATGTTCGACTTCGCCGTCAGTTCAGTCAGGCCGAGCTGGAACGTCGTACCCGGCCCTTGCGCGGCGATGGAAACCTGTCCGGGCCGCGCGGCGGCATCCTTCAGGACGTCCGCGAGTGTGCGATACGGCGACGACGTCGGGACGACGAGAACCGTGGGTGACTCCACGAGCGCGCAGAGCGGCTCGAAACTGTCGACCGGGTGATAAGGGGCTTTCCGGATTTGCGCATCGATCAGATAGGTTGCCGGCGTGATCAGGATGGTGTTGCCGTCGGCGGCTTGGCGAGACGCAAATTCGGTACCGATCATACCGCTTGCGCCAGGCCGGTTTTCAACGACCGTATTAACTCCTTCCGCGGCCCCGATCTGTGCGGCCATCAGCCGGGCTATGAAGTCGGTGCTGGCGCCGGGAGGGACGGGAACAATAAAGCGAATAACTCTGGCAGAAATAGCCGAAGTGGAAACGGCAGCAACGACCGCCACGGCGGCGAAACCACGAAGCATCCAGGTCAGAAGCTTCATGAGCAATCTCCCCCTTACACCGACGATCGGGCAAGCAGGCCGAGCGCCAAGATTAAAAAAAGCGGGTACTGGCCGTCACCAGCCCGGCCCCTGAAGCCATGTCGCTTCGGATGGCGCGGCGAGAACACGGATGTCAGGCCGGTTTGTATACAGGCTCCGGTTGCGCAAAGAACTTCATGAGGAGGTAGTACACCAGCATGTAATTCTTTTGCTGGAATGAAGCGTGAGCGATGCCGGGCATCACGCAGAACTGCTTGTCGGCGTTCGGGAGCTTCTTGAAGAAGGCCAGAAGGTCGTCCATCGACGCGATCCCGTCGAACTCTCCGCGCATGACCATCACCGGCATCGTGAGCTTTTCCGGATCGACGACCGGCAATCGCGAACACATGTCGACATAGGTTCCCGTCGGCATCGCGCTATCGAGCGCGAGGATCGCGCTTGCGAAGGCGTCAACCACCGCGTCGTCGGCGGTTCCGGGATGATCGCGATTGAAAATGCTGTGAACGAATGCGCGATCGATAGGACGGGTATTTCGCGCCAGGTATTCCGGCAGTTTCTTGCTACGCTCGGCGAGTGTGGGGCTGCCCTCGCCTGTCCATACGAACGCATCCAGCGCCAGGCGTTTCACGCGATCCGGAAAGCGCTGCGCGAAAAGCGCGGCGCGCAGCGCACCCGATGAGATCCCATAAAGAAGAAGCGGTCCGGTCTTGCGAAGGTTCGCGATATATTCGGATGCCGCGGCAAGATCGTCGGCGCCGTTGCTGATGTCGAAATTGATGTTTCGCTTCTTGTCGGAGCGGCCATACCCCTCCATGTCGACACACCAGGTATCGTACCCCTGGGCGGCAAACCAGTCCATGACCGACGAATTCGGACGGCCGGGCACCTTCAGATCGAAGGTGGGCTGCGATGCCATCGAAGATCCATGCACAAACAGCACCGTGCCTTTCGGACTGGAGCCGGCCGTCGATTTCTTCTCGAACAGGAAAAGCCGAACATCCCCCTTCTGGGTCCAGTGCTCCATTCCAGGCGCGGTCGCATCTTCTTTCATCGGCTCTGCTCGGTTCTTGAAGCGTTACGCAAATTGATTGCTCAGCGTCCCAAGTCCGGCGATCCACACCCTGACTTCGTCACCGGGCCGCAGGAATTTTGGCGGATTGAATCCGATGCCGACGCCGGAGGGCGTGCCGGTCGCGATGATGTCTCCGGGCAGCAAAGACATGCCCGACGAAATCGATTCGATCAGCGTGGGGATATTGAAGATCAGGTCGCGGGTGTTGGCGGACTGACGGAGTTCGCCGTTGACCCAGCATTTGATTTCGAGATTTTCGGGGTCGACCTCATCGGCCGTCGTGACCCACGGGCCCATCGGGCAAAACGTATCGAGCGCCTTTCCGAGAAACCATTGCTTGTGGTTCCTCTGACGGTCGCGCGCGGTGACGTCATTGACGATCGTATAACCCCAGATGTGGTTATAGGCGTCTGCTTTGCTGATGTTGGCGCCCGGCTTGCCGATGACGAGCGCCAGCTCGGCCTCGTAATCGACCGATTGCGTCAAACCGGAATGCAGGTTGACCCGGTCTCCCGGCCCGACAATGCAAGTGGACGGCTTGGTGAAGACGGCGGGAAAGGAATCAACATCCGTCGTGGCGCCCGCCTCAAATCCGCTACGGGCAAATTCGCGCGCGTGCTCGCGATAATTCTTGCCGACACAGATGATGTTGCGCGGGGTCTCGGCGAACGGCGCGAGCAGTTTGATTTCGTCGATGGGAAGCCATTCTCCATGCGCGGCCGAAGTCGTCGGCGTGCTGGAGATCAGGGCGCCGACATCGCCGGTAACGCCAGAGAGCGGCCTTATCCTGTTACCTTCCTCATCGATCTGTCCGATGCCAACTTGTCCGCCTTTGCTGAATCGCGCAAATTTCATTGGAGTTTCACAACCGGGGAATTTCACAACCGAGTTCAAGTCCGCCGCAAATTGGTGTACCAATGCGGCTGACTGGTAGGAAAATGGATACACCGTTCGATGTCAACAACCAAATTGGGCGCCCACGATTCCGACACACCTGACCTGGCTTCCGGTGCTGCCGGTCAAGCGCGACAGACGATTGAGCGGCACCTGAACGATCTATTGGCTTCGAAGCGCTTCGGGCCGGGCGCGCGATTGCCGACGGAGCGGGCGCTGTCGGAGCAGTTCGGCGTGCCACGAAGCGCAATACGAAATGCGTTCTCGCGCCTGGAAGCGATCGGCAAGGTTGTGCGGATGGCGGGAAGCGGCACTTATGTGGCCGAGGCCGGCCCCTGCCCGCTGCCGAAAGATGCCGAGCAACGTATCTCGCTCGAGTCGAGCCCGCTCGAAATCATGGAAATGCGCATTCTGATCGAGCCCAGGGTGGCGCCATTGGTGATTTCCCGCGCGACCAAATCAGATCTGGATTTCCTGCAGGAATGCCTCGATCAAGGCGAGGCGGCGGACAGCCTGGAAGGCTTCGAGGAATGGGACACGCGTTTGCATCAGGCAATCGCCGAAGCCAGCCACAATCGCCTGTTCATCAATATCTACGGCATGATCACGGCGGCGCGTGAGCAACTGGAATGGGGAGAGCTCAAGCGTCGCAGTCTCAATCCGCAGCGGCGCGTCGTGCTCGAGCAGCAGCACCGCGACATCGTCGGCGCATTGCGGGCGCGCGATGCGGAGCGGGCCGAGATCGCGATGCGCGAGCACCTGCATGTCGTTCAGCGCAACCTGCTCGGATAGGCCCCGCCGCAATCGCGCGCCTCAGCAAGCATCGACGACGTTTGTCGAAACAAAAACCTGATCCTGCGCGCAAATTGGTTGACAATCTTTTTGCCGGCCTGCCAAATTGGTTTAAAGTGATGAACCAATTCTGGCGAGGTCGTAATGGCGGATCAAGGCGATCGGCAGGCGGATCTTCTCCTGGCCAACGGAACGATTGTCACTGTCGATCCTGAGCGGCGTGTGCTCGGCAACAGTTCGGTGGCCGTTTCCAACGGTCGCATCCTGGAAATCGGTCCCGCCGCCGAACTCCAGGCGAAATACAAATTCGCAACGGTCCTCGACTGCTCGCACAAAGCCATTTTGCCCGGCCTGATCGACCTGCACGGGTATATCGGCTGGAGCATCATGAAATCGCTGGGTGAGGGTCTCGACAACGTGAAGTTGCGCGCCCTTTACGAGCGAATCCTGACCCAGCTGACCGACGAAGAATGGTGGCTGGTCGAGGCGCAACTGTGCGCCCTCGATCGTGTGAAATTCGGTACCACCTTCATGTACTCCATGATGGGCGGGAACGGCACGCGAACAGACGACCCCGTCTTCACCCGCCTCGCGGCGCGGGGAGTGTCTCAAGTCGGCATTCGGGCGCGGATCGGAATTGGCCCGGCACGTCCGCCGTGGCCCCGCGTTTATTCACGCTGGCACGATGGCGTGAAAACGGATCATGACGTGGCGTTCGAGACCGTCATCGACAATTGCGACAAGCTGCTGGGCGAACGGCCCGATCCTTCGGGGCTGGTGGAGTATTGCACGGCGCTCTCCCGCTTCGGCAACCGCAACGTTCACGATCCCGTTTGGTCGGAGGATCGAGAGCAATGGGTGCATCGCCAGGCGGAAGCCATTCGTCATCTGATGAAGAAGCACAACGTCCCGTTCTGGACCCATGCTTACGGCAATGCGGTCGAGTACGCCTACGACGAGAAGCTGGGCTTGCTCGGCCCGAACACCATTCTATCACACTGCACCGATCTTCCTCCGCGCGCAATCGAGATCATCAAAGAAACCGGGACGAGCGTCGGTCATCAGCCGCGGATCTACCGCGTCATCAATCATGACTGCCCCGTGATTGAAATGATCGACGCCGGCATCGCGGTCGGATTGGGGACTGACACGCCAGCGAACAACGCTGCCGACTTGTTCCTCGACATGCGCGCGGCGATGCTGCTGCAACGCGTGCGCTTCCGCGACACCCGCGTTTTGCCGCCGGGTAAAGCGCTGGAGATGGCGACGATCGATGGCGCCCGGGCGCTCGGACTTGAAAAAGAAATCGGTTCGATTGAAGTCGGCAAGAAGGCCGACATGATCACCATCGACATGCGCCAGCCGCATCTTTATCCGCCGGACATGATTGCCATGCGTCTGGTGACCAATGGCTCGGGAAAGGATGTCAACGATGTGGTGATTGGCGGACGCATCGTCATGCTGGACCGTAAGATGACGACGGTTGACGAAGGCGCCATCCTCGATCGCGCCGTGGACCTGTATCACCGAACCATCGCCCGCGGCTCATTGCAGGAGATGACAGAACTGCACGAAGGCTTCTGGAACGCGGCGCGTTTCTAGAGCATGATCCGGAAAAGTGTGTAGCGGTTTTCCGAAAAGATCATGCTCAAACAAGAGGCTAAAGCGCGATGATGATTCGACCAAAAATCATCGCTCTTTAGCTGCGTTCTTGCGCCCGACGCGGGCGGAGACGATGAGGTCTGCCGGCGGGTAGCGGTCGAGGCCGCCGGCCCGCCGGCGTCACTTGCCGAAGGCGAGTGATCCAAGGAGCCGGCTATCGAGTCTTTTTCGGTTTCCCCTGCTCGAATGCCTCGGATAGTCCGATCAAAACCCCGCTTACCAATGTGGCATAGTTCTGTGTGAACGAGTGCATCAACTTCAAACTGTTCTCGCGCGAGGAACGCATAGCGGCCTTGGCCTGGTGCGCATAAGTCTCAAGGGTCTCGGCCGCCCGCGCGCCGCTATCGGTTCCGCCCGGGTGAACATTTCCCAGGATCGTCATCCACTGCTCTTTGGTGTCACCGCCCGCTTTACGGGTAGCTGCCTTGATGCCTTCAAGGAATTTTTCCTCGAATGCCTCTAATTCCTTGAGCCCCTTCTTGATTCCCGACTGTTCAAAACTCGCGCCACTCTCGGTGAGTTTTCCAAGCGCTACCTTATTGGCTTCAACCACCTTGAGTAAGGCTTCATCCATCCCGGCAAAGGCACCGGAGAGTGTCTTCTCAACGTCGCGCTTCTCATCAGCGATGCCAAGATTCACGCCCTCCGTTACATTGCGGACCACGCTGCCGATCTGCTTCAAGCTGAGCTCGCGAGCCTGCAAGGCCTGCAGCGTAAGGTCGCGAATCGTCGTACGCACATGCTCCGATCCCTTGACCGCCTCTGCAGCCAGAGACTTCAGCATTTCATCCGGATCGATCTTTGTCGTGACCATGTGACATCTCCCCTGCTGGACGTGTCCCGCTATTGCATGTGCTGTCCGCCGTTGATCGCGATGTTGGCGCCAGTCACGAAGGCCGCCTCATCCGAACAGAGATAGATGATCAGACCTGCGATTTCGTCGGGTTTGCCCAGCCGACCCAGCGGGATCTGAGGCAGAATTTTCGAGTCGAGGACATCTTGTGGGATCGCGGTCACCATCTTCGTTCCGATATAGCCCGGCGAAATGGTGTTCACCGTCACCCCCTTGCGCGCCACCTCAAGCGCCAGTGCCTTGCTGAAGCCGTGCATGCCGGCCTTGGCAGCGGAATAGTTGGTCTGCCCGAACGCGCCCTTGGAGCCGTTCACCGAGGAGACATTGATCACGCGCCCCCAGCCGCGCTCGACCATGCCATCCATGACGTGCTTCGTCATGTTGAAGACCGAATCAAGATTCGTACGAATGACTGCGTCCCAGTCCGCTTTGTTCATCTTCTTGAAGGTCGTATCGCGCGTAATGCCGGCATTGTTGACAAGAATGTCGACCGGACCGACCTCTCGGGTGATTCGATCGATGCATTCCTTGCAGGACTCGAAATCCGTCACATCGACAGGAAAGGCCGCGAACTCGCGATTGGCCGCCTTTTGCTTTGCGAGCCAGTCTTTCGTCTTTGCGTTGCCGGGCGAGTGGGTCACCGCGACACGAAAGCCCGCGTCATGCATCTTGCTGCTGATCGATTCGCCAAGTCCGCCCATTCCACCTGTGATCACTGCGGTACGCATTGCTGTCCTCCTTTGAATTCCGGCTGCATTTCAGCGCAAGTGGCGATCAACGTTCAACGGCAAGGGCGATGCCCATGCCACCCCCTATGCACAAGGTGGCCAGCCCCCGCTTTGCCTGGCGCTTCTGCATTTCATGCAAAAGCGTCACTAAGATGCGCGCTCCGGATGCGCCAATCGGATGCCCGATGGCGATCGCCCCGCCGTTCACGTTGACGATCCCGGTATCCCAGCCCATGTCCCTGTTGACCGCAATCGCCTGGGCGGCGAAGGCTTCGTTCGCCTCGACGAGATCGAGGTCGGCGACCTTCCATCCGGCCTTCTCCAGCGCCTTGCGCGACGCCGGGATCGGCCCCGTGCCCATGACTTGTGGATCGACTCCGGCCGTCGCCCATGACGCGATCCGAGCGAGCGGCGTTATGCCACGCCGTTCTGCTTCCGCTGCGTGCATCACGACCACGGCTGCGGCGCCGTCGTTGAGGCCCGACGCGTTTCCGGCCGTGACCGTGCCTCCCTTGGAAAAAGCCGGTTTGAGCTGGGATACGGCGGCAAGCGTGGTCCCGGCACGGATATATTCGTCTTGATCGACTAGAATATCGCCCTTGCGCGAAGCCAACGTCACGGGAGCAATCTCGTCTTTGAAGCGGCCTGACTTCTGCGCCGCCTCTGCCTTGTTCTGCGATGCGACCGCGAAGACATCCTGATCCTCGCGGCTGATCTGCCACTTCTGCGCTACGTTTTCGGCGGTGGTTCCCATATGATAGCCGTGAAACGCATCCCAAAGGCCGTCCTTGATCATGCTGTCCACAAGCTTCATCTCGCCCATCTTCGTTCCGGTGCGCATATGAGCCACATGCGGCGATAGCGACATGGATTCATGACCGCCAGCCACGACAATGTCCGCATCACCGCCGCCGACGTGCAACACCGCCAATGCCACCGCCCGCAGCCCTGAACCGCAGACCTGATTGATCCCGAAGGCGGTCTTGTCTTGCGGCACGCCGGCCTTCATCGCCGCCTGGCGGGCGGGGTTCTGGCCTTCGCCAGCGCCAAGGACCTGGCCAAGGATAACCTCGTCGACCTCAGTTGCCGAAAGGTTGGCACGGGACAGCGCCGCCTTGATCGCGACCGCGCCGAGCTCGTGCGCGGGCGTGTTGGCGAAGGCCCCGTTGAATGATCCGACCGGCGTTCGCGCGGCTGAAACGATTACGATATCCGTCATCTTCTGACTCCGTTGTCGATATCCATTCGAGCCCGCTCAGTCGTTCCGCGCTTTGACGTAGCGGCCGGGCGCCGGTTCAATCTCGGGAAAATGCAAGGCGCCAAGTTGCGAACGCGCCGGCACAAGATTCCCGGCCTGCGCTTTGAGCCAGACGCTCCAATCGGTCCACCAGCTGCCGGGGACTTCGCGTGCACCCTCGAGCCATTGCGCAGCGTCGTTGCCAGGCTTGCCGTCGACCCAGAAGCTGCGTTTGTTGCGCGATGCCGGATTGATGACCCCCGCGATGTGGCCACTCGCGGCCAGCGCGAAACGCACATCCCCCGAGACCAGGCGGCACGTGCGGTACGCTGTCTGCCACGGAACAATGTGGTCTTCGCGGCTTGCCAGGACGTAGGTCGGAACATCGACCTGCGCGAAATCGACCGGAACGCCGCACAGCATCGTCTTTCCGGGAATGCGCAAGTTGTTCTCCAGATAGGTGTTGCGCACGTACCAGCAGTACATCGGGCCCGGCAGGTTGGTGCTGTCGGAATTCCAGAAGAGGATGTCGAACGCATCGGGCTGGCGCCCTTCAAGATAGTTGCCGACGACGTAGGGCCAGATCAGATCGTTTCCGCGCAGTGTCGAGAAGACGAAGGCAAGCTCGCGGCCCGGAATGATGCCCCCCGTTCCGACCGTCTGTTCCCGGGTGAGGACGCTGCGCTCGTCGATCAGCAACCCTATCTCGCCGGACTCGGTAAAATCGAGCATGGTCGTAAGGAACGTCAGGCTCTGAATCTTGTCCTCGCCGCGCGCGGCCAGCACCGCCGCCGCACAGCCGAGTATGGTTCCGCCGACGCAGAATCCAAGCGCGTTGACCTTGTCGGCGCCCGTCACTGCGAGGGCCGCATCGATCGCGCCAAAGATGCCCAGCTCGAGATAGTCGTCCCACGTCAAATGGCCCTGGTCGGCACCGACGTTGCGCCACGACACCATGAAGACCGTATGCCCCTGCTCGACGACAAAGCGCACGAACGAGTTTTCCGGCTGTAGATCGAATACGTAGAATTTGTTGATGGCCGGCGGGAACATGACGAGCGGCCGCTCGCCCACGGTATCGGTCAACGGCTTGTATTGGATGACCTGGATCAGCTCGTTCTCGAAGATCACCGCACCAGGGGTGCTCGCCAGGTTTCGGCCGACCTCGAACGCCGTATCGTCCGTCACTGAGATGCGGCCCTTGCCGATATCATCGATCAAGTTCTTGATCCCGGTCGCCAGGCTCTCGCCACCCGACTCGAAGGCGAGCCGCAGCGACTGCGGATTGCCAGCGAGATAGTTCGATGGGCTGAGTGCATCCAGGATCTGACGCGCGAAGAAACTCAGTCGACGCCGCGTCCTTTCATCACCTGCCGAGCGGTCGATCAGGTTGTTCACATAACGGGTGTTGATCAGATAGCACTGCTTCATAAAATCGTGGAGCGGGCTTTTCTGCCAGTCCTCGGCAACAAACCGGCGGTCGCCTTTGGTCGGTTGGATCGGCTCCACTGCAGATCGCATCGTGGTATTGAACCAGAGGGCGCCCATCTGCTGCAGGTAGTCTTGTTGCACTTGCGCGAGCTCGGCAAAGCGCCGGAAATCGCCACCGCCTTCGCCCAACACCTGGGTCGCGAGGTGCAGCATCATCGACTGCATGGCCTGCGTGAAGCTGGACGCGTATTCGACCGGCATCGGACCGTTCATCACACCCTCAGAAACTCGAACTCTTGGACGCGGTGAAGCTATCTCTTCTTCATCGGCGGCAAGTCGGTGCAGACGCCCTCGAACACTTCCGCCGCCATCCCAATGGATTCCGACAATGTCGGATGCGGGTGGATGGTCTTGCCGATATCAATCGGGTCGCAGCCCATTTCGACGGCGAGGCAGACCTCTCCAATGAGGTCTCCGGCGTGCGTACCGACGATGCCACCGCCGAGCACGCGGTGATTGGATTCGTCGAACAGCAGCTTGGTGAAACCTTCGTCGCGGCCATTGGCGATCGCACGGCCTGACGCGGCCCAAGGGAACACAGCCTTGCCGAATTTAATGCCCTGCGCCTTGCACTGGTCTTCGGTAAGGCCGGCCCAAGCCACTTCCGGATCGGTATAGGCAACCGACGGGATCTGCCGTGCGTCAAAGGTGCTGTTCTTGCCCGCGGCGGTCTCGGCAGCAACATGGGCTTCGTGCACCGCCTTGTGCGCCAGCATGGGCTGGCCCACGATGTCGCCAATTGCGAAGATATGCGGCATGTTGGTGCGCATCTGCTTGTCGACGGGAATGAACCCGCGCTCGCCGACCGCTACGCCTGCTTTTTCCGCGCCGATATTCTTGCCGTTCGGGCTGCGCCCCACGGCGACCAGCACCATGTCGTAGACCTGCGGTTCCGCCGGCGCCTTCTCACCCTCGAAGGTGACCTTGATCCCATCAGCCGTCGCCTCGGCGGCAACCGTCTTGGTCTTCAACATGACGTTGTTGAAGCGGCCAGCGTTCTTCTTTTCCCAGACCTTCACGAGGTCGCGGTCTGCACCGGTCATAAGGCCGTCGAGCATCTCCACCACATCGATGCGCGTCCCGAGAGTCGAGTACACGGTCGCCATTTCGAGGCCGATGATGCCGCCGCCGATGACCAACATGGATTTGGGCAGCTGGCGCAGATCCAGCGCGCCGGTCGAATCGACGACTCTCGGATCATCGGGAATGAAGGGAAGCTTGATCGCCTGCGATCCCGCGGCAATGATGGCGCGGTCGAACTTCACGACCTTGCGCCCGGCGCCGTTCTTCGGCACGACCTCCAGGTGATGGGGATCGAGGAATCGGCCGACGCCTTCGAGGACAGTGACGTTGCGGGCCTTGGCCATTCCGGCGAGCCCGCCGGTCAACCGGCCAACCACCTTTTCCTTGTGGCTGCGCAGCTTGGCGAGATCGACCTGCGGCGCCGAATACGAGATACCGTGCGCGGCCATCGTCTTGACTTCGTCCATCACCGCGGCCGTGTGCAGCAACGCCTTCGAGGGAATGCAACCGACGTTGAGGCAAACGCCTCCGAGCGTCGGATAACGCTCGACCAGCACCGTGCTCATGCCGAGATCGGCCGAGCGAAACGCGGCGGAGTACCCCCCGGGTCCAGCCCCGAGCACCAGCATATCGCATTCGACGTCGGCTGAGCCTTCGTGCCGCGCCGCGGCTGGCGCGGGCATCTGTGCTGGTTGTGGCCTCCCTCCGGCGACCTGGCCCGCCGGTGCGGCGGCGGTGACCGCGGTCGTGAGCGTGAGGATGAGGCTTCCCTCGCTGACCTTGTCGCCGATTTTTACATTCACCTCTTTGACGGTTCCGGTTGCAGGCGATGGCACCTCCATCGAGGCCTTGTCCGATTCCAGCGTGATCAGGGGGGCCTCCGCCTTGAGCTGATCGCCGCTTTTCACGGCCACTTCGATGACCGGCACGTCCTTGAAATCCCCGATGTCGGGCACGCGAACCTCGATCGCGGCGTAGACGCCGGAGGCCGCGCCGTAGTCGGCAACTGGCGCGCCTTCGCCGGTCGCATGTCCTTCGCCCCTGACTTTCTCCCTTGGCGCGACGCCGGCGGGCGCCACGTCCGCCTCGGCGATAAGGATCAGCGAACCCTCGGACACCCTGTCGCCGACCTGGACCTTGATCTCCTTCACGACGCCATCGAGTGGTGAAGGCACATCCATCGAGGCTTTGTCCGACTCAAGGGTGATCAGCGCGTCCTCGGTCTTCACCCGGTCACCGGGACGCACCAGCACCTCGATGATCGGGACCTCGTTGAAGTCGCCGATGTCGGGGACCTTCACTTCGATAAGGTCGGCCATGATCTGTTGCCCCTAGACAAGAGCGCGCCGCATGTCGGCGAGGAGACTCGCGAAATAGACGTTGAAGCGCGCCGCTGCCGCGCCATCGATGACGCGGTGGTCCCACGAGAGCGAGAGCGGCTGGATGAGGCGGGGCGTCGCCTGCTTGCCGTCCCACACCATCTTATGAAACGAGCGACAGGCTCCCATGATCGCCACTTCGGGCGCGTTGATGATCGGCGTGAAATAGGTGCCACCGATGCCGCCCAAGCTTGAGATGGTGAAGGTGCCGCCCTGCATCTGATCGGGCTTGAGCTTGCCATCACGCGCAAGTTTCGCGAGGTCGCCCATTTCCTTGGCGAGGTCGATGACGCCTTTCTTGTCGGCGTCGCGAATGACCGGCACCATCAGGCCTTGCGGCGTGTCAGCGGCAAAGCCGATGTGGTAGTATTCCTTGAGGATGAGATTGTCGCCCTCGAGCGACGAGTTGAACTCCGGAAACTTCTTCAACGCCGCGACCGCAGCCTTGATCATGAAGGCGAGCATGCTGACGCGCGCGCCGGACTTCTCGTTCTCCTTGTTCAGCCGCAGTCGAAACTCCTCGAGCTCCGTAATGTCGGCCTCATCGTGGCTGGTGACATGGGGGATCATCACCCAGTTGCGATGCAGGTTGGCCGCCGAGATCTTCCTGATGCGCGAGAGCGGCTTGGTCTTGACGGGCCCGTACTTCGCGAAATCGACCTTCGGCCACGGCAGCAGATCGAGACCGGCGCTTGCTGCCGGCGTGTTCGGCTTCGCCGCCGGTGCCACCGGCTGGGTGAAGGCGTCCACATCGGACGGCAGGATGCGGCCACGCGGACCACTGCCCTTGACCTGCCGTAGATCGATCCCGCGCTCGCGCGCCCGCTTTCGGACGGAGGGGCCGGCATACGGAATATCGAAAGCCGCATCGGGCACGGTTGCGGCAACCGGCGTAGCCGCGGGCCCTGCCGGCGCCGCTGGAAGCGCTGGCGCTGGCGCTGGCGTTGCCGCTGCGGGCGCGCGCGCGGCCGCAGGCGCAGCCTTGGCTGCTGCGGCATCCGTCACCAACGTGAGGAGGACGGCCCCTTCGCTAACGCGGTCGCCGACCTTGACCTTGAGGTCCGCCACTTTACCACCGAGTGGAGAAGGTACCTCCATGGACGCTTTGTCGGATTCGAGCGTCAAGAGCGGCTGCTCCGGCGCGATGGTGTCGCCGGCCTTGACCATGATCTCGATGATCGGCACGTCCTTGAAATCGCCGATGTCGGGAACGCGAACCTCGGCAATGCCGGCGGGCGCACTCGTGGGGGCTGGCGGAGCCGAGACAGCGGGTTTTACCGGCTCGGGCGCCTCCCCTGATCCGTCAAGCTCGAGCGTCAGGATCACCGACCCTTCGCTCACTTTGTCTCCGACGTTGACGGCAAGCGACTTCACCAAGCCCGCACTGGGTGCAGGCACTTCCATCGAAGCCTTGTCGGATTCCAATGTTATCAGCGGG
>Ga0153954_1001260_pt1 | contig 14425 bp, 11 predicted proteins | sample TSFL038MetaG_FD_102277 | JGI IMG/M metagenome (GOLD analysis project Ga0153954, IMG submission 102277) | Attine ant fungus gardens microbial communities from Florida, USA - TSFL038 MetaG | ecosystem: Host-associated > Fungi > Mycelium > Unclassified | place: USA: Florida, Wekiwa Springs State... | reverse complement strand
TCCCCATAAATGCGCAACATGGGGAAAAGAATGGGAAAGAGCTGTTCCCTTAAGCGCACGATCTCATCGAGATGATTTTTCGATTGCTGACCCATCCAATAGAAAAAAAGAAGTGAGGCATTCTCGGATTGAAACATTGAGCCTATTACATGAACAGAGGGGAGCCAACCAAAGTCGGGAAAAAAATGGGCCATGCGCACTTCTTGAAAAGGGCTTGGAACCAAGTAGTAAAGCAAATAATTGACATGAGCTTGTTGCTGAGCAATAGGGAAGCTTAAATCGGGCCACACCCGTTCTACATCGACTAAAAAGAGGTGGAGCTCCCAAGAAGGAAATGGAAATAGGGGAAAAACTTCCCAAAATGAGGGAAAATTGGGATGGTTGAGTAGCTTTTTGTAGATATTGTATGTGAGGAGGGGATCATTTTTTTTATTGATTTTGAGAATCCATTCTCGCACGAGCTTCCGGTCGGAAGGGTTGAGGGGCTTTTCTCGGGGAGTCATAAATTGCAGCAAGTTCTTGGCTTCGGGAAGCCCCCGCTCAAAAGCTCCCTTCAATATAGGCTCTAAAATCTCTCCCAGCTTGATTTTTTGCCAGCGCGCCACCATTTTTTCATTGAGTTCGACCACAAAATCGGGAAATTCGTCAAAAGGGGCAGTTAGCCAAACGTCGCCAATGGCTTTAATGATCGTCCAATGAGCGGGGTTGTTTGCTTTAAATGAATAGCGGAAGGCGGCTAAAAGCAGGGAACTGTTTGTAGAGGTCGGTTTAAGCGCAATCAAACTTTGGCAGACCGCGAGATGCTCATAAAAAGGGAAGCAACCCACAATTTTTTTATAAACGGCAGGGGAAACTCGTTCCCTTAAACCACACAACCAGTTGGCCAACCCTTCATTGCCTGAACCACAAGCAAGAGAAAACACCCCTGATTTAATATGGCGGACCAGGAAAGTAAGGTAGTCTTCATTGATAAACGATTCGTGATGAGCCACTTTCTCAAAGGCTATAGCTAGGGAATCGGGGATTTCTTTATAATGAGTACGATAAAAAAGGCAAGAAAGGATGAGTTGCCAGCGGGTAAAATCTTCATGAATAAAGCAGGTAAAAAATGTTAACTCCTCTTCTTTTACAAAAGTGGAGGAGATGTATCGCATCAATGTCGCGGCGGTCTCATTTAATCCCTCCCGTTTGGTAAACTTCCACAACACCGTGAGCGGGAAATAGGTTCGGTAGAAGGGGGGCGCCGTTTCAAAGAAATTGGGGTTACGCATGATCGCATCTGCGTTTCGATGAATCATCCGGCGGTGAAACTGATCAGCATGGATGCGCTCCTCCTGGCTGGCTTGGGCAATTGCCCGTTCCGTCCCAGAGGTTATTGGCTCAGGGAACAAGTAATTCCCGGCAGTAAATGCGCTAATCGGTCCCATCCGTTAACTTCCTTGTGTTTGAGCAGGGCAACATTTTATCAAAGCTAGCTGAAACGTGGAAAGAAAAATACGCGCAGTCGATTTTCGAATGTTACGGTTGCAATTGGCTAGGATTAGCCTTTAGGCTGAGGTTGGAGCTCGAGGAGGGCTTGATAGAAGGGGGAATTAGGTTTATAGCCTAATTTGGCAGCGAGATCGAGAACAGTTTCCCCATTTTCATTGACGGATTGGGGATTCCACCCTTTTTCAACTAGAAGAGCCAAAATTTTTAAGCACCCATTTGGATCAGATTTGGCAAAATTGCTAAAAAGCGTGAAGGGCGCGCGGGGTGGAATTGTCTTGAGGCTATCGATCACTAGGAGCGCGGATTCAGCATTGGCCCCTTTCAAAATGGACGTTAATCCCATGTGGACGAGGCTCTCTTTGGCATATCCCAAAAACATTTTGAGGGAATGGGTTTCTTTCCCGGTTGCAAGGCGGTTGAGAAATTCGGCATCGACGAGATGTTGAGGAATCACTTTGCGATGAAGGAGAGAAGGCACTTCACCAGGAGATTGTTGAATATAGGCGTAAAGTTCATCTTTCGTCTGGGAGGTTTTAAACAAAGGTTCACTCTCTTCTCTTGCTACAGGAACGATAGGTCTTTTTTCGCCAGATACTTTATCCATACTTTAATTATGGAATAAATCCAACTAAAATTCAATTAATTAATTGTCAGTTCAGTTTCCTTAATAGATTATTAGCATATTGCTGCATTTGGGGATTTAAGCGGGGAATAATATGGCGGGCAAAATGGCGCGGTTTTTGTCCCACATGCTCTGTATCGACAAAGACGATTTTTCCATCGCGGGTAAAGGGTTGATTGCGCGGCCAGGCATCACAGCCTCCAAGAGTATGCATGAGAATGACCAGTTCGCGTAATACGGCCGGAGAAATATTGTAATAGCGCTGTCCATTTTCCCCGGTGCCCTGGTCATCTCCACTGCAGATATCGAAATATTCTGCGACAACCAGATAGGTATTTTGACCATATTGAGGAGGAAGAGGGTAGAGCCCTTTACGAGGGACGACCAGATGTTGAAACTTGTGTTTCTTCAGGGTGCGTTTGATGGTTAAGGCTCCGTTTATACGGTGGATGTATTTTGCAAGCTGCTCATCCTGAGGGATTTTGTTGGTATATTTCTTAAAAATATACTTAGGCAGCTCAGGGTGAGTCGCAACCATCAATTCCTCATGCACCCGTCGATTGACTTTAAATCCTGCCTGGCGCATCTGATCAGCTGACTCAAAGAGGTCGGGATCGGAAAAGAGTTTCTCAAAAAGAGGAGCTTCTTCCGCTGAAGGCTTAAATAGACATTGTTCAACGGAATGGGATGAACGGCGCACCTCTCCCTTTAGGGGAAGGAAAGGCGTTCCTAAAACAAGCAGAAATAATGGGAGTTTAAAAACCTTTGAGAGATTTCGCATACTGTTGATTTTGTGGAGATAAAAGTTTCATCGCATGGTTTAAAAATTCTGGGCGAAACTGTTCCCACCGCTCTGTATCGATGAATGCAATCTGATTTTGGCGGGTAAACGGCATATTGTGGATCCGTGAGTCTAAACCCCTAAGGTGATTTAAGACAAGGCAAAGTTCTCCAAGCATAGGCTTTGAGATCTTTTGATACTTTTGTACCGACTGTTTTTCGGTGAGCAGATCCATTTTTTGAACGATCAGGGCGTAGCGCCCTTCCTCTTCCAGGGGGATCAACCATTTCTCAGGGACAACAATGGTCTTGAGCTTGTGTTTTTTGATCAACGCTTGCAAACGGCGAGCCCCCTCGATGCGTCGAATAAAGTTGTCCCGTTCCTCTTCAGCTGAACTACTATCTGTCATGAACTTTTTAATTAAAAGTCCTTCAGCATTAGGATGATACATTGTTAGCATGCCGCGATGCGCCCTTTTCATGGGGATAAATCCGCCATCGCGAACGGCATTCTTGCTGTCAAAGCTGATTTGATTAAAAAGGCCGCTGAGTTTCTTTTGCCAAGGATGGTCCGCAGGAAGAATATATTCTTCGATGACAGCGCCCTGGAGTTCAAAGATCGTCCCGATTAAGGCAATAAAAATAATTAGAGTGAATTTCCGCATATTTAGGGAGCTATACTGGATCGGGGAAACATTTGTCAAAAAAAAACTTGCGATTCAATCAAATTACGTCGTAGGGTGGGCTTTAAGCACACTTTTTATTGGAGTTCATCCGGCGACAATTTTTCATGAAAAGGCAAGGTATAATATGGGACGAAGGCTCTTCTCATGGTTCATACTTTTCCTAGCACTCGCAGCACCTCTTAGAGGTACTCTAGAAGAGATATCGAAGCAAGATTGGAATAAAATAAATGCTTACAGAATACCCGAAGGGCATCCTGCCAAGCAAAAACTCGATCAGATTTGCTCGAATGCGCGCGTCTTTGCCAATTTAGACGCTATGCTGGCCGCAGGCTTTGCCAAAGCAAAACCGCAGCATCACACTCGAATCATTGTTACTCGCCATCCTGATCTTCCTGGCTATATGATCAAAGCTTATTTGGATGATCAAGCTTACCATTCCGAGCGGCCAGAGTATTATTACTGGCTCAAACGGATCGAGGGATCGCGTCGGATCCAAAAAACGATCGATGAAAATAACTTCGGTCATCTCCTTAAAGTGCCTAAAAAGTGGATTTACCAATTGCCAGAGAATCCTTCCGCGCAAGAGGGTGCTCTAGCGAAGCATTTTATTTTGGTGGAAGATGACATGAATATCGTCGGCAGAAAGAAAAACATCAGGATGTGGCGTCGCTGTGCAACAGAGGAATTACTCTATGCCCTCAAAGTGGTCATGCTAAAAGATCGGTTCCACGACTGCGCGAAACCCGCCAATTGCCCGTTTTCTGTTGATGGAAGGGTAGCTTTGGTCGACACCCAATCGTTCGACAAACGCCACGTGAAGTTTTTTAAATTAAATAATGCGCTCTCACAGCCGATGAAGCAATTTTGGTTCTCTATCACCGATCAGCAGTAGATTGGCTAAAGACTGCATTTAAACGCAGGGATGCAGAATCGCAAAGACGCAGAGAAAATATGGAAAAACTTTTAGTTCTCTCTGAATCCATTATATCATGAGAATAAAATAAAGACGTTTTATTAATGATAAATTAATAAAACGTCTTTATTAACTTTGTTTATTTAGTTTGTGATTGTTTGTCTGTTTTACGCATATAGGTGTGGAAAGAAGCCATTTGATAACCATCACGGCGGTAGATTCCTGAGCGTTCAGGATAGCCGCTGCTTCTTCTTCGCAATTTATGCACACCCACATCTTTGCAGTGGTTTAAAGCGTAGTTGTAATAGATCTCGTATTCTGATGCGCCCCGATCGCCATTGACGTAAATCGAGCGGCACCAGGCCTTCCAGAAAGGCATGTTGTACTGCTTTTCGACTTCATCAAAGAGGTCTTTCATGATTGCGCGCTGGAAAAGCATGTGATGGTTTACGCTGTTGTAGCCCACATTGACCCGCTGATAGCTCGGGACGAAGCGCTCTGCATGGCGCAGGTAGTGCCCTTTGGTATCGCGGTGATCATTGATGCACAATTTGCCTGCATGCGTTTTGGGATCGAGGAACGAAACCTTGTTCAAAAACACAGTATCGGCATCGATGATAAGCACATTGGAGGAGATCCCCGGGATCACGAAAGGCGCGTACATTTTTAACATTTGTTGGTAGTACCACCCCGCATTGTGGGCTCGGCTAAAGAAGTCCACGATCATTTCAGGATCTTCATGACCAATTTGCATCCGGATATCGTCTTTGCTGAAAGGGTAGTTTTTTTCATCGTACCACTCTGTTTTATCGCTGAGAGGCTCTGACGAAACCACGATGACGCGCCCTACTTTTTCAGCGCAATTTTTGCGAATCCCATCAGCGCACATGTCGATAGTCCCTTTGTCTTTGGGATGGGCGACAATGACCACGTCGATCCGATCGTTCTTGAAGGTGTATTTTTTTAATTGGGGGGTGATTTTTGCTTCGGTGACCCCTGCAAGCAAGAGCCCAACTGCGACAAAAAAGCGAAGTAACATGACCTTTCCTCGTGTGTTTGTGAATATGAGTAATGCGATACTGTGTTTCGTTTTTTTTGTCTAGCAAAGTCATCCAAAAGTGCCGAATAAAAAAAGGGGCCGGGCCTGCATTCTTGCGTTCTTGAAAAAGGGGCCGGGCCTGCATTCTTGCGTTCGCGACTAGACAAACAATTAATTGAAGCGCAACGAATGCAAGAATGCAGGCCCGGCCCCTTTTTCAGGAGCAACTCAAACGGAATGCAAGAATGCAGGCCCGCCCCCTTTTTTCGGCTCCTTTTTCTTATTCGGTGATCACCACTACCTCGAAATCGACCAGGTTCTTTACCTCTTCCATTTTTAACCCGCGGCAATAAAGGGTTGTCAGGTAATCGAACTCCTCGAGAATCATGGGAGGTTTCTGAAAAGAATTATCGGAAATATTTAAGGTCTTTATACGGAGATTGAGCAGTTGATAGGGGAGTAGCAAGAGTTTATTGCGTTCTACCTCAAGATGTTCCAGTTTAAGCAATTGTCCAATTTCACCAGGAAGTGTCATGAGTTTTAGGCCGTTGAGGGCCAAGACTTTTAAAGAGGATATCTCAAATAGCGAGGGGGGGAGTCGTTTAAATTTGGTGTCTGAAATATCCAGCACTTCAAGAGAGAGGTATTTAAGCTGTTTAGGAAGGTCTTGAATTAGCGTATTGGCACAATTTAAACTAAGCAGATTGGACATCAGAAAAATCTCTCTTGGAATAAAGAGAAGCGGATTTTGGTTGAGACGTAAGTCACGTACTGCTTTATAAGACCAGATTTGAGGGGGGAGAAGAGTCAGATTAGCTTGGTCTAATTTGAGTTTTTTAATTGTTTTATCATTAGGTGCTTTGAACAAAAAACGATCAAGGTTAAGTTTGGCGACCCAGCGGGCGAGCGCTGCTAAGGCGGGAGGATCATGAACCGAAAGCCCTAGACTCTCTAAAATTTTGACATGGCTTTCAAATTGGGGTTCATGCTTTGCGGCACTTAGGATGATCCGTGTGATCTCATTTAATTGCTTTAACGGATTAACAATTTTCCCTTCTATCCTTTCTATAGCAGGGAAGTAGCCTTCTGGCAAAAGGGGTTCTAGCTTAAGCAGTTTATCTGACGCTTCTCGATCGATTTGATCGCGCCGAGCTTTATTCATGAGTCGCTGTTGTGCAGAAGATAAAAGCAGCCGTTCGATATCGCGTGGTAAAGCGGGATGGGCAACTGCAAAATCAAAAATCTTTTTTACGAGTAGAGAGAGCTTGGGATGCGCTTGATTGATTGCTATGGCCATTTGATCTAAGGCCGTCGCGATTTGGGCATTGCCTTTGGGCAATTCTTGCAAGCATTTATTGGCATAGGCTTCAATAGCAGAGGGTTCTACTTTTTCCTCTTTGATCTTTTCTGTAAACTGTCGAATCTCAGCTACCCTTTGGTTTACTGTAGATCCTCGTGAGGATGAAGGTTGCATATCCAAACCTTGTCAATTATTTTCTTTATTATACATCTCCTGTCTTTTTGTTAATACAAACTCTCTTAAACTAGTTTCTCTTAGAGAGAGTCAAGCTCTCATCTTCATCTAACGTCTGATAATCGATGTTATGTTGTGTTTGGGTTCAATGGAAAAGGAGCGCTAGGTTATTGCACTCCATCATTAACTAAGCCCACGTGACTATTTCTTCGGTGGTCAGAGGTTTGTCTAATTGTTGTATATCGGCTTGGTAAGCGTTGATTTGGGTTTGCTTAGCGTTGATTTGGGCTTGCAGATCAGCGCATGCCGCTTGGAGCCTTTCTTTAATCTGTGCAGGAGTAGCGCCCAGTTTTTTTATTTGCGCCTTTTTGGTATTTGCCTCGAGAAATTTTACCGCCTTTGATCGATCCGAAAGATAACCATACTGGTATTTTCTTTGTTCGAGAACTCCGATGTTGTGTTGAAAATCAAACAACTTTTTGTTTAAGGCGTTTCTAGCAGGAATCTCGTCCATGCGATCAGGAATTAATGGAGTAAAATAAGGAATGATGCACAGTCCTAGTGTTGCAGGAAAAATAGTGATCGAACTCATACTAGCTGTCAACACCGTCTTCTCAAAGATAGAAGCCTGTGAATGAAAGGATGCTTGATAAAAAGCTCGTATTGCAAAACAAGCTGCGGCAACTGTTGCGCAATTGATTGCAATAGCTATAAAAATGCGAAATCCAACCCACCTATTATTAATTTCTTTGAGGTTAGTGTAAAGGCGCTTGATGTGAGATTTTTGCAAACGCACTGTTTGCTGCAAGTCTTGTATTTGTTTATGAAGAGCTTGTTTGGCGACTTCAATTTCAGGCTGAAGAGCTTCGTATCGTGTCTGCTCTTCTGTTGTTACAGCAAAGAAAAGAGTTTGATTTGTATTGTTAATTTGCATAACGATCTAACTTGTGTTATTTAATTTTAAGTAATTGTATCGTAAATCGTTTTTTATTTTCTATTTAAAAATGGCGACAACGCAATCGAACGTTTTTATAAGAAATTAAAAGTTTGACAAAATAAAACTTTAATTTGGTACAATGAGGGAATGGGTTTGTAGGAGGTTTATATGTTGCGCAAAATGATTTTGGCTGGCGCACTTGCAGTATTGAGCATTGCATCGCCAGTTTTCGCGTTAGATCCCTCAATATTTAATGTATACGCAATTGATGGAATTGGCTCGGCATCCCAACTGTATGGATCCGATTTCCAAGGGATTGCCGGTAGTGGCGGCGATGTGTATTTGAGCTCCACTTTAAATCTAGTCAATAACCCAAATCCAGGAACAGGAGTTTCCCTTTATTCAGGTGGAAACGTGACCTACCAAAATAACCAAATTAATAATGGTGGTATTGAAGCCACGGGCAATGTCAACGTCACCAACTCGACGGTGAGTGGCAATATTACCTCAGGAGGCAATGTCGTTCAAACGAATGGGCAAACTCAAGGGAATATTAAAGCCGCCGGTACTGTATCTGTTACAGGTGGTACCGTAAATGGGACCACGACGCAAGGGGCTGCTTTTACACCTAGCGTCAACTACGGCAGTTTGGCCAGCTTTTTCAAAAGCGCTAGCACTTACTACGGCGGTCAGAATACCAGTAGCAATTTAACTGTGACCAATAATTTTGGAGCTCTTACGATCAGCGGCCTTAAAGCAGGCTTAAACGTCTTGAATTTAACCCCAGACCAATACCGTTTTTATTCTATGACAGGTGCGGGCCAAACAGGGATGTTTAATGGCACTAATAGCGGTAACAACACCAGTATTAAAATATTAGGGCCTAGCAATGCCTATTTAGTCATCAACGTCGATGGTGTTTCTTTAGGAACATTCAATAGTTTAAGCTTTGATAGTTCTAGCACGGTGGGATTAAGCAATTTCTTGATCAACTTACCAGAAACAACTAGCGTATCCTTGAGCGGAGGCACTTTTGGAAGTATTTTGGCTCCTTTGGCCAGTGTGACTTTCTCTAGCGGTTTGGTCACCGGTAACTTGATTGCCGATTATCTCAATGGCGCAGGTCAAGTGAACGTAGGCGCTTTCAATGGGTGGTCTACAGCTGTGCCAGAACCAGCGACTTATTTGATTCTCGGATCGACCTTGTTGGCAGTGGCTTATTTAATCAACCGCCGCAAAGTTAAAGCTAAAGCAGTCCGGTAGCAAGTCTGCGGTCCATAGCTAATGTCTTTTTGTCCCTGGGGCAGTCCCTTGTGTCTCTTTGTCCTCCCCTCCCTCTGGCTAAGTAAATGTTAGCATGAAAAACAAGTAAATGTTAGCATGAAAAACAAGTGAATATTAGCATGAAAAACAAGTGAATATTAGCATGAAAAACAAGTAAATTATATGACGCCACTCGCTTCAGCCTTGCAAAGAGTACAGGCGATAATTGAAAAGAAGGAAGGTGTCCACATCCTTCAAACGAAGGAAATCTTGCGTAAGGACCGAGAACTTCTCTTAAAGACAGGCTGGCTAGAAGAGATCATCAAGGGATGGTACATGGTGGTGCGCCCCGATGTGCAGAAAGGAGAATCTACAGCTTGGTTTGCTTGTTTTTGGGATTTTGTGAGGCTTTATTTAGAAAATTTATATGGGAAAAATTATTGCTTGTCGGCTGAATGTTCTCTCGACCTATTGATTGGATCGAACATAATTCCTACCCAACTGACAGTGATTTCTAAGAGGGGTTCAGGAATACCCATTAAACTCCCCCACCAGAGTTCCTTACTTGTTTATTCCGATCCGGAACGGATCCCCGAGGAAACAATTAATATGCGTGGCCTGCAAGTGATGCCTTTGCCTTTAGCTTTATGCCGTGCCACCCCGACGTTTTTTAGCCGTACTCCGAAAAATGCGGAAATTGCTTTACGATCTATCCGTGATCCAGGAGAGATCATACGAGCGATTTTGCAAAATAATGCCAAAAGTGCAGCAGCGCGAATCATAGGTGCCTATCAGTTTTTGGAGGAGACAAAACAAGCCGCGGCGATAAGCGATGGATTGGCTGAAGTGGGCTTATTTGTTAACGCAGAAAATCCATTTAAAATCGAAAATCCCCTTTTAGGTAAAGAGAATGGTGATTCTATCATAGCGAATAAAATCTATGCTCTATGGCAAGGTTATCGAAATGAAGTGATCGCCTACTTTCCTAAGGCACCTGGATTGCCGCTCAGAAAGGAAAAGTATCTCAAGCAAATCAATGAAATCTACACTCAGGATGCTTATAACTCTTTATCAATTGAAGGGTATGCGGTCACAAAGGCTCTTGTTGAAAGAGTAGCAAAAGAGGAATGGAATCCAGACTTAAGTCCAAGCGATGCCAACTTACGCAACGCCTTGGCAGCACGGGGCTATTACGAAGCTTTTCAATCCGTAAAAAAGTCTGTAGATGAGATCTTGCAAAAGGCAAATCCTGGAAAAGTGATCAAAGATGACTTAGCAGGCTGGTATCAAAAACTTTTTGGCGCTTCAGCTAGAGCCGGTTTAATTCCAGTAACCGATCTGTATGGATACAGGCGCAATCAGGTTTTCATTCGAAATTCCCGCCATACTCCTGTAGAAAGAGAGAGGCTTATGGACGCCATGGATGCCTATTTTAAATGTCTTGAAAATGAAGAGCATCCTGCTGTCAGGGCTGTTTTAGGCCATTTCGTATTTGTTTATATTCATCCTTACATGGATGGAAATGGGCGGCTGGGACGCTTTATCATGAATGCGATGCTAGCTTCTGGCGGATATTCTTGGACGGTAATCCCTGTGGATGAGCGCAAGACCTATTTTGCTGCCTTAGAGGAAGGAAGTTTGGAAAAGAGCATCGTTCCCTTTACGCAATTTGTGGCGGAGCAGATGAAGGCGACCTCTGCTTAAAATCTAAACACTCTTCATCTTCTGCAAAAGACATCTTGCCATGGCCAGGATTAGACATCAATTCTCATTTTATTTGCCCGTTATTTGCTTTATCTAAAAAATAAAAAATGCTACCATTATTCCTTATCATTTAAGGAGTAGGCTATGGCACAACCGGCAACAGGGACACCCGCAGCAATACCCGCATATACCGTAATTCCCCCTGACTTTACGAGGCTGGCTCCGGGCGCTCCGGATACATGCAAATTTTATGAAAGTGCGCTTATACGGAGAGTGTTCACGGTCGGGATGTGCATTTTGACGGCTGTTTTTGCCGAGGCTACCCGTCGCCATGCCATCACTGCATTGACCCAGCGGCAAGCTCAGTTTACTACGCTAGCCTTAGTGGTGGTCGATATTGTTCTAGCCTGTTTACCCAATTCCAAGAAAGATCCAAAAGTTCAGTTGCAGATCCGTCACAAATTGAACAATGAACTAAGGACAGGCTCTGCCTTAAATATTGTCTACCACTATGCTGAGGAAATAAAGATCGGCGCGATTACACACGACGAAGTGAGACGGGCTGTTCTTGCCGAAGTGCGCACAAAAGGACTCAAAGCAATCCTAGCGAATAACGCAAATAAACAAAAATATCCGCTTCAATTTCAATTGCAAAGCTATAAAACCGATGTGCAACAACTTTTTGCCGCCGAATTAGCCACGTCAACTTTTAAAAACTTTATAGAAAGACATTCAAAAGAGGCTGTCAATTTCTGGGATGATAATCAAGCCCCGCAAATTTTAAAAACCCGTTTGATTGAAGACGCCATAGAAAAATCGGTAGCACTTTCTGAACTTGCACAGCCCGATTATCTATCGACCTGTAAAAAGATCCCTAATGGTGCAAAAGAGTTGGTTAAAGCGCTCATTCTTCACTACATGGCCCAGTTTAATGCGGGTGTTATCCATTATTATGAGCTACGTGATAAAATTGATTTTAAAAACATTGAAGAGGAATTAAAGCAAAAGGATCAACTGAAACAGCCCTTGAAGGGATCTTTTTTAAAATATAAAAACGAAGGTTGCCTGCATGACAAGTATGCAAAAGATCGAAAATTACTGGAAATCAGCTTTGAAGAATGTCTGGAAGGGTTGCCCGAAGCTAAGATAAATAACTATCGCACGACATTGAAATTAAAATTAACAAAAGATCCTACACGCATCCCAGAAAATAAAGATCAAATGGATGCTCTTAAGATCACGTGTCAAAGCATTTATGTAGAGCGCTGGAGGGCGAACTATTGTACCTTAAGAGAGATTGTGAGAGATTTAACTAACCATAAGGCTTTGGAACTTTTAGAAGAGCCCCGCCAATTAAAAAAAATCATTATAAATGCAATGCAAAATGACGCAGATAACCGCTTCCTCGCAGTCTTGCACTACTACCCTGCTTTATTCGAGTTAGTCTTTACGCCGCAAGATCAAGAAGTTGTGGCTCAAATCAATGCAGATTTGTTAGTCGATGAATATGCAATGCATAATCTTTGCCTAGACTATGCCATATTAGGCAAGGGCTTTGTAAAAAATGAGGTCATTGAAGCCTTATTGAAACGGCATTATTTGAAGCATCTATCTGATTATTGTGATGGAAAGGACATTCCCTACGCAAATAAGATTGCCCAGCATCAATTGTTACAAAACACAAATGTAGGAAAAATTATCCTCGAAATTGGTAAAGAAGCTGAAAAAATTAGACAAAGCCCTGCGCTAGTTACGGAGAATGAGCAAGATCGATCGAACCAGGATCTAAGAATGAAGAGATTTGTGAGCATCTCTCAGCGTCAGTTGACGGCGTTCAAGGCTAACGATGGATCCAACAAGTAGAAGACCGCCCGAGATCAACCTCCCCTATACCTTCCCCCATCAGGAAATGAAGCAGAAAGGCTCAATGCAGAAGATGTGTCAACTTCAGCTAGGGCCCAAGCTTTGTTTGATCGATTCATAAGGGGTCGATGTGGAATTGCCCCGAATGGCCCAAAACATGCTACGCGGTACACAGCAAAGAATACCCCCTATTCCATCGATGGGCTGAGCTGAATGAAGAAAAGGGCATTGCACTGCTTCTTCAACTGGAAATTCTCTATGAAGTGCTACAGAATATGAAGGAATTGTCCGTTCTGAATCAAAGCGCTTGCGCAAGACTGTTAGGGCATGGTGCTAGAGAGATAAACAAATGCCAGTATAAGATCCGTCTGACTCATCAATATTATTTGATATTAGGGAAATTTGCTGAGAGGATGCCGGATGTGATTGCAGCGACGGGCCTATCTCTTGAACTCCCCCCTTCTCTAGCAATACCTGCGCTGCGCACACCAGAGGAAAGAGAAGCCTTTTTAGCTGCCCTATATGCCATCCAAAATGCAAACAACCATATTCTAGGGCTAAGCGATTTGCAGACTTTTTTTGAGCCTCAACCACGTGGTACCGATCGCTTTTTTGCTGGTCAAATGGAAAGAGGCGCTTCGCATTTCAATCTTGGAAATTATGTGTTAGATCGGCAGCAAACAGGGAGGATCGCGCACCTCGACTCACGCAGGGTTAAGCGTGAGGCTATTAGAAAGAAATCATAAAGAAATAACGATGCAAAAACGCCAGATGTTAGGATAGCGCATATATAACCCTATCCCCTATTTTTCTTCCAGAGGAGGGCTAGGGCGGTGAGGACTACAAAGGTGATTAAGACGGCGATCCAGGCTTTGGAGCGTGCCGTTAGCTGATCCTGTCTTCTGAAGCCTTGATAAAGATCGATACCTTGATGGGGAACAGTACTCAATTTTTGCCCCGCGGCGGGCTTGACACCCACCTTGAACTCTTCTAAGGCAGATAATTGAACTTTTTTGGCTGGATGAGATTTCGGGTTTGTCACGTTGAAATCGAAGGCATGAACGACTCTGAGTGGATTATAGAGTACCAATTTTTCTCCATCAAAATGAGGATGATCAGGATAAGAATCTTTATAGGGGATCGGCAAGAGTTTTGAATTGACTATAGCCATTTGAGCAGTATTGATGATGAATAGATAAGATCCTGCCCAAAGAAGGAGGTGTCCATCTTCCAAAAAAAACATTTTTGCCCACCTACACTGACGTTCGGAAACTCGTTCAATCACACATGAGTTTGTGCTTGTTTGTGTAGCCGAATCGAATAGAACCAAGCATTGCTTTTCATCAATTGTTGTTAACACAAAAAAAGAGGAACCTTTTTGAGTAAAGGAGTGGATGGGATGGGGAAAGCAAGCGTTTCCCTGGCTGTTGAGTAAAACAGTGAGCGCTGAATTCTTAGTTGTAGGTCCAACTTTACTGTAGGTCAAGAACTCGATGCCGTGACAGCGGTTCCTTTTCACTACATCTTCCAGAGGGATATCAAGGTCTACATCTTGAATGAAAGTGGGGGCAACGTCCCTTTCTGCTCCGTTCAAAGAATAGAAGACTCTTTTGCATTGACCTTCAAATAAACAGATCACCGAACATAAGTTGT
>Ga0153954_1001259_pt1 | contig 14430 bp, 12 predicted proteins | sample TSFL038MetaG_FD_102277 | JGI IMG/M metagenome (GOLD analysis project Ga0153954, IMG submission 102277) | Attine ant fungus gardens microbial communities from Florida, USA - TSFL038 MetaG | ecosystem: Host-associated > Fungi > Mycelium > Unclassified | place: USA: Florida, Wekiwa Springs State... | reverse complement strand
CCCCATACCAACGGCTGGGCCTAAAACTCCCCACGCACGACTTCTGGGATTTGCTCAAGGCCGACTCCGCCCTCTTGACGCAACAACTGTCAACTCAGCCAAATACCGAGTGAGACAATCCCAGAATATCTGAAGTGTGGAAAACTGTAAGTTTTTCAGGATAAGGAATTTCGGCGGGAAAAATAAAAAAGCCCGGCCCCCCCCGAGGGGGCCGGGCACAGCCAGGGAGAACGACGCTTGCTCGTGACTTGGTCTCGCGTTCTCTTGTTGTTGAATCACAACTCTAAGAGACAGACGGTTTTAAGTTGGCCGTCGCGAGTTACGCTCGAGTTAAGAAGCATGTGGCGTGCCATGGACAGAAACTGACTTGCGGAACTTTATCGATTTTTTGTAATTCATGAACTATTAAGAACTTGCGATTGGTCGAATTTTGTGCGCTCGATCTCGGGGCTGGGATTTAACGGTAGGTGGCTGCTTGTTTTCTCGGCACGCGTGTCTTAAAGAAGGGCGGAGTCGGATCCCGTGGGTTCGTGAAACCCGAGTCGCTTTTCCGATCAAGATTTCGGTAAAATTGCGAAAGCTCTGAGGATCGCAACCGCGGGGCGGTCGAGGTCAAAACGAATCTTGGCAAGGAATCGGGCGACATGAAGGTTTTCGTGCTGGGCCTGGATGGTGCCACGTGGGATTTACTGGATCCCTTGGCCAAAGCGGGGGAACTCCCCAACCTCTCCAGGCTCAGGGAGCGCGGGGTGTCCGGGACATTGAACTCGGTCTTCCCTCCGCTGAGCCCGGTGGCCTGGACCGGTGTGATGACCGGGAAAAATTCCGGTAAGCACGGGATCTTCGAATTCCTCGAACATGCGCATGACCCGCTCAAGGGGCGGGTGAATTCGTCGCGCGCGATTAAGACGGAGTTGGTTTGGGAGATCGCCGGCAAGCATGGGAAGGCGACGGTCGCGGGAGGGGTGCCGATGAGCTATCCTCCGCGGAAGGCGCCTGGATTTTACCTCGGCGATTTCCTCAGCCCGGCCGGATCGCCCGATTTTTCCAGCGATCCGGCGATCTTCGCCGAGCTCGAGAAGGTGGTGGGGCCGTACCGGCCCTGGTCGGCGTCGGTGCATGATGGCGGCAACGAGGCGAAGGTGCTCGCCGACCTCACCGAATTTCTCGATCACCACTTGAAGGCCGTTCAATTTTTGATGGGCCGATGCGAGTGGGACCTCTTTATGTTCGACCTGATGGCGACCGATCGCGCCCAGCACGAGCTCTGGCACGTCTGGGATACGACCCATCGGCTCGCCAAAGGTCACGATTTCACCCAGCTACGCGCGGGGTGCGTGGACTTCTGGAAGCGGCTCGACCGCGGGATCGGCGAGATTGAAGCGGCCCTCCCCTCGGATGCGGCCTTGATCCTGATGAGCGACCACGGCTTCGGGCCGATCGAGTGGTACGTCAACTTCAACGTCTGGCTGCTCGATCGAGGTGACATCGCCCTTCAGAATTCGTTCTACGTCAAGCAGAAGCACTGGTTCTACAAGCGAGGGGCCACCCCCGAGTGGTTCTACGGCATGATGGCTCGTCTCGGCTTGGCCGGGCAGCGGGTCAGCCGGTTCCGAGGCAAGCAGGATAGCCCGCTCGAGCGGGCTGCCGAATCCGCCTTCCTCTCACGGCGGCACATCGATTGGTCGAAGACCCGCGCCTATGCGCAGGGGAATTTCGGGCAGATCTTCCTGAACCTCAAGGGGAGGCAGCCGCAAGGTTGCGTGGCGCCTGAAGACGCTCGCCCCTTGCTGGACGACCTCAAGGCAGGGCTCCTGGCGATCCCGCACCCCGAGACGGGAGCGCCTTTGGTTGAGCGCATCTACGAGCGCGAGGAACTCTATTCCGGACCGCAGGCTCACCTCGCCCCCGACCTGACCGTCGTCTTGGAGGACTGGCGGTATCGGACGATCGGCCTCCACGACTTCACGACGAACAAACTGATCTCCCCGGCCTTTGGCCCGACGGGTGACCATCGCATGGAAGGGATGATCGTCGCCTCGGGTCCTGCGTTTCGAACTGGTGCGACTCCCCAAGGGGCGAACCTGCTCGACATTGCCCCCACGGTCCTCCACCTTCTCGGTGTGCCGGTCCCGAGCGACATGGATGGCCGTGTTCTGACCGAGATTCTCGACCCAGCCCTCGCCCCGGCAAATGATACGGCTTCAGGGGCGACCACGACGAACGAGGACGCGCCGGTCCCGGTCGCTTACTCCGAGGAAGAAGATGCCGAGATCCAGCAGCGTCTGGCCGATCTTGGATACCTTTGAGAAACGGAAGGAGCGGGGAATTCGGGCGTTTCCGGATTCGTTGCGAGAATCTCTGCGTCTTGAGCGAACCGAGCGGGCCGTACGGTGTCTATCATCGGCAGGGATGGACATCGCCTGATTCCCAACCAAGGCGCAGAGGAGTTCGCTCTTCGAGTTCATTCCCGTCCTGCCCCATTGTCTTCTGAGGAAGGAGGCCGACGAATGAGTAGCCGTTTCCCTTCGCTTATGCCGTCGAGCCTGCGCCCCGACGCTGGGTAACCCTTCATTTGGCCCGTTCGGGCCAGGCTCTTCACGTTGGATCGTTCCACCCTTCCGGCCGATCGGCGCTGAGGGTGCGCCGAGGCTTTTTCCACGTGAGAAGAGCGATGCCTTTAAGAAAACCGTCGCAAAAGACGTTGCGCTCGTTGTGTGGAGAGATTCATCCCGAGGACGGGGTCGACCCTCGCGAATGGTTCCGCCCAAGTTCAGCGCATCAGAAGCTTCAACGCAAGGCCCGGCAGCTTTGTAGCCAGGTGGCCGAGACCCTTGCGGAAGTCTTCGCAAGTGACGCTCGAGACGACGTCTTACGCAACCTCTATGTGGTGGCGGTGACCCCCGCCCCCGATGCCTCCCACTTGTTGGTCACGGTCTGCGTCGATCCTCCATCGCCAGAGATCACGCCGGCTCTGGTGCTCGAGCGCTTGGCGTCCGCGTCGAGCCGCTTGAGGAGCGAGGTCGCCGCCGCGATCACCCGTAGACGTGCTCCGGTTCTCACCTATCGCGTGCTCGTGCCCGGCGGAAGCGATCTCCCCGCAGAATAATCAGCGGTTCCGGAGGAAGCTTCCACGGAAGCCTGGTTTCGGCCCAAGCCACCAGGCTTCCGACTCCATCATACGCCGAGCCATTAACGAAGAAGATATCCAGGATTTGTTGACTTATCTCTTTTTGATTTGCCTAACTTTTGACGGAGTGCCTCGACTTGAAAACACACATCATGGTGAGAGGGTTGATCGCGCTCGGAATCATGGCCTGGGCGATGACGGATGTTGTGTGGACAAAGGCGGCTCCCCGGTCAAAAGATCACGACGTTCGGGCGCTTCTTCTCGCCAAGCTTGAGGAACCGGTAACCTTTCACTTCGAAGACACCTCCTTTCAGGACGTTCTCGACGCGGTCAGAATGGCCAATGCTCGACCCGGTGACTACGGAATCCCAATCGACGTCAACGTGGATGGGCTTCAGCAGATCGGATTGACGTGGAAGAGCCTTATTTCACGTTCGATTGAAAAGGTCTCTCTCAAAAAGGCGTTGCTTGAGCTGCTCGAACCGCTTGGGCTGGTCTATGAAGTCCAAGGCGCACGCCTCTTGATCTTCGCTCGAGAGCATCGGGGGAGATGGACGTTGCTGGATCGAGAGCCGGAGAACAAGAAGATCCGGGCCAGGCTCAACGCTTGCGTTGACCTTCACTTTGAGAAGGCAAGACTTGAGGATGTGCTTAAGTTCATGAGGAAGGCCGGCGCGAGGGCCGAGGATCAAGACCTACCCATTCACGTTGACCCTGTGGGTCTTGAGGAGGCCGGGGTGACGATCCGGAGCCTTGTCTCGATCCATGTGGAAAAGCAGCCGCTCAAGACGGCGCTGGAGAGCCTCTTGAAAGGTTTGGGCCTGACCTATCAGGTGAAGGACGGCCTGCTGACGATTACGTCGAACCTGGAGGAAGGCTCCGCCGATGACACCGGAAGAGCCCCCTGAGCCGGTCAGGCGATGACGACTCGCCCGGGTCGGTCTCCCTCGGGCTCCTGGATCACGATGGTGCGGTCGAGGAAGGCGCGGATCGTCTCGGCGTTGGTGCGAAGGTGCTCGGTGACTTCCGACACGGTGTATTCGCTTCGGCCTGGGGTCAGGGCCAAGGGGAGGAGGATCTGGTCGGCCGAATGGGGGTCGACCGCCGCGTCGGGGGTGTCTTCGAAGGCGAGGAGCTCGTCGACGGCCTCGTCGGCGACGACTTCCGCGGGCTTGCCCCGCTCGCCGAGTCCGGTGAACGTGGCGGGAGCCCCTCCCTGGTCGTGCTCGGTGGTCAAGCTGATCGCGGCCCCCTGCCCCGGGCTCGCCCATCGAGTGAGTTCGATCTCGGCATGGATCCCGTAGTCGGCGAGTCGGGCCTCGGCGCGGTCTCGCATCCGCTCGGCGATGTCCGGACGGAGGTTGGCGACCCCGGAGATCCCTCGGACTTTGATCAAGGAGCCGCGTTGGGTGGCCGTCAGAGGTCGCAAATGGGCGGGTTCGATCCAGGCACTGAGCTGCCCTGCCCCTTGGGGATAGAAGCCGGCCTGCGGCATGGCCAGTGCAATCGGCGCATCCAGGGCCGCGAGGTGGGCGCGCCAGGTGGTTTCCAGGAATGGGAACGAGGGAGCAGCCCGGTTGAAGGTTCCGCCGGTCAGTGCAACCCGCACCCCCTCGTCGGCTCGAAGCGCCAAGGGGAGGTGCAGGGTCTGGAGCACGAGGGCCGTCGATCCTGCCGTACCGATGTCGATCGTGAGGTCGTGGGGCGTGTAAGCGTTGGGGCGGAAGATCAGACTTCGTGAGCCGACCGAATCCCCGGTGACGTCGGCCTGAGCCAGGTTCGCGGCCGCTTCGACGGCGCTGAGATGCTGCGGGCGGAGACCGGGCCGATCGCGGTTGGCGCGGATCTGGGCGATCCGAAACCCTCGGCCGGTCAGGAGCGCGAGCGTGAGGGCCGTCCGAAGGATCTGGCCCCCCCCTTCTCCTTTCGAGCCGTCAAGATTGACCAGCCGCGTCGACGACATTTCCTGCATTCCCCCCGCACACACGCTCGCCCATTCTGACCGATGTGGCGAGGCCGTTCGCTCGTGCCGGGAATGACGAACCCAGCGCTTGCGGACTTCCACCTGTCCGCGGCGATCGTTCTCGACTCCCATCGGCTGCCAATCCATGGCAAGCACTCCTTCTCCGAAACGCGACCCGGACCCAAATTCCAGATGCCGGGAAGCCAGGGCGTCTCGGCCTTCTTGCATCAGTGAGTGGCGAGTCAACGCGTCTGTAAAGACCCAAAACAGTGTGTGCGGGTTCGACGGTCGATTACCCGATCGCTACGATTTCGGCGGCTCGACCGGTTCCAGACCAGCGGGAATGGCCATCCCAGTGCCGGGGTTGGCGGTGGTGGAACGGGTGGCCCAAATGAGCACAACTCGATGGAGCAGACGGTCGCTGTTCGCTTCGGTTTCCGTGAACAAGAACGATCCCAGGCTGCGGTTCGCCTTGCCAAGACAACCGAACACGGCCACCTGTCCCGGTTTCAAGGTAAGGCTCGTCGCCAGGTCACGCAACGCATCCTCCTGCTGGCCATCCTTCTGGACAAACTGCCGAGGGGCGAACTCCCCCGTGTTGGGCATGGCCGAAAAGGCGCGGCTGATCGGACCATGATGAATTTCGGGGAGGACTCGAAGCGAAATCGCCGACTCTCCTTCATACTTGACCGTGGTGCGCAGCCAACCGCTCGCGTCTTTGTAGTCCTTGCCGTAGGCGTTTCCCTCCCGGTTCAAGAGCAGGCTGACCTGGGGAAGCGCCTCGCCCGTGCTGATCAGGGTATGATCGCCATCGGGGATGTTGATGTATTGGACCGGCTTCCCCTGACCTGGGTTGATCGGCTTGTTGAGCAGCGATTCGACTTCGGCGGGGAGATCGCCTGATAGCAACCCCACCCGCATGCCGTTGACCTCGAGGGCACGATGCACCTCGGGCGGTACGGCCTGTTCGTCGACGACACTCCAAAGCCCTTCGTCGATCACCTTATCGTGAACCGGGCGTGCCAGGATCGCGATCTTCAGCGCGCACCGTTTGGGCTCAATGAGTTGACCACCATTGCCAATCTTGCTGACAAAGTTGGTTTGGCGTAAGTCCGTTTTGTTGAGCGTGCAGCCCGTTACGGCCAAAATGGCCAAGACGAGCGCCTGAGTCCTTCGCTTCATCGGCGGAATCCTTTCCGCAACACTCGCTAACGGGACGGACGGGACGTGCTGGTCCACGCGCGACCAACCGCGCAGACCTTAAACTCGGCGCAGTCTAGCGCGAAGCTCAGAACCGGTCAATGCCAACCTCAGCCTAAGTCCAATCGTTCACACGTCGTGCGATCATCTTCTCGTTGGGTGTGGGGTACCCGTCTTGTATGATGGGAGGGAGGTCGAGCCGTTTGGTGGAACGGACGGCTCTTAATGGCACGTCAGCTAGCGGTGTCTTGATGGCCTGCCCAGGGCGCATGGGTGGATCAAGACGAGAGAAATCCCTTTGGGGAGAGGTCGCAAATATGCCTATGAGGTCAACTCGGCGACGGTTCTTGGGTCAAAGCGTGCAGGCGATGGCGATCTTGACCTGTGCGGGCCGGGAAGCGTCGAGGGTGCGAGCGGCGGCCGCTCCGACCGTCGTCGAAATGACGGAGAAGGCGGTGGCCTTTCTGCGCTCGCGGCAGGATAGTAAGGGGGGATGGTCGACGGAACGTGAGCCGGGGGTTACCGCACTCGTGCTGACGGCCCTGCTCCGTTCGAAGCGAGTGACTTCGTCCGACCCAGCCATCGTGAAGGGGTTGGCCTACCTCGAGCACATCATCGAAGCCCAGGGAGGACTCTCCGGGGCTCCGCATCCGAATTACACGACCTCGATCGCGCTCATGGCCTTCAACGAGGCCAACATCAAAGGTCGTTATGATGGTCTGATCCGGGACGGTCGCGAGTTTCTCAAGACCATGCAGTGGGATGAAGGCGAGGGGAAGGGGCGGGACAACGCATTCTATGGCGGTGCCGGTTATGGCGGCAAAAACAGCCGCCCCGATCTCTCGAACACAGCCTTCTTTATCGAAGCGTTGCGCGACACCGGCCTGCCGGCCGACGACCCGAGCTTAAAGAAGGCGCTCGTCTTCGTGTCAAGATGTCAGAATCTCAAAGGAGAATTCAACGACCAGTCCTGGGCGGGCAAAGTCAACGACGGCGGCTTCGTCTACACGGCGGCGAATGGCGGTGAAAGTATTGCCGGCAAAACCGAAGACGGCGGTCTCCGTTCGTATGCCAGCATGACCTACGCCGGTCTCAAGAGCATGATCTACGCCGGTCTGACAGCGGATGACGCTCGCGTCAAGGCGGCCGCCACCTACATTGCCAAGCACTACACGCTCGACGAGAACCCCGGCCTCGGTCAGATGGGGCTCTACTATTATTATCAGACGTTTGCCAAGGCGCTGGCCATGCTGGGCAAGCCGACGTTCACCGATGCCTCGGGGCAGGTCCACGACTGGCGGGCTGATCTGGTGGCCGCCCTCGCCAAACGCCAGAACCGCGACGGCAGCTGGGTCAACCCGGCCGACCGATTCATGGAAGGGGATCCCAACCTGGTTACCGCCTACGCCCTGCTCGCCTTGGCCTACGCTCGACCAAAGGCCTGACTGGGTGGGGCCGCTTTTTCACGCCCCTTCCCTGGGGCCGGGTGGATCTCTGGAGGGCAGAACAAGGCAAAGTCTGCACTACGAGTGAGAGACCGGCCGGAAGGTGAGCACTGATGTAAGGATGCGTTGTCTGGGTGGCCGAGGCTCGTCCCGGAGCGTCGCTGCGCTCCTCCCCGGCCACCCGCCTTTCCTGATTTCCCATGGCTAACCCGCATCCGGATCGCCTCTAAGAGGCCTGGCGGGTGCTTGACTCACTTGTAGATTCGCCGATCGATGCGATGGGGAAGCCCGGACACGTACGCGATCGTGTTGGCGCGTACTTGCCGGATCTCAGGCCCACCCACCAGCGGCTGTGAGTGCCACCCCGTTGATCCATCGGGAGTCGTCCGAGGCGAGGAACACGGCGACCGCGCCGATGTCGTCCGGCTGCCCGATCCGTCCGAGCGGGGTCTGGGCGAGTACCTGTTTTTGGAAATCCGAACCCATGATGCCACCCGCATGTACCCCCTCGGTTTCCACCATCCCGGGGTTGAGCGAGTTGACGCGGATCTTCCGCGGCCCCAGCTCTTTTGAGAGCGACTTCGACACGGCGTCGACGGCCGCCTTGGTGGCGCTGTAGACCGAGGCTCTCGGCCCGGGAGACTTGGCTGCGACCGAGCTGATGTTGATGATACTTCCCCCCTCGGGACCGAACTGCTCGGCGGCCTTCTGCGAAGCGAGGATCAGACCGAGGACGTTCAGATCGAACTGTTTGTGGAAATGGTCCTCCGTGATCCCCTCGAGTGGGGCAAACTCGTAGATGCCGGCATTGTTGACCAAGATGTCGAGCCGGCCGTATACCTCTTTCGTCTTGGTGAACAGCGCGTCGATCTCCGTCTTCTTCGACATGTTCCCGCCGACAGCAATCGCCTTTCCACCTGCTTTCACGATGGCAGCGACAACGCGATCAGCTCCCTCCTTGCTGGAGGAGTAATTGACGATGACGGACGCCCCGGCCGCGGCGAGATCCTTGGCAATCGCTGCGCCGATGCCTTTAGATGCTCCGGTGACGATCGCGACCTTTCCTGACAGTTTGGCCGACATGAAATGCTCCAATGGTTATGAAGACAAGTGAAAATGAAAAAGTAACTGGATTTTAGAGTTGTGCGGAACCGCCGTCGACGAATAGTTCAATCCCCGTGATGTAGCTGCTGTCGTCCGAGGCGAGGAACAGGACCGCCTTGGCGATTTCGTCCGGAGTGCCCGCACGACCCAACGGCGCGGTAGCGGCTGCCTGCAACTCGAACTGCTTGATTTGCTCGTCGTTCAGGCCGAGTGAGTTCTTGTAGCCGGGTGTGATGACCGTGCCAGGGCTGATGACGTTGACGCGAATCTTGTGGTCCTTCAACTCCCCCGACCACGTTCGCGCGAATGACCGCAACGCCGCTTTGGTTGCCGCGTAGACGCTGAACGCGGGGAACCCTTTGATCGAGGCGATCGACCCGTTGATTACGATCGACCCCCCTTCAGAGAGGAGCGGAAGGGCCTTCTGCACGGTAAAGAGCGTCCCTTTGACGTTGATGTCGAACGTCTTGTGGTAATGCTCCTCGGTGATCGCGCCGAGCGGGACGAATGCCCCGAGGCCGGCGTTGGCGAACAAAATGTCGATGCGACCTTTCTGCTCTTTCACCGAGGCGTAAAGCCGGTCGAGATCGCCCAGATTCGAGATGTCACCTTGCACGCCGGAAACGTTCTTCCCGAGCCGCTTGACCGCCGCGTCGAGCTCGGCCTGCCGACGGCCGGTGATGAAGACGTAGGCTCCCTCGGCAACGAAACGCTCGGCCGTGGCAAGGCCGAGACCGCTGTTGCCTCCCGTGATCACCGCAACCTTTCCCTCTAGTTTCGCCATCGAGTCCGCTCCGCTTGGATGTTCTCCGGGTTGGAACGAGAGGTATGATAGGCTGGGCTTTCTGCTGGGCAAGTACATGCCTTTTTGTAAGTACCCGGCGAACAAGAGAGAACGAGGAGAGGCCGCATCCAAAGGCGGTGGCACCGAGACCTCATTCCCCGTCGTCGGGAGGGAGTGAAAGCCGACCGTGCCTTGCGAGTGCATGTCAGACGACCGATGCCGACGTTGAACGCGTCCCCGAAATCGTTGCGATCCCGCAAAAAGCTGTATCAATGCGGCAGTCGGTGACCATTCTTATCCGGGAGAACGTCTCAAGGCCGTGGCGAATGACCGGGATGATGGAAATGACCAGAACAATGCGAACATCCTCGCAGTACCACCTGCATCGGCTTTTCGATGAGGGGGTTGTGGTGGGTCTATCCGATGCCCTGCTCGTTGAGCGGTTCGCCAAGGCGCGGGATCCCGAGGCGTTTGCCGCACTCGTGGCACGACACGGGCCAAGGGTCATGGCTGTCTGTCGTGGATCCCTCGGTCCAACCGGGGATGCTGATGATGCCTTTCAAGCGACGTTTCTCATTCTCTTGAATCGCATCGGGACGTTCCCTGTTGGGCATTCGCTGGGCGGGTGGCTGCACCAGGTTGCCCGGCGCGTGGCGCGGCAGGCTCAGATCGCTCACGTCCGGCGTCGTTGGCGCGAGGCCGCCGCAGAAGCGAGGACCGAGTCCGCGACGGAGTGCGACCCCGAGCGCACGGAGATCCTTGGTCTGATCCGCGAGGAAATCGATCGGCTTCCGGAACACTTCCGGGTTCCGATCGTGCTTTGCGACCTCCAGGGATTGACCCGCGACGAGGCTGCCGAATTGCTCGGCTGTCCCGCCGGCACGATCGGGGGACGTCTCGCCCGGGCTCGTCGACGGCTGCGCGACCGGCTTGAGCGTAAGGGGGTGTCCCCCTTGGGCACGTTGGTTCCTTTCACCGAGTTCGTCGCTCGTGCCGGTGCTTGGCGAACCTCGCTCGAGGCGGCCATTCGAACGACCTCGTCTCTTGCCCTGGGGGATTCTGCAAGCTCCGCGGCTCTCTCCCTGGCGCGGCGGTCGACCAGATCTCTGGCTGCCTTCCCCTTCAAAACGGTGATCAGCCTGGTCATCGGTGTGTCTTTCTGGGTTGGTGTCGTTGCGGCTCGCCACGCCGTTGAGTCGCCGGAAGCTCCGACCAGTACTCCTTCGGCTCCGACGAGTCCATCCTCGAAGGCCGTCACCGTTCCCGACCTCGACGATCCGAAGCTCGCTGGCCATTTCGTGGGGCGCGTTGTGGGGCCTGGCGGCCAGCCCATCGCCGGCGCTCGTCTCTTCCTGGTCCCGAACAATCCCATTCCCGAAGCTCGCGGACCGGTTCGAGCCCGCACCGGCGCCGATGGCCGGTTCGCCTTCGATGCCCCGGACATGACTTATACCGAAGTTGATGGTCTCCCAGCGCGTCGTTCGGGCCTGTTGATCGCCATCGCCGATGGCTACGCACCTGACTGGGTCTTCACCTGGGGCCAGAATCGAAGAGGGGGTCCGCTCGCATTTCGGGCCGAGCAAGGGGACGGATCTTATTCTAAATTTGACTCGTGATGATGTAGTCATTCAGGGAAAGCTCCTCGACCATGAAGGACGACCGCTTGTCGGCGCCCGTGTCCGACTTTCAAGGCTCGAGGTTCCCTGGAAACGCGATCTCGACGCGTATCTGGAAAAACCCAACCGCTCGTTCGAGGAACTGGTGAGTCTCGATTACGAGCAATCACTTTCGCAACGGAACGCCTTGCGCGGAACGTCTCCAGAAACACGTACGGACTCGGACGGTCGGTTCCTGATCTCCGGCCTTGGTCGGGATCGGTTGGTGGATCTCGTGGTTACGGCCCCCAACGTGGCCGACACTCACTTGACGGTCATGACGAGTCACAGACCCGACGTGTTTATCTATCGTGACCCTGCGGGACCTCCCGCACCGGGGCACTTCCCGCAGCCTTTCATCAAGCAGATGCTGGGAGAGATCCTGGGAACGACCTTCACCTACCGCCTGAAACCCGGCCGCTCGATTACCGGAGTCGTACGGGACCGAGACTCGCAAGAGCCGATTTCCGGTATGTGGGTCGGTCCTTCGTTCCTGCTCAACGGTTTTGCAAACTACTTCCAGGATTACGGATCGCTCGCTGGGAAGGGGGATCAGCCAGCGGCCACCGATGCCCACGGCCGATTCTCCATCACGGGAATGAGCCTGGCGCATCCCGAGCTCGCGATTCTGGCGATACCACAACCGGGACGTCCCTACCTCATGGCAACAGCCAGAGCCGATGGTGCGACGGGACTCGTGATCGAATGCGTACGGGGCGTTCCGTTTCGATTGAAGGTGGTCGACGAGTCGGGAAAACCGGTTGAGGCCATCGTCGAGTACTTTCCCGTGAACCCGAACCCGCACCTTGCGCGTCTCTTTCCTGACAGGTCCCTCGGCGACAGGTGGCCCATCCGGCAGGCCGCTCGGCGCGCCGAGGGGGTGTACGAAGGGGTTGCTCTCCCCGGTCCGGGTGCCGTCGTGATTCGAACGTCCGGCCGAACCGGTTATCGCCCCGCGCATGTCGACCCTAAAGCCTTCTTCGCTCCCGGAAGAACTGAATGGTCAGAACAAGATCTTCATACAACATATGGAAACCAGGACAACCTGGTGATCGACTATGGCATCACGATCGAACAGCAGGATTATGCAGCGATTGTGCTTGTCAATCCGCCCGTCGCCTCGAGACCTCTGGAGCTTTCCGCGACCGTTGTGCGTGATAGGCCGCGGCAGGTCACGCTCCTGGATCCGGAAGGTCAACCCATCGTCGGAGTCGAGGCCTGGGGGTCGACGTACCACCCCGGGGGCCTCGGATTTCGCCTCCGTGCCTCGACGTTCGCGATCACGAAACTCCATCCGGAACGTAGCCGTCGGATCACGTTCGTCAAGGAGGACCGCAATCTGATCGGTTCTCTCCTGGCGCGAGGTGATGGCGAGACCCCGTACATCGTGCGTCTCCAGCCCTGGGCGAGTATCACCGGGCGCATCCTCGATGAGAATGGCAAGCGACTCTCGACCGACGGGCTGCCTGGCAAGCGAGAGATGCCTGCCCGACTCATCCAGGACATTCGGTCGAAAACCGCCGGCCATGACGACCCCAGCATCGGGGTGTTCCCAGAAGGTGATACTGACGAGGATGGACGCTTCCGGATCGAGCCCTTGGTCCCCGGTCTGCGCTATCGAGCCGAGATCACGCGCTTCGGAAGGTTCGCCGGAGTTGCCTTTGAGGAGCTCACACTCCAGCCCGGCGAAACCCGCGAGCTCGGCGATATTCGCAGTAAACCAACGACCAGTGAAATAAAAAAGTGAAGCGTTGGAAGCATAAGTGCTCCTCGGGTAATCATCCCGGCTCGCCACCCGATGCTTCACGATGACCGTCCCTGCCCTTCCATATTTTTGTGATCAATTCTTTAAAAGAAGTTGGTCACGGAAAGTAAGGATGGGTACGGGCCTATTTCAATTTGCACTAAGTGGTGCATCCGGCAAGTCCCTTTCTTGTAGGGTGGGCATTGCCCACCAGGGATTGTGCCCTGGTCGAAGCCATGAGATTGGTGGGCAGTGTCCACCCTACGGGAAAGCAAATTGGTGGATGAACCACTTAGATTGCTCGTGCAGAATGCAATGTTCCGCCCGAGGGAGTTCACCGGAGAGGGGCGGATGTCGAAATCGGAATTCCTTGGGATGATTCAGGTTGTGACGGTATGAACGAGACCTGACATGATGCGTGCTTATACCGCAGCGTTGTCTGGAGCTCGGGAGAACGCAAGCCCGACAGGCTAAACGCATGGAGGAGCTCGAAAGGGCAGCCGGCCGTTGGTGCGACCTTGTTCTTCCATCAACAAGGGGGTTCCGCGAGGGAGGCTGGGCGGTAGAAAACCGTCCTTGACCTCCATCGCCAACGAAAGCGGCTTGATCTCGGTTAATGCGATGTGAACACTTGCGTGAACGTCTTCCACGATCGTGCGAGGGAAAGAATCCTCAATAACCTAATTTATTGTAAATATGTGAATAAAAATTCGTATGCTGATGCCGATCGGTCGGGTTACAGAACGCGGCTTTGGAGCATCGGGTTTCATTTCTTCGAGGATCCTCGCGTATTCCAGTGGCGGTAACCCAACCCAAGCGCTTTTGGAAGGAAGGCAAGAAGGGATGCTGGTTCCGGAATGGGAGGGGCGGGATCAATCGTCAAAGTGATGTCCCAGTAAGCGTCCTGACCACCGACAATGACGCCGCTCAGGTGGATCCGCTCGGGATGGGCTACCAGATCGGCAAGGGCCGGTGAAATGGGTTGCGACGCAAGGGCAAAGTCGTTGATCTCGACGGATTGGATATTCGTGGTGAATGCCCCGCCATAACGCAAAGGCATACTGGCGGGCCCGTTGAGGGCTCCTGTTATGGAACCGCTCACGTAGACATAGGGTTGGTCGGGTGCAAACGGTTCCCAGGACGATATGGGAGACAATGGAAAGAAAGACGAAGAAGGGTTGGCAGGATTGGCGGGATTGGCAACACCGATCGCGAAGCCGAACGTGCCGTCAATGGGAGTGGACTGTCCGATGTCAGGCGAGCCCGGAGGTCGATAGGGAGTAGTTGACACTCCCACGGCTAAAGCACGTGGGATTCTCGGTTCAACCGGACGTGCCCGCTTTCGCAGGTCTTATGGTCCGTCCCCGATCGTTTAGCCTGTCCGGTGTCACGCGGCCAGGTGTCT
>Ga0153954_1001258_pt1 | contig 14430 bp, 6 predicted proteins | sample TSFL038MetaG_FD_102277 | JGI IMG/M metagenome (GOLD analysis project Ga0153954, IMG submission 102277) | Attine ant fungus gardens microbial communities from Florida, USA - TSFL038 MetaG | ecosystem: Host-associated > Fungi > Mycelium > Unclassified | place: USA: Florida, Wekiwa Springs State... | reverse complement strand
GCTGTTCATCGGCGCGAACTACCTCAGTCTGGCCGACAATCTGACCGACCCGGCACATGTCAACTTCGTTCATCTGTCGACGCTCGGCAGGTCGGGCGTCGCGGAAGAAGAAGCACCGGTGAAGAATGATCAGCAGGGCAACACGGTCGTAGCTTATCGTTGGACGCTGAACGCTCCTCCGATTCCTTTGATGCAGCGCTACTTCAACGGCATGGTGGACCGGTGGCAGTACTATTATTATCACGCCCCTTCCATTGCCGTGATTGACTTCGGAACCGCAGACGTCGGCGTTGTCGCTCCCGTGGGGGGAGACCGCAACCTGGGAAGACGCTTCTTCTCTTGCCATTTCATCACGCCGGTTGACCAGCGTTCGTCCGTGGATCACTGGGTCCATGTCCGTAATTTTGCAGTGGGTGATGAGGAGGTCAGCGCGGGCATGAACCAAAGGTTTGCGATGGCCTTCAATGAAGACAAGGTCATTCTTGAAGCAATCCAGCTGGAGGAAGACAACCTCGATCCGGCGCGTCGTCCGTTGCGGATAGCGATCGACAGTGGTGTCGTCAGGATGCGCCGCCTGCTTGATGAATTGGTCGCGGCGGAGCCGACGAAGGGAGCCTACGGACGCGAGACGCAGCCTGCAGGTTGATGAGGGGGTCATTGAGCGGCATGCGGCGGCATGGCCGAGCAAGTGATCTACGTCGCCGTCGCTGAGGATGTCAGGCTGCTTTCCAACCGTCGACCCGCGAGACCATCAGTAGGGCGACGCTGATCAACGTTCCCGGTCGAGACCCCGAAAGCGGCGGTCGACCTGGTCGCCGCGGGTAAGGCACCGGCGCAGCCTGACCTGCCGGGCTCGCCCATCCTGCGCGGCAGCAACGAGCCGGTGGCGATCGCCGGGTGCCACGGCCGACGCTGTACGGCGGCTGGCGGAGCACCCGAAGGAGGCGGGCCTTGTGCAGGAGGCGATCGCGCGCGCGAGGCCGCCGCGGGTGGCGGCGAGCGGGCGGTGAGGGGGAAGGCGGGCAGGGGAATGGCGGGCATGCCGGGACGGCGATTTTCCGCGAAATCCGAATGATTTCGCCGCCCTGCTTGCGCGCGGCGAAGATCGGGGCTATTTCGGGGGCCTCTCCGCTTGCTCCCTTCGTCTAGCGGCCCAGGACGTCGCCCTCTCACGGCGAAAACAGGGGTTCGAGTCCCCTAGGGAGCGCCATTGAAATCAATGGCTTAATACACAGCGGATGCGTTCGGTCCAATATTGGTCCAATAAACGCGTATGGACGGGATCCGGGTGTGTTGTCCACAACGTAGACAACCTGGTTCGCTGTCCCCAGAGCCTTCAGCAGCTCGCCACCTCCGGGAGCCTTGCGTGCAGCATGCCCTGCTGGGAGGCTTCGACCGACCAGTCGCGAAGCCGCGTCACCCTGACGAAAGCGTCCAGCGCCGGCGAGTAGCGGCGCCCCTGCACAGCCAGCAGCCGCACCTCCCGCGAAACCAAGTCGCCTTCGAGCGGAATGGTCTTGAGCGTCGGAAGGCGCGGCATGTGCTCGGGCGCGAGTATCACGCCGAAGCCAGCCGCCGCCATGTGCTGCAAGTGCAAGTCGTGACCGCTGCAGTGCCCGAGGCGGGGCGGTTCGTCGGGGAAATACGACCGCTGGATCTTCGGGGCGACGTCGCATCCGGCGCGTTCTAGCAAGACGGTCTCGCGGAGGTCGTCGATGCCGATCGAGGGACGGTTTGCGAGCGGGTGTGTCGGCGCGAGAATCGCGACGTAACGCTCCTCGAACAGCGACCAGTCGTCGATGCGGGCAGGTATGTCCTGCACGTCCCCGACCATTGCGGCGTTGATCTCCCCCTCAAGCAAGAGGTCGACGAGCTTCTGCGCTGCGCCCTCGCATAGCTCGACGTGAAGTCCAGGGACGAACTTTGCGATCTCCGCGATCGGATCGACGACGAGCGACACTGAGATCGAGGGGGCGAGGCCGATCTTCAGTGGTGCAACCTCCTTGCGTTGGAAGCCTTGAGCTCTGCGACGCACCGCTTCTGCCGAGGCCAGTGTGCGCTCTAGCATCGGAAGGACTTCCTTCCCCAGGTCCGTGAGCTGCGTCAACTGGCGCTCGCGGTGGATCAACTGGCCGCCGAGCTCCCGCTCGAGCTTCTGCACCCCCTTGGTCAGGGCAGGCTGCGTGACATTGCACTGCTCGGCTGCGCGGGTGAAATTGAGTGTGGACGCGACGGCGAGGAAGTAGCGAACTTGATGAAGCTCCATGGGGTGTTCTCCGTCAAGTTGCTGCGGACCATGCTGACACCTTGAAGCGATCGACACACTTCCTGGAGCAGCACAGCGGCGTCCGCCACGAATAATGCCGGACGAGACCAAACTTGCCCCTACAGACTGCGCATCGCGTGGTCTTGCCAGACCCGTGACTTTCCAAGCGGTAAGGCATTGTTTTCCCCTTTTGGCCTGTGCGCATTTTGGATGCACTAAGACTGAAGAGGATTGGCGCCGACGGTTCAATTGAGCGCAGGTCGAACTCGGGCATCCAAAGGGGGCGGGACGATGATACAAAGGCTCAGGGCGCTCGGACGAGTCCTAGGGTTCGCCCGCCGCGATCCCGGGGCGGGAGCTTCGGTCACAAGCCATGCCGGATTGGCTTCGCAATCATCGTCCAGGTAAGCCAAAGCTTACGGGGCATAGGCGGCACAGTGGTGGCATTCTCAGATATCAAGCAATCCGCTGCGGAGCGTCACCATCATTGATCATTGGCTGCCCGCACGAGGGGGGCAGCGAATGGCCACAGGCGGCATGATGAAAAAGGTACTGGTTTCGGTCGTTGAAGATGATCGGCCCTTTCGTGAGTCCATGTGCAGGCTTATGAGATCGCTGGGCTATATGGTCGAGAGTTTTTCGTCTGCAACCGAGTTTCTCGCGTCCCCGCGCCTCGCGGAAACAACCTGTCTGATCGCCGACATCCACATGCCTGTCATGACGGGGCTCGAGCTCTATCGACGCCTCATCGACACGGGCCACGCGATTCCGACAATTCTCGTGACCGCTTTCCCTAACGACGTTGACCGGGCTCGCGCCTTGAACGACGGGGTGGTGTGCTACCTGCCCAAGCCAGTTGACGACGAGCATCTCACCCAATGCGTTTGCGCGGCTCTGCGGTCCGGTCATTCACCTGAAGCGGACTCGTGAGTTCGCCGTCGGTGCCAGGCAAGGCGAACTGAAATACCGCGCCACGAGGCTCATTCGCCTTCGCCCACAGCTTGCCCCCATGAGCATGGATGATGGAGCGGCATATCGACAGTCCCATGCCCGTGCCATTGGACTTCGTGGTGTAGAAGGCGTCGAAGACTCGATCGAGATGTGCCGGATCAATGCCCGGCCCGGAATCGCGCACGGCCACGAGGACGCCTGCCTGGTCCTGCTCGGTACTGATCAACAGCTCTCGTACTCTCACCTCAACCGAATCCATTGCTTCAACTGCGTTCAGGATCAGGTTCAGCAAGACTTGTTGCAGTTGAACCCGATCCCCTTGGATCTGGACCAGTCCTTCCGAAAGGCGGGTCTGGACTGAAGCGCCGCACCGGCTGATTGCGCTTCTCGCCAATACAATCATCTCGTTGATCGCCGAATTAAGATCAAAACGCTCCATTTGCGGCGGTGCTTTCTTGACGTGCGCCCGCATGCGATCGATGATGTTTCCGGCCCGATCCGTGTCTCCGACGGCGCAGTCAAGTGCTTCCATGACCTCGCCCAGGTCGGGCCGCTCCATCTTCAGGAAATTCTGAGCCGCCCGCGCGTTATTGCGCGCGCTGGCGATTGGCTGCGTGATTTCATGTGAAAGCGAGGCGGCCAATTCTCCCATCATGCTCACGCGGTTCATGTGGGCGAAATCCAACTCGAGCTGACGCAGCCTTTCACGCTCATCCTGTGCCCGTCTTCGTTCCGTCACATCGACGGTCGTGGTGATTACCTCAGCCAGCGCGCCTCGGGGGGAAAACACATGATAGCTGGTTCCTTCGACCCACTTGATTGTTCCATCAGGCAGGAGGAGCCTGAAGTCGGTCATCAAATCTCTTTTCTCGTGCACGGCATCCTGAACCGCTCCCCACACTCTGTCGCGGTCCTCGGGGTGAATGCGTTCCCACATACTTTGTCGACTTGGAAGGCCCTGCAGCGGATCAAACCCCCAGATCCTGTAACTCTCGTCGGACCAATAGAGGTAACGCATCGTTGTCGCGTTGTAGATCCAATTGCCGGTGCGGCTGAGTCTCTGTGCCTGGCTAAGCGCTTCCTCGGCGCGCTTGCGCTCTGTCAAATCGAGCACGAATGCAAGGCCCTCGTCGCCTCCTTCCTTGAACAGAGCGGCGCCGATAAGCACAGGAACGCGACTGCCGTCTTTGCGAACATACTCCTTCTCGAAGGGCTGAACTATTCCGGTTGAGTTCAGTTCTGCTTGAGTCAATATGTCGCGTTCGCGCCATTCGGGCGGCGACAGCTCGGTCCAGCGCACGCGATCCGAGACCAAGTCCTCTCGGTCATATCCTAGGATATGTAGAAACGCGTCATTAGCTTCAAGAATTCGACCTTCACGGTCGGCAATGAGGATCCCTATGATGTTGGCGTCGACCAAACGCCTGATCTTCCCTTCGCGATCTGCGACGTCGCGATAAAGCCGCGAATTGTCGATCGAGATCGCCGCCTGCGACGCAAGCACCCTCAACAATGCGACGCGATCGGGCGTAAAGACTCTGGGGGTCAGATTGTTCTCCAGGTAGAGAATGCCAGTAAGCGTTCCCTGCTTGATTAGCGGCAAACAGAGAACAGAACGGAGATATCTCTCTACGATGTAGGGATCGGCTGAAAATGGATTGCGAGATGACGCATCGTCGAGAATTACGCTGTCCCGGGTGCGCATGACATAGTGGAGCACAGACTCCGGCAGCACCGTCGCAGCCACGCGCTCGTCGCGCAGATGCACGGTCACCAAATCGCCATCGATCGTGGCTTCCGCGGCGATTCGCTGCTCAGCCTCGCGTGAAAGAATCAACAAGCCGCGTTCGGCGCCTGCCTGTTCAAGCGCCGTGCGCATAAGCATTTCGAGCAGCTTCTCCAGCACGATCTCGCCCGATATGGCTTGCGACACCTTGACCACCGTTGCGAGGTCGAGTTGCTCGACAGATGCTTCGATTGTGCTTGTCGGAGCAGGTGCGGGCTCTTGCACTCTGAGGTGCGGATACATCGCGTCGAGTTGGCGCACCTTGCCGTCCGCGCCCCAGCGCAGGTAGCAGTCCCGGGCGTTTCGCAGATATAGGTGCGCGATTTGCGCGAAGCCGCCCGCGGTGTAAAAGCGCGCCGCCAACTCATTGGCGAGCGCCTCGTTGTGGACAAAGCCGTTTGCCTGGGCTGAAAGGATGGCTTGTTCGTAAAGGTTCATGGCATCGAACGCGCGGCCATCAATTCGGGCAATCTCCGCGCCAACCAACGCAGCGCGGTTCTCGAAGTTTTCCGGACAGGCCGCGGCCCAGCTGGCGAGCTGACGGTGATGAGGGGCCAGGGCCTCCAGAGTCGACGTCCGCTGGCCCGCCGGCATCGAATCGCAGAATGCGGCGTATGACAAGGCGCTGTAGAAGTGGTAGTCGGCCGCCTCCATGATCGTGAGGGACATGCTCAAAAGCGGCTGAGCCATCGATGCAGCATCAACCGCCGTCGCATAGTCACCAGCCATGAAGCGGGCCTGCAACTTGCAGATCCAATACAAGCATTGGCCGGCCGTCACGTCCGAGGTGTTCGCGAAATCGCGTTCGATTCGTTGCTCATCAAACTGCCCGTCATCCAAGGAGCCGAATCTTGCCGTCGCGCCGCGCAGCATTCGCACTATAGCGAGTGCCACACTGGTGATTTCGAGGTTGGTGCCAAGCTGTATGTGGCCAAACTGTACCCTCTCAGCTTCACGTTCGATGTAGGCAAGCGCATCACCGACCGTAAGGAGATTCAGGACCCTCAGTCCGGCGCAGATCCCCGCATACACGAGGTCGCCGGTTTGCTGCGCTGCGTCAAATGCGCGGCCAATGAGTTCGCAGCATGTTCTGATATGCCTTGTCCAAGGCATGACCATATTTCCGAAATTCAGATACACACCCGCCCGGAAACGCCATAGTCCACGCTGCTCGACGAGCTCATAAGCGAGTTGCCCGACGCGGTACGCCCCCTCGTACTCGCCGAACCGCAGCCCGGCGATCATTCCGAGCCGGCCATAGGCGACGGCAGACGCGTCGCTGTTGCCACGATCCAAGGTAAGACGGAGCATTTGGCAGACGACGAGCGTGTAGAGGTTGAGGTCGGTGTATTGTGCCGGCGAAGAGAGTCGGTTCAGGACATCCAGCGCGGCGAGGGATGCCGGGTCGGTCATCAAGGGAAGGGCGATCAGCTCCTCGGTCGTGCGCCGGCCGAGCTCCGACCAGACACGCTGATACGCTCGGCGCGCCTCCTCATCCGTCGGATGCGGCGACCAGCTGATGCCGAGGTATTTTAGGTGCTCAAGACCGACGGTGACCGAGCGGCCGGGCTGATTGAGCGTGAGGTAAAGGTCGATTCCGAGGCGCGCCACAACCGCTCGATCAGCCATATCCGTGACGCGAGCAGATAATGCCGCCAAGTGGTTTTCTGCGTCCGAGAGCGCGCCAATCAAGAGCTCGCACTCGGCGCGGTGGAGGTCGAGTGCGAAGATGAGCTCCCACCGGTGCTCCCAGCAATCCTCTGCCAATAGGTCTCGACCGGTGATAAAGTAACTGAGCGCCGAAATGTAGGCACTCGATGCTTTGGCGCGCCGGCCTGCTGCCAGGTTCAATTCAGCGGCCTGCTCACGTTCATCGACCGATGTGATCAAACCAAGACCTCGGTTGAGCTGATTGACGATTTCAAAGGTCGCTTCGTCCCGCTTCTCCGGAGATGTCCGCGCTGCGAGCAGTCTGCCTATTCGAAGGTGCGCCTCGCCGCGCAGCTGCTCCGGGATCAGCTCATATGCGGCCTCCCGAACGCGATCGTGGACGAACCGGTAAGCGCCTGCCACACGTTCGACCAGCTCCTGTTGGCGGGCTGGCCACAGAGTCGTATCGAGCTGCCCCTCCGAAATGCCGAGGACCATCGAAAGTGCAGTGCTCTCGGCAATGTTTCCAAGACAAGCCAGCTGCTGCAATGCATTCTGCGTCTCGATCGGCAGGTGGGTGAGCTTCTCGGCCATAAGATCAACGACGTTGTCGGCGTGGCCCTTGGCGTGAATGCAGTCGATATCCCAGGACCAGCGCGCGCCATCATGATCGAATGTGAGTAATCCGTCCTCGACGAGCGAAGATAGGAACTGGATCACGAAAAACGGATTGCCGCCGGTCTTCACTTGCACCAGCTTCGCGAGCGGCGCAGCGCGCTCTAACTCGCAGCGAAGTGCGTCAGCAACCAACTGCCCAAGCTCCTCTTGGGCGAGCGGCGGCAGCTTGATCTCCGCGACGTTTCCGCCGGCGGCCTTGATGGCGTCGAGCTTTCTCCTCAGCGGATGGGCCGCAGCGACTTCGTTGTCGCGATAGGCACCGATCAGCATGAGGTGCTCAAGATCTGGCCGCAACAGGTCCTCCAGCAGATCAAGCGTCGCCGCGTCGAGCCACTGCAGGTCGTCGAGGAAGAGCGCCAGTGGCTGGTTCGGTCGGGCAAATGCGCCAATGAAGCGCCGAAATACGAGCTGAAAGCGACTTTGTGCCTGCTGAGGCGGCAACTCAGGAACCGGTGGCTGGTCTCCGATGATTAACTTGAGTTCGGGTATGAGGTCGATCATGAGCCGCCCGTTCGACCCCAGCGCCTCTAGAAGCGCGTGGCGCCAGCTTGCCAACTCGGTGTCGCTCTTGCTGAGGAGAGGCCTGATGAGACTTTGAAAAGCCTGCACCAGTGTCGCGTAAGGGATATCGCGCTTGTACTGGTCGAACTTGCCGGACGCGAACAGCCCGCCCGACGGCACCAGCACTTTGTGTAGTTCGTCGACGACTGAAGACTTGCCGATGCCGGAATACCCTGAGACCAGCACCAGCTCTGGCAAACCGGTCTTGATGATGCGATCGAAGCAGGAAAGCAACGTCGCGATCTCACGATCTCGTCCGTACAGCCTTTCGGGGATCAGCAGCTGGTTCGGCATGTCCTGCAGGCCGAGCGGGAAGTCATCGATGCAGCGGCGCGCTTTCCATTCCGCCAGGCAGCGTCGCAGGTCGCGCTCGACTCCGCCGGCGGTCTGGTAACGATCCTCGGGTGTCTTGGCGAGCAGTTTCATGATGATCGCCGAGACGGGGGCTGGGACACTCTCTAACCGCTCGCCTGGCGGCACCGGCTTTCTGGCAATATGGCAGTGCACCCACTCCATGGGATCGGCCGCCATGAAGGGCAGAACGCCCGTGAGCATCTGGTACAGCGTGACGCCGAGGGCGTAGAGATCGCTGCGGGCGTCGATCGAGCGGTTCATCCGCCCGGTTTGTTCGGGGGCCATGTAGGCAAGCGTACCGGCGATGGTCTCGGGCGGCTCGGGCGCCTGCCGTTCGCGGGACAGGCGCGATGCGATGCCAAACCCGGTGAGCCGCACGCGTCCATCCGTGCAGTCCGTCACAATATTAGCTGGCTTGATGTCTTTGTGGATGAGCCCGGACTGATGAAGCGTGCCCAGAGCCGAAGTAACAGCGATAGCCAGACGCAAGAAGCGTCCTATCTCGATGGGCTCACCGAGCAAACGCTCGAGCGGCTCGCCGCCCGGATCATCGAGGACCAGCACGGTTCGACCGGCGTCGCGCATGAGGGCCAGCGGCCGGGCCGCCCAAGCCCTCTCGAGCTCATCTTTCAGCTCGTATTCGTGCGTGAGGCGATCGAGACTTGAGCGGGACGGGTGGTCGGCGGCGGTGGTAACAAACAGCACGGCAAGCAGGTTACCATTGTCGTCCGGTCGCCAGCCACGGCTGAACACGCGCTCGCCGTCCTGCCACAACACCTGAGAGCTACCGTTCGGGTACGCGACGTTCAGTGACTGCTGCATCATCTGTCAGACTCCGGCGTCGGGCTTCGGCTTGAAGTCGGCTGATCAAGCTCTTCGTGCACCATACGCGCGGCTTATCTCCAGCCTGGAGAAATCGTACTTCATAACCCGAGAAATGCCAGTCGACCCTCGGTCTTGCCGGTGACGGCAAACGCGCGGAGCCTCGTTCATTTTAACAGCAATTTGGAGTGATTTGCCGGGCTTCAAGTTCTTGCCGGCGGCGAGCCGAGAAGGCGTTGCTCGACGATGCAAAGCACTGCTCGATCCGCTGGTAGCGCTGAATACGAGTGGCGTGCGTGGCGTAGGGCGGGTTCCCTCAGCTAGAGCGCCGACCAGGGGACGGGAGCGAGTTGCGTCAGCGTGCGTAAACTTTGGTGTACGTGGCTAAACTGTGGTGTACCCGGCGCGCGCTTTTTCAGAAAAAAAGGGCTGTTCAGGTTCCAGCATTGGGATTACAAATGCGCGGCCTTGCCGGATCTGCAAACCAAGATGCAGGCTGATCTTCGCGGTCTCTTTCCGAATGGCAGCGATGTCTGACGTAGGCTCCACCGTGTTGGTCATCGACGACGATCCGGATCTCCGTGCGTCGGTCGGGCGTCTGCTGCGATCGCTCGGCATTAACGTTCAGCTATTTGCCTCCATTTCTGACTTCCTCGAATCCGATCCACCGGATTGCCCCACCTGCCTGGTGCTCGATATCAGATTTCCCGGCCAAAGCGGCCTCGATTTCCAGCGCGAGCTAGCTGCGGCAAACAGGGAGATCCCGATCATCTTCGTCACGGGCCACGGCGACATACCGATGTCTGTGCAGGCAATGAAGCGGGGGGCGATCGAGTTCCTGACCAAGCCGTTCCGCGACCAGGATCTTCTCGATGCCATTCAGCTTGGCTTGGCCCGCGATCGTGCGCGGCGGGAGAGTGATAAGGACTTGGTGTCCCTTAGGCAGCGTTTCGCTTCCCTGAGCCCCCGGGAGCGCGAGATCGTAATTCAGGTGGCGCGCGGCCGCCTGAGCAAACAGATTGCTCACGATATCGGCATCGCCGAAGCGACGGTGAAGGTGCATCGCAGCAGGGCGATGCAGAAGATGCAGGCCGGTTCGCTTCCGGAACTCGGCCGGATGGCTGACAAGCTCAAGCTGGTGCCTGACACGCCGCAACGCCCTTAAGCTGTGCGTGTTTGCGCGATTCAAAGTGCTTCGTAGCATCACGGTGCTGGCAGGGCGCTGGATGCCGTCGTTGAATTCGATAGTGCGTGCCGCATTCGATCGACGATCAGTTGCCTTCCGTCGACCTCCGTCTGGCGCTCCAAGAGCCGCAGCGCACAATCGATCTTAGCAAGGAGGTTTGTGATGTCGTGCAGAATCGCTTTGGTAGCCTCGCCTATAATGGTGGTGTCTTGATCTTGTGACAGCGGAGTAGAGCGCGAGGCGCTGGTCAGCGGTAAGTTGCGGTACAGCACGCCGGAAATTGCACCGTCTCTACCAATCACAGGAATCTCGACCCTCCTCACGAACAGGGCGACGTCGCTCTCGAGCGATGATCGATGTCGGACGGCGGAGTGGGAAATCCGACCCTGTTCCATCAATACGCCCGCAATGCCCGCAAGAACGGCAGCTGCACCCGGAAATAAGGTAACTTCGCTGATCCCACCGCCAAGAGGTGTGACGACTTCGATCACGTCATTGCTTCGCATATCGACCCTCCTGGCTTCTCAATCTGGCAACGTGGTCCGCGTGTCGGTCGGATACTCAGAGTTTCGGTGCGACGACGCTCTGAACAGTGACCTTGCAACGCGGACGAGGGAAATCACCTTTCGCCATAGAGTCGATAGACGAGCGTTATTGCCGCTCGCCACGCGGCGTGATGCGGCTCTACGTGCCTCGATTTGGGCGAACCAGACCCGGAATCTCGAGAATCCGGGTTCAATGCTGCGCATCACCCGGAATGACACTGCGCGTCACTTCGTCAACGGGCAACCGCTTTCCTTGGCGGTGAAGAACGCCTTATCGCCCGGCACCACCGCGAGCTGCTTGTAGTAGTCCCACGGCTTCTTCGACTCCGAGGGTTTCTTGACTTCGAACAGGTACATGTCGTGCACCATGCGGCCGTTTTTCAGCACCTTGCCCCTGGCAAAGGCGTCGTCGACCGGAAGCTCTTTCAGTGTTTTGGCAACGGCCTCGGAGTCCTTGGTGCCGGCAGCCTTGACGGCCTTCAAATAGCTCAGCGTCGCCGAATAGGTGCCGGCATTGTTCATGTTCGGCATCCGTGCAGTGCGCTTGAAGAAGCGGTTGGAGAAAGCGCGACTCCGGTCGTCATGATCCCAGTAGAAACCTTCGGTCAGCACCAGGCCTTGCGCTGCGTCGAGGCCGAGGCCGTGAACTTCGGAGATCGTCATCAGGAGGCCGGCAAGCTTCTGGCCCTGCCGGAAGATGCCGAACTCGGCCGCCTGCTTGATCGAGTTGGTGGTGTCCTGGCCGGCATTGGCGAGGCCGACGATTTTCGCCTTCGAGCTCTGAGCCTGCAGCAGGAATGAGGAGAAGTCCGACGAGTTCAGCGGCACACGAACCGAGCCGACCACCTTGCCGCCGGCTCGGGTGACGATCTCGCTGGTGTCCTTCTCCAGTTGGTGGCCGAACGCGTAGTCGGCGGTCAGAAAGAACCATGTGTCGCCGCCCGCCTTCACCAGCGCGCCGCCGGTACCGACCGCAATCGCATGGTTGTCGAAGGCCCAGTGGAAGCCGTAGGGCGTGCAGGCGTCGCCGGTGAGGCGCGAGGTCCCGGAGCCGACCACGATATCGATCTTCTTCTTTTCGTTGGAAAGTTCCTGCACCGCAAGCGCGACCGTCGACGTCGTCAGCTCGGTGATCATGTCGACGCCTTCGGCGTCATACCAGCGCCGCGCGATCGAGACCGCGAGATCCGGCTTGTTCTGGTGATCGGCAGTAACCAACTCTATTTTCTGGCCGAGCACCTCGCCGCCGAAATCCTCGATCGCCATCCTCGCGGCTTCGACCGAATATATCCCGCCGTAGTCGGCATAGACGCCGGACTGGTCGTTGAGGATGCCGATCTTGACACCCTGCGCCGACGCCGGCGCCGCCAGCAACAAGCTGCAAGCCGCGACCGTGGCGAAAAATTCCGATTTCATTTCTATAGTCTCCCACGGCCAATAGTACTGGCTCTCCAGGCCTGCAGCGTCAGACCCGTCATCCTGAGGCGCGAGTGGTGCGCGTCTCGGAGGTGACGGAGATAGTGTTCAAGCTTCATCGCGTATGGGCGTCATCGCGACTCACTCCGCCGCGGCCGCCGCTGTCCGGGCCAGCTTCCCATCGTTCTTGCCTTCCGCGAGGTTGCGCACCACCATGTAGAAGATCGGCGTGAAGATCAGGCCGAACAGCGTGACGCCGAGCATGCCGAAGAACACGGCGACGCCAACCGCCTGGCGCATCTCGGAGCCGGAACTGGTCGACACAACCAGCGGCAGCACGCCGAGGATGAAGGCGAACGAGGTCATCAAGATCGGCCGCAGGCGGAGCCGGCAGGCCTCGATGACAGCCTCAAGCCGCGGCCTGCCCTCGAGCTCGATGTCGCGCGCGAACTCGACGATCAGGATCGCGTTCTTGGCCGCGAGTCCTACCAGCACCACGAAGCCGATCTGGGTCAGGATGTTGACGTCCTGGCCCATGATGCGTACGCCGATGGTGGCCGCGAACAGGCACATCGGCACGATCAGGATGACCGCGAACGGCAGCGTCCAGCTGCCATATTGGGCCGCCAGCACCAGATAGACGAACAGCACACAGATCGGGAACACATAGAGGCCGGAATTGCCGCCCGTCACCTGTTGATAGGACAGATCGGTCCATTCGAAGGAGAAGCCGCTCGGTAATGTTTCGTCGGCCAGTTGCTTGATGGTGTTGAGCGCGGTCGTTGAGCTCACGCCCGGTGCCGGCTCACCCTGTACTTCGGACGCCGGGTAGAGATTGTAGCGCGCGACGCGATCGGGTCCCGAGACGTCCTTGAAGTCCACGACGCTGCCGAGCATCACCATGTCGCCGGCGGCATTACGGGTACGCAGCCGAGCGAGATCGGAGGTCTCCTTGCGGAAAGGCAGGTCGGCCTGCGCCGTGACGTGATAGGTGCGCCCGAACAGGTTGAAGTCGTTGACATAGGTCGACCCGAAGTAGGTCTCGATCGTGTCGGTGACGTCGGCGATCGGGACGCCGAGCTTCTGCGCCTTGACGCGATCGATATCGACAAACAGCTGCGGCGTGTTGGCGGAGAAGGGCGAGAATACCGAGGTGAGATTCGGTGACTTGCTCGCGGCCGCCACCAGTTCGCCGGTCGCGGCCGCCAGGAGCTCGGGACCGCGCCCCTGTCGGTCCTGGACCCGGATGGCAAAGCCGCCGCCTGTGCCGATGCCTTGCACCGCGGGTGGCGGAATGACGACGACGAAAGCGCCCTGTATCACCGACAGCCGTTTGCGCAATTCGGCCGTGATGGCATTCGCCGACAATCCCTTCTTCAACCGTGCCTCCTTGTCGTCGAACACCGGAAACAACGCCGCGGAGTTGGCCGCTTGCGTAAACGTCGCGCCGGAGAAACCGACGAAGGCCCCCATACGGACGATACCGGGCGTATCCAGCACGATCCGCTCGATTTCTCGCACCACCGCATTGGTCCGCGCCAGCGATGCGGCGCCTGGCAATTGCGCAGAGATGATGAGGTAACCGCGATCCTGTGCGGGAATGAAGCCCTGCGGGGTGGTCGCCAGCAGCCAGCCGGCGCTGCCGATCAGTGCGAGATAGATCACAAGCATCACCGCCGTATGTCGGATCACGAAGTCAGCCACCGACGCGTAGCCGCGCGCCAGGTGATCAAAGAAGAGATTGAACAGAGTGATGAAGCTGTCCCAGCCGCGCGCGATGATGTTCCAGCGCGCCGGCGGACGTTTCTCCTCGTGCGGAGTAAGGATCAGCGAGGCCAGTGCCGGCGACAGCGTCAGCGAGCAGAAGCAGGAGATCGCGGTCGCGACCGCGATGGTGACGGCGAATTGCTGGAAGAACTGTCCGGAAATGCCTCCCAGGAAGGCTGTCGGCACGAACACCGCGCAGAGCACGAGCGCGATCGAGACGAGCGCGCCGCCGACCTCCTCCATGGTCTTGAGCGCCGCGTCGCGCCGGCTCATACCGTGCCGGAGATGTCGCTCGACATTCTCGACAACCACGATGGCATCGTCGACCACGATGCCGACCGCCAGAACCAGACCGAACAGCGTCAAATTATTGATCGAGAATCCGAGCGCGGCCATCACCGCGAAGGTGCCGACCAGCGACACCGGGATCGCGATGATCGGGATGATC
>Ga0153954_1001257_pt1 | contig 14472 bp, 11 predicted proteins | sample TSFL038MetaG_FD_102277 | JGI IMG/M metagenome (GOLD analysis project Ga0153954, IMG submission 102277) | Attine ant fungus gardens microbial communities from Florida, USA - TSFL038 MetaG | ecosystem: Host-associated > Fungi > Mycelium > Unclassified | place: USA: Florida, Wekiwa Springs State... | reverse complement strand
GCCACTGGCTTGCCCTTCTCGACAATGTACGTGGCAAGCACCTTGAACGGCTGACCCTTGGCCGCGCAGGCGTCGTGGGGCACGCCGGATGGGACCTGGAAGGATTCGCCGGCCTTGACTGTCCGGTCCGGCTGGCCTTCGACCTTGATGATGGCTTCGCCTTCCATCACGTAAGTGCTTTCGACTCCCGGATGGGTATGGCGGCCAGCGCAGCCGTCAGCGACCTGCGCGATCACGCTCACCACATTGTAGCCTGCCGGGAAATCGACGGTCTGCAGTGGCGTGCGCTTTATGCCAGACTGCTGAGCAAATGCCGAAACGGTGATGACCGGCACAGTCACGACGGCCATGACGAGCGCTTTCTTGAACACAGATAATCCTCCCTTGATATCTTGATGGGCAACGTGGACGCACGCTGCTCGCAGATGATAGTCCGCTGCCGATGCAATTTGCAACATGCGGAGCAACGAGACTCGGTAAGAAAGCTTGTTCAGCAGATTCGCGGCACGTCATCGTGCTCGCGACGAGCGATGATGCGTTGAGATAGCTTTCATTCTCGCGTCGCCTTCAGTTCGAGACTGCTGCAATTGCCTTCGTTGGCAGCGCCTGCAGCGTCTCGAACTTCAACAGTGTCTTCGGCTGTTTTGGTATCTCACGAAGCTGGCTGCGTCTCCAGTTCCTCCCCGATTATGATCGGGTGCTTCATCGTTGCGTGCAGCTTCGCCGTGTCGAGTTCGCCCTCCCAGCGGCTGATCACCACCGTGGCGACGCCGTTGCCGATCAGGTTGGTGAGGGCGCGGCATTCGCTCATGAACTTGTCGATGCCGACCACAAGTGCCAGGGACGCGATCGGAATATCAGGCACGATGCTAAGCGTCGCGGCGAGCGTCACGAAGCCGGCACCGGTGACGCCCGAGGCGCCCTTGGAGGTGAGCATGGCGATGGCGAGGATGACGAGCTCCTGGGTCAAGGTCAGATGCGTATTGGTGGCCTGGGCGAGGAACAACGTCGTCAGGGTCATATAGATGTTGGTGCCATCGAGATTGAAGCTGTAGCCGGTCGGGATGACGAGGCCGACCACCGATTTCGACGCGCCGAGCTGCTCCATCTTCTGCATCATTTGCGGCAGCACCGTTTCCGACGAGCTGGTGCCGAGCACGATCAGAAGCTCGTCCTTGATATAGCCGATGAAGCGCAGGATCGAAAAGCCGGCGAGCCGTGCAATCGTGCCGAGCACGAGGAGGACGAACAGCAGCGCCGTGACATAGAACGTGGCAATGAGCGCGCCGAGATTGATCAGTGAGCCGAGGCCATAGGCGCCGATCGTGTAGGCCATGGCGCCGAATGCGCCGATCGGCGCCGCTCGCACGACGATCCGGATGACGCCGAAGAACATCTTTGCCGCCAGGTCGATGGCACCGGCGATCTTGCGGCCTGCTTCGCCCATCGCCGAAATGGCGAAACCAGACAGGATCGCCACCAGCAGGACCTGCAGAAGATCGCCGCGAGCCAGCGCGCCGAAGAAGGAGTCCGGGATGATCGCCATCAAATGGGAGACGACGGAGTCTTCCTTGGCGCGCGTCACGAAGCCTGAGACGGCCGCGGCGTTGAGCGTCGAGGGATCCTTGTTGAGGCCGCTGCCGGGATGCACGAGTTCGCCAACGAAAAGGCCGAGCACCAGCGCGAAAGTGGACACTACCTCGAAATAAAGGATCGTCTTCATGCCGATGCGACCGACCTTCCGGAGGTCGCCCATGGACGCGATGCCGTGGACCACGGTGCAGAAAATGACGGGAGCAATCAGCATCTTGATGAGATTGATGAAGGCCACGCCGAGCGGGTTCATGGCCTTGCCGGCCTCGGGATAGAAATATCCCAGCGCTACGCCGATCACGATGGCGATCAGCACCTGGACGTAGAGGATAGTGTACCAGGGACGAGGGGCGGCCGGGGCGGAGACCCGTGCGGTCATTGTGGCGTCGACTGAGTCAGTTCCTCGCTGGAGGTGATCATAGGGACTGACTTGGCTCATAATTTTGCTCATGCTGGCTGCATCCATGACTGGTCATTGTCGATTCGGATCAGCGCCTGCAGCATGGATGATTTGACTCGCCCGGTCCGTCCTGGCCTCTCGACCGTCCCTGGGCTCCACCGCACTGCGACACAATCCTGCCGGGCGCCCTCAACTTGATCGGACGGCCCAGTTCTCGATTTTTGGCTTTGGCGGATCGCGCTAGGCCGGCACCGGGGTCGAAGCATCAGCTTGGCCCACGCGCAGACGTGCGCTCACGTCTCGATACATCAGCTACAGGACCGTGATCTCGTAGCTGCGGAAGAGTCGCCATACGAGATGGCGGCTCTTCCATTGTCAGGTCGGTTCAAGCCCGCCTTGTCTTACTGCTGGCGCACCTGGATGTTGCCCTGGTCGACGGCGCCGCTAGCGGTGTAGCTGCATCCGGCTGTGCAGGTGAGGAAGAATTGGTCAGGCGCCTTGCGGACATGAGGCTGATGGTCACGCCAGCGCGCCTCGATCCAGTCAATCGCGTTGGGATGATGCTGATCATTCTGGTCCGCCAGAGCGATGTGCTCCGGCCCGCCATCCCATTCTCCATTGTCCTGGACGCACACGCGGAAGCTCGCGTGCTTGCCGTTGAACAGGCCGTCACCCGAAAACTCGACCGCGTTGGCGCCCGTCTTCACGGGCCCGCATTCGTTGCGGACGCTGCCGAGCGAGCCGAGATCACTCAAGCGGATGGAGGTCCGGTTGGCCTCGTCGTTGAGTTCGAGGTTGCCCTCGAGGCGGCCTAAGCCACCATCCGTACGCTTTGCATTCAGGCTGAACTGGATATCGGCTTTGTGGCCGTTCCCGTTGCCGTGACCATTGCCGTGGTCATCGTCGTGTCCGTTGCCGTGACCATTGCCTTTGCCGTTGTCCGAAGCGGCAGGAGCACTGCCTGCAATGACGCCGCCACCGGTTGCGGCCTTGCGCAGACACGGATTGTACTTTGGCTCTTTCAGTTCCAGGATGATCAGGCCGTTGTCAGTCCATCCCGTATAGATGAAGCAATTGGCCTCATCGTAAGGAATCGGCGGATCGCTGTGGTCGGATTCAGTGACCGATTCCAAGGCTGGATTGCGAGGCGCGATGTAGTAGGCGACCTCCTTTGGATGCTCCGGATCACTGAAATCGACGACGCGGTCGCCCGACCAGTATGACGCATAAAACACCTGCGTCATCGCGCTCTTGCTGTTAACGCCGACGTAGTGCGGGTAGTAGGTCTGCTGATCGGCAGCACCGATTGCGCAGGTTGCCGCGTCATTGACCTGAGGATTCCACGTCGCGACGATCTTGGGATTCTTCTCATCCGAGATGTCGATAAGGCGTGAATAGGTCCTCTGGAGGCAGTTGCCGTTTGCGTTGACCTGGAAAAGGGCGGGACCCTCGTCCGTGGTTATGATGTACGGCTTGCCGTTCTTGTGGACCACATACTGGGTGGTGTGGGCGCTCGCGGAGGTCCCATCTCCATATGCCGGCGTCGGTTGATCACACCAGGAGAACCACTTGACGTACTTCAGGACCGGATGCGGACGACGCTTTGCGATGTCCGAAGAGTCCATGATCAGCATGCCATTGGCGCAGGTTCCTTGCGGGTTGAAGCCAGCACCACCGTAGAGGGCCATATAGATCCGGGTTCCGTCGAAATTGGTCGTCACATCGTGAAAGTTCGCCGTTGAAGCAACCTTGTCGCGGATTTCCGGCGGAAGCTGGAGTCTGTTCCAGTTGATCAGGTCGACAGGCTTTGCCGGATCATCAAGGCCGATCGCGTGCACGTCGACGCGCGTGGGCTCAAGGAGGATGTTGTTGCCGATGAAGGGAACGCCCCAGAAGGTCTTGCCATCATAGTGGAGCCATCCGCCGTGATTGTCCTGAACCTCGTGCAGGCCGGCGAATGCGGGCGTCTGGCGTGTCGATTTGAGTACGGGAGCGGTGCAGTCCTCCGAGATGTCATAGAGGTCCACGGTGGTCCTGTCCTGGCCCGATCCGAGCAGGGTGCCGCCATATGCTCTCAAGCCCTGATACGCACGCAACATCGCGTCCGTCCGGAGAAGCGGGCCCACAATTTTCGGCTGCGAGGGCACCGACACGTCGAGCACAGCAACGCCTGTCGTTGGCAAGGTTACGTCAGCGTTGTTGCGGATGCTCGAATAGGCGCAACGGGACCAGATGGCGGTCGCGCCGTAGATTCCTCGATTGTAGAGGACGTTCTGCCCGACCTTGTCCATGCCGCACCAGAAGCCCTGGAATCCGTTAGGCCCCTGTCTTACCGAACTCGGAACTTCACCCTGAAGTCCCGTCTCTGGCTGGTCTCCCGGCCTGGGGATACATGCCGACGCCGCGTGCGCGTGATCCGGTCCACCGAATGCTGAAATCGCCAAAGCGAGCATAGAGCCGAGCCCTATGGTTCGCGGCTTGAGCCAAGCCGGTCGCAAAAAGCAACCTGCCAAACTACTGAACATCGCTTCCTCCTTGCTCTCTTAATTATAAAGTCGCCCGCAATACACAGCTTCTCGCTTGCGGTGAGGGCCACGCTGGTATGGATACGCTGTGACGCAGAGAGCAATCAACGTCGCAAAATATGTATCAGAATAAAAAAAGTCGGAATGTGCTCTAAGCGCAGCGAATTCGCCGATCGAACTGCAAAGCGCAATTGACCGACTGGTTTTTTTTGCTAGCATTTTTCAAAATTAGGAGGACGCCATGACGATCGCCGGAGAACCCGATGGCGTGGAAGGGGTCGCCGCGAGCTTCGCCGGCAATTCTGATAATCACCACGTAAATGTTGCAAAATTCGCGAGGCTCGCAATTGCAGCGTTCAGCGCTGTGATGCTCGTTGGCCTGTACATCGGGACCAAGCATTCGTTTGCGATTGGAAACTTCGCCGCCGAACAATCCAGGGTTTTCCATCTTGATATCGGAGAAGCCTGTCTGCACAGCACCGAGCCGGCGCCGGTTTTTGAAGCGCGAGAGGGAGACCAGGTTGTGCTTGCGGTCACGAGCCTTTACGCTGGCGCACTCTTTCTCCATGGACTGGAAAAAGAGATCAATCTTGCTCCTGGCGCGGAGACCACAGTCACGTTCACCGCAGAACATGCAGGGCGATTCTATCTGCACCTCCACGGTAACGACGACGATCACGCGCACGTCGAACTCGCTGTTCTCGAAATTACGCCGCGCTAGCCGTGAAATACACTGCTGTCTTTTTTGGGGTCCTCACCTGCCTCCTGCCTGACGTTGCGCAGGCGCATTCATTTGAGGTGCCCTACGTCCTGCCGATACCGCTTTGGATCTACATGTACGCATGTATGGCCATGCTCGTGGTGTCCTTTGCAGCCATCGGATATTTCTTTGCGACGCCTGTGGCGGCATCTGTACCTGCACCATCCCTGGTTGGAACCGGAGCGAAAGGATTTTCGGGCACTGTCGGCCGGCCGGTGATCCTCGTGCTGCGTTGCGGCGCGATCGGACTATTGCTGCTGTCGATCGCGGCGGGGTTGATCGGCGTAAAAGACCCGATGGCGAACATCAACATGACCCTGTTCTGGGTCGTGTTTCTGCTCGGTGTGTCATATTTGACCGCAATCATCGGTGACGTATTCGCGATCATCAGCCCGTGGGAGACGATACTCGCCATCTTTGAAAAGTGTGGCCTGGACCTTTCGAAGGCGCGCGTAAATTATCCGGAGGCGCTCGGATATTTGCCGGCGTTGTTCGGGTACGTCGCGTTGATCTGGATAGAACTATTTACGGAGCAAAGTCCGTTCATACTTTCGATCGCGCTGATCGTCTACAGCGTCATCATCTTCATCGGGGCCTGGCTTTTCGGTCGGGCGACCTGGCTTCAGCATGCCGAGTTTTTCGGGCTTTTTTTCAGGCTGATTGGCTCGATGGCTCCCGTCGCCTATGCCCGGCTTCCCGGCCAGAGCGAATGGCAGTGGCGTCTGAGAGCACCCTTTTCCAATCTCGTCGACGAGCACAAGGAGCATTGGACCTTGTTGCTTTTCGTGCTGTTCATGTTGTCGTCAACGATCTACGACGGGCTGCATGACACGCAGGTTTGGCTCGACATTTACTGGAAGCACCTTCTGCAGCTTATCGAGCCGCTATGGACCACGGATGATCTCAAGGAGAGGTCGACGCTCATAATAACCTGGCACACGGTCTACCAGCGGAGCGGCCTCATGCTCCTTCTGGCGCTGTATACCGGGATTTACCTGTCGGTCATCGCGGCCACGAAAAAGATCGCTGGGATCAAGGACCCCGTCATCGGACTGGCGCAGCGATTTGTGTACTCTCTCATTCCGATCGCGTTCGTCTACAACGTCACTCACTATTTCACATTTCTCGTCACCCAGATGCGAGCGTTGCCGTGGCTGCTCTCGGATCCGTTCGGCTTCGGCTGGAACCTGCTCTATCTGAGCCGGGCGCCTGAGCAAATGCCGCTCCTCGACATGGCTTTCATCTGGCATTTGCAAGTCGCGTTGATTCTGGTCGGTCATCTTGTGAGTGTCTGTGTGGCGCACATGATATCGCTAAGGGTCTTCTCCTCGCGCCGTCAGGCGCTGCTGACCCAAGTCCCTATGCTTCTTCTCATGATGGTCTATACAAGCGTCGGACTTTGGATTCTGTCATTGCATCTCTCGCAGCGGCTTACCGAAGTGGGTGGTTGAAGGATGGCCATCTGGCGAACAGTGCGTCTGAGTGGCCGTATTGAAATCAGCGAAGCTCGATGTTGGCCTCAAGACGAGTAGCAGGCGGTAAGATGAAGCCTTGGCGGCCCCTTTCATTGCTGGCCGGCATCGTGCTGCTCGGCGGTGTCGCAAAATTCAACGCGATGCCGGCGCACGCCCAGGCGTCATTACCTGATGATACTGCCTCGACGGCGCGCACGGCCGCGTATTCGCCACCCCCGAGCACTTTCGCAAGCGCTAACGAGGTGCCGCGCAACACGGCAGGGCTTGTCATGCACGTTCCCGTGGCTGGGCAGGATACGGAGCAGGGGAAGGACCCCGCGCCAGGGGCGGCCGCAGCAAAACCTGCATTGAATCCGCTGTGGAGACTACCGCTGGAGCGGTTGTCGATCACACGAGAGCGACCGATCTTTTCGCCGTCCCGTCGGCCGCCGCCGCCCGCGCCGACCTTTGTCGCGCCTGTCGCAGTACGACAGTCCAAGCCGCCCGAGCCGGAGCGCCCCACGATAGCATTGGTCGGGACAATCCTCGGTACCGACGACGGCTATCGGATGGCGATTTTTCTCGATACGTCGACACAGGACGTCCTACACCTGCACATAGGAGAGAATTATCACGGCTGGGTGGTAAGTTTGATCGATCAGCGCGAAGCAAGCCTGATGAAGAATGGCGAGCGGGCCGTGCTCGAACTGTCAGGGCCAGGGGCGACGCTGTCGCCGCTCCGTAGTAGCCGGGACGCCATGCTGGATCGGGTTTGGAAGGTGGGAGCTGACTAGGGACCGCTGACATTCGCGGACATTTGGGGCTTGAACGACGTCGCTGGCTTCATTTCTACCTTGCGCCTCGTTGCAGGGGTGCATCCGAAGTGTACCTTGAGGTGTTCAGTTGAGCCGGGCCCTAGGTTAGGGGGAGGGCGCCAGGAGACTGTTGCGCCGCACAAGGGCGCGAAAGAGTGGAAGATCTGGCCCATTACGCGCCTTAATGGCTCGCGCATTTTTGGCCAATTCTTTGATATGACCTGCTCGCGCTCCTTCACTCGGCACACGAGCGATAGTCAGTTACTCGTCATAGTCGGCGCGGGAGATGCCATGCCGCTTCAGCTTGTCATAGAAAGTCTTGCGAGGAAGTTGCAGCACCTCTAGTACGCGCCGAACATTGCCGTCATGGTCACGGAGCGCCGCGCGGATTACCGAGGCCTCGAAGCGGTTCACACGATCCGCAAGGCTGAGAGCAGGCGAATCCTCTTTCTCTGTCCCAACACCGGATTCTTCTGTTTGGCACGCCGCCTCTAAACCCAGCGCGATGCGTTGTGCGAAATGAAGCAATTCGCGGACGTTACCCGGCCATGTGTGGTATTTTAGATGGTCGCGTGTAGCGCGCGACAGTTCCGGAACCGGACGCCCGAAACGTTGCGCTGCGCGCTTGAGGAAATGTGCAAACAGCAACGGAATGTCTTGGCGCCGCTCGCGCAAGGGCGGAATGCGCAGCCTTACGACGTTGAGGCGGAAATAAAGGTCCTGCCGGAAATTCTCCCGGGTCCCAGGGTCGGCGAGGTCTACCTTTGTGGCTGCGATAACGCGCAAGTCCAGACGGCGTGTCTGATTGGTGCCGAGTGGCTCCACCTGGCGCGTCTCCAGCACGCGCAGGAGCTTGACCTGGGCTGCAAGGGGCATTGACTCTATTTCGTCGAGAAACAGAGTTCCGCCGCTTGCATGCTCGATGCGTCCGATACGGCGCGACTTCGCTCCGGTGAAGGCGCCCGCTTCGTAGCCGAACAGTTCGCTCTCGATCATGTGCTCTGGAAGCGCGCCGCAATTAAGCGCTACGAACGCTTTGCTGCAGCGACGGCTCCAGCTGTGCAGGAGTTGAGCGACGACCTCCTTGCCTGACCCAGTCTCGCCCTCGATAAGCACATCCACATCGGTGTCGGCAATCTGAAGCAGCGTTTCGCGTAGGCGCGATATGGAAGGTGCTTCGCCCAGAAAGGCGCCGTCCTCGCCACTCGCCTTGGCGATCGCCCGGCGCAGACCCCGGCTCTCCAGCACAAGTTCGCGTTTCTCGATCCCACGCCGCAGGGCTTCAGTCAGCCGCTCGGCCAAGAACGGCTTGGTAATGAAGTCATAGGCTCCGCATTTCATCGCGGCGACAGCCAAATCGATATCACCGTGGCCAGTAATGAGAATGACGGGCAATTCTGGATCGATGGCTCGGACACGTTCGAAAAGCTGTAAACCGTTCATGTCCGGCATGCGAATATCCGTGGCAATCACGCCGGGAAAACTACCACTGATCTCCGAAAGTGCCTGTTCTGCGGAAGGGAAAACGTGCGCGGTGAAGCCGCCCAGTTCCAGCATCTGGGCTGTAGCTCGGCGAATGTCGTCGTCATCGTCGATGAAAATAACGGGCGGTTCTGTGCTCATTGTAATGCCCGCGGCAGGGTGAGGGTGAAGCAGGCGCCTTCGTCGGAGGGTGTCAGTTCCAAATGGCCGCCAAGTTCGCGAGCAATTTCCGACGAGATGACGAGACCGAGGCCAAGCCCCTTCTCCTTGCTGGTAGCGAAGGGCATGAATAATGTCGCGCGGATTGCTGGATCGAGTCCAGGACCATTATCACGCACGCATAGTTGCACAGTCTCGGCGGACGAGGTATGCCCGACCTCGATCCGCGGGTGCGGCTGTCTGTGCAGAGCATCAAGCGCGTTCTGCAGAAGATTGACGAGAATCTGCTCCACCCGGATGCGGCTTGCGATAACGCAAAGGGCAGGATCGCGTCCAGACCTAATCACGGAAACGCCTGCTTCGCGGATACGTCCTGACAGAAGCGACAACGCGCCGTCAATCGCATCATCGACCGTCAAAAGTGTTGCGGCGCTCGGTGCACGTCGAGAGAAGGAGCGAAGCGCCTCGGTCCTACTCCCCATTTGTTCCGTGAGCGTGACGATTTGGCCAAGGCTGTCTCCGGCGGAAGTGAATTTGCCTGCTTCAATGTAGCGCTTTGCGTTGTGGGCATAGACGCCGATGGCGGCGAGCGGCTGATTCATTTCATGGGCGACGCCAGCTGCGATTTGACCGAGGATCGAGAGGCGATTGGCCTGAGCAAGTTCATCGCGCAGACGCTGAACTTTTGTTTCTGCGATCTCGCGTTCGGTCATCTCCGTGGCCAGCGCTAGATTGGTGCGTTTGAGTTGATCAGTTCGTTCTTCTACTCGCGCCTCAAGTTCGGTATTCATCTGAGTGAGTGCCGCGCGCCGTGCAGCCTGCAGCTGCCGCCGCCGCCATGTGATCAGACCGAGAGCGATCAACAGGGATAATGCCAGAACCGCAGTGATTTGGCCCTCGAGCCTCGCTCGAGTGATCATGGGATCGGCATGCAGCAACAGCATCAGACGCCAACCAGGAGCCGAAGGGCCGACCGCTTGGGATATCCCAGCGAGAACCGCAGGTTGGCCATCGATTTGGGCGATGGTGAGATCGCCCCGCTGGCGGATGGGTGCTGGTGAAAGAGAGGCGTCCACGACCTGAAGGCGCTCACGAGCGACGGCGATCTCAGGCTCGCTCAGCGCGGATAGAGTCGAGAAACGCCAGCCCGGCACGGTTGTGGCAATGATTACCCCCTCATCATTGGTCACAGAGACTACATCACCGCTCGCAGCCCATGTTCCCTCAACGCTGTCCAACTCGACCTTGACCACAACGACGCCGAGCGGAGTATTAGGCCCTTCCACTCGTCGCGACAGAAACAGACCCGGCCGCGCGCTCACCGCACCGAGCGAATATTGCACTCCGGCGCCAGAGGTGATGGCGTCGCGAAAATAATGGCGGAACTGAAATTCGACACCTTCGAAGCTATCCGGCTCATTGAAATTGCTTGTCGCGATCGTGCGGCCATCTGCGCCGATCACGTAGATCACAGTTGAGCCAGCATCTTTCGCGATGTCTTTCAACTTCCGGTCGAGATTGGCTTCAGCAATGGAGTTGTACGTCCCCAAAAGCGCAATAACGTCGGGATCACGCGCAAGCGTCAAAGGGATAAGGCGCTGCTTCTCGATCTCGCCAGCAAGCGTCGCGGCAGCGAGAGGCAAGTCGGCTCTGGCTTGGGCCATGAGGCTGGCAATGGCGCGGTCGCTAGCTACAAGCCCCCCAACCGCGGAGGCGACCGCAAGTAGTGTAAGCACGACTAAAGCGCTGGTTATCGTCAGCCATCGCTCGGAAAGCCACGCGATAGGGCGGCGCGTCCTGTCCTTTGAGCTCGCGCTGATCGGAGGGGTGGATTCCATTCAAGAACCACTGTGCGGAAATCCGCACGTCAAAAATACATAAAAGTGCGCTATTCCGCGCCGCCGGCTGCCTCGCTGCAGGCATTACACGATCTTTCAACCACTTAGCAATTCTCGGCGTTGGCACACTCCATGCTACAGGCTGCAATCAATAAGCAAAATCCATGATCACGGATGACTGGAGGGGCCTCGACGGGGATATTGGATGGAAAGGTAGCCGAAGGCTTCCGCAATCAGTGACGACAGTCATCGAGAAAGTCTCGGCGCGCTGGATACTTGGCCGCTGAGTTGCCGTTGCGGCTGGGAACCCGGGCGCAGGTAGCCGCCCGCCACTCTTTGGCTCCTTCCTGTCTTGAATAGTCCCCATCGGACGACATAGCCGTGAGATCCATTTTGCAACTCAGCATTTGAGACGGCATCGCCGTGCCGTCTAACGACAATGAGACAAGGGGGACGAAATGACGGTGATAGGCTACGCTTGGGTCAGCACTATCGACCAAGACTTGTCGATTCAGAAGGCGACGTTGCGTGCCGCGGGCTGCAACGTCATCCGGGCCGAAAAGCGCAGCGGCGCGACGACAGCGAGCCGGAAGCGATTGCGCACAATCCTAAAGTTTCTGCACAGCGGCGACGTGCTGATAGTGACACGAATCGACAGATTAGCCCGCAGCATCGGCGACTTGCAGGACATCGTCCGGGCGATAAGAGCCAAGGGCGCATCCCTGAAGGCGACTGAACAGCATATCGACACGAGCTCTGCCGCCGGCGACGCGTTCCTCGATATGCTGGGCGTGCTCGCGGAGTTTGAAACGAACTTGCGGAAGGAACGCCAGCTTGAAGGCATCGCTAAGGCCAAGGCGGAAGGTAGGTATCGAGGCCGGCCGGTCTCGATAGACGTCTCAAGAGTGTACCAACTCAAGGCGCAAGGTAAGGGTGTCACCGATATCGCCAGGGAGATGAAAATCGCCCGCGCGTCCGTTTACAGGGCGCTCAAGGAGCAGCGTGAAATGAGCCTTCTGCAGCTTGGATCCGGAGGCCGTCACCAAGTACCTGAAGGATGCGGGCGCCAAGGACTTCCGGCAGAACGCCGCGACAGCCTCGACGAGCAGGGCAAGCAAGACGAAGCGCCTAAAATCCATTCGGAACGAGCGATTGAGCCGCTACGACGAGACGGGCGCCTATCTCCTCTCCCGGTTCCGGCCTGAACGTCCGGACCTCGCAGAGAAGGAGACGGCGGACAGGATTCGCGCGCGGGCCGTGACGTTGGACGCGGCCTTCGTTAAATCCGCAAAATCGTTCGGATTTGAATCTGCCTAATTGGTACAGCCTTGTCTCGAATCGTTCCCGGCGCTGTGACGTTGCTTTGGCCCATTTCCGCAGTGTATCGCGGCATAGCCGCTGACATTGCCGGCCAGCCTGCGCGTGTGCCGATGGCGCTGGTTGCCCAATCACGCCCCGAGGACGACCGCAGGCACCGTATAGACTTCGCAGGCGATCGTCGACAGCCGAATTCTGCACCCTGTGCGCGGCCGCGTTTGGTCGCTCGCGCTGCATGCTGGCGTGACAAAAGCGGCCGTCCTGGCGACCACGGATGACGTCAAGCTGCTCCTCCTGAGAGGTAACTGCTCGCTCTGTTACGTGTCGCACGGCTTCCGACATAGACGAAATTGTCGGTAGCCTTATGGTGTCAGCCCATTGCTTGGATTGCAGCCAGGGCGAAGCATCGCGGCAGCGCACAAGGGCGTGCGGGCGGGCCTTCCGGGCATTTCTCCGCAAACCCGTCCAAGCTCTTGCAGCGGTGGCAGATCACAGAGACCGTTCTCTGAATCAAATCGCGAGAGATCGATCGACCTTGCGTTGGACTCCGCATGTCACTTGACATAATTGTCGAGTGTATACAAAACTGCATGAAATTAGGGGAGGCGCTTTCATGCGTGGATCACTTGACGGAATTCGAGTGCTGGAAGCCGCGAGTTTCATCGCGGGACCGTACTGCGCGATGATGCTGGCGGACCAAGGGGCCGACGTCATCAAGATCGAACGGCCCGGTAGCGGCGACGAGAACAGGGCGGAGCCTCCCTTCTTCAAAGGCGAGAGCGCGCCATTCATGTTGTGGAATCGCAACAAGCGATCAGTCACGCTCGACCTGAAGGCGGCCGAAGATAAGGAGCGATTCCTTAAACTCGTTGATACAGCGGACGTGTTGATCGAAAACTTTCGGACAGGCGCGATGGATCGCCTGGGCTTCGGCTACGAGGAGCTCGCGAAGCGAAACCCGCGTCTCATTTACGCTTCAGTCACCGGATATGGTGGGAATGGTCCACTTTCGAAGACCGGAGGCTTTGATTTGGTCCTGCAGGGCTTCACCGGCCTGATGGCTCTTTCGGGCGGCGAGCATGAGGGCCCGCACCGACTGCCGATACCGATTTGTGACATTACCGCGGGTCTCTATCTCTCTGTTGGCGTTCTTTCAGCGTTACAAGCGAGGGAACGCACCGGGCGCGGACAGCGTGTTGAAACCTCTCTTTATGAAGCCGGTCTTGCGCTGCAGCTCTATGAGGCCGCGTCCTATTTCGCGACCGGCACCACTCCGAAGAAGCTCGGGCAAAAGCATCGCGGCGTAGCGCCTTATCAGGTCTTTCCTACATCAGACGGTCATATCACGCTGGGCATCGCCCAGCAGAATTTCTGGGTTCGCTTCTGCGAATTGGTCGGCCAGCCGGAGCTGGCGTCAGATCCGCGTTTCGCGACCAATGGCGACCGCATGGCAAATAACGACGAGTTGATCCTCGTCATGAATGCTATCCTGGCGAAGGATACCACGAAGGCATGGCTCGAAAGGCTAGCCGAGCTTGGCATTCCCAGCGGTCCTATCCAGACCACCGACCAGGCGCTCACGCATGAGCAGGCGGTTGCGCGCGGCATGGTCGTCTCTGTCACGCATCCAGCTGTCGGCGTCACCAGCACTCTCGGCAGCCCGATTAAGATGTCGGAATTTCCGCCAAGCGTTAGGATGCCGGCGCCGCTGCTGGGTGAGCATAACGATAGCCTGCTCGGGCCGCTCGCAGCGGTTGAGAACTCAAGGCGAAGCCACGGAGAGCGTTCATGACCCGGCATCCCAATTCGATGGAAGCGCGGGATGTGGCGAACATGCTGCATCCCTACACGAATGCGCGGAAACATATCGCCAATGGACCCGTCATCATCGAGCGTGGCGAAGGGGTGTATGTCTTCGACAGCCAGGGAAAGCGGTATATTGAGGGATTAGCCGGTCTCTGGAGCGTCGCCGTAGGTTTCGGCGAAGAGCGGCTCGTTGCCGCCGCCGCGCAGCAGATGAAGAAACTGCCATACTATCACACGTTCGGACACAAATCGAATGAACCTGCCATCGAGCTTGCCGAGCGGCTGGTCGAGATGACGCCAAAGCGCGTCCAGAAGGTCTTCTT
>Ga0153954_1001256_pt1 | contig 14474 bp, 12 predicted proteins | sample TSFL038MetaG_FD_102277 | JGI IMG/M metagenome (GOLD analysis project Ga0153954, IMG submission 102277) | Attine ant fungus gardens microbial communities from Florida, USA - TSFL038 MetaG | ecosystem: Host-associated > Fungi > Mycelium > Unclassified | place: USA: Florida, Wekiwa Springs State... | reverse complement strand
GAGCGGATGAGATGTCTCACCTGCGTGCCTTCTTCTGTAGTGGCGAAAAACAGTGGGATGCCTACTGGCACCCCAGTCGAAACTGAACGGACGCTCTACCCACAGAAGTGCTACCTACCCGCCCTGGAATCGGGAAGCCAAGCTCGCGAGCCAACCTTCAGGACTTGGGGGGGCCGGGACAGTCCCACTCAAAGACAGCCTCGAACGGCTCCCACCAGGGGGCGACCCCCGTGGCCGCGTCGGAGTGCCGGCCGACTTCGGCCGACGGCGGCTTAATCTGATAGGTCAGGCGATACGAGCCAGCCGGCGGCATGGCCACGCTGATGCCATAGTGGAGGCCGTCGCGGGCCACCATGGGGATCATGTCTCCCTGTTGGATGACCGCTCCCCCCTTCGCAGGGGTGATCGTGTAGTGGATCTTGAGGTAAGGGACGAACTCGTCGAGCGCAAGGCCGTTCGGGTTGTTCTCGGTGGCGTGGACGTCGGCCTCCATGTGGATGAGGTCCGAACCCATGTCAGCCATCCCTTCCATCTGAATTGGCGGCAGCCAGACGGCGACGATCTTCATCTGGTTTTTGAAGACGGCATCGCCGATCGGATACTCCCGGAACCCCGCAGGCTTCGCGGCTCCCTGCGTGGGGTTGTCGAGGGTTTTCGTTGCCTCTTTCGAGGCGCTTTCCGTCGTGGGCCGAGTGGCTCTGGAGGGATTCAGGTTCAGTACCAGAATGAGAATTACACCGCCGAGAATCAGGGCGGAAATCAAAGGGCCGGCCCATCGTCGCAACACGAAGCTACCTCCTCCACCGGATGACGCAGCAGGATCAGACTTGCGCACCGGCCGTCGGGGCCGGGCCGAGCGGCGGCTTGGGGGCCGAGGTGCCCGCCGGAGCCGTGGCACCGTCACCCGAGAGCAGCAAGGCCAGCGCGAGACCGGCGCCGGCCACCAAAAGCGCCTGTACGGAGATGGTCTGAACGGTCGGATAAATGCCCAGGATCGGCACCCCCTCGCCGAGCCAGGAGAGCCAGCTCAACGGGGTCGTCTTGAGAATCCCCGAGGATTGAAGCTCGAAGACGCCGTTACCCGCGAAGACGACCGCCATGGCGAAAAGCACCAGCCCTGAGACCTTGAAGAAAGAACGGAGCGGCAGACGGACGCTGGTGGCCCGGATCACCACGGCGATCACGGCCAGGAGCACGAGTCCAACGCCGAGTCCGCTCATCAGGCCCATCATGCCCGGCTGCGTCTGGCCTTGAGCCCCGATCATCGCCTGGTAAAGCAAGGCGGTCTCGGCCCCCTCGCGGTAGACCGCCAGGAACGCGGTCAGGGCGAGCGTGCCGACGCCTCCGACCTTGGCGTGTCGCTTGAGGAAGTCCATCCAGCGCTTCGACTCGCTCTGCGAGATCAGCCAGTAGCTGACGTAGAACAAGACCCCCGACGCGGCCAGCATGACTAGCCCTTCGACGATCTCGCGCGCCTGACCTCGCGTCGAGGAGACGAGCATGTTCAAGCCCCAGGCCGTCCCGGCGCTGGCGATCAGGGCCAGGCCGACTCCCCACCAGATCGCTCGCATCACCCCGGCCTGACCGGTCTTGGCGACGAGAGTGATCAACATCGTCAGGAGCAGGATGACCTCGATCCCTTCACGCAGGATCAGGATCAAGGATTCGGCAAACGCAGGGCCGAAGGTCCCGGAGCGCTGGGCTTCGCTCTTTGCCAGGGCGGTTTTCACCTCGGTTAACAGTCCGTCGAGGCGAGCCGAGAGGGCTGCCCCTTTGAGTCCGGTTTCCACCTCGCCCCGGATGGCGTTGAAACGCATCTCGAGCGGTCGGACCTCCTGGGGCTTGCGGGCATCGAGGTATCGTTCGATCGGCTCGAAGTCGACGAAGTAAACGGAGGTCATCGCCGAAGCGGCTTCGGACGATTCCCCCTTGTCGGCGAGTTCCCCGATCCGCTTCAGACCACGCCCCAGGTCGGCAAGCTGGGCATGAGGGTCTCCCGTGTCGGGAGCCTTAGCCGTCGTCTGGACAATGCTGCCGGTGAAGAGGTGCGCCGCGTCGATGACACCCTTACGGTTCAGCTCTTGACTGGCCTGGACCAGTCCCAACAACAATTCGCGATGAAGGTCGGCAAGCTGGGTCGTTGGAAGGTGGCCGTTGGCAGCCTTGAAAAACTTCGACTCGAGCACTCCCTTGCGAGCGTACCCAAGATGAAGGCGGATGGCCGTCTCCATGTCGGAGGCTTCGAATTCGCCCCAGTAAGCGTCTCTCGCGAGCCGACAGGCCTTCTTGGATTCTCCGGTGCGGGATGCCGCGTCGAGGCTGGAAGCGAGCTTGATGCTGATGGCGTCGATCACCTCGGGCCAGGCCCGAATCGGAGCGGCCTCGAACTTCCCTCGAGCGACCGCGTTGGCGGTCAATGTCAGGGAATCCACGACCAGATCGGCCCCATCGCGCACTTCGATCTCGCGACGCAGTGGCGCGCCCATCTCATGCCAGATGTTCAGGACATAGCGACCCGCCGGAACGTCACGAAAGCGAAAATTTCCCTTTCGAGAGCAGACGCTCACCCAGGGAGTCGCGGCGACGACCACGTAGCCCCGCATATGGGCGTGAACGTCGCAGGCCAGGCGGACGACCCCTGCCTTCTCAGGAACCCAGGTCTCCGCCTTACCCGCACTCATCGACATGTTGAAGTCGAAGCCGCGAGTCATCGAACGGATGCTGTGAGTCTCGGCGTCCGAGTTGTGAAATTGGATCGGCTGCCCCAAACTGATCGCCTGGACCCTCGGAACGAACTGCAAGCCACGCTGATCGACGACGGTCACGTCCGCCGGTGTCGTTGCCGCAAAATCCGTAGGTGGAGGCGTCCCCTGGGCCGGCTCGAGGCTGGCGACCGCCGGACTGACCTCAGGCGCACAAACCTCGGGCATCGCAACGCGGCCTGAGACTTCGGCGGCCTGCCCCGCCATCGCGGTAAGCAACGTTAGCCAGGCAGGAATGACCACGAGTCGCATGCGAGTTCTCACCAATCCGTGATGCAACCAGGAGTAATGGCGGGCACGACCGGCGGGTTCATTTTACGATTCGTATTGAGATTCAGTCTCAATAGAAGATTATAGTCGCCCATTCACAGAATCGTCAAACACAATTCCTTCGTGACGCCTCGTCCCTCATAACTCCTGAGCCACGAAGGACGAGTGAATGGTCAAGAACGCCGACGTTCGACTCGTGTTCGGGCCTTCGGGTTCTTCCCGTCGGATTTGAGTTTCGTTGGCGTCCGTTGTACGTCCACTTGTTGCATAACTGTCGAAGAAACTTGAATTTGCAGCCAACTCGGCGGGTTTGTTAAAAATGAGGCCCCAGGTGAATTGCGAAGTTTTGCCCCCGAAGCGTCGGGCTGGCCTGCGTCTTGTTCACTGTCGGGAGTCAGGAATGAAAAGCCCCTGACGCGCAACTCTTGTAGGGCCCGTCCTGGCCATTGCCGAGACCAAGGCGAGAACCTCGGCCGGGGCCTGCCCTACAAAATCGATGAAGATAATGACAGGTATGGGGTATGAGGATGGAGTTGGAAATGGAGACGGAGTCGAAGCCGGCGAAGTTTTATGTGGGGCCTGTTGTCACCTCGGCTTTCGTGATTGGTGGGCGAGAGGTCAAGGTGGTACGTCCGGCCGACCCTGACATGCTGCTCGACGATCCGGCCGTGCGGGCTTTGAACCGGCAGGATGATTATATGCCCTACTGGGCGTACCTCTGGCCGGGCGCCTTTCTCCTGGCCGAGGCCGTGGCTCGCGAGCCGTGGCTCGAAGGCCAGCGGGCGCTCGAGATTGGATGTGGCCTGGGATTAGCAGGACTCGTGGCCTTGGGCCGGGGGTTGAGGGTCCACTTCACCGATTACGACGACGACACCCTCGGATTCGTCGCCAGGAGCGCCGAGGCCAACGGTTTCGATGCGACGACGTTCGCTACGGAACGGCTGGACTGGCGAGAGCTTCCCGAAACTCGCTATCCAGTGATTCTCGGGGCGGATGTCTTGTATGAGCATCGACTCATTCCACTGGTTGCCGACCTTCTGGCCAAGATGCTGGAGCCAGACGGACTGGCGCTGGTTGCCGGTCCGTATCGGGTGGCGACCGAGGGGCTGACCGAGGCCTTGGCGGCTCGGGGCCTTGCGGCGGAAGACTCGCCGATTACGGCGGTGAGCGAAACGGGGCCGGTCCGAGGAACCTTGCATCGCATTCGCCGTCGACACCCTTGAGATCGAGATCTGTCCGAATTCGTTGCCGGCCCGAAACGCCCGAGGCATGCCCCGGCATGAGGGGAAGACTCGCCTGGACAGTCGGGGAGCAGGACTCGTATGGTGGAGAAGCATTCTTGTCTTAAGTGGATGTATCATCGATGCGTGTGACTGCTACCAGAGTACGGCAAGACCGAGGAGTTCGGGCTCATGTCGTCTCGTCGTCTCCTCCTAGTCGAAGATAGCTCAACGATGCGCCGGATGCTCTCGAGCATGCTTCAAGAGCAGGGCTATGAGGTCGAGGAGGCCAAGGACGGCCTCGAAGGCCTGGAAAAAGCGAAAACCGACCCTAGGGCGGACTTGATTCTCACGGACTTTGAAATGCCCAAGCTCGATGGGGCCGGGCTTTGCCGGGAGTTGAAGGCCGACAAGGAGCTTCGGTCCACACCGGTGCTTTTGCTGACGACTCTTGGTGAGACGAGCAGCAAGATCACGGGCCTGGATTCGGGGGCGGATGACTATATTCAGAAGCCCAAAAACCCTGAGGAGATCCAGGAACTCTACGCCCGGATCCGGGCGCACTTGCGGATCGCCGATCTCCGGAGTGAACTTGCCGAACGCAATCGCTTGCTGGAGGCCGCACATAAGAAGTTGAGTTTCGAGCTCGACCTGGCGCGGAAGGTGCAATTCGCCTTGATGCCTCGTCCACCCAAACCCCGTGGCGTGCTGCGGATCGGGGTACGGTACACGCCGGCCAACCAACTTGGGGGAGACGTCTACGACTTCTATCGGCTGGAAAACGGTCGTCTCGGAATCCTGTTGGCGGATGTTTCCGGTCACGGCGTCAATTCGGCGATGCTTTCGGGGATGGTCAAGGCGCTGGCGGCTCCGCTGTCGCTCGCGGTCCTCGAGCCGGGCGAGCTCCTGGCCGGTCTCGACGTGGCGGCCGCGCAGTTTTTCCCCGAGGGATACTTCTGCACCGGGTTCTATCTGATCGCCGACGAAGAAACCGGCCTCCTGCGCTATGCCGGTGTCGGACATCCGCCGGCGATCATCGTGGGGCCTCAAGGTCCGAGAACATTAGTGTCGAATCCAGGCATGCTTGGTATCGGTATGGTTGATGGAACCTCAGGTACCGCCGACCGATTGGCTCCTGGCGAATCGTTGATCTTGTACACCGACGGGTTGACCGATGCCATGGACCCTTGCGACGTCCTGTTCGGCGAGCAGCGATTGACGACGGTGCTCCAGGCTCACCACGGCGCTGATCCCACCGAGATCCTCAACCAGGTCGATCTCGCGGTGACTACCCACACCTCACCGGGACGTGCCGCGGATGATATTAATATCATCGTGCTTCAATATCCGGATTCGGCCGCCTGATCGTTCCCTAACGCCGAGCTTGTTTGGTAGAGTGGAACGGTTGCTGGCGAGGGGCTGTCCGACAACGGGAGCTCCGAGCATCCTCGAACGCCCGGGCGGTCGGCGGGCTCGTCATGCCCATGGGTCAATTAGGATTTGATCTGGTCACGCTTTCGGGGCCGGCAACTCTTTATGAGTTGGCGGAGATCCGGGAGACGCTATTGTCGGCGATGACCGAGGGGAGGGATCTTCTCATCGACCTGGAACCCTCGGGTCCCTGGGACCTGGCGGGGCTGCAACTCTTGATTTCCGCCGTCGCCTTGGGGCACAAGATGGGGCTGTCGGTTCATCTCGTCAACGTTCCGAGAGTGTGCGTCGATATCGCCGAGCGATCGGGCTTAGCCGACTGGCTGGCTTCGGTGACCGACTCGTTTCTCTGAAGCATCCGCCTTCGGTGGGATTCTCGCCCGAGGAATGGGCCCGGCGCATGGGGTATGGCCTCGCGATGGTCTGCGGGGTCCAGTCTTTCAGCACGGTTGCGACGGCGCGACCCGGTACGTCCATGGCAAAGACGATCCTGCATGCCGACGATAGTCCTGCGGTCCGACACCTCGTGGCCGAGCAACTGACCGGCCTCGCCGACGTCAACGTTGTGTCGGTTCCGGACGGCGTGGCCGCCTTGCGCGTCCTTCAAGAATCGTCCTGCGACCTCCTCATCACCGACCTGGAGATGCCCGAGATCGACGGCCTGTCGCTGGTCTCGGTCGTGCGCGAGATGCCCATGCACCGGTTCTTGCCGATCCTGGTCTTGTCGACGCGACGGCTTTGCGACGTTGAGCCGGAACGCTGCCGAGGCGTGACGGGCTGGATCGTCAAACCGGCTGATTCAGAACATCTCAAGCGCTGGATTCGCCGATCACTGCCCGGCTGATCCTGGGAAACGGGAAAGTGATTCGTTAACCAAGCGTCCATGTATCATTCGACCTGAAGCAGATCAGAACGGATTGACGTTTTGAAGTCCTGGGCTTTCTGCCTTGCCGCAAGCATCCTATGGAATCTCGGATTCTTCGATTCTTCGGCAATCGACTTCTTGATTTTCAACAGTCTTTTCTGCCAAGTTAAGATCAGGCATCACGTCTGAGATCGAGCACCAAGCCTACAAGGGGCGACGATCTTGGCTGCCGACGACGACCGCTTTCGCCAGATGTTCTACGAAGAGGCTCGAGAGCTCTTGATCGGCCTTGAAGAGGGGCTGGTTGAACTCGAGCGGCGGCAGGGCGATCGCGCGCACCTCGACCGAACTTTTCGGGCCGCGCATAGTATCAAAGGCGCGGCGGCAATGGTGGGATTGGCGGCCCTGGCCGGTTTCACGCACGGCATCGAGGCGGTCCTGGACCGAATTCGTTCCGGAAGTCTGACGGTCGATTCTGAAATCATTACAACACTTCTGGAAGCGAAGGATCATCTCGCCGCGATGGTCGAGGGGGAGGCGGTCCAGACGCCCATTCTTGCTTCGTCCGAGCTCAACAATCGCCTCGAAGCCTTGCTGCCTGATCGGAAGTCCGAGCCTGCACCCACCGAACCTGTTCCCATGGTCGCGACTCTCCATGAGGCGGCTGAGACCACGGCGGCTCAGCCGGACTCGTCTCCCCCTTCCGAGGTGGCCGTCTCCCCTTCGAAATCGGCACGGCGTCGCAAGTCAACAAGTCCTGCGGACACCCATGCGTCAACGGCCAAGGCTCGCGGCGGCCGAGCCAAGAAGGGAACAGGAACCCCTCAGGTAACACCCCCTGCTGCAGACGTGATGGGTTCGAAAGAATTCACACATTATCGGATCACGCTCAAACCGGGTCCCGATACTTTGAGACGGGGCGTGAACCCCCTCGGGATCCTTGACGAACTCAAGGACCTGGGGCGGACGATCGTTACCACGAGGCCCGAGGTGGTCCCGCCACTCGATGAGATTGACCCGGAGCGCTGCTATCTCGATTGGGATATCGACGTGGAGACAACGGTCGACCGGGAGCGGCTCGAGGATGTCTTCCTGTTCGTCGCGATGGACAGCACCGTGACGGTGGAGCAAATCGCTCGCGACGGGAAAGTTACTTCCGTGCCCGTGATCTCCCCTGCTCTTGCCTCCCCGCGTGCGAACGCGTCTCCCTCCTCAAGGGAGACGGCGGCGACACCGCCTTGCGCGGAGGCCTCGGGTTCCGCTCCTCAGGCGGTTCGGCTCGCGGCACCGGTGGCAGCCCCCACGCTGCAATTGCCTCGGGCCCTGTCGCGGATCCGGGTCGATGCCGGGCAACTGGACGACCTCGTGGGCCTGGCCGGCGAGCTCGCGGTTCTCTCCGATAACCTTCAGAATCTCCGAGAGCTGCCCGGGACTCATCCCTGGGTTCATACCCTTGAGGCGCTCGAGCGGGTGAGCCGTCAGATTCGAGACACGACGCTCGACTTGCGGATGGTGCCGGTGGACGAACTTTTCTCACGCTTTCCTCGCGTGGTTCGGGACCTGGCCGACCGCTCGGGCAAAGAGATCGAGCTCCGGATCATCGGTCAGGATACGAGGCTCGACCGGACGATCGTCGAGCGGTTGGGCGAGCCCATGATCCACCTGATCCGTAACGCCGTCGACCACGCGCTCGAGTCGCCTCAGGAGCGACAGGCGAAGGGGAAGGCGAAGTCGGGGCGGATCACGCTCATGGCCGGTCACGAGGGGGACCGGGTTGCGATCCGGGTTTCCGACGACGGCCGAGGTCTAGATCGCGAGCGGATCGTTCGCAAAGGGATCGCGCTCGGACTCGTGCCGGTCGGGACTTCGCTGGACGATCCCCGCGTTGACGGCCTGATCTTCGAGCCCGGGTTTTCGACCCGGGACCAGGTCAGCGAACTCTCCGGCCGAGGGGTTGGACTCGACGTGGTGCGCGACGCCGTGCGTGGGCTTCGAGGAAGTCTGGCCGTCGAGAGCGAACCGGGGCGAGGGTCCTCGTTCATTTTCCGGCTCCCGTTGACCCTGGCCTTGATCGACGGCCTGCTCGTCGAGACCGGGGGGGACCGGTACGTGGTCCCGCTGGCACAGGTCGAAGAATGCGTGGCGCTCAACGGTGCCAAGCCGGCGCTCTCGCTCGGTCGCCCTTGCGTGTCGGTCCGGGGCGAGCTTGTGCCGATGGTGCCGCTTCGCAAGCTGTTTCACGCCGATGGAGCACCTCCCGCTCGGCAAGAACTCCTGCTCACTCGGCATTCGGGCCAGCGCGTGGGCGTGGCCGTCGACCGTCTGCTGGGACGTGTGCAGGCGGTCATCCAGGCCCTCGGCGAAGGACTCGCCGGCCTCAGCCGGTTTTCAGGCGCCACCATTCTCGGCGACGGCACGGTTTCATTGATCCTTGATCTCGCGGCCCTGGTCGCCGAGTCGCGCGCTGCTGATATTCATACCACGCCCCCCGGCGTCAGAGCGGAGGGTTTCTGATGGGTTTGTCGTTGCAAAAACAGATCACCGTGGCATTGGTTTTGTTCGGACTACTGCCCGCCGCTGTCGTTGCTTGGTTTGCTTACCTTTCGATCGATGATTTTCGCTCGAAACAGTTGCTGCTGATCGCTCGGGCCGCCTCAGGGACCAGTGAACGTATCGTTCTGAGTTTGTTGGCAAAAGACGGAAAGGCGACGGCCGCCTGGGCGGATGACGCTGAGACCAGGCGCACCGTCGAGGACACGATCAACCACACCATCGAGGCTTTCCAGCTCACCAACGCGCAAGTGATGCTGGTCGATCCTGATCGGAAAGTCCTGTTGAAGCGGCGGTCGAACGGTGAGTTCGACCCGGTCAACCCGGCCTTTCCCTACCGATACACCAAGGCCTTCGAGAAGTCGGCGAACGAGAGCGGCATCCTGTCCGTCGCCGCGACCGAGAACGAGGGGGCTGAGTTCGTCGGCTATGCCCACCTGGCTCTCTCCAGGCCCAACAAAAGCCAGAGCGCGTTTGGTTACGCGGTGCTCGTGGCGGTTCCCGTAGACGATGCCTACAGCGTGATTCGATCCAACCAGTTTTGGACCGTCGTCATCCTCGCGGTTTGCTTTGTCCTGACCTTGCTTCTCGGACTCTGGTTGGGCCGGAAAATCGTCAGGCCGTTGTTCGACATCACGGAGGTGACGCATCAACTACGCGAAGGTCACCTCAGCAATCGGGCGACGGTCAAGCGGCACGACGAATTGGGGCAACTCGCCGAGCAGGTCAATGGGGTCGTCGACCGCTTGTCCGACGTGGTCAGTCATATCCGGGGCGCGTCGACTTCGGTCTCGACGGCCAGCAGCGAGCTCAACTCGAGCGCCCAGCAGCTCTCGCAAGGGGCGACCGAGCAGGCCGGCACGATTCAAGAGATCGCGTCGAGCCTTCATTCGGTCGATGCCTCGGTGGCGCGGAACGCTCAGCATGCCAAGGACACGGCCAAGACCGCGAACCAGGCGAGCAGCCAGGCCGAGAAAGGAGGCGAGGCGGTTCAGGAGACCGTCGTGGCGATGCGGCAGATCGCCCAGAAGATCACCATCGTGGAGGACATCGCCTATCAGACCAACCTGCTGGCGCTCAACGCGGCGATCGAGGCGGCTCGTGCCGGTCAGCAAGGCAAGGGGTTCGCGGTCGTCGCCGGCGAGGTCCGCAAGCTCGCCGAGCGGAGCCAGGCCGCTGCGCAGCAGATCGGCGAGCTGGCGAGCTCGAGCGTGGCGGTGGCCGAGAACGCCGGCCAACTGCTCGACCGCATTGTGCCGATGATCCGGGACACGTCGAACCTGGTGCAGGAGATCGCCGCCGCTTCCCAGGAGCAAATGGCGGCCATCCGCCAGATCAACGTGGGGGTGAGCCAACTGAACGAGGTCGTTCAACAAAACGCCGCTGCCAGCACGGAACTGGCGACGACCTCGAGCGACTTGGCCTGGCAAGCGTCGAATCTACAGCACCACGTCGAGTTCTTTCAACTCAACGGCGAGGCGGACGGCTACACGAGCCCTTCACTCGGCCATGCGCTGAACGGGCCGCCTCCGGCCGCTTCCGGAAACCACCACCACCGTCGGCCGTCCCTGGTTCCCCACCGGCAAGGAGCCGGGAACGAGAGGGTCGACGGGCAAAACTCCTCGCCGATACTCGTGCCTCCCGCCGCTCCGGCTCATGGCAGCGCCCCCGGGGCACATGCGGGGCCCCTCGGTGGACCCGGGCATGGCGGAGGCGGCGTGGTGGTCAATCTCGACGACGACGACAATTTCGAGCGGTTCTGATCCCGTTCGGCGTGGCCGGTCCGTGGAAGCAAAGGGGACAGTGATGGCTGAGGCATTGAGCGAGCCGATTTCGGAATCCGAGCGGACCCAATCCTACGTCATCTTTCAGCTCGGAGGAGAAGGATATGCCCTTGAGGTGATGAGGGTTCAGGAGGTTCTCGACGTCGGTACCCTGACCAAGGTCCCCGGCGGTCCCAGGTCACTCCGAGGGGTCTTGAATTTGCGAGGCCACGTTGTCCCCGTGTACGACCTGCGCATTCCGTTCGACCTGCCGATCGATCCTCATGCGAGCTCGCCGCATCATCACCACCAGGCTCCCAGCGTTCTCATGGTTGAGTCTAGCTCTCTTGCGGATGAGCATGTGACGGGATTATTGGTGGATAGGGTCTCCGACGTCCTGGAGTTTTCTCCCGAGGAGATCCAGCCCGCACCCCAACTGGGCCTTGGTAAGGCGACACCATTTGTGCGCGGCTTGATCCGTCACCAAGAGGGGTTCTTACTCGTAATGGATGTGGATCGTGTTTTCGCAGCACTCGGTTCGTTGAACGTTCCCGCGCAAGCTGGGGGAATCTGACGTGGCGGCTTCGGAAATCACTCTTGCCTCGCCACTCGAACCCTGGGCGGAATCCGACTTTGCGCCGATCGTCGCCTTTTTGCGCCATCAAATCGGGATCACGCTCGAACCGCATCGCATGGGACTGCTCCAGGCGAGACTCCGTTCCCGGCTTCAGGACCGAGGATTCTCGAGCTTCACCCAATTCAGCGAAAGGGTGCTTAAAGTCGACCCCTCGGGGCCTGGGATGCAACTCTTGATCGATTTGAGCACCGTCAATCACACCGCTTTTTTTCGCGAACCTGCCCATTTTACCTTTCTGGCCGAGCGTGTGGTGACGCTTTTAAAAGAGGGGATCAACCCCGTCAAAATTTGGTCGGCGGGATGTTCGACCGGCCAAGAGCCGTTCAGCATGGCGATGGTCCTGGCCGAGATGATTCCGAACATGCCGGCCCAGCGGATCGAGATCTGGGCGAGTGATCTCTCGCTCGAAGTCCTCAAGGCGGCTGCCCGCGCCATCTACCAGGAGAGTGATGTGAAGGGGGTCTCGCCGACGCGACTCCGCCAGTTTTTCCTGCGAGGTCGTGGTCCGCGTGACGGGTCCTACCGGGTTGTGCCGGAGATTCGCGACCGGATCAAGTTCCGTCACATCGATCTTCGCACCCCGAGCTGGCCCTTGCCGACGGACTTTCACGTCATCTTCTGCCGCAATGTCTCCATCTACTTCGCCGAGGAGGAACGCATGATGCTCCTCGATCGGCTGGCGCACCAGCTCCGCGCCGGGGGCTGGCTGGCGATGGGGAACGGCGAGATCCTTCCCGGTGTGCCCGCTTCGCTTCGCAAGCAGTCTCCGTCCATCTACCGTAAGGAATCGTGATCGATCATGGTCGCGCACCCACGCTCCGGAAGCTCCCCTGCCCCGATCGATGTCCTGGTCGTCGATGACAGTGCCGTGGTGCGCCAACGCTTGAAATCGATCATCGAATCGGAGCCTCGCTTCCGGGTGATCCTGGCGGCTGACCCCTACGAGGCGGTGGCCGTCTTGAGCAAGTCGGTCCCTGGCCTGATTTTGCTCGACGTCGAGATGCCTCGAATGGATGGATTGACGTTTTTGCGTAAGTTGATGCGTCAGCATCCGCTTCCGGTCGTGCTTTGCACCGACCAGGCCGAGCGGGCGGTGACGGCGCTGGAGATGGGGGCGATCGAGGTCATTGCCAAGCCTGACTGGCGCGATGCGACGAAGATGGCCGTGTGGTCGCACAACCTGCTCGACAGTCTCCGCACGGCGGCGCGTGCCGGCCGGTTGCCGATCCGGGAGGAACGAGCCTCGGCCGGCGATCCTCGCCATTCGGCCGACGTCGTCCTGCCTCGCCTGCCCTACAGTCCCAGGGGGGGCAGCTCCGATCGGATCGTCGCGGTTGGCGTCAGCACGGGAGGAGTGCAGGCAATCCAGGTCTTGCTGGCCGGTCTCCCGGCCGATGCGCCCGGAATGGTGATTGTCCAGCACATGCCGCCCGACTTCACTTCCGCGTTCGCGTCGCGACTCAACGGCGACCCCAAGATCCTCGTGGACGTGGCCGAGGCCAAACACCACGACTCGATCCGACCGGGCCGGGTGCTCGTGGTTCCTGGCGATCAACACGGCCTCGTTCGTCGCACGGGGGCCGGCTATCGGATCGAGCTGGTGGAAGGACCGCCGGTCTGCCGGCATCGCCCGAGCGTCGAGGTCCTCTTCCGTTCCACGGCTCAAGCCGCGGGACCTCACGCGGCCGGCGTCATCATGACGGGTATGGGGGACGACGGGGCCGGGGGCTTGCTCGAGATGCGCGAAGCCGGTGCGCTGACGATCGCACAGAACGAGGCCACCTGCGTCGTCTTCGGCATGCCGCGCGAGGCCATCCGCCGAGGCGCCGCCAAGCTCGTCACCCCGCTCGACCGGATCGCCAGCATGATTATGGGTTGGAGCGCAGGCGACGACTCCGGCTCGTGGCCTGGTTGAACCTCGAGCCGGGATATTGGAACGTATCTTATTCCGTGACTCTCATCGACTCGGTCAACCTCCCGGGCTCGACTTGGGCAAGAACGGGAGCAGTTGTCGCACGAAGCCGGGGAATTGCCGCGTCTGGATATAGATCCGTCCGGGGCCTCGGTAGCGGCAGACGAAGCCTTCGCCGGAGAGAGCGGACTGGACCATCCCCTTGAGGAATCCGCCGACCCCCCCCTCGGTCTTCCCCGTCGCCTTCTCGAGGCGGTAGTCGACGGTCTCTTCGAAGGCGACGATATGCCCTGTGTCGACGATGTATTCTTCACCGGGCGCGAGGGTCTTGACGTGGATGGCTCCGAAGGAAGAAACCAAGAGTAGGCCGCTCCCCTGCACTGTGAGGAGGAAGAGGCCTTCGCCTGAGAGCATCCCTCGCATGCTCCCCTGGACGTTGACGACAAGCCTGGGGTCGCCGGCCAGATAGCTGCCGGGCTGGACGAAGAACTTGGACCCGGTCATCTGGATGGCCAAGATGTCGCCGAGCGTCGATGGGGCCAGCGTCACCTCTCCGGAGCCGGTCTCGGCCGTGAACGTGGTTCGAAAAAGCGATTCACCCCCCACGGCGCTCTTGAGGGCTCCGAACATCCCACCCCCCGCCATCTTGGCCTCGAGCCTGATCGTGGGGGACATGCTGACCATTGCCCCCGACTCGGCCATGAGTTGCTCACCCCGCTCGAGCGAGACCACGGCCAAACTAAAGGCCGGCTGATACAGAATCTGATGCCGCACAAGACACCTCCAATAGGAAACCAATCATCAAAACTTTGCCGGACAAAGTCAGAGCTTTGCCATGTCGAGAGGTCTTCGCCGCGTCCCTCAAGATATTCACGACGTTCTCCCGGTGATACTGGTGTGGTGTTCCCCAGGGCCGCGAGATCTCGGTGGCCATAAGCTCCTTAAGGAAGAAGATTTCCTGAGGATGGACCTTCGACGATCGAGGCATTTGCCAGGAACGTGACGCTCGGCCTTGGGCCTTACTACGGGAACGTCTGCATACGACTAGACAAGAACTGGACGAG
>Ga0153954_1001255_pt1 | contig 14475 bp, 7 predicted proteins | sample TSFL038MetaG_FD_102277 | JGI IMG/M metagenome (GOLD analysis project Ga0153954, IMG submission 102277) | Attine ant fungus gardens microbial communities from Florida, USA - TSFL038 MetaG | ecosystem: Host-associated > Fungi > Mycelium > Unclassified | place: USA: Florida, Wekiwa Springs State... | reverse complement strand
GGAACACCGGCCCAAACACGGCGTCGACCAGCGAAAAGTCCGCGCCGTCGAACCATGGCCCGACGACGCGGGTTTCAAGCCGCGCAAAACGCTGATCGAGCTGGGTGGCCTTTGCCTTGAAGGCCGCTTCATCCGGCGCATTATAAAGGCCCGCGATATCGCTCAGCACCGCCGAGCCGTATTCGATGAAGGCGCGATGCTCAGCGCGGCGCAGGGGATCGGCCGGGTGCAGCGGCTTTGGCTGCGTCTCCTCGAGATATTCCAGGATGACGGCGGATTCGAAGATCACATGGTCCCCGACCAGAAGCACCGGCGTCTTGCCGAGTGGCGAGACCTTCAGGAACCAGTCCGGCTTGTTGGCGAGATCGATATCGACGCGCTCGAACGCAACGCCCTTCTCCGTCAGCGCGATCACCGCGCGCTGCACATAGGGACATAGCTTGTGGCTGATCAGTTTCAGCGGTGCTGTCATGGCCAACCTCAATAAATGCAGATGCATCTAAATTAGATGCATGTGCATTTATCTGTCAACTGGACAACTCTAACATCGCGTCCACCAGCGGCGCAGTTACGGCCTTGCGATGAGGCCGCCGGTCATTGGCATCGGTACGCCGGTGGTGGCGGGATAGCTGAGCGGCAAACCCTTGAGACCCCGTGCCGCCAGAAAACCAAACGCCTGGGCTTCGATCGCATCCGCCGACCAGCCGAGCGCATCGGCGGCCTCCACCGTGGCCGGTGCGACCCGCTCGCGCAGCATCCGCATCAAGGTGAGATTGCGCGCGCCGCCTCCGGAGACAACCCAGCTCTTCGGCGTTTTCGGTAGCTGCGGGACGATCCGGGCTATCGCCGCGGCGGTGAAGGCGGTCAGGGTGGCCGCGCCATCGGCCGGCGTCACATCGCCGAGCTTCAAGGACGCGAAATCATTGCGATCGAGCGATTTCGGGGGCGGCGCCGCGAAGAACGGCAGTTCGAGCGCCCGTGCGACCCAGGCCTCATCGGCGATGCCTTTTGCCGCCAGACGGCCCTCGCAATCGAAACGCTGGCGCATCGCGCGGAACATGAAATCGTCGAGCAGTGCGTTGCCGGGGCCGGTGTCGCAGGCGATTAGCGTATCGTTGCCGTCGATATAAGTGATGTTGGATACGCCGCCGATGTTGACGACGACGACCGGCCCCTCACGTTCCAGCGTCTGCGTCAGCGCGCGGTGATAGACCGGGACGAAGGGCGCGCCCTGCCCGCCGGCCGCGACGTCGGCAGCACGGAAATCATGCATCACGGGGATATGGATCGCCTTGGCGAGCGCGGCCGCATCGCCGATCTGCACCGTCAGCCGTCGCTCGGGCCGGTGCAGCACGGTTTGGCCGTGGAAGCCGACAATATCAATCTCCTCGCAGAGGATGCGGTTTTGCGACGTGAAAGCAGCGACCGCTTCGGCATGCGCGAGGGTTACCGCGCGTTCAGCCTCCGCCAAAATACCCGGTCGCGCATCGCGTTGCGGCAGGTGAACGGCCTCGGTGAGCGCCTGGCGCAACAGTCCCCGCTCCGGCTCGGTATAGGGCCGGTAACCGGAGGGGCCGAACGCCTTGATCCGCTTGCCGTCCGTTTCGATCAAAGCAACGTCCACCCCGTCAAGCGAGGTGCCGCTCATCAGACCAATTGCCGTCAACATCATCGCACTATGACCTTCGCGACGCGCTAGCCTGATTTTCGGGGTTCCAGCAGCTTGTGCCTGACCGTCACATCTGCCAAATCGACATATCCGCCGAATTGGCAGATCGGCCAAGACCAGCACATCCTGCCACAGCATGCCCGCGCGCGGCAGCCCCATTACGGTATGGTTTCCGCAACTAGCTGAAAACAACGTAAAACAAGAATGATCAGAGAAGCCGACAGATGACTGCCTTTAAGTCAGATTTTCTCAATGTGTTGCAAAGCCGCGGCTTCATCCACCAGATCTCCGATCCGGAGTCGCTGGATGCGCTGGCGGCGAAGCGGGAACTGGTGGCGTATATCGGCTTCGATTGCACCGCGCCGTCGCTGCATGTCGGCTCGATGGTGCAGATCATGTGCCTCTATTGGCTGCAGCAAACCGGCAACAAGCCAATTGCCCTGATGGGCGGAGGAACCACGCGTGTCGGCGACCCCTCAGGCAAGGACGAGACCCGCAAGATTCTGTCGATCGAGGACATCGATCGCAACAAGGAGGGCATCAAGCAGGTGTTCGCCAAGTTCCTCCGGTTTGGCGAGGGCAAGGACGATGCGGTCATGCCCGACAATGCCGAGTGGCTGACCAAGCTGAACTGGATCGAGATGCTGCGGGACATCGGCCGGCATTTCTCGGTCAACCGCATGCTGGCGATGGATTCGGTCAAGCTCCGGCTCGAACGCGATCAGGAGATGAGCTTCATCGAGTTCAACTACATGATCCTGCAGGCCTACGACTATGCCGTCCTCAACAAGCGTTACGACTGCCGCCTGCAGATGGGCGGCTCGGACCAGTGGGGCAACATCGTCAACGGTATCGATCTCGGCCGCCGCATGGGCACGCCACAGCTTCATGCGCTGACGACGCCGCTGATCACGACCGCGTCCGGCGAAAAGATGGGCAAGACGGCAAGCGGCGCGGTCTGGCTCAACGCCGACATGAAGAGCCCCTACGAATACTGGCAGTTCTGGCGCAACACCGAAGACGCCGATGTCGCGCGCTTCCTCAAGCTCTTCACGACGCTGCCGCTCGCCGAGGTCGAGAAGCTGGCGGCGCTGCAGGGCGCCGAGATCAACGAAGCCAAGAAAGTGCTGGCGACCGAAGCAACCACGTTGCTCCATGGACGCGCTGAGGCGGAAAAGGCGGCCGAGACCGCACGCGCGACGTTCGAGCAGGGCGCGATCGCCGAAGACCTGCCGACCGTGGAAATTCCGCGTGACGAATTTGCCGCCGGCGTCGGCGTGCTGGCCCTCTTCGTGAAGGCAGGGCTCGTCGCCTCCAACGGCGAAGCGCGGCGTCAGATCAAGGGCGGCGGTCTGCGCGTCAACGATGCCCCCGTAACCGACGAGAAGATGATGCTGACGCCGGGCAACCTGACGCCCGAGGGCGTGGTTAAACTTTCGCTCGGCAAGAAGCGCCACGTCCTGCTCCGGCCTGCATAGCCGCATTCGCTTTTGAGCCTTGCTCGGATACTCGGAAACGCGCTCTCTGCATTCATGGATCAAAAGACTCCACGGGAGGAAACCGGGCTCGCACCCGCCAAATCGGTGCGAATTGCACTCACCGTGCTCGGGCTGTGCTTTGCGCTGTCGGTGCTCGGCCGGGGCCTGAGCGAGAGCTTCACGGTGTTTCTGAAGCCGATCTCCGAAGGCTTCGGATGGGACCGCGCGGCCGTGGTATCGGTCTACTCGCTGACCTGGCTCACGAGCGGCCTGGCTGCACCTGTCGTCGGACGCTTGTTCGATCGCTCGGGGCCGCGCGTGGTCTATACGCTGGGAATCCTGCTGCTCGGCTCTGCCTTCCTGTTCGCATCCCGCGCACAACAGCTCTGGCAGTTCCAGATAAGTCTCGGGCTTTGTGTCGGCTTCGGCGCGGCGCTCATCGGCAATGTTCCCAATTCAATTCTGCTCGGCCGCTGGTTCGGGCCGAAGCTGCCAACCGCGATGGCAGTGGTCTATTCAGCGATGGGCGGCGGCGTCCTGGTGCTGCTGCCAACGTCACAGATCCTGATCGACCAGCTCGGCTGGCGCGGCGCTTACCAGCTTCTCGGCATCATCGCACTGTGCTTGATCGCGCCGCTCTCGCTGCTGCCGTGGCGCCTGTTCGCAGGCGGCTCGCCGCATGTCGTCAGGAAAGCCGACCCTGCATTCGCCGATCAGGGCTGGACGCTCAAGAGCGCGATCTGCCACCACACGTTCTGGGCGCTGTTCTCGACCTTCTTCTTCACCGCGGTCGGCATGTATTCGATCTCGGCGCAGATCGTGGCCTATCTGATCGATGTGGGCTTTCCACCGCTGCAAGCCGCGACCGCCTGGGGCTTTTCCGGCGTCGTGCTGCTGTTCGGCATGCTCGGCGTCACATCGCTCGACGGCCTGATCGGCCGCCGGCCGTCCGTGCTCATCAGCTACGCCATCTCAATTGTCGGGATCGTCCTGTTGTGGCTGCTGCAATTCCATCCCAACTACTGGATGCTCGGCGGCTTCGTGATCTGCTTCGGCAGCATGATCGGCTCGCGCGGGCCACTGATCACCGCGACCGCCATGAAGATCTTCCGCGGTGAACGGGTCGGCACCATCTTCGGCACGATTTCGATCGGCAGCGGGCTGGGTTCGGCGCTGGGATCATGGAGCGGCGGCCTGATCCACGACTGGACCCATAGCTACAATCCGCTGATCGCCTTCTCGCTGGTCAACGTCATCCTGGGAATGATTCCCTTCCTCGTCGTACCGGCCCTGCGGCGCTGACCCTGTCCGGCAGCACGACGCATCCCGGCCCCGCCCGCGTTCACCATTGGTAAGCAGGTTCTTGGTACCAGTTCGCTAACCAAGATTCCTTGTCGGGGCCGAGATGAAACTGCTGAGCAAACTGAAGATTCGTACCAAACTGGCGAGCATCGTCGTGCTCGCCGCGCTGACCGTATTCGCCATCGTTGCAGTAGCGGCCTCGCTGAGCCAGAGTCGCATGCAGCAGGACCGTATCGACCAGATGCGGATCGCGGTCGACCTGCTCTATGGTCTCGCCCAGTCGCTGCAAGATGACGTCGCCGTCGGTAAAATGAGCCTGGCGGACGCGCAGGCCGAGTTTCGCAAGCGCGGCAAGAGCCTGAAGTTCAACCGCGGCGAGGGTTATCCCATCGCCTACTTCCCCGATACCACCCTGCTCCTGAACGGCGCCAATCCGCAGCTCGAAGGCAAGATCACCGGCGCCAAGGACTCCAATGGCGTCCTGATCGCCGACGCCCAGATGGCGGCCGCAAGGCAGGCGCCCGGCGGGGGCCTGACCTCCTATCTCTATCCCCGTCCCGGCCAGATCGTGCCGGTCCGGAAGATGGCCTTCGTGCGCATTTTCGCGCCGTGGGACATCACCCTGAGCTATGGTCTCTATGCCGATGACATCGATACCGACGTGAACAGCTTGATGTGGCGGCTGGGCACGATCGGCCTCGGCCTGATCGCGCTGATGGGATTGTTGTCGTGGTTGATTGCCGGCGACGTGCTGTCCGCCCTCAACCGTCTGCGAGCCCGGATGCAGGACATCGCCAGCGGATCGCTCGACAAGGTGGTCGAGGAGACCGATCGCGCCGACGAGATCGGACGTATGGCCGAGACGCTGGAGCTGCTGCGGCAGACCGCGATCAGCGCGCGCTCACTGGAATCCGAGCAAGCCGCCACCAAGCAGCGTGGCGAGGCTGAGAAGCGTGAGACGCTGATCGCCCTTGCCAATCGCTTCGATGCCTCGGTCGGACAGCTTGTCGGCCAGATGGCCTCAGGCTCGACCGCGCTCGAATCAACCGCACGGTCCATGACCGGCACCGCCGAAAGCACCAATCAGCGTGCCGGCCTTGTCAGCTCCGCGGCGACGAACGCCAGCAGCCGTGTCCAGACCGTCGCGGCTGCCGCGGAAGAGCTCTCGTCCTCCATCTCCGAGATCAGCCGCCAGGTGGCGCAATCCGCCACCATCACCACCCGCGCGGTCGAGAACGCCCACCGCACCGACACTATCGTGCGGGCACTGGCCGACGGCGCCAAGGAAATCGAGCATGTCGCGGAACTGATCTCGAGCATTGCGAGCCAGACCAACCTCCTGGCACTCAACGCCACCATCGAAGCCGCTCGTGCCGGCGAGGCCGGTCGCGGTTTCGCGGTGGTCGCCGCCGAGGTCAAGAGCCTCGCCAGCCAGACTGCCGACGCGACCAAGCAGATCGGCGACCGCATCACGCAGATCCAGAGCGCGACCGGCGAAGCCGTCGATGCGATCCAGGGGATCACCGTGACGATCGAGGAGGTCTCGACCATCGCGACCGCGATCGGTGCCGCAATCGAGCAACAGGGTGCGGCAACCGCCGAGATCGCCCGCAACGTCACCCAGACCTCCGAGGCGACGCAGGAGGTCACGAGGAATATCGGCGCGGTCTCCGCCGCCGCCAATGAGACCGGCAACGCCGCCGGCCTGGTGCTGACCGCAGCTTCCAATCTCTCCAAGCAGGCGGACCAGCTTTCCGGTGAGGTGAATACTTTCCTCGCCGGCGTGCGCGCGGCCTAGTGCGGTGAATTTGAAGTTCCCATCAGTCCTTGCAGCGATATCTTCATAGGAACTTCAAGTTCAAAATCGCACTGGAATGAAAATTTGCTAGTGCTCCTTTGATTCCGAAGTTCGCAGAAGAAGACGCCGCAAAATGAGGCGAACTTCGGAAACAGAGCACTAGTTTCTAACCGGCCATCGTGAGAGGCGATTGCGCAGCGATCGCCTCGCTCGCCGCAAGCATGGCGCGAATGTCTCCGGCGGGGCGCGCCGCACTGAACAGATAGCCCTGCATCTGCGTGCAGCCCAGTGCCCGCACCGTCTCACGCTGCCGTTGCGTCTCGACGCCCTCGGCGGTGGTGATCATGTTGCGGTCGGCGGCAATGCCGACGACCGCCTTGATGATCGATGATGAGCCGGAGCCTTCGGTCACTTCCTTGACGAAGCTGCGGTCGATCTTGATCTTGTCGAAGGGAAAGCGCTGCAGATAGCGCAGCGACGAATAGCCGGTGCCGAAATCGTCGAGCGCGATGTGAACGCCGAGCTCGCGCAACTGCGAAAGGGTCGCCATCGCCGCGTCGTCATCGGCGATCAGAACCGCCTCCGTGATCTCGAGTTCGAGGCGGCGGGGATCCAGTCCGGTCGCGGCCAGCACTGCGGCGACGTTGAGCGCCAGCCCCTGCGACTTGAACTGCACGGGTGATACGTTCACCGCAAGCCGCACATGCGCCGGCCAACTGACCGCTTCCGCGCAAGCCGCGCGCAGCACCCACTGGCCGATCTCCCGGATCAGGCCGGTTTCCTCCGCGAGCGGAATGAACTCTGCCGGCGACACCAGCCCGCGCAGCGGATGCCGCCAGCGGAGCAGCGCCTCGCAGCCGATGATGCGATCGCTCGCGAGATCGACCAGCGGCTGGTAGTGGATCTCGAACTCGCCCTTGCCGAGCGCGGCGCGCAGATCCCATTCCAGCTCGCGGCGTTGGTTTGCCTCCGCCTCCATATTGGGTTGGAAGAAGCGGAAGGTGCGACGGCCCGCGGCCTTGGCCGCATACATCGCAAGGTCGGCGCTCTTGAGCAGGCCGAGCAGATCGGAGCCATCGCGCGGCGCGATCGCCACGCCGATGCTGGCATCGCTGCTGAGACGATGCTCGTGGCAGTCGAACGGCGTCCGCAAGGCTGCGTAGATACGGGAAATCAGCGCGGTGACCGCCTCTTCGTCGGTGACGCCGCGCTGGACAATTGCGAACTCGTCGCCACCAAGCCGCGCCACGAAATCCTCCGCTCCGACGCATCCGCGCAGCCGAGCGGAGACCGCCTTCAGGAACTCGTCGCCGATGAGATGGCCGAGCGAGTCGTTGATGCCTTTGAATTCGTCGATATCAATGTAGAGGATCGCAAACTTCGCATCCGTCTGCGCCAGCATCTTCTCGGCATGCAACTGAAACAGCGTACGGTTGGGCAAGTCTGTCAGCGCATCGTAATGCGCGAGATGTTCGATCTTGGCTTCGAAGCGAGCGCGCTCGGTGACGTCCTCCAGCGTCGCGGCCCATCCGCCATCGGTCGATCGCTTGTAGATCATCCGGATCATGCGGCCGTCGGGTATCGGAAGGACGGCGTCGATCACCTTCTCGCGGTCCGGATCGAGAAACATCGCGCAATAGGCTTCGATGTCACCGCTGAAAGAGCCCCGCTCCTGGCGGTGCCTGACCAGGTCCCGCAAATGGCTGCCCGGCTTCACCACGTCGCGCGACAGGCCGAACATGTCGATGTAATTCTGATTGCAAACGACGAGACGGCCGCGGGCGTCGAACAGCAACAGTCCCTGCGTCATATTGTTGATCGCGGTGTCGAGGTGTTGGCTCTTCTCCTTGAGAAGCCGCCGGGCCGCGAGATGCTGGCGTTTGAGCTGGCGCACGATCAGGGAAATGATCACGACCACGACGATGACCGCGAGAACCGCGGCGCAAAACTGCAGCTTGGTCTGCGCCCGCCAGTCGGCCAGTGCGGTGGCCGCGCTGGTGGTCGCCACGATCAGGATCGGGAAATGGGTCAGCGACCGCACCGATCCTACCCTCTCATCGCCCGCCACCAGGCCGCTGAAACGACCGGACGCATTGCCGTCATGCTCGAGAACGTTCTGGAACAGCGGCGTATTGGCGATGTTTCGCCCAATCAGCCCATCCTCGCGCGGATAACGCGCGATGATCGTGCCGTCACGGTGCAGCATCGAAAAAGAGGCTTCGCTGTTGAGCGCGAGCGAGGCAACGAAGTCCTCGAAATGCGACGCTTCGACGCCGCGGCTCGCGACACCAATGAACTCGCCACGACGGCCGACGATCTTCCGCGCGAAAATCGTGGTCCAGACTTTCGTGACCTTGCTCACCCCTGGCTCGACGATGACATCGGGCGTCGGCCGGTCTGAGGTGAACTCCTTGAAATAGCGCCGTTCGGCAATGTTCACGTCCGAGACCGGCCAGGCTTCCGAGGAGTTGATCAGCCACCCCTGGGCACTGAATAGATTGAGCGCGCCGACATGAGGCAACGCGGCAAGCCGCGTTCGCAACATCTCATGCACCGCGAGCGAGGACATCCGGCTTTCGAAGGCGCCTGCGCTATCGATGCCCTGCTCCCGCACATAGTCGACGACATCTTCGTGAATGCGCTGCAGGTCGGTCAGTTGCTGGTCGAAATGGCGCGCCAGCAATTGTGCGCTGTTGGCCATTTCGCGCTCAGCCGCTTCAAGCGCGCGATCGCGAAACTGTAGGACCAGGTAAGCGGTGCCGAGCATGATCGCGAGGACCAGCGCGGCGCCGCAAAGGATAAGCCATTGGATGGCGCCCATGCGCACGGCGAGCCGCGCCGCGCCGCCGCTTGATCCGCGCTCGAGCTTCTCCAGGAATTGGCGTTTCATTGTGCCCCCAGCGCCGCACGTTCTAGCGCGGGAACCACAAGGAGCAGTTAGGAAAATCGGTTATTTGTCTCTTAATCACCGACAGCGCCTTATCGATTCTGATCGATTCAGAACCGAAAAGGGCTCTATCTCTTTGTTCGGTGCGCTTTCTTCACGCGAAGCGGCCCCGCTTCGGTCGAAACGCCATGAGCGCCGAAGCAGCTCGAGACCGGTCGCTCAATTGTTCGGCGGGAAGTCGATCTGGTTGTTGTTCTGCTTGCCGGTGTTGAATTCCATGATCTTCCGCGTCACACCGGGAAAAATCGCCGAGATCGGATTGACGCGCAGCACCGGCTGGGCTGGCGTGCCGACAACCTCATAGGTCACCCCGATCAGGCCTTCATTGCTGCCGCCACCGAGAAACAGGCCGACCACCGGAATCTGGCCGAACATGTTGTTGAGGCCGTACATCGGCACGAAGGTGCCGCTCATGCGCACAGTGTTAGCGGGATAGTCGATGCTGCCCTCGATGGTCGCGCCGACCATCGGTCCCTTGACGACGCCCTCGCGGATGGTGAGCTGGCCGTTCTGCCGGGTGAACTCGGCGCGCAGGCGCGAGAAGCTGACGCCGTTCTGTACTCCGGCCGGGCCGCCGGCGGCGATGCGGTCGAGCTGCGCCTCTCCCTTCACCGAGAAGTCGCGCACATTCATCAGCCCTTCTTTCGCGCTCGGCTCAGGGGTGGGCGGGTCCATGGCGAGTGAAAGCTGACCGCCCATCATCTTGGAATAGATATCGTTAAAGCGGAAGAACGCACCGGCATCATTCGTCTCGCAATAGATCACGTCGCGTCCCACGCCCTGGCCGCGCGGCTTCAGCTCGGCCGTCACCGGGGTGTCGCGCCCGAGCTTGCCCGCCAGCGTGAAATTCTTGATCACGCCATTGCGCCGGGAGAATTTGACATCGATGCCGCGTATCGTTTCGCCGTTGTAGCCCATGACAGCGCCGACCTTCAGGTCGACATCGAGATCGATACTCTTCAGCTTGTTCTTGGTGTCTTCCTTGGTCGTGCCCGAGATGGCCGATTTGAGGAAGTTGCGGCCGTCGAAGACGTCGCCCCGCATCGTCACCTTCATGACGCCATCCTGCCCGCGCTCGGCCTTCAGCGAGGTCTTGTCACCATCGGACGGCGCATAGGTCGGGAAGTTCGCATTCATCAGGTCGCCGTTCTGGTCGACCTCGAGCGAGCCCTTGATCGAAGCGCCGCCGCTCTCGATGACGACATCCTCGAACCGGGTCGATTGCTGCTTCGGCACCACGTTGAAGGTGGCCTTGCCCGACCTGCCGGCGACCTTGACCCAGCCCGGCAGGATGTTGTCGAGCTTGAGCGCGGTGAGATCGGCTTCGATCCCCATCTTGCTGTCGTGGTCGCCCGAGCCGATCTTGCCGACGAGCTTGATCGGGATCGCGCCGGAGACTGCCGGACCGAGATCGATTCCGAGACGGGCGCGGCTCGCATCATCGAGCGTCGCCTGCAGCTTGACGTCGGCATCGCCATCGGCCGGCTTGCGGTAATCCAGGCTCGCGGCCTGCCCGTTGATCTTCACGTCGCCCTTAACCTGATAGCCCTGATTGTTGGCGGCGATCTTGAGCGCGTTGGCCTCGAGCTTCTGTCCCATCACGAGCTTGTCGGCCGAAAACCCGTTGATGTCGGCGGTAACAGCGTAACTCGTATCGGTTTTGGTCAGCTCACCCTTGACCGGCACATTGAGATTGATCGTCGCCGAGAAAGAGCCCTTGCTCGTGTTGGGATCGACCAGCGTCCCCGAAAGATCGTTCAGGCGATCGGATGAAAGAATCTCCGCCGCGGCAGGCACCGGACCATCGATCTTGAATTTGGCCCGCGACGGCGGCGGCTTCGGATGCGTGTCAGGCACCTCGAAGGAGAAATCCGAAATGTTGAGCTTGCGTCCGCCAGGCGTGTCCGCGATTCCCTGCGCAATGGTCACGGTCGCGCTGCGACCGGTGATGCGCGCCTTGAGGTCCGCATCATGGACCGCCGGCAATCCGTCGACCGGAAGGACAGTGACGCCGTTCGCCACGATGTTGACGGAGAGGCCATCGTCAGGAATCGGCGGGCCCTTGCGCGGCAGGTTCTTCACCAGCGTGTTGACACCAATTTCGATGCGCTGCACCGAACCGCGCTCGATGCGCTGGATCACCCAGTCGCGCACTTCGGGCACGATCAATGACGGCCAGATGCGTTTCAGCGCCGAGGCCGACATCGGCGTTCCCGCAAGCCCGAGCGTCAATTGCGGCTCACCGGAATAATCGATGCTGCCGGTCCCGGCGATGCCGACCTCGCCGTTGGAGATGTCCGCCTGCGTCAGCAGCACACGCTTCTTGTCGGTGTCGAAGCGGAAGCCGACCGCGATGCGGTTGAAGATCAGCGGCGGCTCGTTGTCGACTTCGGCCAGCAGGATCGTGCCGCCGCTCAAGCCCAACTGCCAGTCATTGACGTTGTCGTTCGGCGGCTCGAGATGCGCCAGCAGCGTGATGCGGTTGGCGCCGGACACGATCTTGAACGGCGCGAGCAGCACGCGCCGCCCGGCATCCCATTCGAGGCTCATTTCCGCCGAGTCGATCGCCATCGGATAATCGGGAGTATCGGTGTCGATGATGGTGCCGGCGCCGATGTTGATCTTGCCGCGGAAATAGGTCGGCAGGCCGTCGCGGCCGAGTTCGCCCTTCACCTCTCCGCTGATCGGCAGGTCGGCGGTGTAGGTCACGTCCTTCAACCGCAGCGCCAGCAGGATATTGCTGGTCGAGACCTTGTCCGCGCGGATATCGACCGAACGCACGCCATTTGACTGCGGACCGACGGTCACGCGCAGCGACCATGGATGCACGCCCTCTTCACCCAGGCTGAGCGCGACGCCGCCGGCAACCGGCCGGCGCAGGCTGAGGCTGATATTCTCAAAATTCCATTTGTTGCCGCGCTGTTGATCGTCAACGATCAGATTGCCGTTCTTCAGGCCGATTTCGTTGAGGTTCTGGCCGTCGAGACCGGTCAGGCTCAAACTGTCCAGCCAATCGAGCCCGGCCAGCAATCCGCTCTGCGCATCGCCCTTGCCGGGTGTCGTCGCCACAGCCGCTCCGGGTCCCCCGGCGGGCGCAGGCGCGGCGCCCGGGCTTCCGGGCTGCGGCATCGCGGGCTGTGCGGCAGCCGCAACTGCCCCGGCAGCCAGCCGTTTCGATGCGACACCGGTCGCGAGCGGCTTGCTGGTGTCGCCGGTGGAAACCGTGACGTAACCGTCCGGCGTGATCCGCACGGCAAGTTCGGCGTCGACGAGGTTGAGGCTCTCGGCACGAAGCCGGCCCATCAGCAGCGCCATGCCGGAGAGCCTGACCTCGGCCTTCGGCGCGGTCGCAACGACCGCATGGTCATGGTCGCGCACCACGATGTCGCGGATCCGGACCGCGATACGGATGCGCCCTGCCCGTTCGATCTGCGTGCCGCCGACCTCAACGGTGTTGTCGTGTCCGATATTGTCCTCGATCGCGGCGGCCAGCCACGGTGTCGCCATGTCGAGATTGATCGGGCCGGCGCCCAGCCGCCACCACAGCGCTCCGAACGAGCCCGCAAAGATCACCAGCAGAGCGCCGGTGACGATGGCCAGCCGTTTCACCCATCGCTCAGCCGCAACCCAGCGCCGAACCGCCGACAGACCGTCCCCGAAACGGTGGAGGCGGGAATTCGACCGAGCAAGCAGGCGCCGCGCGCGGTTGCAGGCAGCCTCGTCATGCTCGTGATCCCAGTGCGCCTCGTCCCAATGCGTATGCTGGACGTCGGCCGCGGACGGGGACCTTGGGGGCGACGTGGTTTTTGCCATTGCCTCTCGGTGTCGGCGCTCATGAACAGATTGGTTGCCGTGGCCTCGGCCGTCGACAGGTAACACACGCTCCTGTGCCGGCATCGCTGCCAAATCCCGATTGGTCCCGTTACTCGTCATGTGGCGGCAGGCAGTTCATGACTGACGAGTGGACGGGCGCTGCATCGATATCCTTGTAACCATACCCCGAGGCCGTCACAGTGCCCAGCCGCCGACTCGAAACTGATTTGCCGGACAAGATCGCAATACCCTAATGATTGAGCCGCCGAAAGCGACGAAAGGAAGGCGTATGTCCAAGAAATCGCGCAAGAAATCGTCCAAGAAGGCCTCCAGGCCCGCGTCCGGACGGCCAGCCGGGACCAAATCTGCCGCCGCAACCAAAACCAAGTCCGGAACAACCAGGCGTACGGCGGCAAAGAAATCCCCCAAGAAGGCAGTCGCCAAGGTAGTCACTAAGGCCGTTGCTAAGGCAGTCGCCAGAGCATCGCACAGCACAGCGTCGAAACGGTTAAGCGCCGCCGCCAAGCGGCCCCGCGCATCTGCGACAAAATCCCCACCGCCAAAGCATGCCTTGGCCGAGGGGACCAAGGCTCCGGACTTCCACTTGCCGCGCGATGGTGGAAGCTCGGTTTCGCTGTCGGATTTCGACGGGCAGAAGCTGGTGCTGTTCTTCTACCCTCGCGCCGATACGCCCGGTTGCACCCGGGAGGCCATCGACTTCACACGGTTGCATGCCCAGTTCGTCGACTGCGGAACAGCCGTGCTCGGCATCTCGGCGGACCCGCAAAAGGCCCAGGAGGCCTTCCGCGACAAGCACAAGCTCGGCGTTCCCCTCATATCGGATGAAGCGCACGAGATGCTTGAGGCGTACGGCGCCTGGGGCGAAAAATCCATGTATGGCAAGACCTTCCTCGGCATTATTCGCACCACGGTGCTGATCGGCGAGGACGGCCGGATCATGCGGATATGGCGCAATGTCAGGGTCGACGGCCACGCCGACGACGTGCTGGCAGCCGCCCGCGGCCTCTGATTGCAGCCGCCCAGTTCCGTTCGCGGAAAATTAACCATGACCGGGTCAGGATTGCTTCCGCAGTTTTGGCCGTACGGAATGTGTCTCCGCCGGCGCTGGAGTGCCGATGTCGCATCATTCCGGGCAATATTCCGAGTATTCCCAACACCACCCTCATGACCATGGCCGGCGCTTCATCCGCCGCGATCGGCCGCAGCGTGCGGCCGCTGCTGCGGCCTCGCAGAGCGACTACACGCTTGTTCATGCCGGCAAGCAGGTCCGAATCGGGCCGGTGGTGTTCTGGATTGTCGTCGGTACGGTGGTCCTGCTCGGCCTCTGGTCGGCGGCAACGGCGACCTATTTCGCGTTCCGCGACGACGTGCTGACCCGGCTGATCGCGCGCCAGGCCGAGATGCAATACGCCTATGAGGATCGCATCGCCGAGCTGCGCGCCAAGGT
>Ga0153954_1001254_pt1 | contig 14522 bp, 12 predicted proteins | sample TSFL038MetaG_FD_102277 | JGI IMG/M metagenome (GOLD analysis project Ga0153954, IMG submission 102277) | Attine ant fungus gardens microbial communities from Florida, USA - TSFL038 MetaG | ecosystem: Host-associated > Fungi > Mycelium > Unclassified | place: USA: Florida, Wekiwa Springs State... | reverse complement strand
TGTGAAAAATCGGCTGTCGGCCCTGACAGAGCGCGGCCGGGAATTTTCAGCGCTTGAGGCGACCGAGAAGAAAATCATGTACGCTACGATTCACTGAAGGGGATAAAGCGAGGTCGTTGGTGATCCCAAGGTATACCGATCACGCCGCGAACGAGCGGACGTTTCTCGCCTGGGTCCGTACCGGCATCGCCACGATCGCGTTCGGCTTCGTGATCGAGAAATTCAACCTGTTCGTGCGGGCCATGGAGACGGCCAACCAGATCTCGCCGCGCGAGCACCGGCTGCTCGGCAAGCTCTCCGGGATGCTCGGCGAGTACGACGGGTCGGCGCTGATCCTCATCGGTATTGCGCTGATCGCGCTCGCGGCATTCCGCTTCGTCCGCACCGGCAGATTGATCGAGGATCAGGCAACCCATTCGATGCAGAATGTCCGCACCGAATTGATCCTTTCGCTGGTGCTGATCATGGCCGCGCCTGCGGCCTATGTCGCGCTCGATTAGGGAATGCCGGGCTTTTCACCAGCGGTTGTCGACACGACGATGATTCATCGTCGCGCTTCAGGCAGGTTCGCCGTTCTCGGCGCCGCGGCCCAGTGCGAACTGGCCGACGGGCCCTTCGACATGGAAGGGCTGGCCGGTCAGCTTTGCGAACAGGTCGATATTGCCGGTGCCGATGGCGCAGCCGCCAAGGCTCAGATCGGTTGCGGTCAGGTAGAGCGTCTGCAGGAGCACGCCGACGTCCTTGAGGATCAGCGAGTAGGCGATGGCGCTGTATTTCCAGGATATCCGGTTGAAGCGCGCGGCAATCGTGATCAGGATCTGCGGTAAGGTCGGCGCGTCCATCGCAAAGCTCGCGGCCGAAAGCTGCGCCTCGATCTCCTGGGCGCGCGCTTCGATCGGGACCAGCGCATGCCGGTCGGGGTCGTAATGATAGAAGCCGCGCGCGAGCCCCTCGCAATGGTTCACGGTGAGATAAAGCTCGAGTTCATAGGCGCTGCCGGCGGAGGGGTAGGGCCGCGACGTAAAGTCAAGTTCGGGACCCACGGTGCCGTCGCCGAAATCGAACGGGCTGCTCCATTTCGACCTTACGCGCGCAGCCTGGTCGAGGAATTTCGCGAGCTCGCCAAGCGCGATCGGCTTAGCTTCGTCGTAGTCGCGCACCGAGCGCCGCGCAGCGAGCAGGGCGGCAAACGGCGATCGCGGTTCTTCGGCCTGCGCAAATCGCTGCAGATCGACCGGCGTGCCGGCCCACGGCGCCCGCAGCGCGGGCGGCGGCTCGATTGCGCCGATATAGGGATAGCGCCCGCCCAGCGGATTGGCCTGGCGGCCTTCGGTCGAGTGGGTGTGGAACAGGAGATCGTGGAAATCCCAGACGACGAGATGTTCATCGCCCTCATTGGCGCGCAAGCCCTCGCTCTTGGCATCGACCTTGAACAGGATCTCGCATCCGACGAGGAGCCCGAGCAGCGCAAGGCCCATGAAATCCTTCTCGCGGCGAAGCGCGCTGATTTTCCGTGGCGTCGACAACGCGAGGATTGTCGCCGCGATTTTCGGATCGGCGATCCGCAACAGCGCCGGCGAACGTGGCGATTCCAGCACCAGCTCGTTGCCGCGACGCCGCAGATAGGCAAAGCGCGACAGCACGATGGTATCGGTGTTACCGAGCTTTGCCGCTTGCGGCCAGTAGTCGGGAGTTTGCGGCTCGATGGCGATCAGCTCTTCGCCGCGTGGCGTCTGGAAGCGATATTCCAGAAGCCCGCTGTGGGCGAGCCGGCGGGCCAGGAGCTCGATTTCCTGGTCGGCCTGCCTGCGCGGCGGCGAAAACGAGGCCACCGGCAGCCCCTGGCCGAGGCCTTGCGCGCGTTTGACCGTACCCGTGCTGATCATGCCGAGCTCGATCGCATAGCCGTCGACATAAGCCCCGACCTTGCCGTTGGCATAGACCACCAGCGTCACATGGTCGTTGACGCGCGCGCAAAGAGCGGGCGCTACGGCCTTCCGCTTTTTCTGTGGGCTCTTGGGAGCGCGCGAACGAGCCATGCGGCCTCAGGTGTGCGGCAGGAAAGGCGTGAGCTCGTCCTCGCGGAGCGGGCGGTCGAGCCACCCCATCTTCACGGGCACATCGTACAACCGGCCCGGCCCAAACCGCATGTAGAAATGCCGCAGCCCCGGAACGATCACGCGCACCACGGGTACCTCGACGTCGGGCCGCGTCTGGTCGAGTACCAGGAAGTCATGGCCCGCACGCCGGGCGACCTCGACGCAGGCTTCGACCTGCTCCTTCACGCTGTCGAGCGGGACGTTCATGCCGAGCGGGGTCGTCGCGACCGGATGATCCGCCGGCAGCAGGAAGGGATAATTCTCCAGCTTCAGCGGCGTGACACCGTCGAGCGAGGATCTGTCGCCGCGCAGGCCGCCTTCTCCGATCGACAGGAACTGGCTGAGCTCGGTCAGCGAGCGCAACAGCGCAATGCGGCGATCGAAATGCGCTCCGGAGCCAAACTCGATGTTCTCCTTGCCGTCCTTCATCCAATGCATGATCGCGACATAGGTCGGGACACCGAGATCACTGGTGATGTCGAGCACCCAGATCTTGCGCCCGTGATCGGCGAACTGGCTCTTGATATCGCGGATATAGGCGTCGTCGAACTCGCTGAGGTCGACTTCGTTGCGCCTCAGGCGATTGTACCACCAGATCGCATAGGCATCGCGTTCGACCAGCTCGAGGAACCCCTGGACAATGGCTTCCTCGCGGCTGTTGCCTGCCGCGCAGCCGTTCGAATCCGTGTGGAAGTCCTGATAGAAGAAATAGAGCAGGCCGGTCGGAAAATACTTGAAGCGCTGGTCACGCAGCGACCAGGCTGGCGACCACTCGATCTCGGTCGCTGGATCGATGGGATCGGGCACGGGATGCGTGCCGTCCGGCTGCGGCACATGCCGGCTTTCAAACTGCGCGTTGCTGAAGTGCTGGATGTCGTTGCCGAGCATGGCCTCGCCATCGGAGAAATCGGTGAAGCGGCGCGTCATCCGGATTTCGTCGCCCTGGAAAATGCCGGAGTAGCGTTCGATCGCCTCCATCAGTGCGCTGGCCTCGGCCTGCTCGGCGGTCGAGCCTTTGCCGGAGCTGCCGCCATTCAGTCCCGATCGCAGCTGATCGACGCTCACGGCGGGCGCCGAGAAATTATGCTGGGCGAAGAAGTTGGTATTCAGCGGCAGATCGCCTTCCATCTTCTCGAGCCTGCTGACCACGCCGGTCAATGGGCTGACATGCTTGCGATAGCGCGCCACGGTCTGGCGCGAGGACACCGAACGATAGCCGCCGCTGGTCATGATCAATCGTGTGCCGGCATTGATCTCGACGGGCTGCGGCGCGCGCTTCGGATCCTGCAGCTTCATGTCGCCGCAGACCGGACATTGCGGACGACGCGCTACATAATGCTTGGTGATGGTCGCGCCCATCAGGTCGAAGCTCGCGATATGATTGCTGAGATCGGTCCGGTAGCCGGATGCGATCGCTTTCGCGATTTCGACCGCCGCGAACTCGATCGCGCCTTGTCCGAAGGGATTTTGCACCAGCGGCGATTCAGCGACGATATGCGCCTCGGTGCGATCGAGAAAACCCTTGATTTCCCGGTTGCGGAGCATGCGATCGGAGAGGCACGTCCAGCAGGCGGTCTCGTGGGGCTTGAACACGGGGCCGACCAGCGGAAACGCGCCGGATGGCTGCACCAGCAGCCATGGCGTCTGGTCGTCGACATGCGTCTGGTTCAGTTCGGCAAGGCGGCGGTCGAGATAGTCGTTGACCACCGTGACGGTGAGATCAGGAGAGCGAGTCACGACGCGGACACCGAGACTGGTCAGCGCAGCCGTAAGCTCCTTCGCGCCTTTCACGTCGATCGCGTTGACGCGCACGCGACAATTCGCAAGAGCGTTCTCGGCGGCTTCGGGCGCCAGGCCGAGGCTGGCCCAGAAACCGGCAACAGGACCGGTGGTGACGGGCGAAGCGATCGTCACATAGCGCCGTTCGTAGAGGCGCTTCAGCGCGTCCTGGATCTGGTCGGTCGGGAATTTCCGCGAGAGCTCGGCGATGATGAGCTGGGTGTCCTTGCCGTTCTTTCCGATCGCCTCGGCGATTGCGACATAGAGCTCCCCGTGCAGGAAGAACTTCCGATGTTCCGAATAGAGGCAGATCGTGGCAGGCGGCAGCACATAGGCGGTGAAATTCGGCGCGAATTGCACGATTTCCCTGGCCGTTTTTCTTGCCGGTCTTCTTGCCGCTTTTTTGGCAGCTTTCTTGACGGTCTTCTTGACAGTTGTCCTCACGGTCTTCTTCACGGTCTTCTTGGCAGCTTTTTTGGCTGCCGGCCGCGGCGCGGGGGTCTTGCGTTTGGCTTTCATCGGGTCAGCACGCTGATTTTGTCGACTGCTGGGAAACGCCGGCGCATGGCAAAGTGTTCGGCCACCGTGACATCGTCACCGCGTTGCGCGCTAGCATTTTTCGTCGTGGCGGGGAATGGCCGCTTGTCACCGGCGGTCCGTACCAAGACGGCGCGCGTTGCAAGCACACACATGAATCGGCCGGGTCGATCGTCGAGCCCGGCCAATGAATCTTCTCTAGGTTGCGCAATCGCAGGCGCCGGCGCTCAGCAGAGGCGGCAAAAACCCCACGAGACACAGCAGCGGGCGCAACCACCGCAGCCGCCACAACCGCAACCGCGGCAAGCACGGCAGCCACAGCCACGGCAACCACCGCAACGGCAACCCCACGCCATCTGTTGGAAAGCACCGGTGCCACCGGTTTCCTTGTCGAACAGATGGAAGGTGGCCAAGCTCACGTCTGCAATTTCTTCTTCGCCAAGCAGCACGGACTGGGTGGGCGAGAAGTTCAATTTCTGCGGCGTGTCGGAGGCCGGCACGGTCGAAGCTGAAGCGCCACCTGCTAGCGAAAAGGTCAACCCGGCAGCGCCCAGCGCCGGCACTGCGGCTTTGGCGACACGCTTCCGCTTGGAAGCTTGCTTCACTGACATAGTCGGATCTCCTCCATACCTAGGAACGATTTCGAGTCACCCCAGCGTCAACGATCCTACGCCGAAAGAGTCGTCTCACGCAAGACCGTCGATCTCACTAACGTGTTGTTGTACATTCAGTTTCCGTTCATCTTGATGAATGCTTTTGTGTCACTCGTTCGACGCGTTGGACCTGTTCGTGTGACAACCACGACGCAGGTTACGGAATGCTGCGGCGCCATGTTTTTCGTGCAAACGGAGATTCGAGTTGAGTGACGCGCGCGGAAGCTTCGCCTGGTACGAACTTCTGACCACGGATGCTGCGGCGGCGCGCGCGTTTTACGGCCGCGTGGTCGGCTGGGAAGCGCAGGACGCTTCAGCGGCGTTTCCGTATTCCGTTTTCAGCGCCGACGGAGTCGAGATCGGCGGGCTGATGGAGCTTCCTCCCGATGCGCGGCGGATGGGCGCGATGCCGCGCTGGGTCGGCTACGTCGCGGTCGACGATATCGACGCTACGGTCGATCGGCTGCGGCGGCTTGGCGGCTCCGTCTTCGTGCCGCCGACCGACAGCAATATCGGCCGCGTGTCCATCGTTACGGATCCTCAAACGGCCACCTTCGGTATCGTCGGCGGTTTGAAGCGCGGCGCGCCGCCCGCGCCGGAGGAGGTCGGGCGCGTTGGCTGGCATGAACTGTTTGCTGCAGATGGAAGGACGGCGTTTGCCTTTTACAGCGAGCTGTTCGGCTGGCAGCCGGCCGCCAGCCAGACCGATCCCCTGGGCTACTATCAGTTATTGGCCGCCGGCGAGCGCACCTTCGGCGGCATGTTCACCAAGCTGCCGCGGGCGCCTGTCCCGTTCTGGTTGTATTATTTCGAGGTCGCCGACATCGCCGCTGCCGTGGCGCAGGTGAGGGATGGAGGCGGCCGCATCGTGCAGGGGCCGATGGAACTGCCGGGCGGAAGCTGGATCGTGCGCTGTATCGATCCGCAAGGCGCGATGTTTTCGCTGCAAGGCAAGTCGAGCAAAACCGGCATCGAGCCGGCCTCGACTGCCGAGCTCACCTGGGCCGCCGATTGGGGCGGCTTTGCGTCCCGCGGCAAGGTGGTCGCCGCCAAGCCCAAAGGCTGATACAGGCGCTGATAGGTGGCAGCCTCGGCTCGTTCGTCTTCAGGCTGGTGGCGCGGACGGCGTGGCTGCGGCCGGCTTCGGGGCTTTGGAGGCGGGCTTGTCCTGTCGCTTCGACCAGGAAATGTAATAGGCCACGACCGTCATGATCATAATGCCGGCGAGGCTGACCAGAATCTGCGCGAGCAGCGAGCCGGAGCTGAGCGTCAGCGTAAAGTGCGCGACAAAGGACAGGAAGACGCCGACGCAGAACACGGCGAGCGATTGCTGACCGCAGACGATCGCGGGATCAAAGCCCTTCCACTCCAGCGCCGGCCAGTCCTTCGGGATGAAGCGCACCACCAGCATCGCGATCACGATAAAGTGGATGAAGCGATAGGGCGCCATGTAGGTCTTGTCGTTCGGATTGAAGGCCGAATAGAGCCAGTGCGGGAACATGGCGCCGAAGTCCGGAAAGCGGCCGGCGAAGGTCATGACGAGTGCGAAGATCAAATAGGCGATACCGAGATAGAGCCCGGCCTTGGAGTTGATGATCCAGGCCGCCTTCTTCGCGCCGCCCAGCGCGCACCACGAGCCGAAGATAAACAGCACCTGCCAGCAATAGGGATCGAAATACCAGACGCCGGCCGGATAGGCAGCGAAATTCCAGCCGAAATGGCGAGCCAGCAGCCACAGGATGATCGAGCCCAGCATGGTGAGGTCAGGCTGGCGCAGCATCAGCCACAGCACCGGCGGGAAAAAGCCCATCAGCACGATATAGAGCGGCAGCACGTCCAGATTGACGGGCTTGAATTTGAGCAGGAGGCCCTGGCCCAGCGTCTGGGTCGCGTGGTCGACGAGACCGGCGACATTGAACTCGTTGATGATCTCGGAATCGCCAAAGCGCTGTGCGAGGAAGCTGATCGAGACGATGTAGATCACGAACAGGATGATGTGGGCGACGTAAAGCTGCCACACCCGCTTGAACAGGCGGGTGGCGCCGACGATGAAGCCGCGCTCGATCATCATCCGTGCGTAGACGAAGGAGGCGGTGTAGCCGGAAATGAACACGAACAGGTCGGCGGCATCGGAGAAACCATAGTTCCGCGTCGTGACCCAGTTCACGATGTTGTCGGGAATGTGGTCCAGGAAAATCGCCCAGTTGGCGATCCCGCGAAACAAATCGAGCCGGAGATCACGTCCTTTTTCGGGGAGGATTGCGTTGATTTTCATGGGCGCCGTTTCGAACTGGGGCTTTCGCGTGAAGATCAGGAGGTCAAGCGCGTCGCTCCACCGATGTTGTCACCGCGCAGTAATGCGATTGTCACAGCGTGGCATAATGACTATACCGGTCGGCAACGGGTAATATTCAGGACGGGAATCAACGCTTTCAGGGTCTTGATCCCATCTTGGACGTTTCCACCAAGGCCTTCAATATCGCATTTCTCAGAGGACCCCGCCATCCATGACCGCTCGCATTTTTAAGCCGGCCAAAAACGCGATGCAATCGGGCAGGGCCCAGACCAAGGAATGGCGTCTCGAATACGAGCCCGAGCAGCCGCGCGCGATCGAGCCGCTGATGGGCTGGACCTCTTCCGGCGACATGAAGCAGCAGCTCACGCTGCACTTCGACAGCAAGGAAGAGGCGGTGGCCTATTGCGAGCGCAAGGGCATCCCGTATCAGGTGATCGAACCGAAGCAATCACTCCACCGCCAGATCGCCTATGCCGACAATTTTGCCTTCCGGCGCGGCGAACCTTGGACCCACTAAGACGGATCTTGCACTGATAGGCGAACGGTCCGAGCTGCTTGCTATTCTGGCGGCAGGGATGCCGCCGGATCACCCGGTATCGGCAATGGTCCATCCTTCGACAGGCCGAGCACGGGAAAGCTCCTGATGGCCTGAACTTCCGGCGTTGCGGCGAACCGCAAAAGCTGCTGGCGCATCGCTTCAACGTTCGGCGCGACGCATTTGAGCAGGAAGTCGGTGTCACCTGACAGCCGCCAGCATTGTTGGATGCGCGGCTCGGCCGCGACGGAGGCTTCGAACGCTTCGATGTCTCCCGGAGTCTGGCGCTTCAGTTGAATCGACACGAACGATATCACCTCGTAGCCGAGCTGCCGTTCGTCGAGGGTCGCGCGGATCGCCCGGATGACGCCACGGCGGAGCAGGGATCGAACCCGCCTGAGGCAGGGCGGAGGCGAGATGCCGACACGGTCCGCCAGTTCATTGTTGCGGATGCGGCCGTCCTTCTGCAACTCGGACAGTATCTTCAGATCGACGCCATCGAGCGCTTTCGGTTCTGTCATCGTGTCCGCGTCTGCATGCTAGCCGGCCACCAGGTTCCGAAGAGGTTTGCGCTTGGCTCGCGCCGGGTTCGCCCCTGGCGCCGTAACGCCGCACAGCACGAGCTTTTCATGGGCCGCGACGACGGCCTCCTTGGTCAGGCGTCCGCCCGGACGGTACCACGCGCACAGGCCGGTCAGGAGCGCCAGGATGGCAAATGTCGCCATCTGTATGTCGTCGACCTCGAACACGCCTTCCGACACGCCTTCGGCGAGAATGCCGGCGAGCCGCTGCTCATAGGCGCCGCGCAGCGCCACGATTGCGTCGTAGTTCTTGGGCTCGAGGCTTCGCAACTCGGAATTGGCGATGAAGACCTCGCGCTTCTTCGTCATGTGGTAGACAACATGAAAGCCGACGAAGGCGCGCAGTTTCTCGGCCGGCTCCTCCTTGCCGTCGAGCGCCAGTTCCAATCGGCGAAGCAGTTCGTTGAGGTGATCCTGCACCAGCTCGAAAAGCAGGTCCTGTTTGGTGCTGATGTGATTATAGAGCGAGCCGGCCTGAATGCCGACTTCCGAGGCGAGCTGGCGCAGGCTCATGGCCTCGTAACCGTGCTCGAAGATGAGACGCAGTCCGGCTTTGCGGATCGCTTCCATCGTCTTGGGGCCATGCGAGCCGATCGTACGTGCCATTGGATCCCCTGGGAACGGCGCTGGCCGAGGGGAACATCTCCCCGCAAATCCAGCGAACGGCCGTAAGTTTATTGCGACAAAATCGAAGTGTTTCCAATATACTATCGCATATTTCTGATGTCATCATCCTCCCCCTTGAGATTGAATTAAAAAAACGTATGATCGTTTAATTGCAAGCAGGGAAGGACGCCGGGTCACCGCCCGGATGGCCTTGAAGCCATCTCAACGGCTCTTTAGCATCCAAAGAAAAACGCCGACCATGCCGCTTCATTCATCAATCGACCCGTCATCTTCCGATTTCGCGCGCAACGCCGAGGCCATGCACGGTCTCGTCGCCGAGTTGCGCGACAGGCTGAAGGAGGTCGCGGGCGGCGGCGGCAAGGCGTCGCGGGCGCGGCATACGTCGCGCGGCAAGATGCTGGCGCGTCAGCGCGTCGATCTCCTGATCGATCCTGGCACGGCGTTTCTCGAGCTGTCGCCGCTGGCGGCCCACGGGCTCTATGGCGGCGACGTGCATTCGGCGAGCATCGTCACAGGGGTTGGGCGGATCGCGGGTCGTGAGTGCGTCGTGGTTGCCAACGATGCCACCATCAAGGGTGGCACCTATTATCCGATGACGGTGAAGAAGCATCTGCGCGCCCAGGATGTCGCACGGCAGAACAATCTGCCGTGCGTCTACATGGTGGATTCCGGCGGCGCGTTCCTGCCGCTGCAGGACGAGATTTTTCCGGACGAGCGCCATTTCGGCCGCATCTTTTATAACCAGGCGCAGATGTCGGCACTTGGCATTCCTCAGATTGCGATCGTGATGGGCTCCTGCACCGCCGGCGGCGCCTATGTGCCGGCGATGTCGGACGAGAGCATCATCGTCCGCAACCAGGGGACGATCTTCCTGGGCGGTCCGCCGCTGGTGAAGGCCGCGACCGGCGAGATCGTCACCGCGGAAGAGCTCGGTGGCGCCGACGTGCATTCGCGCCAGTCCGGCGTCACCGATCATTATGCCCAGAACGATGCGCATGCCATTGGTATCGCGCGTCGCATTGTTGCAACCCTGAAGCCACCCGGCGCGCGTGCCACGCTCAACATGCGCGAGGTCCGAGAGCCGCTTTATGCGACGGAGGAAATCTACGGGGTCGTGCCCGTCGACGGGCGCAAGCCCTTTGACGTGCGCGATATCATCGCGCGGTTGGTCGACGGCTCGGAATTCGACGAGTTCAAGAAGCTCTATGGCCAGACGCTGGTGTGCGGCTTCGCCCATATCTGGGGCTATCCGGTCGGCATCATTGCCAATAACGGCATCCTGTTCAGCGAAAGCTCGCTGAAAGGCGCGCATTTCATCGAATTGTGCTGCCAGCGCCAGATCCCGCTGGTGTTCCTGCAGAACATCACGGGCTTCATGGTCGGCAAGAAATACGAGGCCGGCGGCATCGCGCGCGATGGTGCCAAGCTCGTGACGGCGGTCGCGACCGCAAGTGTACCGAAATTCACCGTGGTGATCGGCGGCTCTTATGGCGCCGGCAATTATGGCATGTGCGGGCGCGCTTATAGCCCGCGCTTCCTCTGGATGTGGCCGAATGCGCGGATCTCAGTGATGGGTGGCGAGCAGGCCTCCATGGTGCTGAGCCAGGTCCGTCGTGACAATATCGAGGCCAAGGGCGAGAGCTGGTCGGCAGAGGAGGAACAGAAATTCCGCGAGCCCATCCGTGCGCAATATGAGAGCCAAGGCAATCCCTATTACGCCACGGCGCGGCTTTGGGACGACGGCGTGATCGATCCTGCCGATACGCGGCTCGTGCTGGGGCTCGGCCTGTCCGCGGCCTCCAATGCGCCGATCGAGCCGACGAAATTCGGCCTGTTCAGGATGTGACGATGGACCGTTCGAAGATGTACCGGCGCTTTCGTACGCTCCTGATCGCCAACCGTGGCGAGATCGCCTGTCGCGTCATCCGCACTGCACGTGCGATGGGTCTGCGCACGGTCGCAGTCTATTCCGAAGCCGATCGCGGCGCCATGCACGTCGCAATGGCGGATGATGCGGTTTTGCTCGGACCCGCCCGCGCGCGGGACAGCTACCTCAATGTCGAGCGGCTGATCGAAGCCGCCCGCCAGACCGGCGCCGAGGCCGTGCATCCCGGTTACGGGTTCCTCTCCGAGAATGCCGAGTTCGCGCTGGCCTGCGCGAAAGCCGGGTTGGTGTTTGTCGGCCCCACCGCCGAAATGATGACGGCGATGGGCTCCAAGTCCGGCTCGAAGGTGTTGATGGAGAAGGCCGGCGTGCCGCTGGTGCCCGGCTATCACGGTGAAGACCAGGACGAGGCGACGCTGGCGAAGGCCGCCGACGGAATCGGTTTCCCGGTGCTGGTGAAGGCATCTGCCGGTGGCGGCGGGCGCGGCATGCGCATCGTCCGCTCCGCCGCCGAGCTTGGGGGCGCCATCGTCAGCGCCAAGCGCGAGGCCAAGGCCGCGTTCGGCGACGATCGCATGCTGATAGAGAAATATGTCGACAATCCCCGCCATATCGAGGTGCAGGTGATCGGCGACAGCCATGGCAATCTGCTGTCGCTGTTCGAGCGCGAATGCACGCTGCAGCGGCGGCATCAGAAGGTGATCGAGGAGGCGCCGTCGCCGACGCTCGATGCCGGGCAGCGCGAAGCCGTCTGCAATGCCGCGCGCAAAGCGGCCGGCGCGGTGAACTATGTCGGCGCCGGGACGATCGAGTTCGTCTCCGACGGCAAGGACGTGTTCTTCATCGAGATGAACACGCGCCTGCAGGTCGAGCACCCCGTGACCGAGCTGATCACCGGGATCGATCTCGTCGAATGGCAGCTCCGCGTCGCCTTCGGCGAAAAGCTGCCGCTGACGCAGGACCAGATCAGGATGAACGGCCACGCCATCGAGGCGCGGGTCTATGCGGAGAACCCGCAGAAGAACTTCATGCCGTCGGTCGGCAAGATCCGCGCCTGGCGCCTGCCGCCGCAGGTCGATGGTCTGCGTATCGATGCCGGCTATCGCCAGGGCGATGCGGTATCGCCCTATTACGACGCCATGCTCGCCAAGGTGATCGCCTGGGCGCCGACGCGCGAGGCGGCAATCGATCGGCTCAATCGGGGTCTCGAAGAAACCGACGTCCGCGGCGTCGTCACCAATATCCCGTTTCTGGCGGCGCTGATCACCCATCCCAAGGTCCGCGCCAACAAGATCGATACCGGTTTTATCGAGCGCGAATTGAAGGCGCTGACATCGGCGGCTTCGGCGCCCGGCGATCTCGAACTTGCCGGCGCGGTGGCGGCGATCCTCGGGAACGAGGCGAACGCCGCACGGCGCGAAGCGCATTCCCCCTGGCACACCTTTGGCTGGATGCCGGTCGGCCGACGCGAGCGGGTGTTCTTGTTCCGAGGCGGGTCGGGGATCGAGCACAAGGTGACGCTGTATTACGGCAACGGGCCGTCGACGCTCGTGGTGGACCATCGAGAGATCGCGTTCGCATCATCCGTCGCGGAAACGAGCAGCTACGATGTAACATTGGATGGCGTGAAATCGCGCGTCGCCGCCATCATCGAGGGCCAGGAACTCTATCTGCGTACCCGCCACGGTCGCTTCGAATTGCATTGGGTCGATCCGTTCGGCGGTGAGACCGAAGAGCAGACCGGTGAGGACAAGATCGTGGCTCCGTTGCCGGGCACGGTCGTGGCGCTCCTGGCGCAGGAAGGTGCTACACTGGAAAAGGGCGCGCCGATCCTGACGTTGGAAGTGATGAAGATGGAGCAGACGCTGCGCGCGCCCTTTGCGGGCGTCCTGAAGAAGATCAAATGCAAGGTCGGCGACATCGTGCAGGAAGGCGTCGAACTCGCCGAGGTCGAGCTGGCGTCGTGAGGTCCACATGAGCGACACCGTACGCATCATCGAGATGGGCGCGCGCGACGGGCTGCAGAACGAGAAGACGCCCGTCAGCGTCGAAAATCGCATCGCCTTCATCGAGAAGCTGCTCGGCGCGGGATTGCACACGATAGAAGTCGGCGCCTTTGTCTCGCCAAAGGCGATCCCGCAGATGGTGGGCTCGGACGAGGTGCTGCGCGCCGTCAATCATTTGCCCGGCGAATTCCACGTGCTGGTGCCGAACGAGAAGGGCTATGAAGCCGCTCGTGCCTGCGGCGCCAAGGTGGTTTCGGTGTTTGCGGCGGCTTCCGAAGGTTTTTCGCGCGCAAATATCAATTGCTCGATTGCCGAGTCGATCGAGCGCTTCAAGCCGGTGATGGTGCGGGCCAAGGCGGATGGCGTCAAAGTGCGTGGCTATGTCTCGACCGTGTTGGGCTGTCCCTTTGACGGCGACGTAAAGCCGAAAGCAGTGGCCGACGTCGCCAAGGCATTGTGGGACCTCGGCTGCTACGAAATCTCGCTCGGCGACACCATCGGCGTCGGTACGCCGCTGAAAGCCAAGGAGATGCTGCGGGCAGTCAGCGAGCACGTGCCGATGGATAAGCTCGCGATGCATTTCCACGATACCTACGGCCAGGCGCTGGCGAACCTCTATGCCGGCCTGGAAGAGGGCGTGCATGTCATCGACTCCGCCGCCGGCGGCCTCGGCGGCTGCCCGTTCGCGCCGGGCGCGACAGGCAATGTCGCGACCGAAGACGTGGTTTATATGCTCGAAGGCATGGGCATCAAAACCGGCGTCGACATGCCGAAGCTTCTCGCCGCAACCAACGAGATCACGGCCCTGATCGGCGGCCAGCCCGCGAGCCGCGTCGCGAATGCATTGAACGCAAAATCGAGAAGGGCGACCAAGGCATAGCTGACTTGAGAGAACCGGGCATTCGCTACGCCGCTCTCGTGGGAGGTACGGCGTGAAGAGCAACAAGCAGAAGCGGTTCGAGCTCAAGGCGCGCAAGGCGGCAAAGCGCGAAAAAGAGGAGATTCTCGTAGCGACGAAGGTCAGGGAAGTGCGGGTGGAAGCGCTTCGCGCAGCCCTCGCCCGCGGCGAGTTGCCGGTCGAGCCATCAAAGCTCAACCCGGCGGGTTGCAGCTACAGCATTCCGGCTTTCGTAGAGCGCGGCACATACGCCCCGATTGCGTTCACCTGCAAGATGTGCGGCAAGCGTGAGACGTGGACAGCCCATCAGCAGAAATGGTGGTACGAGACCGCCAAGGGAGACGTGTTTTCAACGGCGACGATGTGCCGTCCCTGCCGGGCCAAGGAGCGCGCGCGCCGGAACGAGGCGCGTCGCGTGCATCTTGAGGGCGTTGCGCGGAAATCGGGCCCGACGCCGCGTTGACCTATCTGCTTCCGTCCGGCCCCATGATGAGGTCCGGCAGGTAGGTCGAAATCTCCGGCACGAAGCAGAGCACCAGCACGGCCAGCATCATCAGGAGCACAAAGGGCAGCGTGCCCCAGATCACTTCACTCAAGGGAATGTCGGGCGCGACATTGCGGATGAC
>Ga0153954_1001253_pt1 | contig 14523 bp, 19 predicted proteins | sample TSFL038MetaG_FD_102277 | JGI IMG/M metagenome (GOLD analysis project Ga0153954, IMG submission 102277) | Attine ant fungus gardens microbial communities from Florida, USA - TSFL038 MetaG | ecosystem: Host-associated > Fungi > Mycelium > Unclassified | place: USA: Florida, Wekiwa Springs State... | reverse complement strand
TCCTTGGCTTGCCACGTGGGCAGCCCGATCAGCAGTACGGCGATGACCACCACGTGCAACGCCACGGAAGCGATCAGAGCCCGGCGCATGCGCGGACTCATGCCGCCAACGCGCCCGCCCGTCCGTTCCGCTGCCCTGAATACGCGCTGCAGCACCGGCGTCCGAACCTATCTTGGCTTGCCGGACGGCGGTTTCGCCGCGGCAGGTGCAGGTGCCGTCGATGGCGTGGCGGCCGGCGCCGGACCCGCCGGTTGTTCCGCCAGCAGCGCCACCTTGGTGAAGCCGCCCTGGGTGATCGTGCCCATGACCTCCATGATGCGCCCGTAGGCAAGATCCTTGTCACCCCGGACAAAGATGCGCCGCTCCGGATTGTTCTGCGCGATCGACTGCAGCTTGGCTACCAGATCGCCGATATCGACGCCCTGGTCCTGCAGGAAGATCGATCCGTCTGCCTTGATCGAGACCGTCAGCGGCTCACTGTCGGAGTTGAGCGGCTGTGCCGTGGTCTTCGGCAGGTCGACCGAGACGCCCGAGGTCATGAGCGGCGCCGTCACCATGAAGATGATCAGCAGCACCAGCATCACGTCGACCAATGGCGTGACATTGATCTCGGCCAGCGGCCGGTAACGTCCGCGGCGCCCGCGCCCGCCAGTGTTCATGGTGAAGGCCATGGCTCAGGCCCGCTCTTCGCTCTGGCGCGACAGGATGGCACTGAATTCGCTGCCGAAATTCTCCATGCGGCCGGCAAACCGGGCGAGGCTGGTGCTGATCTGGTTGTACGCCAGCACCGCGGGGATGGCGGCAACCAGGCCGATCGCGGTGGCGAACAGCGCTTCGGCGATGCCGGGGGCGACGACCGCCAGATTGGTGTTGTGCATCGCGGCGATGGCCGAGAACGAGTGCATGATACCCCAGACCGTGCCGAAAAGGCCGATGAACGGGGCGGTTGCGCCGACGCTGGCGAGGAACACCATCCAGCGCTCCAGCCGGTCCATTTCGCGCTGGATCGTCACCGTGATGGCGCGGTCGATGCGCTCGCGTACGCTGGTATGCGACAGGTCCGCGCCGGCGACCTTCAGCGACCGCCGCCATTCGCCCATCGCGCCGGCGAACACCGACGCCATGGGATTGGTCGGGTTGACGCCCTCGCGGTCGAACAGGTCGTCGAGGCTGCCGCCGGACCAGAAACGGTCCTCGAACCCGTCGGCTTCCTTGTTGATCTTGCGCAGCGTGCTCCATTTTTCGAACACCACGGCCCAGACCCAGACGCTGGCGCTGAGCAGGCCAAGCATGACGAGCTTGACGACGATGTCGGCCTGCATGAATAGGCCCCAAAGCGACAGGTCGCCTCCAGCGGCGGCAAGATTTGCTGCGTCTACTGCCCGATCCACTGCCTTATGTCCCCCGTCGCGTGTCCATCACGTCGTCGCATCGCATCGAATCCAGCACAGTCCGCCACCGAGGCGGAATTCGGGCTGGTTTTTGTCCGTCGATTTGCACACAGGCGAGCTTGATCCGCGCGACGGCACAAATGCCGTCGGGACCTCGCATGGTCTGATGCAGCGTCACCGTCGCACCCCCCACCTGCGCCGTCCGCGTCTCGACCACGATCGAGTCGTCGAGTCGCGCCGGGCGCATGTAGTCTATTTCAGCGCGATGCACCATGAACATCCGGTTGTGCTGATGAACCAGCTCCGCATGGGGGATTCCCGCCTCCCGCAGGGCTTCGGTGCGGGCCCGTTCCGCATACCGGAGGTAGTTCGCGTGGTAGACGACTCCACCGGCATCGGTGTCCTCGTAATAGATGCGGACAACGTAACGGTGTATGGAGGGCGGATTAGCGTTCATCCATCCGGCTCCGTTACAATCCGCGGGGCGGTCATGCTTCGGGCTCCAGCCCTTGCAGCAACGGCAGTGCCGAGCGTGGTGGCGTAAGGCCGAGGTGGCGCCAGCCCGATTCCCCGAGCATCCGTCCCCGGCTGGTGCGCAGCACCAACCCCTCCTGGATCAGGTAAGGCTCAACCACGTCCTCCAGCGTATCGCGTGCCTCGGCCAGCGCCGCGGCCAGCGTCTCGACGCCGACCGGTCCTCCGGCATGGTGCTCCGCGATCCGGCGCAAATAGCGGCGGTCCATCGCGTCCAGCCCGAGATTATCGACCTCCAGCCGGGCCAGTGCGGCGTCCGCGATGGCGCGATCCACCGGCGCGTCGCCCTGGACCAGCGCGAAATCGCGCACGCGGCGCAACAGCCGCCCGGCGATACGGGGCGTCCCGCGCGACCGGCGGGCGATCTCGACCGCGCCGTCATCGGTCAGCTCGAAGCCCAGCAGCCGCGCGCCGCGGGCGACGATCAGCCGCAACTCCTCGGGCGTGTAGAACACCAACCGCAGCGGGATGCCGAAGCGATCGCGCAGCGGTGTGGCCAGCAAGCCAGCCCGTGTGGTAGCGCCGACCAGGGTAAATGGCGGCAGATCGATGCGGACGCTGCGGGCGGCCGGCCCCTCACCGATGATCAGGTCGAGCTGGAAATCCTCCATCGCCGGGTAGAGGATCTCCTCGATCGCCGGCTGCAGGCGGTGGATTTCGTCGATGAACAGCACGTCGCGTGGCTGCAGATTGGTCAGGATCGCCGCCAGCGAGCCGGCCTTGTCGATCACCGGCCCCGACGTGGCGCGAAAGCCGACGCCGAGCTCGCGCGACACGATCTGCGCCAGAGTGGTCTTGCCGAGGCCGGGCGGGCCGTGCAGCAGCACGTGGTCCAAGGATTCGTTGCGCGCCTTGGCGGCAGCGATGAACACGGCGAGATTTTCGCGGGAGGCCTTCTGGCCGGTGAACTCGGCCAGCGACGTCGGCCGCAGCGGCGCGTCCGCCGGATCGTCCGGCAGGCGTTCGCCCGTCAGCGTCCGCTCGCTGTCACTCATACCGGCCCCCTCATGCTGGTCCTCTGGGCGCCAGTTCCTTCAGGCTGTCGCGGATCAGTGCATCGAGCGTCGCGGCCTCACCGAGGCGCTCATGCACGCGGGCAACCACGGCCTGGGCCTCTGGCCGGCGATAGCCAAGGTTGACCAGGGCGGAGAGCGTATCCTCCGCCACGCCCCCAACCGGCGCGGGCGTGTAGACCACGCCAGCGGCGCCAGTGGGCATCGCGCCGACCTTGTCGCGCAATTCCGTCAGCAGCCTGACGGCGAGCCTGGGTCCGACGCCGGACGCTCGGGTCAAGCTGGATTTGTCGCCGGCGGCGATGGCGCCAATCAGGTCACGCGGACCGACGGCGGACAGGATATTCAGCGCCACCTTGCCACCCACGCCCTGCACCGTCGTCAACAGACGGAACCAGTCGCGTTCTGCGCTTTCTGCGAAGCCGTAGAGGATGATCGCATCCTCGCGCACATGGGTCTCGATCAACAGCTTGGCCACCGCCGGCGGGGTGGGCAGGGCAGAAAGCGTTCGCGACGACGCCTGCACCAGATAGCCGACACCGCCCACGTCGATCACGCAGGCACCGTCGGCCAGCTGGTCCACATGCCCGGTGAGCTGAGCAATCATGGTCGTGTCGGATCCCGGCCACACCCGCGAATCGGGGCGGCGCATCAGTATAACCCGGTTTCGCCGTCGCGGCTGGCCGCCGCGCGGATTGCGTCGTGCCGTAGCGCGCGGATGGCGTCGAGGCTTGCCACCGGCGCGGCGGTTTTCGTGAGGTCGCTTGATTCGGATCAATGTGGCCGGTGTGACAGCGCCGTATCTGGTGGTCGTGTCAGACGAGGCGACGGAAGACGATGACTGACGGAAATGTGCTGTATCTTCTCATGTGCGTAGCGATCTTCGCCGCATTCTCAGCGGTGCTGGCGTACAACTCCTGGCAGCAGTCAAAGCTGGGGCCCGACATGGTGCCCGCGCCAGAACCCCACCCTGAGCACACAGACGTAGCCGTACACGTCTAACCGGAAAGACGCATACGACTGACAGCGGGCGGCCGGACTCCCCGCCGAGCCGTCCGCGAATTACCCTGGCACCGCTTTCGGCCGCTCCTGCGGCTGAAGGCGGTGTTTTTCTGTGCGGGCTGCTCGTCCTACCGCAGCGGGAAGCCCATCGCGTGCAGCGCGGCGACCATTTTGTCGCGCCCGCTCATCGCCGCTATCTTTCCCATGCGGCCGATCACCCTCCTGGTCCAGGTGTCTGCCGCCATCTCATTGCGTGCCGAGAAGGCCGCCATCAGGTGGTCGTAGGCAGCGCGGTGTTCGGCTTCATTGCCAATATCATAGGCCTCGTGGTGGACCACGACCTCCTGCGGCAGCCGCGGCTTCACCTCGTTCGCGGCCGTTGCCGCGGCATAGCCGACACACATGCCAAACACACCGAACACGCCTGGCGGCAAGCCAACGACCTCGGCTACAGCCTGCGGCTGGTTGCGTAGCGCGCCGATGTAGACCGTCGACAGCCCCAGCGATTCCGCCGCCACCACTGCATTCTGCGCGGCAAGCGCCGCATCGATCGCAGCGACCAGGAAGGTCTCCTGATACGGCATCGTCTCCAGTTCCACGCCCTCCTGCGCGCCTAGGCGCTGGTTGCGGGAGATATCGGCGAGCCAGACCAGGAAGAGTGGGCACTGCTCGATGTGCTTCTGGTTGTTCGCGAGCTTTGCCAGCTGCGCCTTCTTCACCGGATCGGTCACCGCGACGACCGACCAGGTCTGCAGATTGGAACTGGTCGCGGCCGACTGGGCGGCGGCGATCAGCGTCTGGAGTGTGCCTTCCGGCAGCGCGTCCGGCCGGTAGCCGCGGATCGAGCGGTGCGACAACAACAGCGCGATATGCTCGTTCCAGGGGCCGTGCGCTGGCGCCGCTTCGGCACCGTAGCGCAATGCAAGGGCATCCGCCGCCGACAGGGCGGTATGAGGGCTCATGTCCATAGTGTGTTCCTGGCCTTGATGACGGCGCAGACCTCGCGCGGCTAGTCGCGACCTACGCCCATGGGACTGCTGCAACGCTGCCCCATGGCGCATGCATCCGCAAGACTCACTGCACGCTTAGCCCGTTCGGTGCACCGCCTGGGCTACCCCCGCCTCCTCCCGAGGCGCCCACTCCACCCGGATTGAAGCGGCCGATATTGCCAAGCAGCTGCTGCAGGAAGGATGCCTCGGTTCCCGGCGACGGCGTCGTGCGGCTGACGACGCGGACGGGAAGCGCGTCGGCTTTGTCCTTCTCTTCGATGTTCCGCAGGATCCCGGACTGATCGAAGGTCATGACGACGACGTGCTGGTGGAGCTCACCGAGCGTTCGGCCGATCCGGCTCTGTGTCAGCTCGCTGATATAGAGCCAGATATTGTCGTCGAACGAGTCGTGCGCGGTGGGCGAACCGACCACAGCGGTGACGTCGGCCTTACTCGACACGCCAGGCGTCAGCTCCTGCATCTGATCGGGATCGATCTTGTTGCCGCGGAGCTGCGGCGGGTTCATGAGCCAGCTGCACCCTGGCAGCATAAGGCAGGCGACCACGGTCAGACGACGGATGACTTGCCCGGAATGCATGAATTGTGGACGCATGAACGGTTGCGAATCTCACGTGGTTGGTTTGCAGCAGGCCGGACGGCCACACCGGTTGGAACCGCCAGCGTGACGCGCTATCTTGTGGGTGTCACGGCCAGGCGTGTCGTGTCAATCGGCGCATGGCACTGAGGGGATCGAGGCGTTCTTGGGTGGTTTTCTGTCGCTCGGCCGCAAACGCCGTTTTGAGCGCGCTGGCTTCGAGCTTTACGGGGCTGCTGTGGCCGCCGCGCGCGATCCTGTGCTGTATGACCGGATCGGCGTGCCGGACACGCTGGACGGCAGGTTCGACGCGATCAGCCTGCACGTCTTCCTGCTGATCCGCCGGCTGAACCAGGAAGCCGAACCGGGCCCGACCCTGGCGCAGGCGGTGTTTGACGCAATGTTCTCGGACATGGATGTCAATTTGCGCGAGATGGGCGTCGGCGATATGGGCGTCGGCCGGCGTAATCGCGCGATGTGGGAAGCGCTGCACGGCCGCGCCGCCGCCTACACCGCCGCCTGGGACGATGACGAGGCGCTGGAGGCCGCGCTGGCCCGCAACATCTGGCGCGGCCTGTCGCCAAACCCGGGCGGCCCTGCGGCGCTGCGCCGTGTCGCCAGGATGCAGGAGGCGACCCTGAGCGCGCAGGATCTCGCGACATTCCGCACCGGCATCGCTCGGTACCGACCGGCAATGGAGGCCGCGGCATGAGTGCCCCTGAACTGCACCGCCCGGTCAATCCGGATCGCATCGGCCCGTCCGGGCTCAACATCACCGTCGACGCCAGCCCGGAGGAATGTGCCGCGCTCGCCGAGCGCATGCACCTGCCTGCGATCCACAGCCTGCACTGCGAGTTCCGCCTGACAGACGAAGGCCGGGGTCATTTCGCGGCACGCGGTCACCTGCGCGCCCGCATCACCCAGACCTGCGTGATCACGCTGGAGGAGTTCGACACTGAGATCGACGAAGCATTCCAGATCCGCTTCGTCCCGGCGGGCGAGGAGACCGCGGTGATCGATCCCGAGGACGACGACGATCTGCCTTATGAAGGCAATAGCATCGACCTCGGTGAAGCAGCCGCGGAACAGCTTGCCCTGACGCTCGACCCGTATCCGCGCAGCCCCGGCGCCGAGTTGCCGACGGAAGCGCAGGATGATGCGCCGAATCCGTTCGCCGCCCTCGCTGCCTTGCGCAAGTTGAACTGACGCTCGACGCGGCGGCCGAGCTATGCCGCCTGCCGGAACCTGGCGGACGAGAAGGCGGCGAATTCCTCTGGCATCGTGCCACTGAGAATCGCCGGGGCAAGTGCCAAAGCGTGTGCACCCGCGAGCGTTACGCCGCTATGGCAGGTGACCGCGAACGCGCCTGGATAGCGCACGGATTGCTCGTAGATCGGGAACCCATCCGGAGACATGACGCGCAGTCCCGCCCAGGTGCGGACGATTGACGCGTCGCGCAACGCCGGAAACGCCCGCACGTGGCGCTCTGCGATAGTGCGCAGGATCGACACGCGCGTGCTGGTGTCCAAACCGACATCCTCTTGGCTGTCGCCGAGCATCACGGTGCCTTCGGCGGTCTGGCGCAACTGATGGGTCGGATAATCCAGCAACGGCCGCACCCGCTCGGTCACGATGATCTGGCCCTGCTGCGGCACCACCGGCACGTCCATACCGACGAGCGGCGCGAGCGCGGCCGAACCGAGGCCGGCGGCGATCACCAGCTTCGGTGCCACATAGACCGCGTCTCGGGAATGGACGGAGAAACTATTGGGCGCCGCCTCGATCCGATCAGTCCGCTGGTTCGGCCGGTATGCCGGACCCAGCGCCTGATGCAGCGCGCGCAACAGGTGTAACGGGCTGGCGTGCCCGTCGATCGGGCAGAATGAGGCGCCGGTCACGGCATCGCCAAGGCCCGGCACCATCGCCCGCACCTCGGCGCGGTCCAGCATGCGGCTGCCAATGTCGCCACTCTCGTTGTGCATCCGCCGCAGCAGGTCTTCGCGCTGACGGTACTCCTCATCCGACAGGCAGAACGCCAGACCGCCAGGCTGGCTCAGCGACACGTTGACGCCGGTTGTCTCTTGCAACGCGCTGGCGAGGTCCGGCCACAGCGCGGCCGAACGACGGGTCCATGCGGCATAAGGTGGGAAGCCCGCGCCTTTGCTCTGCACCCACACCAGGCCAAAATTCGCCCGCGCGGCCCGGTAAGCGATATCACCCTCGTCCAACAGAACGACCGAGGCGCCTGCCGCCCGGGCGCCCCATGCGACCGCCCCGCCGACCAGCCCGCCACCGATCACGATCAGATCTTGCGCTTGTTTCATCAGCCGGCCACCTGCCCGGGCAATCGCGCCCTAAAACTCCGCCGTCCGCAGCGCTCGCGCCAACCTGTCCAGCACCGCGTTCGCCAGTCCCGGCTCCGCACCCGTAAAAAACCCGCGGGCGACGTCGAGATACTCGTTGATGACGACCTTCGCCGGGGCCGCATTCTCGGTCATGCGAAGTTCCGCGGTGCCGGCACGCAGCAGCGCGCGCAACACAGGATCCAGGCGCGCCAGCGGCCAATCCGGCGGCAGCGCCTCGGACAGCTGCGCATCGATCTCCACCTGCTGCCGCGATGCCGTGCGCACCACGCGTTGGAACAGTGGCACTTCGGCGTCCGGCGCGCGGCCGTCGTCGAACCCGCCCGACTCCGCCAACTGGCCCAGCCGGTGGCGGATGAACTGATCGATCACTGTCTCCGAGGAATCGCCAGCCTGCTCGGTTTGAAACAGCGCCTGCACTGCGGCCACGCGAGAGGCCGTGCGGCCGCGACTTTTTGGACCCTGGCCCATGCTTAGTCAGCGCCCAAATGGCGCGCGGCTCGGATTTGCAGCAGCACCGCGGCGGCGGCCTCGGCCCCCTTGTTGTGGCCATCCTGCCCCGACCGGGCTTCCGCCTGCGCCAGCGTGTCGCAGGTCAGCAGCGCGGTGCCCAGGCAGAAGCCGAATTGCAGGGCGACCGACATCAGGCCATCCATCGTGGAACGGCAGATGAAGTCATAATGGTCGGTCTCACCACGGACGATGCAGCCGGCCGCGACGAAGCCGTCGTAGCGCTTTGTCCCCCGCATCGCCAGGCGCAGCACCTGCGGCAGCTCGTAAGCGCCCGCGACGTCCAGCACCTCATATGTCGCGCCGATCTCGCCGAGAATGCGCGTCGCGCCGGTCGTCAGGCCATCGACGACGGCCCGGTAATACGGCGCGCGCACGATCAGTACATGCGGCGGCGGACCCGGGACCGACGGGGCGCTGGGGAGTTCGGCGTCCTGAGTGCTCATTGCGGCGTTACGATCGAGGTGAGGGGAGGGATCGGCCGCTGCTCGACAATGTTGAGCCCGTGGCCCTCGAGGCCGATGATGTTCAACGGCGTATTGGTCAGTAGCACCATGTTCCGCACGCCGAGGTCGAGCAGGATCTGTGCCCCGATGCCGTAATCGCGCAGCTCCCGCGACACCCGCTTGGCGCCTGGCGCCATCGCGCGCACCCGCTCCGCCAGTGCGGTCGGCCGGTGCTCGCGGATCAGCACGACCACGCCGCGACCGACCTTGCCGATGGCATGCATGGCGCCATGCAATGAGAGCCAGTGGGGCGCGGCGGTCATATCGTCCAGCAGGTCGACGGCGTGCATGCGCACCAGCACCGGTTCTGGTCCGCTGACGTCGCCTTTCACGAGAACCAGGTGCTCCTGATATTCCACCGTGTTGGCGTAGACCATCGCGCGCCAGGTTCCGCCGGCCGCATGCTCGTAGCTGCTTTCCTCCACCCGCTTCACCAGCCGTTCCGTCAGGCGCCGGTGATGGATCAGGTCGGCAATGGTGCCGAGCTTGAGGTTGTGCTTTTGGGCGAAGGTGACCAGGTCGGGCAGCCGCGCCATGGTGCCGTCATCATTCATGATCTCGCAGATCACGCCTGACGGGTTCAGTCCGGCCTTGCGCGCGATGTCGACCGACGCCTCGGTATGGCCGGCGCGAACCAGCGTGCCGCCCTCGCGCGCGACCAGTGGGAACACATGGCCCGGGGTGGTGATATCATCCCGTGTGCTGTCGGCACTGATCGCCACGGCGATGGTCTTCGCCCGATCCGCGGCGGAGATGCCGGTGGTGACGCCCTCACGAGCCTCGATCGAGACGGTGAAAGCGGTCTGGTGTCGCGTGCCGTTCTGCCGGCTCATGAGCGAGAGGCCGAGCTTCTCAACCCGTGCGCGGGTGAGCGCCAGGCAGATCAGCCCACGGGCGTGGCGGGCCATGAAGTTGATTGCATCCGGCGTCGCGAACTGCGCCGGGATGACCAGGTCGCCCTCGTTTTCCCGGTCCTCGTCATCCACCAGGATGAACATGCGACCATTGCGGGCTTCCTCGATCAGCTCTTGCGCTGATGAAAGGTACTGGGTCAGGTCGGCGGTGACGTGGTTTTCCTTGAGGTTCGGCATCAGGCGCTTCCTGCTTCTTCCCTGGCGCTGCGATCGCTGCGGGCCGCAGGTCCACAAGTGTCGATCACGTACCCAATCATCATCTTAAAACCTGTGGTCGGCCAGCCGGTCATGAACGTGTCTCGGCGAGGCGGGCGACGTAGCGCGCCAGCATATCGATCTCGATATTCACTTTGTCCCCGGGTGTGGTGGTGCCCAGGCTTGTGACTGCGGCGGTATGGGGGATGATGTTCACTCCGAAGGTGTCATCATGCACCTCGTTCACTGTCAACGAAATGCCGTCGACCGCAACGCTGCCCTTCGCGGCGATGAAGCGCGCCAGCGGCACAGGGACGCGAAACACCCAGCGCGTCGAGGCATTCTTCGGCGTCGCTGACACCGCTTCTCCCACACCGTCGACATGGCCGGAGACGATGTGGCCGCCCAGTTCGTCGCCCATGCGCAAGGAGCGTTCGAGATTGACCGGCGAGCCGACGGTCCAGGTGCCCAATTTGGTATGAGCGAGTGTCTCGGCCGAGGCGTCCACGGCGAACCAATCGGCGCCGAACTCGACGACCGTGAGACAGCAGCCTGAGCAGGCGATGGATGCGCCAAGCGCGACCGGCGGGTCGGCGAGGAAGGATTCCGGCGTGCCAATGACCAGCCGCATGTCGCGGCCGGCGCCGATCGGATCGATGCGCCGAACGACGCCCAGTGCGGAGATGATGCCGGTGAACATCAGGCAGCCCTTGTGAGTTCGGTCAGCATGTCGTCGCCAACCGCGGTTGTGCAATCCCGCTTAAAGCGGGGCATCAGGTCAAGTGTCTGCACGCCGAAGGCCTGCACGCCCGGCCAGCCGTCGCCGCCCATGATCGACGGGGCATGAAACCACGCGATACGATCCACCAGATCGGCGCGCAGCAGGGCTGCGGCAAGCTGACCGCCGCCTTCCACCAGTACGCGGGTCAGTCCAGCATCGCCCATTGCCTGCAATGCGGCCGCGATGTCGACGCCCGCATCGGCCGCGGGCACCGGGATGATGGTGGCGCCGAGGCCAGAAAACGCTTCGAGCCGCGCGGGATCTGTACCGTCGCGGGTGAGGAACCAGGTCGGCACCTGGCCCGCGGTCATCGCCAGGCGAGAGGTCAACGGGGTGCGCAGGTGGCTATCGGCAATGACCCGGACATTCGGGATGGAGCGAAATCCGACAATGCGGCAGGTGAGATCGGGGTTGTCGGCCAGGACGGTGCCGACGCCGACCATCACCGCGTCGTGCCGACCGCGCATCGCGTGCGCCATTTTGCGGGCCGACGGGCCGGTGATCCATTGGCTCTCGCCGCCGGACGTGGCGATCTTGCCGTCCAATGTCGTGGCCAGCTTCAGGGTGACCAGCGGCCGGCGATTGGTGATCCGGGTGGTGAAGCCTGCCAGCGTCTCCTTCGCCTCGGCCTCGAGGCAGCCGGTAACCACCTCGATGCCAGCTCCGGCCAGGCGGACAATGCCGGCGCCATCGACGCGTGGATCGGGATCGGTCGCACCGATGACGACGCGGGCGATACCCGCCTCGATCAGCGCCTCGGTGCAGGGCGGCGAGCGCCCCCAATGGTTGCAGGGTTCCAGCGTGACATAGGCGGTCGCACCCCGCGCCAGTTCCCCAGAAGCGGCCAGCGCCAGTGGTTCGGCATGCGGCCGGCCGCCCGGTGCGGTGACTCCGCGGCCAACCACCCGCCCGTCGCGGACGATGACGCAGCCGACCGAGGGATTAGGCCAAGTGGTGCCGAGTCCCCGTCGCGCCAGCGCCAGCGCGGCACGCATATGATCGAGGTCGGCCGCTCTCACCGGGAGGGTCGACATGGCCGGTCCGAGAGCGTGTGCGACCGGTAAACGCGCAAGGGACGATCCCGGCGGAGGCCAATTCCAGGCGGGTCGTGGCGCGTGCGCACGCTATTCCTCGACCCCGTCCGCCAGGCCGCCGACAAAATCCTCGAAGTCCTTGGCCTCCCGGAAGTTGCGATACACGCTGGCGAAACGGACATAGGCGACCTTGTCCAGCTCCTTCAGCGTGTCCATCACCAGCTCGCCAATGTGCTTGCTCGGCACATCACTATCGCCCGACGCTTCCAACTGGCGGACGATGGAGTTGACGATGCGCTCAATCCGCTCCTCCTGGATCGGCCGCTTGCGCAGCGCCACGCGGATCGAACGGGCGAGCTTATCGCGGTCGAACGGCACGCGGCGCCCGTCCGACTTGACCACCGTCAGTTCACGCAACTGCACACGCTCGATCGTGGTGAAGCGCTGACCGCACGTTCCGCAGAAGCGCCGGCGCCGGATCGCGCCATTATCCTCGGTCGGGCGACTATCCTTCACCTGCGTATCGTCGGACCCGCAGAACGGGCAGCGCATAGCCGATCAGCCCCGGGGATAGAGCGGGAACTGGGCGCACATTTCCTTCACTCGCGCGCCGACCGCTTGCTCAGTGGCCGTCGCGGTCCCGTCATTGGACCGGGATAAAGCCTCCAGCACTTCGTCGATCATCAGACCAATCTGGCGAAACTCCTCGGTGCCGAAACCACGCGTCGTGCCGGCCGGAGAGCCGAGGCGAATGCCCGAGGTGATGGCGGGTTTTTCCGGATCGAACGGGATGGCGTTCTTATTGGCGGTCATGTGGGCACGCTCCAGGCTGGCCTCGGCAACCTTGCCGGTGACGCGCTTCGGCCGCAGGTCGACGAGCATCAAGTGGCTGTCCGTGCCGCCGCTGACGATGTCGAGGCCCTTGTCCTTCAGCGTCTCGGCCAGCACGCGGGCATTGTCCTGCACCGCCTTCTGGTAGGCCCGGAATTCCGGCTTCAGGGCCTCACCGAACGCCGCCGCCTTGCCGGCGATCACATGCATCAGCGGGCCACCCTGCAGGCCAGGAAAGACCGCAGAGTTGATCTTCTTGCCGATCTCCGGGTCGTTCGACAGGACCATGCCGCCGCGCGGGCCGCGCAGCGTCTTGTGAGTCGTCGTGGTGACGACATGCGCGTGCGGCAGCGGCGAGGGGAACAGCCCGGCGGCGACCAGCCCGGCGAAGTGCGCCATGTCGACCATGAAAAACGCCCCCACCTCGTCCGCGACCTTGCGGATCCGGGCGAAGTCGATGAAGCGCGGATAGGCCGACCCGCCGGCGATGATGAGCTTCGGCTTCTCCGACCGCGCCAGCCGTTCCAGCTCGTCGTAGTCCAGGATGCCGTCTTCCTTGCGCACCCCGTACTGCACCGCCTTGAACCACTTACCCGACAGGTTCGGCGCGGCGCCATGCGTCAGGTGGCCGCCGGCAGCGAGGCTCATGCCGAGAATGGTGTCGCCGGGCTGCAGCAGCGCGAGGAACACCGCCTGGTTCGCCTGCGCGCCCGAGTGCGGCTGCACGTTGGCGAATTCGCAGCTGAACAACTGCTTGGCGCGGTCGATCGCCAGCGTCTCGGCGACGTCGACGTAGACACAACCGCCATAGTAGCGACGGCCGGGATAGCCCTCGGCGTATTTGTTGGTCAGCACGGATCCTTGGGCTTCCAGCACCGCCCAGGAGACGATGTTCTCCGAGGCGATCAGCTCGATGCCGTCCTGCTGGCGGTTCATTTCGTTTTGGATCGCGGCGGCCAGTTCCGGATCGGTCTCCGTCAATGGGGCGGAGAAGAAGCGCTGCCTTGCTGCAAAGCTCTGCTGGTTCATGTCGTACCGGGATAAAGAATGGGGCGACCCGTCTAGCATGTGGGGGCGGCAGCACAAACGCCCCATTGTGTCGCCCGAAGCCGGCCGGGAGTCCGACGTTGTGCCGACTCGGGCCTGCCGCGCACACTCTGCGCATGTCGCCTCCGTCGTCCCGCAGGCTAAACCTGCCCGATATCGCCGCCACCGAGGCGTTTGGGAGCCGCATCGCCACGCTGCTGCGGCGGGGCGATGCCGTGCTGCTGGAAGGCCCGCTCGGCGCCGGCAAGTCGGTCCTGGCACGAGCCCTGTTGCGGTCGGCGGCCGGCGATCCGGCGCTGGAGGTGCCAAGTCCCTCGTTCACGCTGGTGCAAAGCTACGAGACGCCGATTGGACGGATCCACCATTACGATCTGTGGCGAGTTGATAACGCCAATGACGTGATCGAGCTCGATTGGAATGAGGCGCGAGAGGACATCGTACTCGTCGAATGGCCGGACCGGCTAGGCGATCTGCGCCCCGAGGACGCACTGACGATCGCCTTGGACTTCGCCGAAGGCGAAGTCCGTGTCGCAACGCTGCAGGGCTGGGCAAAGCGCATCCAGGGCCTGGCATGAACCGCAACGGCCTCATCGAGGCGTTCCTGCGCCAGCACGGCTTCGATTCCGCGCTTGCCGAACCACTGGCCCAGGACGCCAGCTTCCGCCGCTACCTGCGGCTCCCCGGCCATCGTCCCGCGGTGCTGATGGACGCGCCGCCACCCGAGGATGTCCGGCCGTTTCTTCGCATCGCAGAGCATCTGCACGGGCTGGGGCTTTCGGTGCCCACCATCATCGCCGCCGATGTGGAAAACGGGCTGG
>Ga0153954_1001252_pt1 | contig 14534 bp, 16 predicted proteins | sample TSFL038MetaG_FD_102277 | JGI IMG/M metagenome (GOLD analysis project Ga0153954, IMG submission 102277) | Attine ant fungus gardens microbial communities from Florida, USA - TSFL038 MetaG | ecosystem: Host-associated > Fungi > Mycelium > Unclassified | place: USA: Florida, Wekiwa Springs State... | reverse complement strand
CTGCCTCGCAACAATCTCACTACAATTTTGCCCGGTTCCTGCCATGTCGGCCGAGGCACGGCTGCGGTTCGCAAACGATCAGCGCATCAAAGGGGCTTTTGCTGCGGCTGCACATAAGTGAGTGTCACATAGACGACCGAACCATCGCGCCGTGTGCTCATATAGAGGCCGCTTCGCTCGAAGACTTTGAGCACGGCGCTATTGCTCGCCAAAACTTCGGCGATCAGTTCGGTCAACCCGGCTTGACGGGCAATGGCTGCGAGATGGCGAACAAGGGCAGCAGCGATGCCCTGCCGTTGATAGTCGTCGATGACGGCGAAGGCGACCTCCGCCCGCCCCGGCTCAACGACAATATAACGTCCCGCACCGACGATTGTCTCTTTGCCGTTTTCGTCCGCAACGACAACCAAAGCCGCATGGGTGGCAAAGTCGATGTTGAGAAAATAGCCGGCTTCCGCTTCCGAAAAATGGTGCTTCGCCGCAAAGAATCGACGACGAAGCGATTCATCGCTCATGCGCGCGATGGCTGCCTCAAGTTCCTCGCCATCCTGGGCGCGCTGTGCGCGGATCTCGACCTGCCGTCCATTTCGCAAAGTTTCGATGACCGAAAAATTGGCTGCGTCGCACATAGCGGGAAGCCTTCCTCAGAGGCGGCTGGACATCATGGCCACAAGGAACAATTTTCGATAAACTTAGCTATTGCAGCATTTAATTCGAGAATAATTTTCAGGGGGTCCAATTATGAAGAGAGCTTCATTGGCCGTATCTGTCTCGGCGCCCGTCTCGCTTTTTTTGTTAGGCATTCCGGCCCGCGCGGACGTGATTACCTACCAATGTCACGAGAAATTCGGATCGACGGCGGTTCGGATCGATTCGCAAACATTGTCAGCAAAAGTCGATGATCCTGCGGGTGAGTACTTGGGCACGGCGCAGCTGAGCGACGTAACCGTTTTGATCACTATCCCGTATCCCGAACTCTGGACCATCGAAATTGATCGTGCGACCGGCGGGTTCGCCGATAGCTACGGACATCAGGAAACTTGCGTTTCCGGAGCAACCGCTCAACCTGTTGCCGCCAGCCCAAATAGCCGGATCACGCATCCTCAATAACCCGGACGCATTAGCGCGAAGCCCGCACAAACGAAACGGCCCCCCACCCCAATGGAGAGCCGTCCCACTACCACATAATTTTATCAAGCGTCCCAGGCCAACTGATGCCGGACGCGTTACTGTATGTAGCAGAATTCTTTTCCCCCCGACGTGCCAAATCTCACAACTCGGCATCTCGAATCGCGAGAACAGCGTGCCGTTTTGGGTCAGGTCGAACGTTTCTTTGCCCACAACGGCTCGGGCCGCAAATAGACGATCAAGCAGGCGATGCAGATTGCGAGGCCGAGCAGCGGGCTCATAAGCGCAACGACCGCGGCCAATGCGAAAAGGCAGAGCGTGATCATTGAACGAACGCGCATGAATTGCTGCGACCGCGAACGTCGACCAAAGAGCTCCCAGATCAAAGCGAGATAAGTCGCGTTCACGAGAAAAAAGACGATCGCGTAAAACGCGACCGGCTGCGGCGCCAATCTGCTCACCGCCATCCACGCCGTGGAGAATGGAAGCAGCGACATGGCGAAGAGATGCGCAAAATTAACCCACAGGAGCCGCGGCGTCGTCTCACCCGCGTGGCGCAAAAGATAATGGTGATTGGCCCAGATGATCGCGATGAAAAGATAGCTCACCGCATAGCTGAGCCACGTCGGCCAAAGCGCGAGGAGCGATTTGAACGTCGGCGCTTCCGGCGGCCGGAGATCCAAAACGAGCACGGTGATCAGCACGGCAAACACGCCATCGGAAAAGGCGGTCAATCGCTCCGGTGTCGCTTTATCGTGCACGTTCGTGCCTCTCCTTACGCCTTGTCGGCCTCCGCCACGGCTTGGCCGGTGAGTTCCAATATCTTGACCCCGCGCTTATCGCGGAGATAGCGCGCGTCGGCCACAGCATCGGCGAGACTCGGCTTGCGCTCGCTCGTGATCTCGCGACCGGCGACATCTCGATATTTGATCGTCCAGGCGCCCGCCGCGTCCTTTGTATCGCCGCGGATGAGAAATTCCGCATCGGCCTCGGCCGGCGCCTGCGGCGCCTCGGATGATTTGGGATGGATGAATTTGAGCAAGACGCTGAGCGCCGCGAAGGGAACGACGACCAATGGGAAAACGAGCGGCAGCAAAGCGACCAGAGCCGCATTGCTCGTCGCCAGGAAATTGAAATAGAGCCCGACAAAGATTGTCGCACCGATAAGGCCGATGGCGCCGAACCAGGTGGCAACCATGACCCATGACGGCTCGCCGCCGTGGCGATGCAGATAGACGAGAATTGCGATGGCGGCGAACGTCTGCAGGAAGATGATGCCGAACGAGCCGAAGCCGATCAGGACGGGAACGCCGGCCTTGAACGGATCAAGCCCGGTCAGCGCAAAAGGAATGACGGCCACAAGCGTCAGCACGCTGACAGTCAGGCTCGCGCGGTGTGGCGCGCCGGATTTTGGATGCGCTTCGCCAAACCACGGCAAAAGCAGCCATTCCCGGCCGAGCGCGAAGATGTAGCGCGCCGCTGCGTTATGAATCGCCAAATAGGAGGCGAGAATGGAAAAGCAGACGAAGACGCCCATGATACCGGTGAGGACTTCACCGCTGTAGCGCGAGAAGATGTTGAACATCAGCTCGCCGGTCTCCTTGTTCGCCCGCGCGGCGATGGCATCGGGCTCGATCGCGCCGATCGTGACCCATGCCGTGAAGAGATAGAACACTGCGATGGAGATGACCGCCGTATAGGTCGCAACCGGGATCGAATGCTTGGGATCGCGCGCCTCTTCGCCATAAAGCGCGGCGGATTCGAAGCCGACGAAACAGGTGAATGCGACCATCAGGCTGACGCCGAGGCCGGGCGTGAACACCACATGCGGGCTCCAGACACTCACCGGCAAAGCGAGAGCAAAGCCCTTGGCGTGGATCACCGCGATATCGAAGATCGCCAGAATGATCACTTCGCCGATCATCAAAGCGCCAAGGATCGCGGATGACAGGTCGATCGACCGATAGCCGAGGACGGCAACCACGCCGATGCCGATGAGCGCATAGACGAGCCAAGGCAGATGCAGGCCCGCCTGGTCGAGGACGAGGCCGGTGAAATATCCGAAGAACGCCGCGAGACCGAAGGTGAAGGCGAGATAGGCGAGGAGCGCGGTATAGGCGGAGCTGACGCCGAACGTCGTGCCGAGCCCCTCCGAGATGTAAGTGAAGAAAGCGCCGGTCGCGACGATGCGGCGGCTCATCGCCGCGTAGCCGACGGCGAAACAGAGAAGAATGACACCCGCCATCGCAAAGGCGCCCGGCGTCCCCGCCCCATTGCCAAGACCCAGCGCAATCGGAAGATTTCCGATCATCGACGCGAGGGGCGCCGCGGCCGCAATGACCAGAAAAACAATGCGCGGCGTCGAGAGCGAGGCTCTTTCTTTGATCACGGGGGAAATCGGTGAATTGCTCATGCTACCTTGAAATGATTCTAGGGAAGGTCGCGGCGATCCGCAGCGACCGCACGCTTGCTCTATAAACATTATTGCAGATTGACGACAATTGCCTGTTGTCGGCGGGAATTCCGACAGGCCGGCGCAATTCCGCGCTTTGCAAGCCGGAATTACAGCCCGTCATTGATAATTGGATGAGGCGTGGCGTGGCCGATGAAAGCGGTTAGCGGCCCTCCCCCGGGAGTCGACTCGGGAAGACCGCTAACACTGCACTCGAATTGCACATGCAACGCATCGCCACGAGGCAATGTAGAGATAGCCGAGACGTCGACGACACGACATGAGAAAAAACACACCGTAAGATTGGCGGGTTGCGTCGCGCGTCGCGCCGCAGTCGGTTTTAAGCGAGCGCCGGATAATCGGTATAGCCGTGCGCGTCGCCGCCATAGAAGGTTGCCTGGTCCGGCGTGTTCAGCGGCACATCACGGCGCAGGCGTTCGACGAGATCGGGATTGGCGATAAACGGCACGCCGAACGCGATGAGATCGGCGCGCTGCGCACGCAGGGTCTCGATCGCCAGCGCGCGCGTATAACCGTTGTTGGCGATATAGGCGCCGGAAAATGTCTTGCGCAGAGCGAGATAATCGAACGGCGCGAAGTCGCGCGCGCCGCCGGTCGCACCTTCGATGACATGGATATAGGCAAGCCCGCGGGCGCTGAGATTTTCGACCAGCGGGAAATAGACTTTGGCCGGATCGTCGTCGGAAATGTCGTTAAACGGGCTGACCGGCGAGAGCCTGATGCCGACGCGCTCGCGCGGCCAGACACTAAGAACCGCATCGACGACTTCGAGCGGAAAGCGCAGCCGGTTCTCGACCGAGCCGCCGTAAGCGTCGGTGCGATGATTGGTCTTGTCCTTGAGGAATTGCTCGATGAGATAGCCGTTGGCACCGTGGATTTCGACGCCATCGAATCCGGCCTTTTTGGCGTTCTCGGCCGCGGCGACATAATCGCGGACGACCGCCTTGATCTCATCAATCGTCAGCGCGTGTGGCTCGGAAACCTCGACGAAGCCACTTTCGATGAAGGTCTGCCCCTTCGCCCGGATCGCCGAGGGCGCAACCGGCGCGCCGCCGTTCGGCTGCAGCGAGACATGCGAAATGCGCCCGACATGCCAAAGCTGGATGAAGATTTTTCCGCCCGCCGCGTGGACCGCCTCGGTGACTTTCTTCCAGCCATCGACCTGCGCCGGAGAATAAATTCCCGGCGTCCAGATGTAGCCCTGGCCTTGTTGCGAGATTTGCGTCGCCTCGGTGATGATGAGGCCGGCCGAGGCGCGCTGGCGATAATATTCGACATTGAGATCGTTCGGCGCATCCGTGCCATGCGTCGCGCGATTGCGCGTCAACGGCGCCATGACGATGCGATTTTTCAATTCGATATCGCCCAGGCGAAAGGGCGAGAAAAGCACGCTGGCGTCCTGCGTCATTCCGAGATCCTCGATGGAGACAATCCCGCCCCGGTGAAGGTGGGGAGGGTTTCGCCGTCTGGCGGCGGCCGCCATCGAGATAGGAACAGAACCCGCAGTTTGTTAGGTTCAGCTCATATTCAACGCCTGCATGTAGAGATCGAGAATCGCCTCCATCTCCATGCGCTCGGCGTGATCCTGCTTGCGGATCTTGACAATCTGTCGCACCGCCTTGGAGTCGAAGCCGCGCCCCTTCAATTCCGCGTAAACATCGCGGATATCGTCGGACAAAGCCTTCTTTTCTTCTTCGAGCCGTTCGATCCGCTCGACAAATTGTTTCAATTCCTCGCCTGCGACGCCGGTATCGGCGATATCTGCCGTCATGTCCTGCTTACCTTGACTTGTTCGCTTTCAGGTTGCGCGGGACTTTGCGGCCACCGCGATTTCGCCGTTTCGTTGCGGCCGCAGCGGCACAAAATCAAGCTTTCGCGCGCGAAATCCCCGCTATTTTGGCCTAAGTGCGAAGCGGCCCGGCGCGGCTCGGCCCGAAGGCCAGTTGGTGCATCTCGGGCCGCGCCAGAATGGGCTTAAGCACCTCGGCGAGAAGATCGGCCCAGCCATGCGCTTTTGCCGGGGTCGCCACGAGGTCCTGCCGCACCTCGATCAAGAGGCCGGCGAGGCCCTTTGCGGTCACGTGCTCGTGCAGCGTATCGCCCGGCAGCGCGCCGTCGTAGGGCTCATTGTCGCCGATCGTGAGGCCGCGCGCCCGCAGCGCCGCAATCAACGGCTGCGGCAGGCGCGGGTCGCTGTCCCATAGAATGCTGATCTGCCACGGCCGCGCGGTGCCGTGCCAGGCCGGCGTGAATGTATGTACGGAAATCACCGCCGGGATCGGCCCTTGCGCCGACAGAGCGGCAATCGTCTCGGCAATGGCGTGACGATACGGCTGCCAGTAAAGCGCGCGGCGGCGGCCGATCTCTTCGGCGTCGATCCGCGCATTGCCGGGGATCAGCCGCCGATCCGACAGCCGCATCACCAATGTGGGATCGCGTGCGCCGCGATTGGGGTCGATCAGGAGGCGCGAGAAGCGGGTGAGCAGCGCCGGTGCGCCAAGTTGCGCGGCGAGCCGCCGGGTGAGATCGGCGGCGCCAATGTCATAGGCGATATGCGCTTCGAGATCGGCCGGCGCGAGGCCGAGCCCACCGTAATGGGCCGGCAGCCCATTGGCGGCATGATCGCAAAGCAGCAAAAGGCCCGAGTCCGTGCCCCCCGCGATCCGCTCGACCGGCTCGAATTCGTTCGTGCTTCGCGCCTCGGCCATGCGCCATTTTCAGGGTGCTGACCGCGGCAAGTCAACTTTTGGACAAACCAATTTGGGAAGAACCGGTCGCGCAGCCAGATTTTGCTTGCGCGCCCGGACGGCGCGGCCGCTATTCTGGAGAATATGCGCTGGGCCCACCGGGCGGGCCTCCGTTGCGACAAAGTTTTGCTTCTGTGTCTGACCGAATGATTCCGTCCCAAAAGACGCTTCTGCAGGCTTTGATGGCGCTGCTTTTTGCCCCGGCTCTGCTCGCGGTCAGCCCGGCACGAGCGGACTTCCGGCTCTGCAATATGAGCGAGAACCGGGTGAGCGTTGCCATTGCCTATACGGACGGCACCCAATGGGTGAGCGAAGGCTGGTGGAACCTGAAGGCTGGCGCCTGCGACAATCTCGTCCGTGGGCCTCTGGCGGCGGAATTCTACTATGTCTATGCGATGGACGAGCGCGGCGCCGAATGGAAGGGCAAAGCCTTCATGTGCACCGCCGACCACGAGTTCCGCATCAACGGACGGCAGGATTGCTTTGTACGCGGCTTTGACCGCACCGGCTTTTTCGAGGTCGATACCGGCCGCGATTCGCGGAACTGGACCGTGCAATTGACCGACCCGACGAGCAGCCCCCAACATTCCGGCCCCTGATCGGGTGCGCGCCGAAGGCTCGCGCCGCAGCGACGAGCTTCACCAAAGCGCACAAAATTTCAGGTAGGGGGTGATTTTTTCCCGGCGTTCCGTATTAAGGCCAAAACGTTCGCCTAGGAACGTCACCGATATTCGATAAGGAGATAACGATGCGACGGCTGCGCCGCTGCAAAATCGTCGCGACTTTGGGGCCGGCCACGGCCCAGCGTTCTGCCATAGCCGATCTGTTTCGCGCCGGTGCCGACGTCTTCCGCATCAACATGAGCCATGCCAGCCATGACGACATGCGCGAGCGTGTCCAGGCGATCCGCGCTCTGGAGCAGGAATTCGGCCGGCCGATCGCCATCCTTCTCGATCTGCAAGGGCCCAAGCTGCGCATCGGCCTCTTCAAGGACGGTGCCGTCGAGCTGAAACGTGGCGACGTTTTTGTTTTCGATTCGGATCCGACGCCGGGCGATACGACCCGCGTGCACTTGCCGCATCCCGAGATTCTCCAGGCGCTGCAGCCGGGCCATAATGTGCTCATCGACGACGGCAAGGTACGCCTGCACATCACCGAGGCGTCACCGAAGCGCGCCGTCGCCGTGGTCGATATCAGCGGCCGTATCTCCAACCGCAAAGGCGTCAGCCTGCCCGACACCGAAATCCCCGTCGCGTCGATGACCGCCAAGGATCGCAGCGATCTTCAGGCGGGGCTCGAGGCCGGCGTCGATTGGATCGCGGTGTCCTTCGTGCAGCGGGCCGAAGATGTCGCCGAGGTCAAGAAGGTCGCCGGCAATCGCGCGCTGATCCTTGCCAAGATCGAAAAGCCGCAGGCGATTTCGCGCCTCGAAGAGATCATGGAAGTCTCCGACGCCTTCATGGTGGCACGCGGTGACCTTGGCGTCGAAATGCCGCTTGAAAAAGTCCCCGGCCTACAGAAGCGCATCGGCCGTATCGCACGGCGGCTCGGCAAGCCGGTGATCGTCGCAACGCAAATGCTCGAATCGATGATCTCGCTGCCGGTGCCGACGCGCGCCGAAGTCTCCGATGTCGCTTCGGCTTTGTTCGAAGGTGCGGATGCGATCATGCTCTCGGCGGAGAGCGCCTCCGGCCGCTATCCGATCGAGGCGGTCGCGACGATGAACAGGATCGCCGAGGAGGTCGAGCGCGATTCCTTCTATCGCCAGATCATCAATGCGCAGCGCCCGGCGCCCGAGGCCACCGTCGCCGATGCCATCGCCACGGCGGCGCGTGACGTCGCCGAAACATTGGATTTGAAAGCGATCGTCGCCTGGACATCATCCGGCTCGACGGCCTTCCGCATCGCCCGTGAGCGGCCGGAGCCGCCGGTTCTCGCGCTGACGCCGAACCGCGACACTGCCCGGCGCCTGGCGCTCGTCTGGGGCGTCCATGCCGTCGTCACCGAAGATGCGCAGGACGTCGACGATATGGCCGAGCGCGCCCCCGTCATCGCCGCGTCTGAAGGTTTCGCGGCACCCGGCGAGCGGATCATCATCGTTGCCGGCGTGCCCTTCGGCTCGCCCGGCGCGACCAATATGGTGCGGATCGCTTCGATCGAGAAATAGGCCGCCGAAGCGTCAACGTTCAAATTGAATCGCTCGGCGCTTTTAAGTCTTCCTCATCGCATCGGATTGTCCGAAAACCGCTTCGCACTTTTCGGTGCGATGCTTTAGATATCGCGGCCTTCGATCTGGGTGCGCAATTTTTCGATGATCGATTGGATCTCGGGCTGCTGCGGATTGAGCGCCAGCGCCTTGCGGAAAGAATCAAGCGCGCGCTTGTCGTAGCCCTGCTTCTCGAGAACAAAGCCGAGCGCGATCAGCGCCGAGAACTGCCGCGGCTCGAGCTTCAACACGTGTTGAAGATCGTCTGCCGCGCCGGAAAGATCGCCGCCGAGAAGGCGCGTCCCTGCCCGCTTGTTCCAGCCCTCGGCCCAATCGGGCTCGAGCGACACGATCTTATCGAGCAGCGCCAGGGCAAGAGGCAGATGCCCGGCCTGCTGGGCTGCCAGAGCACGATCCATCAGCAAGGTCGCCGTATCTGAATCCGACTGGCTCCAGACATGTTCGATCGCCGTTGCGATCCCGTCCGCCTCGTCCGCGTCATGGGCCGTGGCGAGCCGCTTGAACAGCGACTCAAGCGCCTCGGCGCGCAAGGCGGCATGCGTCGGCTGGGGCGCCATGGCGCGTTTCAACGCCTCGGCGCGCGCGGCTTTCGCCTTCGCGGCGCGCGTGGCTGCATTTTCGGGCGGCGGTTGTTGCGGCAATTGATGATGCGGCGCCAGCGAGTCGTCATAGGGCTGCTGGCCGAGGCCTTGCGCCGGGCCGAAACGCAGCTCGTGCCCGTCCGAGCCGAAAATATGGACGCCTGGCGGCAGCCGCATCGGCGGCATGCCCGGCAGCTTCAAGACTTCGCCGGCGGACCCATCGGGCCAGGGCGCTGACCCGTCATCATCGCCCGCGAAAACGCGGCCGATCGTCAACAGCGGCAGCAGAGCGGCGGCAAGCAGAAGCCGCCAGGGCGAGAGGCGCAAGCGCATCGCCTCAAATTAGAGCAGCGCCAGTGAAAGTCAAAATGACAGGAAGGCGATTAAGATCAGCCTTGCCGCGCCTTATAGCGCTTCTGCACCTTGTTGATGATGTAGACGCGGCCCTTGCGGCGCACCAATTGATTGGCGCGATGGCGGCGGCGCAGCGACTTCAGGGAATTGCGGACCTTCATGACTTCAGCCTGGGTAAAATAAGCCGGCTACCGCCGGCCCATCGAATTGTCGGGAGCGCCTGTTCGGATCCTGCGGCATGACGCCCGGCCGGCCCAAGCATAAGCGCGGCCGGGGGCCGCGCGTCGTGGCGGTGCTATGCCCGATTTCGCGGGCGCAATCAAGCCCCGTGGGTCAGGCTTGCGCCCCGGCCGGGGCCTTGAAGGCAATGCCCTTCTCGGTCAGCGTCGTAAACAATTCGCCCGATTGGAAGAGCTCGCGCAGAATGTCGGCGCCGCCGACGAATTCGCCCTTGAGATAGAGCTGCGGGATCGTCGGCCAGTTCGAAAAGCTCTTGATTCCCTGGCGCAATTCGTCGGTCTCCAGGCAATTCACGGCTTGGAAGTCGACATCGATGTAGCGCAGGATCTGCACCGCTTGATTGGAGAAGCCGCATTGCGGGAAGTCCGGCGTGCCCTTCATGAACAGGACAACATCGTTCTTATCAACAATCGACTTAAGCTGGTCGTGAATATCGGACATGATCCCACCTTCCGTTGATCGCATGATCCGGGGGCTTTCCCGGGCAGATCATGCGCGTATGCGCGTTATTTCGGGGCGAATGTCTGCAGTTGCAAGGCGTGCAGCGTGCCGCCCATATGGCCGCCCAGCGCCTTATAGACGAGCTGGTGCTGCTGCAGCTTCGACTTGCCGGCGAATTCCTGCGAGATGACGGTCGCCGCATAATGATCGCCGTCACCCGCGAGGTCACGGATTTCGACCTTGGCGTCGGGGATTGAGGCGACGATCAATTTTTCGATCTCGGCCGCGGCCATCGGCATCAGCTATGCTCCTCCAGAATCAACTCGCCCCGCATATAGTCCGGCAACCATGTGTCGTGCCGCTGGCGCAAGTCCTTGAGCAATATGGCGGCGGCCCCCGGGATGGTCAACGTATCGCCGCCCGTTGTGCCGATCGCCCGGCAGGCGATGCCCTGCGCGCCGGCGCCATCGCTGATCGCCCCCGCCGCATCCGGCTTGCAGGTGAGAAGATAGCGGCCCTGATCCTCGCCGAAGAGGAAGGCGTGGAGCGGGAGATCGGTCGCGATATCGAGGAACGCGCCCAGGCCGCCAGAGAGCGCCATCTCCGCCAGCGCGACGCCGAGGCCGCCCTCCGAGAGGTCATGCGCCGCCGTCACCGTGCCGGCGCGCACGAGGCCGCGGACGAAATCGCCGGTCTTCTTCTCGAGGCTGAGATCGACCGGCGGCGGGGCGCCCTCCTCGCGGCCGCAAATCTCGCGCAAATAGGCGGATTGGCCGAGCCAGCCCTTCGTCTCGCCGAGTAGCAGGATCACGTCGCCGGCGCGCTTGAACGAAATCGACGCGGTCTTCGACACATCGTCGATAAGGCCGACGCCGCCGATCGCGGGCGTCGGCAGGATCGCCCCGTCCGGGCTCTCGTTGTAGAGCGAGACATTGCCGGAGACGATCGGGAAATCGAGTGCCGTGCAGGCCTCGGCCAGCCCTTCGACCGCGGCGACGAACTGGCCCATGGCCTCGGGCTTTTCGGGATTGCCGAAATTGAGATTGTCGGTGCAGGCGAGCGGCAGTGCGCCGACGGCGCACAGATTGCGCCAGGCTTCGGCCACCGCCTGTTTGCCGCCCTCGAACGGATCGGCGCCGCAATAGCATTCGTTGACATCGGTCGTCAGCGCCAAACCCTTCGGCCCGTCGCCCAAACGGATCACGGCCGCGTCGCCGCCCGGAACCTGCACCGTGTTGCCGAGGATCAGGTGATCATATTGTTCGAAGACCCAGCGCTTCGACGACAGATTGGCGCAACCGACGAGGCGCAGCAGTGCATCGGCATTTGAATTCGGCGCCGGCACATCCTGCGGCTTGATCACCGGCTGTTTCGGCGTCGGCACATGCGGACGATCATAGCGCGGCGCTTCGTCGCCCAATTCCTTGATCGGCAGGTCGGCCTTGACCTCACCGTGATGTTTCACGATGAAGCGCAGATCGTCGGTCGTATGGCCGATGATCGCGAAATCGAGGCCCCATTTGCGGAAGATCGCTTCGGCCTCGGCTTCCTTGCCGGGCGCGAGCACCATGAGCATCCGCTCCTGGCTTTCGGAGAGCAGCATTTCATACGCCGTCATGCCGCTCTCGCGGCAGGGCACGGCGTCGAGATCGAGCAGCACGCCGAGATTGCCTTTGGCGCCCATCTCGACAGCGGATGATGTGAGGCCCGCCGCGCCCATATCCTGAATGGCGATGACAGCGCCCGATTTCATCAATTCGAGGCAGGCTTCGAGCAGAAGCTTTTCGGCGAAGGGATCGCCGATCTGCACGGCCGGACGATTGTCCTGCGAATCCTCGTCGAAGGCGGCCGAGGCCATGGTCGCGCCATGGATGCCGTCGCGGCCGGTTTTCGAGCCGAGATAGACGATCGGATTTCCGACCCCGGTCGCCTTGGCATAGAAGATCGCGTCCTTCTCGGCGATGCCAACCGCCATGGCATTGACCAGAATGTTGCCGTCATAGGCGCGGTGAAAGCGCGTCGAACCGCCGACCGTCGGCACGCCGAAACTATTGCCATAGCTGCCGATGCCAGCGACGACGCCGCCGACGAGATGACGCGTCAGCGCATGTTGCGGCGAGCCGAAGCGCAGAAGATCAAGGCAGGCAACCGGCCGCGCGCCCATGGTGAAGACATCGCGCAGAATGCCGCCGACGCCGGTTGCGGCACCCTGGAACGGCTCGATGTAGGATGGATGGTTATGGCTCTCCATCTTGAAGACGCAGGCGAGCCCGTCGCCGATGTCGATGACGCCGGCGTTCTCGCCCGGCCCTTGAATGACCCACGGCGCCTTGGTCGGCAATTTGCGCAGATGCAGGCGTGAGGATTTGTAGGAACAATGCTCGTTCCACATCGCCGAGAAAATGCCGAGCTCGGTGAAGCTCGGCGTGCGGCCGATAAGCGCGACGAGGCGCTGATATTCTTCCGGCTTCAGACCGTGCGCGGCAACAAGGTCGGGCGTGATCGCGGGTTCGTTCATGCGCGCTTCCTAGAAGGGGCGTGAGAGCAAGGCAACAAGACGGCGGCGCTCAATCGTCATCGTCCAAAGCGCCGGACTCCTGCATCGCCAGAAAAATCTTGTTCTGAAAGCTGTTGTCGGCACCATCGGCCAGATAGCCGGCATTGGCGGCGATGGCTTCGCAGATCGCCTCGACCCAGGGCTGCTCGGCCTTGGCGAAATTACCCAACACATAATCATGCACGCGGGCTTTGTCGCCGGGGTGGCCGATGCCGATGCGCACGCGCCGGTAGTCGTTGCCGATGTGATCGGTGATCGAGCGCAGGCCGTTATGGCCGGCATTGCCGCCGCCGAGCTTCACCCGCAGCTGGCCCGGCGCAAGATCGAGCTCGTCGTGGAAGACGATGATGTCGTCGAGACCGATCTTGTAATAGCGCGACGCCTCGCCGACCGCGCGGCCGGATTCGTTCATGAACGTCTCGGGCTTGAGCAGAATGATCCGTTCGCTGCCGATCGCGCCTTCGCTCGTCTGGCCCTGGAAACGGGCCCGGAACGGCGCAAAAGGATGCCGCCGGCTGATGGCGTCGACTGCCATGAAGCCGATGTTGTGGCGCTGCCCGGCATAGGCGCGGCCGGGATTGCCAAGGCCGACGAAGAGTTTCATCCGAAAGAGCCGGCAGCGAAAGGACGCCGGGCGGCCCATGCCGCCCGGCTGTTCTCATTACTTCTTCGGCTTGGCCGCGGCTGCCTTGGCATCGGGCGCAGCCCCGGCGGCCGGCGCAGCACCGCCAGCAGGCGCTGCTGCCGCCGCCGCTTGTACCGGCGTCTCGGCCACGGCGATCGGCGGGGCGATCGTCGCAATGGTGAAATCATGCTGCGTGTCGACCGGGCGGCAGCCCGCCGGCAGCGTGATCGCCGAAATGTGGACCGATTCGGCGATTTCGAGCTGGCCGACATCGATGGTGATGGCTTCGGGGATCGCGTCCGCCGGGACTTTCATCTCGATCGAATGGCGCACGATGTTGAGCGTGCCGCCCTTCTTGATGCCGGGCGAGACTTCCTGATTGATGAAATGCACCGGGATCGCGACGCGGAGCGTCGAGCCGGCCTTCAGCCGCATGAAATCGACATGCAGCGGCCGGTCGGTGACACGGTCGAGCTGGTAGTCGCGCGGGATGACGCGCTCCTTGGCGCCGCCGACCTCAATCTCGTAGATTGTCGTCAGAAAGTGCCCGGCGTAGATGAGCTTGTTGACTTCGCGCCATTCGAGCGAAATCGACTGCGCGGGATCGCCGCCGCCATAGATGACGGCAGGAATGCGGCCTTCACGGCGAACGCTGCGTGCGGCCCCCTTGCCGCCGACGCTGCGCACCGTGGCCGCGAGAGTTTTGGTCTCGGCCATAGCGGTGTCCTTGATCTGAGAATAGGGCCCACGCCTCCAGGGGTGTCGGAAACGGGCCGTGCGGCCTTATAGGGGGTGAGGCCGCGAAGTGCAATATCGCCAAGCCATTTCAGTGAATGCCTCAAGCGGCTTGCCCTGTCCGGCCCGCAAATATATCAGCCTGAGCCAACCTATTCATGCCTACCGCGGGAGGGGGTCATGTCGCGCAAAGACCAACAATTCTCTTCTGAGCCGATGAGCAAGCGCCGGAGCGGCTTTCAACTCTGAAACGCAGGTCAAACGCGGCCTGCGCGTCGTTCACGGTGACAAGGAGCTTGTCGAGAAACTCGGGCGCAAGGACCCCTGCCCTTGCGGGTCAGGACGCCGGTTTCAATGGCTGCTGCCTCACCTCGCAGCGGTTTCATCGATAGGGACCATTACGAGAGATAGAATAAGCCGCCCGCT
>Ga0153954_1001251_pt1 | contig 14537 bp, 7 predicted proteins | sample TSFL038MetaG_FD_102277 | JGI IMG/M metagenome (GOLD analysis project Ga0153954, IMG submission 102277) | Attine ant fungus gardens microbial communities from Florida, USA - TSFL038 MetaG | ecosystem: Host-associated > Fungi > Mycelium > Unclassified | place: USA: Florida, Wekiwa Springs State... | reverse complement strand
AGCGCCTAAGTGGAGCATCCGGCAAGTCTCTTTCTTGTAGGGTGGGCACTGCCCACCAGAGATTGACCCCTGGTCGAACCCATGAGACTGGTGGGCAGTGCCCACCCTACGGGAAAGCAACTTGATGGACGAACCACTAAGGATACTGGATTTTTTGATATCCAAGGGTTTCATGTGAACAGTGACGGGAGATTTGGGTTCGTGTTAGGCTGTTAACACTGCAGTCAGCGAAGTGATGGGAGCGACTCTTGCAAGAGGTGTAAGGGTGGCCAGGCTCCCGCCTGGGGTGAGGTGCACACTGGCACGGTGCGGGCGTCAGGTGCGAGGGTGTCCTCGGGGCCGAATCCGCTCGGAGTGTCTGGCTGGTCTGGCATTCGTCATCGTCCCGGTGTGGTTGCTCAATCACGAGATGCTCCGTTCTGCCTTTTTCGATGCTTCGCGCCCTGATAGCCCGTGATTGAGCTGGTGTCGCTGGGGCTCTGGCGGAGTCTTGCCACCAGGTTTCGGAGGCTTGAAACTGGCTCCCCCAATGAGACCCCATGTTTGAACGCGGAGGTCTGACCATGCAAGATACTTCGTTGATCTTGCTTATCTCGATCGCTTTCACATTTGCCCTTCTCTTCGGCGCGGTTACCAACAGCCTGGGGCTTTCTCCCATCGTCGGCTATCTGCTCGCTGGAGTCATGATCGGTCCCTACACGCCGGGCTTTGTTGGGAACAAAGAGATCGCAATGCAACTCGCCGAGATCGGCGTCGTCCTCTTGATGTTCGGTGTCGGGCTTCACTTCCACGTCGAGGATCTGGTCCGAGTCAAACCTATCGCCTTGCCGGGCGCGATCGTACAAATCGCGGTCGCCACGGCACTCGCCGTCGGAGTCGCGGCTCTGTTTGGCCTTTCTCTAAGCACCGGTCTGATCCTGGGACTCGGCATCTCTGTCGCGAGCACGGTCGTCCTCGTCCGAGTGCTTCTCGACAATGGCGTCCTCCATACTCCGCAAGGGCATGTCGCGGTCGGATGGCTTGTCGTCGAGGATCTCTTCACCGTCATCGTTCTGGTACTTTTCCCGGTCCTGAAGAATGCCATCGCGGTAGGAGACTTAGCGTCCGTAGCAATTTCGCTAGCCCTGACGGTCGGCAAAATCGCCTTGCTCGTCTTCCTGATGATGGTCGGGGGCAAGCGGGTCCTTCCTCGGCTGATGAATTACATGGCGAGGACGCGCTCTCGCGAACTGTTCACGCTCTCCGTTCTGGTTGTTGCCCTGGGCATCGCCACCGGATCCGCTCAGATCTTCGGCGTGTCCATGGCACTCGGTGCCTTCCTCGCAGGGATGGTCGTGGGCCAGTCCGATTTGAGCCATCAAGCCGCCTCCGATGCCCTGCCGATGAAGGATGCCTTCGCCGTCCTGTTCTTCGTCTCCGTGGGAATGCTGTTCGACCCCAAGCTAGCCATCGAGAACTGGGGACTTACGCTGGGGATGCTAGCAATCATCCTCGTGGGCAAACCGCTGGCGGCCGTCGGTATTGTGCTCATCCTTGGTCATCCACTTCGCACGGCGCTGACGGCGGCGGCGGCGCTGGCTCAGATCGGCGAATTCTCGTTTATTCTGGGGGACGAAGCTTACTCCCTTGGCTTCATCTCAGAGGTGGAGACCGGTGTGCTGGTAAGCTGTGCCATCGTGTCGATCACCTTGAATTCGCTGCTCTTCCGGCTCGTCGGGCCGGCAGAACGTCTGATTCAGTCTCGACCTTCGCTTCGTCGATGGCTGGCAACTCGGCCGGAGGAAGAGGCCATGGCGCGGCTCTACGAATCGGAGAGCACCGAAAGCTCGTGCATAAGTGCCGTCGTCGTGGGCTATGGGCCGGTCGGTCGGACGCTCACTCGGATCCTTCGGGATTTCCGTATCGATCCCGTCATCATCGACCTTAATGTTGATACCGTTCGACGACTCCGAGCCGCGGGTGGTCGCGCTATCTACGGTGATGCAAGTCGCGAAGAGATTCTCCGGGCAGCGGGGACCCACGAGGCGAGATTCCTCCTCGTCACTCTTCCAGACCAATCCGCCCGAGGTCCCATTATCGCCACCGCCCTGGCCTTGAAGCCGGAATTGACGGTGTTCGTCCGGGCCCACTACATGGACGAAAGAGCGTCCTTGGAGGAATTGGGCGTCGCGGCCGTCGCGTACGAAGAGGCAGAGGTCGCCGTGGCCCTCGCCGAGATGCTACTCCAGAAGATCGGAGTCAACGGGGACGAACTCCAGAGACGATCTTTGGCCATTCGATGTGAACTAGCAGTCGAACATTCTCGTATCAGTGATGTATGAATTAGATGTTGGTGGTTCGTCCGGCAAGTTTTTTGTAGGGCAGGCCTTGGCCTGCCGGGGCTCAAGCGAACAGCCTTGGCAGGCCAAGACCTGCCCTACGAGAAGAAATCTCGGATGGTAGGCGCCCACTCTACGGGAAGAGGACTTGTCGGAAGTTACTGTTATACATGTGTGTATGATGTAATGAATTGTGGTGAAGTATAGAGCATATTGAGTATTTCCCAATGCTTGGGCGAGCCACGTATTGACTTCCAGGAGTTCATGTTTCGCTTCGTCGAGATCACTCCGACTCAGCATATAGACTCGGAAGCGGACCTCGGGATCGGGGCCGTTGCGAGCGTGCTCACGTAATGCCCATTGCTGGTGGTCGGAGAAAATCTCGTCATTATTGGAAAAAGACGGGTCCGTCGACGCAACTTCTTGCATGGTAGTGGCGATTGCCTCGAACATTGCCGCGGAGCCGACGACCATGACGAACGGACAATCTGCCTCTGCGCTGCGGCAACTGCGAGCCCTCTTCACGACGGGAGCGGCCGCGGGATTGACCGATAGCGAACTCCTTGAGCGGTATACGGCCAAGCACGCCGAGTTGACCGAAGCCGCAGCCGGCGCCGAAACCGCGTTCGCGGTCTTGGTGGACCGCCATGGGGCGATGGTCTGGGGCGTCTGCCGACGCGTCCTCGGCGACGTCCATGAAGCGGAGGATGCCTTTCAGGCGACCTTCCTGGTGCTTATCCGCAAGGCCGGATCCGTGCGGGTGGACGATTCCCTCGGCCGCTGGCTTTACGGGGTCGCTCACCGCATCGCGCTTCGGGCTCGGTCCGAGGCCGAGCGGCGAAGGGCCAACTTGCGTCTCACTTCCGAGGAGGGGGCGAGCGATGACCCGGCGGGCGAGGTGGAGTTCCGGGAACTGAGCCAGGCTCTGAACGAGGAGGTTGACCGGCTGCCGACGAAGCTCCGGTGCCCGATCGAGCTCTGCTATCTCCAGGGCATGACGTATGACCAGGCGGCCCAGCGGCTCAACTGGCCGGTGGCGACGGTCAAAAGCCGGTTGGCGAGAGGGCGGCTCAGTTTGCGCGAGCGGCTCGCGCGGCGAGGTCTGGCTCCGAACTCGGCGGGAGTGGTTGCGGCGCTCTCCTGCTCGTCGCGAGCGGCGGTCCCACAACGGCTTGTGGATCTGACGGTTCGAGCCGCGACATCGTGGTCCAACAGCGGATTTCCGTCGGCTGTCATCAACCTTTCCGAGGGGGTCTTGAAGATGATGGTTTGGGAGAAGCTCAGATTGGTCGCGGTCGGAATCTTCCTCGCCGTCGGACTGGCGGCGGGCGCCCTGGCGCAACAGTCGTCGAAGGATCCGGATCCTGGGTTACGACAGTCCCCTGCTCCGCCGGCGTCGAAATCGCCCAAGCCAGCCGCTATCGCATCGGCCCCTGGGCAAGTGACCGTCACAGGGACGGTTCTCATGCCGGATGGGTCACCCGCGGCCGGAGCGATTGTGGAATCGATCCCCGACCGAGAAGAGCCACCGAACATCGTCCGTACCGATGAAGCCGGCCGGTTTCAGCTTCAAGGTGTCTTTGGGAACGGCAGCCGGCTTCATATTCGCTCGGCAGACGGGAGTCATCTGGCGACCCTGCTTCAATCCGCGGTGGGAGTTCGGACCGCGTTTGCATCTCCGGTGAAGTTGACACTCGCACCTGCGCTCGTCCACGACCTCACCGTCCTGTCGGGCGGACGTCCGGTGGCTGGTGCTCACGTCGTTGCCTCGGGCACCGCGTTCCGAACCGAAGCTGTTACCGGTCCGGATGGCAAAGCACATCTTCCGATTCCTGCGAACCATCAAATTCAAGAGCTCGTCGCCTGGCATCCGGAGTTGGGAGTCAACGGTCTGCGCGAATCGGAGAATCACCCGCCTGGGAATGTGGCCCAATTGTCGCTCCTCGCACCGGCGCCGTGCCGAATTCGCGTGGTCGATCCCGAGGGGAAGCCGGTCGTTGGCCAGGAACTGACGGCCAGTGTCCGAACGGAAGATTCGGATTGGATCGTCGCCCGCGAGATCGAGGGGACCCACGTTCGGACAGACGGCGAGGGTCTGGCCGAACTGTCTTGGGTGCCCCGCGAGAAGCTGAAATTCGTGGATGTAGACATGGTTGGTTCCGAATGGAAGATCGATAAAACGGATCTGCAAGGTATCAGCGAAAGGATCGTCACGGTTCACGCCCGCCGCCAGCGCACCGTCGAGGGGCATCTCGTCATGCCCGAGGGGGCCGATGCCGAAGGGATTCTCGTCACCGGTTTTGGCTTCGGTCCCGACGACAACGGCGATAATCCTTACAGTCGAGCGCGGCGCGACGGTACGTTCACCCTCCGCGTGGCTTCGGAACATGCCTATGTGCTGGGCATCACCGACCTCAAGTGGGCCAGCAACTCTTGGTCGGGAGTAATTCTCGGCAGGGATACGTGGAAGCCCGCTGAGATCACCTTGAACGTCTATCCTGCGACCCCCTTGACGGTGCGCGTGACGCGCGGACCCAATCACGATCCGGTCGCCGATGCCTGGGTGGAAGCTTCGAGTCCTGCTGAGGTGAACTGGGTTGATTCCCGAGGCGAGAATCATACGGGAACCAGCAGAGGTGCTAGCGGCTGGTTGAGGACTGATGCCAAAGGCGAGGCGCGTGTGGGCGTGGGCACGGGGGAACAGGAATTACGTCTGAGCTTCGGCCTCTGGGACGAGGAGCGAAAGATCAACGTGACCTCCAATGAACCTATCAACGTCGAGTTCCACCGCGCCTGGCAGGGGGAGCGAAAAATCACGGGCCGATTGATGCTCGATGGGGCGGCTTACCAACCCTCTCCGAATCTCATCGCATATGCTTGGGTAGAGCGCTCGCCCTTCATGCCAATCCCCATCGAACCCAAAGTCCGCGCGGATGGCACGTTTGAAGCTAGGTTTGATGCGAAGAACCTTTCGTTATTCTTCGTCGATCGCGATAAGCGCCGGAGTGGATTCACCCGGATCGGTCTGGAGAACACTCTGGTGGAGTTGGCCATGGTTTCCATGGCCTCCTACAGCGGAACTCTACTGGATGAGAACGCCCGACCCCTCGTTGATCGTCAGTTGAAAATCTTTGTGAAGACATCAACGTATGAGGCAGCCTCTGCGCAGCAGACGGATACGGCAGGGCGTTTTCGATTCTCTGACGTGCCGGCCAACGTGCCGCTCGAGTTGGTCATCAGGAACGAGGACCAAGGCAACGTTCCTAGGTATTTCGTGTCCGACCAGGATCGATTATTCAATCCCGGCGAGATCCGGGAAGGCGATCGTGTCATCGCGAGTGGCGGGGGCTCCTCAACGTCGGCCACACGTCCGCCGATTCCACTGGCCAAGCGTATTGACAACATTTGCCGAGATGTCCGTCCCAGCGGTATGCACGCCCTGATCGTTTTACAAGGCGACAAGTCTCAGAACGTGGTCACGGTGGCGGACCAATTACTGGACGACAACCGAGCCGAAACCGTATTGAGCTATCTGACGATTCGTTTGGACTCCGCAGATCTCGAGGCTGAGGCCGCGGCAATCACCGCTCATGCCTGGCCAAAGCCGGCCCCTGGCGAAATCGTGCTTGTCGCATTAGATGGTGATCAAAAAACCATCGCGGCCCAACGCGTGGTGACGGGTGAGATTGCTGACGCCGTGAAGATCGGTGACCGGTTTCTCAAACAGCATCGACCGCCGCTTCGTGATGCGCAGATTCTGTTGACGGAGGCCAGGAGCGACGCGAAAGCCAGCGGCCGTCGCGTCTGGCTCGTCCATGGCGGCCCGCGCTGTAGGCCGTGCTTTCTCCTGGGCCGATGGATGGAGGAGCAACACGCGACGCTCGAAAAGGACTACGTCATCGTCAAGGTGATGGACATCATCGACGAACATGTCGCCGAGGTGGTCAAGAAGCTTCCCAGCAAGCCCGGAGACGGAATCCCTTGGTTTGCCATCACCGAACCCGACGGAACGATTTTGGCGACGAGTACAGGGCCGTTGGGAAATATCGGATTCCCCAATTCCGTGGAGGGGAGCCGCCACCTTCGCCAGATGCTCGATCAGACGGCCCAGAGGCTGACGCCTGTCGAACTCGACAAGTTCATCAAGACGCTTTCACCCAATTCGTGAATCGGCGCAGCTTGTCGACGGTCTCGAGCCTCTGCACCTCGAAGAGCCGCCAGCAGACACTCGAAGCATCCTGGATGACCGGCGGATCGAGCGGCAGGACGGCTCTCAGTTCGACTTGTGCACTTTCCGCATGACTATGCGGCGGGTGGCCGGGGAGGAGCGAAGCGACGCCCCGGGACAAGCCTGGGCCGATCCCCGGGTCCTCGAAGACTCGTCCCCGGCCACCCAAACAACATGTCTTCGCATCAGTGTTCGCTTCCCGGATAGTCTCTCACCAGAGGCCGAGATTCGAGGCGGCGCGGCCTTAGAATATCGTTCCACCAAGTGTTCGACCTGCGATCGAACCTCCACCGCCACGGCCAGCCGGCTACGCTGACGCTGGGGCATCGAAGGTCGTGGAGGAGAAAGCCGGTATCAATCTTCGAGCCCGAGCGACTCGGCGTATCCCTTGGCGTTAGATTCGCTTCGAAAAAAATGGAACGCTTGGTCTCCCTTCGTGCATGGTAAGGATGTGTTAGCAAGGGCCGGAGAGAGCGGGAACATGGCGACGAGGGATTCGGGGGCAATTGGTCGGAATCTCCACGTGCTTTTCGACGGAGGCACGCTGGGAGAGCTGACGGATCGCCAACTGCTCGAGCGGTTTACGTCCGGGCGAGACGGAGGGGCGGAAGCGGCCTTTCGCGCGCTGGTGGCTCGGCATGGGGCGATGGTGCTCGGGGTTTGCCGGCGGATCCTGAGGGACAGTAACGATGCCGACGACGCCTTCCAGGCCACCTTCCTGATCCTCGTTCGAAAGGCTGGCTCGGTTCGTGTGACGGATTCGCTGGGGCGCTGGCTTTACGGGGTCAGCTACCGCGTCGCGATCCGGGCGAGATCGATCGCGGCTCGTCGGGGTGCCCGTGAATCGGCTGCGGGCGAAACCTTGCCGGCGCCTCCTGACCCGGAGGCGGACCGCGAAGAGATCCGCGCTGCGCTCGACGAGGAGTTGGTACGAATGCCGCAACGTTACCGGGTGCCCATCGTGCTGTGCGACCTCGACGGCCTTACGCATGAGCAAGCGGCGCAGCAGTTGGGATGTCCTGTCGGAACGATTAAGAGCCGGCTGGCGCGGGGACGCGAACGACTTCGCGACCGACTCGTGCGCCGGGGATGGACGCCTGCGGCCGGTTTCACGGCCTTGGCCATTTCGACGCCAGGGTCGGAAGCAGCCGTACCGCATCCGTTGATGGAAACGACGGTTCGCGAAGCGGTTCACTGTCTGATCGGGAAGGCGTCGGCAGCCGCGATGGTGTCGGCGTCGGTCGTCTCCCTTACCGAAGGAGTCTTGAAGACCATGCTTGTTTCCAAACTACTCTGGGGTGTTGGTGCGATTGCGGCGATAGGGGGCGCAGTCGTCGGATCCTATGTCCCGGCCGTTCTCGGGTCTGGGGTTGCGACCCAGACCACGCAAGTGGGGGCGAGTTCGGGCTCGAAGGAACCGGCTCAGACGAAGGCCGCGCTTTCCCTGAACGTTGAAGAGGCCACGATATCGCGTGAGGTTCGTGACACAGTCGATCGTCTCAAGATCGAACTCCAAAAGAAGGAATCCGAGCTTCGCCGTGCCGATGCCCAATTACAGTTGTCGCTCTCTGTCCTCGCGACCAACAAACGCCTCAACCAAAGACTCGAAGGCCGCGTCAGTCCCGAAGAGATGAAAAAGGCTGAGGCGGAAGTCGCCATACCAAAGGCGGAGACCGATATCATTCGTGCCGAGATTCAACTGATCAAGCTAAAACTGGAACAAGCGAACCATGGCAGAATCGGCGCTCTATCAATCCCCGATGAGGCTAATCGCTTGGACACAACCTATAATCTGATCGTTGAACGTCGATTGCAGAGCTTGGAATCGAAGATTGATCACGTGCTTGAAATTCTAAAGACTAGGAAACCCTAGAGTTTAGGACGCTCATTTCACGGCCGGAGCCCTCGTGAGGTCGATGTTGATCGAAGGGGTGAGTCGACGATAGTCTTTGGCAAATTCGACGATCTCGATCGATTGATCCACATCGACGTCATGGAAGACCTGGATGGTCTTGCTCGTTGGCCAGTAGATTTCCATCGTCGCGACCCGCGAGGCTTTGGCCAGGCCGATTGTCTGTCGTAGAGGATTCGCTCCGAAGCTGCTCCCGGATGTAATGTGACGATGGATTGTCATCGCTTGCCCGCCTGTCGTCATGATCTTGATCCGGGCACCGATGGCCGCTTGATTGGTCTTCTTACCGACCAGCTTCACGGTCAGCCAGTGGTTTTTCTGACCTGGATTCTGGAACAGGACGTTGTGATATTTGTCACCGTCGACAGGTCCGCCCATCTGAATGAAGATATCGTTGTCGCCATCACCATCCCAGTCACCGATGGCGACGCCGTGCCCCTTTTGAAGGTGGCCAGTCCCCGACGAGCCTGTGATATCGGCGAAGCGCTGGCCGCCGACGTTCTTGAACATCCGGTTGGGAATCAGAGTGGCCAAGCTGGGTTCGCCCGTGCCCAGGTAGAAGTCGAGGAAACCGTCGTTGTCGAGGTCCCCGAAATTACTTCCCATCGAGGCGTAAACGTCGGCGAGTCCGGCAGCCTGAGTCACGTCCTCGAACCGCTCTCCCTGGACGTTGTGGTAGAGACGACTGGTTTGAAGCGAGTGAGGCTGGCCGATCAGCCCCTTGACGACATCGCCCAGGCTTCGGTCGTAGCAGTTGGCGAAGAGGTCGAGCCAGCCATCGTTATCGTAGTCCCAGGCCCAGCACGAGAACCCGCTCATCGGCCCGTTGATCCCCATCGGTAGGGAGACCTCGGTGAAGGTGCCGTCGCCACCGTTGCGGAAGAGTTGCGCGGTCCCTTTCAGATGGTTGAGGAAGAGGTCCGGGGCTCCGTCGTTGTCGAAATCGATCCAGGTCGATCCCTTGGTGAAGTGGGTGGGTTCGCCGGACACGCCCGCGACCTCGGCGACTTCCTCGAACGTCCCGTCTCTCCGGTTGTGATAGAGCAAATTCGGCTGTTTCTCGCAAGCGATGAATAGGTCGACGAACCCGTCGTTGTCATAGTCGGCCCAAGAGGCGGAGTTGGAATTGACCGGGTGGATGACCTTGGCCTCCTCCGTCACGTCCGTGAAATGGTCACCATCGTTGCGAAGGAGAGACGGCCGCACCGGTCCTTGGAGCCAGGCGCCCCTGGGTATAAAGATGTCCATGCGGCCGTCGTTGTTGTAGTCGGCCTGGGAGCAGGTCAGCCCACCGAATTGGCCCGTGAGGCCGGCTGGCTTCGTCCGATCCTCGAAGGTGCCATCCCCCTTGTTGTGATAAAAGGCCATCGATTCCGTCGGGTCGAACGTCGTTACCACCAGGTCCAGCCGACCATCGTTGTCGAAATCGTCCATGATCGCGCCGCCGGACTGGCTGAACTGATTGACCCCGGCGAGGTGCCCAATATCGCGGAATCGTCCGATGTCAAACTCGGATTTGACGAAGCGGTCGATGGAAATGAAGAACTTCGGCTCGACCTTCTGGGGATATTCTCCGAGGGTCATGTGGGCAATATTCAAGAGCCAACGAACCTCAAGGTCGTCCGGAAACATCTTCAGATATTCGGTGAAGTGCTGGATCGCAGTTCGAGAACCGAGAGGATTGGTGTGGACGGCGCTTGCTGCGATGGGAAGGATGCACGAACTTTCGCCTCGGCACATGATGCAGTTTTCGGTTTCGCCGCGACGCAGGGCGGTCACACCCTGACAGTAAATGATGGTGGAAAGTAGCTTGCGTGCGACGTCCCCTTGGACGGTCGGGCGCAGCTTTTCAAGGACCTCATACGCTCGGGTCGGTTCTCCCTCGGAATTGAGCAGGATCGCCTTGAGAACGTTCATCATGATCGTCTTCTCCGCATCCTGCGGCGCTCCGGCCATGTCTCTGTCGATCTGCTCGATCAGCTTATATCCAGCGTCGCGCCACGAGTTGGCAATGTCATCCAGAGAGGCGTCGGCGTTCCACGGCTTGATCTCGGGGACGATGAACCCAAATCCGCTCGTGTCGATCGGCTTTCGTGGTTCAAACACCGCTGGCTTCGCGTTCTTCGGCGTGACGTTTCGGCGTGGCTTACCCGGGCCCTCGCTCGAGGCGATATAAGCAGTCGTCGCCGCGACCAGAAAGATGGGAAGGCCCAGAAGGAGGATCAGGCGACGTGTGAACGAGTTAGTAAGACTCATGATTTAACGTGCTTCCTGATTGAGGTTAACGGGCGCAGTCCCGTCGGATGTTCTTCCTGTGTATGCGTGCTCACTCCCGGAGCCAGACCCGAAACGTCACGGACGGTACGCACGCCGACCATGGAACCACGATCCCCGAGTCGTCTCAGATACGTCCACCTCGATCTTGGCGTCAGGGAATCGCAAGTGGATCGACGACCCAGGCCTCCGAATCGGATACATGGTCCATTCCGTGACCGTCCTGTTTCACCTGCTGCAAGCGACCTGATTATTACGTATTGAGCATACTCTGCCAAGAATTCAGCGCTGCATCTATGGGGCGAAAGATCCTCCTGATCAAGTGATGTGATCAGGATTGGGAGGGCCTTAACAGCGGCACAACATCTTCCATCAGACGTTGGAGGCTATCGCGGACCAGGTCGTGCGAGAGTCCCGCCCAGCGCAGTTCGAGGTTGGCGACGTCGAAGGGGGACTGCTCGTACAGTTCGAGGAGTTGCCGGGCGACGGTTTCGGGGCCGCCGACGATGAAGTTGATCGGGTGGGCGCAGAGGTCTGGAGGGCGCACGGGTTCGGGGGTTGTGGCGGGGATCTTTCCTTCGTCACGGAAGCGCCGCCAGAGAGTTTGGAGTGCGGGTTCGGCGAGGTTGAATGCGGTCCGGTCGTCGCGAGCGACGAAGACCGGACGGTTGGCGGCCACCAGACCTGTCCCCCCTGCTTCGCGGTAGGCGGCGCGGTATTGCCGGTATTGCTCGGGGGTGCGCAGGTGGGAAAACATCATGTTGAAGCGTAAGGCTCCGGCGATCCGGGCCGAGCCGACGCTGTTGACGGCCACCCAGCAACGGTCGGGAAGGTCGGACGAAGGGATCGGCAGGGAGCGGTGGGGCGGCACAGCGAAGGAGCGTGAATCGATCCCGGACCAATCCCCGCTCCAGGCCGAGCGAATGACGCCCAGGGCCTCCGCGAAACGGGCCTGGCGTGTCGGGTCGTCCATCAGGGGGGAGCCGAACAGACCCGATTCCTCGGGAGTGCTGCCACTGCCGAACCCGACGGCCATGCGACCCCTCGTCAAAACGTCCGCGACGGCGACCTGCTCGGCGACGTCGAGCGGGTGATGCAGATTGAGGCAGATGATCGCGGTCCCCAGCGCGATGTTCTGGGTCTGGCTGGCTAAATGCAACGCAAAGAGCAAAGGGGTGGGCAAATGCCCTTGATGTGCGTGGGCGTGATGCTCGGAGAACCAGGCATAGCGCACGCCGAGCCCGTCCGCCTGTCGAACCAGGTCGGCCACCTCGTCGAAGATCGCTGACGAGGGCCAATCCGGCGGGCCTTCGAGATGGTCGGTCAGCCCGATCGTGAACATTCCGCAGTTTCTCCTCGACGATGCGTGGGGATGTCTTGATGGCAAAGGTCTCGGCGAAGAGCCTCAACGGCGGGATTTTGCCATCGGTCAATGAGCAGCCGTCAGCGGTTCTTCCTTGGGTTCGGAGGACGTCGTCTGTTCCTGGGGGGGATGGAAGAAGATGGCCAGAAGGATCGCGGTCACCAGGGAAATGCCGAACGGCACCAGGAAGAGGTGGTGATAGTCGATGACCTTGAGGGCACGGCCGTCGACGGTCGTAGTGGTCGCGAAGACGTCCCCCAGCCAGCCCCACAAGAAACCGGAGGCGACCTGCGAGATCCCCAGGATCATCAGGTTGAACAGGCTCTGGGCACTCGTGCGGATGTCCTTGGGGAAGTGCTCATCGACGTAGATGAAGACGGTTGCGAAGAAGCAGGCATAAGCGAACCCATGCACGACATTCACGGCGATCACCGGCCAGAGCAAGTGCCGGTCGCCGAGTGCGTAGACCCCGAAGCGGATCGATTGGCTGAGGACTCCGAAGATCAACGTCTTGCGCCAGCCGAGCTTTTTGATGATGAAGCCGAGCATGGCCATCGCGATGACTTCCATCGTCTGCCCAATGCTCATCGCCGGGGCGATCCAGTTCTCCGGGAGGCCGATCGACTGGAGGTAGCGGCTGGTCCAGAAGTAATAGGAGTTGTGGACCAGCGAGTCGAAGAACGTTGCGATGAAGAGGATGAGGATGCTCGGTCGGACCAGGAGCTTGATCGCCTTGAAAGGGGCGAACGGTTCCGCCTGGCGCGTTGCGGGGGGCGTGTGCGGCAGCAAGAGGCTAAAGCCTGCCAGGAGAAGCGACGCCGTCGCGGAGACGATGAACGTGCCGGTCAGCGCTGCTTCCATGGAGGGGCCGGATTTAGGGGTTGAGAGTGCGGTGCCCAGCCAGGCGAGGAAGCCGCCGGCTCGGTCCATCGCCGGAACCTTTGCCCAGTCGATCGGGATGAAGACGAGTGGCCAGGCCGCCGTGACCCAACCGACGCTGCCCCAGAGCCGCAGGGTGCCGAAGTCTTTCCGGGCATCTTTGGCATGGGCGAAGGCGATCGCGTTGGCCATCGATAGCGTCGGGACATGAAAAAAGCAGTGTATGATCATTAGTCCGAAAAATGGCCAAAACGACTTCACGTAGGACAGCCCCAACATGGCCAGACCGCCCACCAGGTGGCTGGCCGCCAGGAGCTTTTCCTGCGAGACGAGCCGGTCGGCAAGCTGGCCTCCAAAGAACATCCCCGTGATCGAGGCGATCGCGAAGGCATTGAAGACCCACGCCTGCTGGAAGCCACTGAAGTTGAGGTAACGGCTCCCCATGTAGAGGCCCAGGAGTGGAAACCAGGCCCCCTTGATGAAGTATTCCAGGAAAAACATCAGGCAGAATTTGGATCGGTCGGTCACGATCATCGGCCATGCTCTCCACCCGGGGCGTGTCTGACTCCGCGATCCTAATCCGTGGCCCGAACGGATGACCCCCCTGCCCTCTTACGTCTCGTTCTCGCAAGAGGATGGAGAGCCGGGTCATCTGCTGCTATTGGACCAGCCGGTCAGTTTCGCTCGGAGCCAGCAATCTTACCGGACGGGTCGGCGTTCGGGAGCTCAGAGCCGCTTGACTGGTCTTCCAACCAACAGTGAGCTAAAATCTTTTCATGCGAAAATTCATTCTGCCCTTGATGTTTTGGATAACGGCCGTCCCCGGCTGTGGGCCCACGGCTGTCCCGTCTCGACCTGCCGCCACGAAGGCGGCGCCGGAGCCTGATTTGGCATTCGACGAGCTTTTGGGTTTGATGCGAAGCCGGCTCGACGTGATGCACGACGTAGCCCGCTGGAAATGGACCGCCAAGTCACCTGTGGAGGATCCCAAGCGCGAGGCGGTTCTCCTGGACGACGTCGCCGATCGAGGGAAGGCCCTGGGGCTCGAACCGGCTGACACCCGCGCCTTCTTCAGGGCCCAGATCGAGGCCGCGAAAGTTGTGCAGCGGGCCGACCTTCATCGCTGGGAGGCCGAGCATCGAGGACCGGACGGCGAAGCCCCCGACCTTGCCAAAGTGTTGCGGCCCCGGATCGACGGCCTGAACCGCGACCTCCTCGCGGCCCTGTCACGAACCCTCCCTCGGCTGCAGGGCGACGAAGCGGCCAGGAAGCGACTTCAAAGCCGAGCCGATGAACTCCTTGCCGGCGAAGGAATCGATGCGGAGGCTCGCACCGAGGCAATCCGTCCCCTCGTCAGTGCCCCAACGACCACCAAGGGGAATGGATAGTAAGCCGATCCCCATCGAGCTCGGAGCGCAAAAGGAAGCCTCGGCTCCTCTAACCGCAAGGAAAGAGCGACCGGGGCTTTCGTACTAGTTCGTTATAACTTCGACTGCTGTCATGATGTTTTTATGGGTAGCCGCGGTTGCTTGCAACCGGGGTCGCGAAGCGACCAGAGGTTTT
>Ga0153954_1001250_pt1 | contig 14551 bp, 7 predicted proteins | sample TSFL038MetaG_FD_102277 | JGI IMG/M metagenome (GOLD analysis project Ga0153954, IMG submission 102277) | Attine ant fungus gardens microbial communities from Florida, USA - TSFL038 MetaG | ecosystem: Host-associated > Fungi > Mycelium > Unclassified | place: USA: Florida, Wekiwa Springs State... | reverse complement strand
CGGCACCAAGATCCCGGCGCTGGATCGCGTCAGCTTCACGGTTCCTGCCGGCACGATGCTGGGTTTGGTCGGCCGGTCCGGGTCAGGCAAATCGACCGTGACCCGGCTGCTGCAAGGCATCAACCGCGAGTATTCCGGCTTCCTGAAGATCGACGGCGCCGACCTGCGCGAGATCAACCTGCGTCACCTGCGCTCCAGCTTTGGCGTGGTGCTGCAGGAGAACTTCCTGTTCCGTGGCTCCATCCGCGAGAACATCCTGGCGGGCCGGCCCGGGCTGACACTGGAAGATGCCATTCGCGCGGCACGCCTCGCCGGGGCTGAAGAGTTCATCGAGCGGATGCCGAACGGCTACGAAACCTACATCGAGGAAGGGTCGCCCAACCTTTCCGGCGGTCAGCGCCAGCGTCTGGCGATCGCCCGCGCCCTCATTACTGACCCCAGGCTGCTGATCCTCGACGAGGCAACCAGCGCGCTCGACCCCGAGTCGGAGGCGCTGGTCAACGCCAACCTGTCGCGCATTGCGCGCGGCCGCACGATGTTCATCGTCTCTCACCGCCTCTCCTCGCTGGTCGATTGCGACCAGATCCTGGTGCTGGAACGCGGCAAGGTGATGGATATCGGACCGCACGCCGCGCTGGTCGAACGCTGTGCCGTCTATCGCACGCTGTGGAACCAGCAGAACCGCCATCTCAACCCTGAAGGCTCAGGCCATGCCGCTCTTGCCCCGACCCTCCTCCAAGGCGATTAGCACGGTACCGGATCGGGCGGACCCAACGCTTCCGGCCATCCTGGAGTACCAGTCGCCCTCGACGGCGATCATCAACATGCCGATGCCGCTGATCGCGCGGAACATCACGCTGACGATCTTCAGCTTGATCATCGCGATGATCGTCCTGGCATCCGTGATCAGGGTCGACCAGGTGGTCACGGCTCCTGGCCTTGTCGTGGCCAAGGCCGCGACCATGGTCGTGCAGCCGCTGGAAAACTCGATCGTGCGCTCCATCGACGTGAACGTCGGCGACAGCGTGCACGCCGGCCAGGTGCTGGCGCGTCTCGATCCGACCTTTGCCGCCGCCGACCTGGGGGCGCTGACCGCACAGGTGTCGTCCCTGCAAGCCCAGGCTTCGCGCATGCAGGCGGAACTCGACAACCGGCCGTTCACCTACACCGGCATGGACCCGAACCTGACCTTTCAGGCGGCGGTCTATGCGCAGCGGCAGTCCGAGTTCAACTTCAAGATGGAGAACTATCGCCAAAAGGCCGATAGCCTCTCGGCCACCCTGCAACGCGCTCGGGCGGACATCACCAACTATACGGATCGGCTGACCTACGCGAAAACGCTCGAGGACATGCGCCGCGAGCTGGAAAAAATGAATGTCGGCTCCAAGTTGAACACGCTGGCCGCACAGGACAACCGAGCCGAAATGCAGCGCTATCTCGATAACGCGCGTGACCAGGCTCAAGGCGCGCAACGCGATCTCGCGGCCTTGATCGCGGAGCGGAACGGCTATGTGCAGAGCTGGCACAACGACATCGCCGAGAAGCTGACCGATGTGCTGCAAAAACTGTCCGATGCGCGTCAGGAGCTCAACAAGGCGCAGTTGCGCCGCCAGTTGGTGGAGCTGCGGGCGGAACGCGACGGCACCGTGCTGACGATCGGCAAGGTCTCGGTCGGTTCCGTGCTGCAGGCCGGACAGGAGTTCATCACCTTGGTGCCGGCTGACGCGCCGCTGGAGGTCGAAGCCAACATCTCCGGCCGCGATGACGGCCACGTGCATGTTGGCGATCCCGTCGCGATCAAGTTCGACTCGTTCCCGTTCACCCAGTACGGCTTGGCGCATGGCATCGTCCGCCTGGTTTCCGCCAACAGCTTCACCGCGGCCGACGATCAGCGGAACCCGACCGGGGCGTTGCCGATGTCCGGGCCGGCGGCGCAGGATTCCTCGGTGTACTATCGCTCCAGGATCACCCTCGACAGCATCGACCTGCACGACACGCCGCCGAATTTCCACCTGGTGCCCGGCATGCCGGTCACCGCGGACATCAAGGTTGGCCGGCGTACGCTCATCGGTGCTTTGATGAACCGTATCGTGCCGCTCGCCACCGAAGGCATGCGCGAGCCGTGAACCTCCGCATGGCACAGTCTGGAACACGCGTATGGCTCTAATCGACAAGCTTACTGGCGGCTTTTCCCCTGCGACGGCTTTGCGCAGGGCGCTGAAGATGCAGGAAGAAGGTGACCTGAAGGGCGCTTTCCCCCTGCTCTCCAAGGCGGCGCGCGCCGGCCTGCCGGAAGCCGAATTCCGCATCGGCCGGTGCTACCTGGAAGGCTCCGGCGTTCCCCCAAGCCGCAGCGAAGGCGTGCGCTGGGTGGAACGTGCGGCGACGAAGGGCTATGTCGAAGCGCAGGCGCTGCTGGCAACGCTGTGCCTGCACGGCATGGCCTCCGCGTCGGCGGAGCGTGCATCTTCAAATGCGCTTTTCGGCGGCCAGACGACCGGCGAGGCTGACTTCGAGGCCGCCGCGAAATGGGCTCGCATGGCAGCGGAAGGCGGGTCAGCCGAGGGCCAGGCGGTGCTGGCCTATATTCTGTCGGCCGGACCGGACTCGCTCCGCAACCTGGCGGAAGGCGACGTCTGGTACAAGAAATCCGCCGAAGCCGGCTGCCCGCAGGGCCAGCTTGGTTATGCGATGATCCTGGCCCGCGACACCAGCAAGCCGGAGACCCAGGCCGAATTGCTGCGTCACCTCAGCGAAGCGGCGGACAAGGGGTTGTCGACCGCGCTTTACCTCATCGGCATGATCAATGAGCGCGGCATCAATGTGCCGCAGGATCGCGTCAAGGCGGTGAATTGCTACCGCCAGGCGGCGCTGAAAGGCCACCGGCACGCTCAGGCGCGGTTTGGCTATGCGCTGATGGAAGGTAATGGCGTCGAGATCAACGCCGTCGAGGGCGAATCCTGGCTGCGCCGCGCCGCGCTGGCCGGCGACGCGGAGGCCGCCGCCCTGGTCGGCGACATCTACGCCAAAGGTGGCCACCTCCCGCCGAACTATGCCGAGGCGGCGATGTGGTTCCGCCGCGCCGCCGACGCGCAGCACCGGGGCGCCGCCAGGGCGCTGGCCATGCTCTACCTCACCGGCGCTGGCGTGCCGCGCGACCATGACGAAGCCGCGCGGCTGTTCCGCATTTCGGCCGAAGGCGGCGACGGCAACTCTCACGTCGATCTTGGGAATCTGCTGCTGAAGGGTCACGGCGACGAGCAGACCTCGATCCGCACGCGCGAATGGTTCGAGCAGGCAGCCGCGTCGGGCGACCTGATCGCGGCGTTCAATTTCGGTGTGTGCCTGGCTGAAGGCGTCGGCATCGAGCGTGACGACCGCAAGGCCGCCGAGTGGCTGCGCCGAGCGGCTGACGGTGTGGTGAACGCGCAGTATTGGTACGGGCGAATGCTGGTGGAAGGGCGCGGGGTCGACGCCGATCCGGAGGAAGGACGGCTGTGGATCACCAAGGCAGCCGACGCCGGCATGATCGAGGCCGAAGTGATGCTGGCCGATATGATGCTGACCGGCCGTGGTGGCGCCAAGGATCATGAGACCGCGCTGTCGCTGTTCCTGCGCGCGGCAGAACGCGGCCATGTCGGCGCGATGTTCGCGGTGGGCGCCATGTATGGCGGTGGCCACGAAGTGCAGAGCGATCGGGTCGTGGCGCAGCGCTGGTTCGAAGCGGCGGCGGAACGTGGCCATCCCTACGCGCAGATGATGTTTGGTCGCTATCTCGCCCGCAACCTGGCCGGTGTCTACGACGTTGAACGCGCCCGGCGCTGGCTTGAACGCGCGCTGGCGCAAGGCATGCACGAGGCCAAGTCGGACCTTGCGGCACTCCCGCCCGCCTCGGACGCCCGAGAGGTCGTCGTTCAGGCCACCGGCGACTGATCCGATGCGTCGGCGCTCGAACGCGCCTTTGCTGTCCAGAACCGAAGCCTCCAGAACAACGCTGGCGCACGACGCTGTGGCCAAGGGACGGGCAGCCTTGGCGGCCCAGGACGTCGTCACGGCAGTGCGCTGGTTTGATCGGGCTCATCGGCTGGTGCCGGCCGATCCAAATGTCATGCTGTCCCTGGCGAGCGCTTGCCTCGACACCGACCCTCGCCGAGCCGCGTTCCTGTTCGAAACCGTTAGTCAGCAGCACGACATTCGTCACGCCTGGCTCGGCCTCGCGGCGGCCCTGTTGCGCCGGTCCGGCCCGGCGGCGGCCGCGCGCCCCTTGTCGAACGCGCTCTCCCGCCACGCATTCATTCCGGATATGGAGATCCTGGCCGGCCAGATCGCGCAATCACCGCATGGAAACGGTTGGTGCGGACTCACGTCGGACGGGACGCTGGTTATCCGCGCCAGCGACGGGGCGCGAATCGAAGTCCGGCTGGACGGGCGGAGACTGACATCGTCCGTCCTGCCTGCCGACTGGTCCCGTCATCAGGTGCTGTGCGTGGAGATCGACGGCCGGGACGCCATCGGCAGCCCGATCCGGATCGATCGCGTGCGCCGTGTCGTGGGCTGCGTCGAGGCCGTCGATGGCGGCATCGCCGGCTGGGCATGGCATCCGGGCGATCCGGATCGTTCGGTGGCACTGACGCTCTGGTGCCCACGGTCGAAGCAGCGCCGCCTCATCACCGCCGATACGTTGTCGGATAGCGTGCCGCATGCCGGACCAATGGCGCGACCGCGCGTCTTCGAGCTGTCCCGCGATGACCTGGCATGGGCGACTGGGCCAATCCACGTGACCGGGCCGGACGGCAAGGCGTTGCTGGGCAGTCCGCTGGATCCTGCCGCGTCAGCCGCCTGGAACAGCGACGCCGCAGCCGGCCTCGCACGCCTCTATCCGGCGACAGCGCAGCCCGAGGCAGCGGCGTCGCGTCGAGGCAAGACCGGATCGGCGGCGCCATTGGCCATCGCACTGCGCGCGGATGCGCCGGTGCCCCCGGCGCCGATCGGCGTTGATGCCCGCAAGCGTGGCGTGACCGTCGTCATCCCGATCCATAACGGCGGTCAGGTCGTTCGAGCCTGCCTGGATAGTGTCCTGACCGCCGGCTGTGACGGCACGCGGATCATCGTCGTCGATGACGGGTCCACAGAGCCGGAGTTGGTCGCGGCGCTGGATGGTCTCGCTGCGCGCCGCTCAATCGTGTTGATCCGCCATGCCTCGGCACGAGGTTTTCCGGCCAGCGCCAATGCCGGGATCATTGCGGCAGCAGGACGCGATGTCGTGCTGCTGAACAGCGATACGCTGGTACCGCCGGGCTGGTTGGAGCGGTTGCGCTCTGCCGCCTATAGCGCGCGCGATGTCGGGTCGGTGACGCCGCTCTCGAACAACGCGACCATCCTGAGCTACCCGGCCGAGGCCGACAGCAACCCGGAACCCGACCAGGCCTCGGTCAACCGGACCGACGCCATGGCGCGCCGCGCGAACGCTGACCGGGTCGTCGACATCCCGGTTGGTGTAGGCTTCTGCCTGTACCTGCGTCGCGACTGCCTGAACGCCACGGGGCTGCTGCGGGCGGATGTGTTCGCGCAGGGCTACGGTGAAGAGAATGATTTCTGCCTGCGTGCGCGCCGCCTGGGCTGGCGCCATGTCGCGGCCACCGGCGTGTTCGTCGGCCATCACGGCGGTTCCAGCTTCGATGCGACGGCGTTGCATCTGCGCACCCGCAACGCGCGCCTGCTGGAGCAGATGCATCCGGGTCATGATGCGCTGATCGCGCGCTTCATTGCGACCGAACCACTGGCCGAGGATCGCCGCAGGATCGATGTCGCGCGCTGGCGGGCGGCCTCGGTCCGCGGACAGGCCGCCGCCATCCTGATCTCGCATAACCATGGCGGCGGGGTCGAGCAGTGCGTCGCGCGGTCCGTGGCGGCACATCGCGCCGCTGGCCGCCGTCCGATCGTGCTGCGCCCAGTCGAGGTAAGCAACGGCGAACTCGGGGTTGCCGTGCATGATGGCCTGGGCGACCTCTATCCCAATCTGCGTTACGCGGTGCCGCGGGAGTTGTCCGCCTTGAAACGATTGCTGAGTGGGGCGCGGCCCGACCGGATCGAAGTACACCACCTGCTGGACCACGATACCGCATCGATCGAGGCGCTGGTGACCGGCCTGCAGGTACCGTACGACGTGCACGTGCACGATTACGGCTGGTTCTGCCCGCGACTGTCGCTGCTGGGCGCGCACGATCGTTACTGCGGGGAGCCGGACCTGCCCGACTGCGAAGATTGCGTCGCCGATCTTGGGCACTTTCTACGCGAAGACATTTCGGTCGCGGCCCTGCGCGAACGTTCCGCGATGTTTCTTGCCAACGCCCGGGCGGTTGTGGCGCCGTCCGTCGATGCTGCCACGCGAATGCGCAGGCATTTTGGGCAACTTGTGCCATCGGTCGTGGCACACGAGGACGATACGCTGATCGAAGGGCCGGCGCGGCGGCGGCACGTACGTGGCCCACACCGCGTCTGTGTGGTTGGCGGTATCGGCCTGCATAAGGGCTATGCCGTGTTGCTGTCCTGTGCCCGGGATGCGGCTCGCCGTGACCTCGACCTCGAATTTCGACTTGTAGGCCACAGCATTGATGATGAGCGCCTGCTGGCGACGGGCCGCGTCTTTATTACGGGACGATTCAAGCAACCCGAGGCAGTTGCGCTGATCTGTGCGCAGGAGGCTGATCTGGGCTTTGTGCCGTCGATCTGGCCGGAAACATGGTGTCTCAGCCTCGGGGATATCTGGCGGGCTGGTCTGCCGGCGGCAGCCTTCGACCTGGGTGCACCAGCCGAGAGAATTCGTCGCACAGGCCGAGGGTTTTTGCTTCCACTCGGGCTGGGTGCAGGTGCTATTAACAATGCTCTGCTTGCCGCAGCGAGGGCGAATCATTAAGGATAGTCCACAGATTGTTTGAATTCTGTGTCGATCCGTGTGCGCCCGGTGCCGGAATGACATACGCTAAGTTATCAAGAGGTCAGATTAATCGCATGTCCGAAGCCGCGACCGCCGAAATAGCTGCTGCGGGTGCACCGCAGGCCAAATCGATCGAGGCGCCATCAGCGGCCGATCGCGTCGCTGAATTGCGGGTGACGGCGCACCTCATGACGTTGGAAACCGGACTGTACTGCGTGTTCCCCTCCCCCGGCAGCCCAGAAGCCGACGCGCGCACTGGCCTGCCAGGCGTGCGCGTGACGCCCGCGCCGGGCCTCGCCGGACGCCCGGAAGCGGTCAGCGTCACCACGTTCCGCGAGGACGGCTGGCTGAACGGCACCGCGGCGCTCGTGCGCGTGACCGATGGGGCGGCGCAAATCCTCGTCTCCATCTATCAGAATCCGCGGCAGGGTCCCGACGCTGCACCGCGGCTGCAGGTGTTGCGCCTGAGCAAGGAACCGAATGGCGCCGCGACGGAGCAGCACGTGGTCGCAGCAGCGGCAGCCGAAGCTGCCGAACCGGCGGCACCCGCCGCGCCGGGTGCAGATCCCGAGGTGATGGCGCACGTCCAGCGCGTCGGCGATCTTGGCGGCATGATCGGCGACTGGATCGGCACGAAAGGCAGCAAGAATTGGGTCGAGGGATTCGGCATGGCGCCGAAAGCGCCGCTGAAGCCCGAAGACGTCGAATATCAGGGCGTGCTGGGACGGAACTGGCTGTCGCCTTGGGTCGAGGGCGGCAAGTATTGCGGCAGTCGTGGCATGGCGTTGCCGTTGCTCGGCATCAAGGTACGCCTCAAGGGCGACGCAGCCGATGCCTATGAGTGCAGCTACTCCGCGACATTCGTCGATGGCTCCGAGGTCGGTCCGGTGCGTGGCGGCGAAACCTGCGAGGCTGAGAGCCTGGCGCCGTTGGAATCATTCCAGATACAGATCCACCCGCGTGCCGGCGCGACGGCGGCCGCGAAGAGTGCGGTGAAGAAAGCGCCTACTGAGGCAAAGCCGAGAACGGCTGCGAAACCAAAGTCCGCCGCGAAGCCAACTGCCCGGCGCTAAGACATGGTCGGGTCATATCGACCCGCCCTGCTTTGGCCTGGTCTGATCCTGCCATGTGGCTTCTGCGGCGCGAGCTCCGGAACTGGCGAGTAACCACGCGCTTCGCACGTCAGGTTGGCAGGCAACGACGCGCGAAACGAATGTTGCGTGCCAACCGGCTAAGCTTGTGTCAGTTGGTATGACTTCCGGCTGAAGCCTTGTATATGAAATCGAGGCGTGGCCGATGCTGGCCTGCTGCCGACAACGGACCGATAAAATGAGGGGCCCGGCGTGCGCTTTCTGTTTGTCCACCAGAATTTTCCGGGACAATTCCTTCACATCGTCCGCCATCTCGTCGCCACCGGCCGGCACGAGGTGCTGTTCGTAACCGAACCGAACCAGAATGAGATCGGCGGTGTCCGCAAAATCCCCTATGTGCGTCCGCCGCTGGCCATCAAGGAAACCCATATCGCCGCGCGCGAGTTGGACGATGGCGTCCGCCGGGCCGAGGTCGTTTTCCGAGCGGCCTATGGCCTGCGGCATCTTGGCTTCACGCCCGACATCATGATCGGCCATCACGGTTGGGGAGAAATGCTGAACCTCTGCGACCTCTGGCCCGACGTTCCGCTGCTCGGCTACATGGAGTTCTACTATCAGGCCAACGCTGCCGATGTCGGCTTCGATCCCGAATTCCCCCACGACCCGCTCGATTTCCCACGTATCCGAGCGAAGAACGCGATCAACCACATCGCGCTGAACCTCGGCAAATCCGGCCAGACGCCAACGCAGTGGCAACTGTCGACCTACCCGGAATGGGCGCGGCCGAAGATCGATGTGATTTGGGAGGGTGTGAATCTCGACGTCTGCAGCCCCGACGCCCGGGCCCGTAAGAATACTCTGAAAATTGGCGGAATGACGATCCGGCCGACCGACAAGCTGGTGACCTATGTGTCCCGCGATCTTGAGCCGTATCGTGGTTTCCACCAGATGATGCGCGCTCTGCCGCGGCTGATGAAGGCGCATAAGGATCTCAAGGTGGTGATGGTCGGCGGCGACGGGGTCAGCTATGGCAGCGCCCCGCGCAAGGGCGGCACGTGGCGTGAGGTGTTGCTCGCCGAGGTCGGCGACCAGATCGACCTGGAGCGCGTCGTGTTTCCTGGCCGTATTTCCTATGACCAGTACATCGCCATGCTGCGCCGATCCGATGCGCATGTGTACCTGACCTATCCCTTCGTTGCATCGTGGTCGTTGCGCGAAGCGCTCGCCGTCGGTTGCGCGGTGGTCGGCAGCGATACGGAACCGGTACGGGAATTCATCACCCACGAGCAGAACGGCATCCTGGTGCCGTTCCTCGATCCGGATGCGATCGTCGATGGTGTCCTGCGTGTGCTTGAAGACAAGGCCCTGTCGCGGAAGCTCCGCGCCGCGGCGAGGACATATGCCGAGCAGCGGTTGTCGATGACGGATTATATAGCGTCGTACGGGTCGGTCATCGAACGGCTGGCCGGGGAGAATCCGTTCCAGGTGCAACGGGTAGCAGAGGTGCCGAAGGTTGCGCCTGTGATTCCGGCGCGGCGCCGGAGGGCTGCGTAGGCCGGCGGTTGGAGAGATCGCGCCTTAGTGCGGGCGCGATACGTTGCAATGGATTGATCGCAGCCGGCCTACGCTACGGACTGCGGTCGCGACGCTTACGCCTGCTCCGGGTGGTTGTCGCTGCCTTGGAACACGGCTCATGAGGCGTTTGTCGCGCCCACGCGCCCGGGTGTGGTCGCACCCGCGTGTTGGCTTCAGCGTCGCTTGTGTTGGATGGATATGGTTGCGGGGACAGGATTTGAACCTGTGACCTTCAGGTTATGAGCCTGACGAGCTACCGGGCTGCTCCACCCCGCGGGGGTGTGGGGGGAAGAGAGGGTGGATTGGAGGACCTGGCGGCGACCTACTCTCCCGTGCCTTGAGGCACAGTACCATGGGCGCTGGGGGTTTTCACGTCCGAGTTCGGGATGGGATCGGGTGGGGGACCCCCGCCATGACCACCAGGCCGTCCAATCCACCCTCTGTTGGTGAGGGTGGGTTTGGTTCTGGTTTGTGAGTGTGATGTGCGTTCCCTTTGGGGGACCCCGGGCTTTATTGCCTGGGGATGATTTCCATGCATGGTGTTTGACCGCTTGGTTGCCCAGGCGATCGTGTATCGAGCCGATCGGGCGATTAGGACCAGTCAGCTGCGCGCGTTGCCGCGTTTCCACACCTGGCCTATCGACGTGATGGTCTATCACGGCCCTCGGGGAGACCTGGTTTTGAGGTAAGTTTCCCGCTTAGATGCTTTCAGCGGTTATCTTGTCCATACGTAGCTACCCGGCTGTGCCACTGGCGTGACAACCGGTGCACCAGAGGTATGTTCATCCCGGTCCTCTCGTACTAGGGACAAATCCTCTCAAGTCTCCTTCACCCACGGCAGATAGGGACCGAACTGTCTCACGACGTTCTAAACCCAGCTCACGTACCACTTTAATCGGCGAACAGCCGAACCCTTGGGACCTGCTCCAGCCCCAGGATGTGATGAGCCGACATCGAGGTGCCAAACCTCCCCGTCGATGTGGACTCTTGGGGGAGATCAGCCTGTTATCCCTAGAGTACCTTTTATCCGTTGAGCGATGGCCCTTCCACGCGGGACCACCGGATCACTATGGCCGACTTTCGTCTCTGCTCGAGCTGTCACTCTCGCAGTCAGGCGGGCTTGTGCCATTGCACTCAGCAGCCGATGTCCGACCGGCCTGAGCCCACCATCGCGCGCCTCCGTTACTATTTGGGAGGCGACCGCCCCAGTCAAACTGCCCACCATGCAGGGTCCCGGACCGGGCTGACCGGTCGCGGTTAGACATCAGAAGAGGTCAGGGTGGTATTTCAAGGTTGGCTCCACCTGAGCTAGCGCCCCGGCTTCAAAGCCTCCCACCTATCCTACACAGCCCTCTCCTAATGCCACTGCAAAGCTGCAGTAAAGGTTCATAGGGTCTTTCCGTCTGACCGCGGGTACCCCGCATCTTCACGGGGAATTCAATTTCGCTGAGCCGATGCTGGAGACAGTGGGGAAGTCGTTACGCCATTCGTGCAGGTCGGAACTTACCCGACAAGGAATTTCGCTACCTTAGGACCGTTATAGTTACGGCCGCCGTTTACCGGGGCTTCAATTCGGTGCTTGCACACCTCCTCTTAACCTTCCGGCACCGGGCAGGCGTCAGGCCGTATACGTCGTCTCTCGACTTCGCACAGCCCTGTGTTTTTACTAAACAGTCGCTACCCCCTGCTCTGTGCCACCCCCCAATGGTTGCCCACTGAGAGGTCTCGCTTATCCCGAAGTTACGCGAGCAATTTGCCTAGTTCCTTCAGCATCGTTCTCTCAAGCGCCTTGGTATTCTCTACCAGTCCACCTGTGTCGGTTTCGGGTACGGTCTATACGCTGGAGCTATTTCCCGGAACCACTTCGCCGCCCGATCAATCCGATAAGATCAGACAACACCCATGATTCGTCACTTCCAGCAGGCCCAGGACTATTAACCTGGTTCCCATCGACTACGGCTTTCGCCCTCGCCTTAGGGGCCGGCTCACCCTGCGCGGATTAACCTTGCGCAGGAACCCTTGGACTTTCGGCGACAGAGTTTCTCACTCTGTTTGTCGCTACTCATGTCAGCATTCGCACTTCCGATACCTCCAGCCCCCCTCACGGGTAGACCTTCGCAGGCTTACGGAACGCTCCGCTACCGCTGCATTGCTGCAGCCCACAGCTTCGGTACGTGGCTTGAGCCCCGTTACATCTTCGGCGCAGGATTTCTATTAGACCAGTGAGCTATTACGCTTTCTTTAAAGGATGGCTGCTTCTAAGCCAACCTCCTGGTTGTTTTGGAATTCCCACATCCTTTCCCACTTAGCCACGATTTGGGGACCTTAGCTGGTGGTCTGGGCTGTTTCCCTCTCGACGACGGACCTTAGCACCCGCCGTCTGTCTGCCGGACTATACTTCTCGGTATTCGGAGTTTGGTTAGGTTTGGTAAGACTTTGGGTCCCCCTAGCCCATCCAGTGCTCTACCCCCGAGGGTAAACATCCGACGATCTACCTCAATAGATTTCGCGGAGAACCAGCTATTTCCGAGTTTGATTGGCCTTTCACCCCTAGCCACAGCTCATCTCCGACTTTTTCAACAGGCGTGAGTTCGGTCCTCCAGTGGGTGTTACCCCACCTTCAACCTGGCCATGGCTAGATCACTCGGTTTCGGGTCTTCTGCCCGCGACTGAACGCCCTGTTCAGACTCGCTTTCGCTGCGCCTTCGCCTATCGGCTTAAGCTTGCCGCGAACAGAAACTCGCTGACCCATTATACAAAAGGTACGCCGTCACTCCATAAGGAGCTCCGACTGCTTGTAGGCATCCGGTTTCAGGTCTTTTTCACTCCCCTTTCGGGGTGCTTTTCACCTTTCCCTCACGGTACTTGTTCGCTATCGGTCACCAGGGAGTATTTAGGCTTGGAGGGTGGTCCCCCCATGTTCAGACAGGATTTCACGTGTCCCGCCTTACTCAAGGATCAAATGGCATTTACGTATACGGGGCTATCACCCGCTATGGCCGGACTTTCCAGACCGTTCTACTTCGCTCCACTTGACCACTGGCCTGCTCCGCGTTCGCTCGCCACTACTAGCGGAATCTCTGTTGATGTCTTTTCCTCCAGGTACTGAGATGTTTCAGTTCCCCGGGTTCGCCTCTTCACACTATGGATTCATGTGAAGATACCCTTGCGGGTGGGTTGCCCCATTCGGATATCCACGGATCAAAGCCTGCTCGCGGCTCCCCATGGCTTTTCGCAGCGTGCCACGTCCTTCATCGCCTCCTGGTGCCAAGGCATCCACCGAATGCCCTTCTCATACTCGATACAATGTCCATCGGCTCGCCGATGAACACACCATGCACAGAAACCATCCTCAGACTGCCTTGGGGATTGGCCCTCTAGAAGCCACCCCAAAACCCCGAAGATCGTTCCGGCAGGAACCATTCTTCGCACATAACAGGATCCCATCCGGTCACCGCTCCACCCATTGCTCGCGCAACGGACAAAACCGCCAACCAGACAAGATCGTTCACAACGCCTCTGAACTCTCGCCGCCGACCGCTGGGGCGCTTATCCCGAAGGACAGCTCTCCCGGTCAGACATGCAACCGAACGACGGGACCCGCACCAATCCAAACGGATTTGTGCCGATCACACGCGCCCAGAGACGCACCAGAACCTGATTCACCCTGACAAAGAACACAACACACGGCAAATGACACGCCGGCACGCTTCGCGCCTGGCCCATCAACTCACCGATCTCGGATATTCCACGATACGAAGGCCAATCCTCCAGACGAAGAGACCGCCGGAGAAGAACTTGGTGGAGACGATCGGGATCGAACCGACGACCCCCTGCTTGCAAAGCAGGTGCTCTCCCAGCTGAGCTACGTCCCCCAAGACCCAAGGATCCGAGGACCGACCTAGCCGCCAACTGGTGAACCGTCATCACGATCAACCGCACACCACCGACCAACATGGTGGGCCAGGGAGGATTTGAACCTCCGACCCCACGCTTATCAAGCGTGTGCTCTAACCAGCTGAGCTACTAGCCCTCTCGCAATCCCAACCCAGGACACCCGCCGGAACCATCCAACGGAAACCCAGAGCAAGGATTGCTCGTATCGCGGAAGGGATACGCTGGCGGCGCCGATCCGGCTGCCAGCCTGGTCCGCTCAGGGACCAGCCAAACGCTCCGGCATCCACCGAGAGCGTCGCCTGCATCAGCGATGCAGGACTTTATCATGGCGTGTTCCAACCACATCCGAGGCAAGCCCCGAACGAAGACTCAGAACACATCCTTGAAAGGAGGTGATCCAGCCGCAGGTTCCCCTACGGCTACCTTGTTACGACTTCACCCCAGTCGCTGACCCGGCCGTGGACGGCTGCCCCCTTACGGTTGGCGCACCGGCTTAAGGCCAAACCAACTCCCATGGTGTGACGGGCGGTGTGTACAAGGCCCGGGAACGTATTCACCGCGGCGTGCTGATCCGCGATTACTAGCGATTCCACCTTCATGCACTCGAGTTGCAGAGTGCAATCCGAACTGAGACGGCTTTTAGGGATCTGCTCGGCCTTGCGACCTGGCTTCCCTCTGTCACCGCCATTGTAGCACGTGTGTAGCCCAGGACATAAGGGCCATGAGGACTTGACGTCATCCCCACCTTCCTCCGGCTTGTCACCGGCAGTTCCTTTAGAGTGCCCACCCAAACGTGCTGGCAACTAAAGGCAAGGGTTGCGCTCGTTGCGGGACTTAACCCAACATCTCACGACACGAGCTGACGACAGCCATGCAGCACCTGTGCAAGAGGCCCTTGCGGGAATGCCCATCTCTGGACACAGCCTCTCCATGTCAAGCCCTGGTAAGGTTCTGCGCGTTGCTTCGAATTAAACCACATGCTCCACCGCTTGTGCGGGCCCCCGTCAATTCCTTTGAGTTTCAACCTTGCGGCCGTACTCCCCAGGCGGTG
>Ga0153954_1001249_pt1 | contig 14552 bp, 15 predicted proteins | sample TSFL038MetaG_FD_102277 | JGI IMG/M metagenome (GOLD analysis project Ga0153954, IMG submission 102277) | Attine ant fungus gardens microbial communities from Florida, USA - TSFL038 MetaG | ecosystem: Host-associated > Fungi > Mycelium > Unclassified | place: USA: Florida, Wekiwa Springs State... | reverse complement strand
GCCGTGCTCGACCTGACGGCGCAGCCGCTGCCGGATGGCGCGACACTGCTGACCTTCACCGACACGACCGCGAGCGTGAACGTCGAGCGCGCGCTGACCGAGCGCAACAAGGCGCTGATCGATGCCGAAAGGCTTCGCAACGATTTCGTCCATCACGTGTCTTACGAATTGCGCTCGCCGCTCACCAATATCATCGGCTTCATCGAGCTTTTGGGCGATGCTTCGACCGGCCCGCTCAATGAGCGGCAAAAACAATATGCCGGCTACGTCACGACCTCGTCGTCGGCACTGCTGGCCATCATCGACAACATCCTCGATCTCGCCTCGATTGATGCCGACGCGCTGGAATTGAAGCCCGAAAAGATCGACATTCGCGAGACGATCAGCCTCGCCGCGCAAGGCGTGCAAGACCGGCTCGCCGAATCCTCGATCCATTTGAAGGTCGAGGCCTCGAACGACATCGGCACTTTCGTCGCCGACGGCCAGCGCATCCGCCAGATCCTGTTCAATCTGCTGTCGAATGCCATCGGCTTCTCGCAACCGGGTCAGACCATCGTGCTTTCGGCCTTGCGGCGCGGCGATGCGATCATTCTCAAAGTCAGTGATCAGGGACGCGGCATTCCGCCGGATGTGATCGATGATGTCTTCAAACGCTTCAAGACGGACAGCCTCGGCTCGCGCCACCGCGGCGTCGGCCTTGGCCTTTCGATTGTGCGCGCCCTCGTCGAACTCCATGGGGGTCTCGTTGAGATCGAGTCGGCGCCAGACCGGGGCACGGTGGTGAGCTGTATCTTTCCCGGCCAGGCCGCGAACTAGCCAAGATGCCGGGATAGACAAAGGCATGGGTATCGGATCGGATGCGATGCAAGAACGCCAGACGATGAACACGGCGCTTTTGACGAGGGGAAATTAGGCAATGGCGGCTTCTGCGCCGCAGACCGCGACCTGGAACATCGCGCTTCCTGACGAAGCGGCGACGGCGGCGCTTGCCGTCGAGCTTGCCCATTGGCTGCGGCCGGGCGAACTCGTCACGCTCAGCGGCGAGCTCGGCGCCGGCAAGACCGCTTTCGCACGGGCCTTGATCCGCAGCCTCACCGGCGACGCCGATCTCGAAGTCCCGAGCCCGACCTTTACCTTGATGCAGATCTATGATGGCCTCGATTTTCCCATCGTCCATGCCGATTTCTACCGCATCCGGTCGCCGGCAGAATTGGACGAACTCGGCTGGGGCGAGGCGACCGAAGGCGGTCTCGTCCTCGTCGAATGGCCGGAGCGCGCGGGCGAGCGCCTCGACGCCACCCGGCTCGACGTGCGGCTTGCGCTCGACCCCAAGCAAGATGCGGGCTTTCGGACCGCCACTTTGACCGGCACCGGCCGTTTCGCGCCGCGGCTCGACATCGCCCGCGCGATCCACAACGTGCTCGCTCAATCGGGCTTCGAGGATGCCGAACGCCAGTTCATGCAGGGCGATGCCTCGACCCGCGCTTATGAACGGCTTGTCAAGCCGGACGGCACCACAGCCGTACTGATGATCGCGCCGCCGCGGCCTGACGGGCCGCCGATCCGCTTCGGCAAATCCTATGGCACGCTGGCGCGGCTCGCCGAAAACATCAAACCCTATGTCGCCATCGACAAGGGCCTGCGCGCCGAGGGGTTCTCGGCGCCCGAGATCTATGCCGCCGATCTCGATGTCGGCGTCGCGGTTATCGAGGATTTCGGCCATACCGGCGTGACCGACGGCGACACGATCATCCCCGAGCGCTATGCCGAATCCGTCGCGCTGCTGGCACGGCTGCATCACTTGAGCCTGCCGGATACGCTACCGATCGACGAGGCGAACATTCATCGCATCCCGCCGTACGACCTCGACGCGCTGTCGATCGAGACGGAGCTGCTCGTCGATTGGTATGCGCCGCATATCGCCAAAGCGTCTTTGACCTCCGGCGCTAAAGCGAGCTTCGTCAACCTGTGGCGGCATGCGCTGCGCGAGATCGTTTCCGGCCCGCAGACCTGGACGTTGCGCGATTTCCATTCCCCGAACATTCTCTGGCTCGCGGAGCGTGGCGGCAGCGCCCGCATCGGCCTCATCGATTTTCAGGATTGCGTGCTCGGCCACCCGGCTTATGACGTTGTCTCGCTGCTACAGGATGCGCGGGTCAGCGTGCCGACGGAGGTCGAATTAAAACTACTTGGCCATTATGCGCAATTGCGCCGCATCGCCGATGCGACGTTCGATATGGCGGGTTTCGCCCGGGCCTATGCCGTGCTCGGCGCCCAGCGCGCGACCAAAATCCTCGGCATTTTTGCGCGTCTCGATAAGCGCGACCACAAGTCGCAATATCTGGTACATCTGCCACGCATTGAAGAAAATTTAGCCAAGGATTTGGCGCATCCCTTGTTGTCCGGTCTCAAGGGCTGGTATGAGACCCACCTGCCTCAGATCTTCACGAGAGGCGCCTGAGTGCAGACCGTGCCCGCCATCGGGTGCGACGGGGTTGGTCGCGAGTTCACTTTGCCGACAAAAGCTTTCATGCCCGATAAAGCCATGGTCTTTGCTGCGGGCCTTGGCATGCGAATGCGGCCGCTGACCGAGACGGTTCCAAAGCCGCTCATCAAGGTCGGCGGCAAGCCGATGATCGATCATCTGCTCGATCGTTTCGCGCTCGCCGGTGTCGGCACGGCGATCGTCAACGTGCATCACCTCGCCGATCACATCAAGGCGCATCTGGCGGGGCGCCATGCACCGAAGATCATCATCTCGGATGAGCGCGATCAACTGCTCGACCAGGGCGGCGCCATCAAGAAGGTCCTGCCGCTTCTCGGCAACGCCCCCTTCTTTCTCTCCAATACCGACGCTTTCTGGGTCGAAAGCACCAAGCCCAATCTCGAACGCCTGGCGGCGGCCTGGGATCCGGACGAGATGGACGTGCTGCTTCTCGTCGCCGCCACCGCGACGAGTTCCGGCGTCGATTGGCCGGGCGATTTCGTCATGGACGGCTTCGGGCGTCTGACGAAGCGCGAGGAGCGCCGCGTCGCGCCTTTCGTCTATACCGGTGTCGCCATCATCAAGCCGGAGCTGTTCGCCGATGCGCCGGACGGCCCCGTCCGCCTGCTGCCCTATTTCCTCCGCGCGGCGGAGAACGGCCGTTTGCACGGCCTGCGCCTCGACGGCATCTGGCTGCATGTCGGCACGCCGCATGCCATCGACGATGCCGAGCGGCTGATCGCGCGCTCTGTGCTTTAGACAATCGCGCTAGAGCATCGGACCGAAAAGTGCGAAGCGGTTTTCGGACAAATCCGATGCGATGAGAAAGACTTGAAAGCGCCGAGTGATTCAATTTGAAAGTCCGCTGCTCTAGCGCCGCGTGACCTCGTCAAGCCAGGACAGGTAGCCGGCAAAACCCTGCATGATCGGCAGCGCGATAATCTCCGGCACCTCGTAATCGTGCAGCGCGCGGATCGCTTGTTCGACCGCGGCATAATCGGCGGCCCTGATCTTGATCAGCAGCAAGGCCTCATAGGCCGTTTCGATTTCGCCTTTCCAGCGATAGGTGCTTTCGATCGGCAAGCGCTGCACGCAGGCGGCAAGCTTTTCAGCGACGAGTACCTCGGCGATCCGCGGCGCAACCTCGGCGCCGCACGCCGTCAAGACGACCGCATACTCCTGCGCCGCCGCGCTCATGCATAAGCCATGCGCAGATCGAGCGTGCTTTTCTTGCCGAGATCGTCGTAGGTCGCTTCGATCCATTGCTTGGCCGACGTGCGGCCGAATTCGAAGAACGTGGTGATGAGCTGCCAGCTCGCTTCGAGCTTTGTGCCCGCATCATAGGGGCTCAGAAGGTCGCATCCATCGATGCGATGGACGAGCGGGCGAACGTAATCGCCGAGCGAGAGCTTGCCGGCATCGATCAGGCGCACGACGAAATCGATGGCGCGCAATTCGCCCATCAAGGCACCGTTGAAGGTGATCTCGTCCAACCGATTTTGAATGTCGCGGGCGCTGCGCGGAATCGAGCGCCGCACGATCGGATTGATCTGGACGATGACGATGTCCGGCACGCTCGACGCATAGAAGAACGGAAACAGCGCCGGATTGCCCATATAGCCGCCGTCCCAATAAGGCTCGCCATCGATCACGACCGTCTGGAAGAGCGTCGGCAAGGTCGCCGACGCCATGACGTGATCGGCGGTCAACTCCCCGCCCTTGAAGACCTTGATCTTGCCGGTGTGGACATTGGTCGCGGCGATGAAAATCCGGAAGCCGTCGAAGGCGCGCACTTTCTCGAAATCGATGGCCTGATTGAGATAGTCGCGCAGCGGGTTCACATCGAGCGGATTAAATTGATAGGGGCTGCTGAAATGGGTGAAAAAATCCCCCCATAAGGATGAGAACTGTCCGCCGAGCGTCTGCGGTCCGAAAAACAGATCGAAAAATCTGGCTTGCGCCGGCGACAGCGCATTTTCCGTCGAGATCGCGCGCCAGAATTGCCTGAGCTTTTCGCGCGCGCCCTCGCGGCCGTTTTCAAGCCAGCCTTCGGCCATGACGACGGCGTTCATCGCCCCCGCGCTGGTGCCGCTCACCGCGGCAATGTCGAGGCGGTCGTCCTCGAGAAGATAGTCGAGGACGCCCCAGGTGAATGCGCCATGCGAGCCGCCGCCTTGCAGCGCGAGATTGATCTTCTTGCGTTCCGTCATCGGCAGCGGCTTTCCTTGCGTCTTTATTCGGCAGTCCAGCCGCCATCGATCGAAAGATTGGCGCCGGTGATCTGGCTCGCCGCATCCGAGCACAGGAAGACCGCGAGCGCCGCCACCTGATCGACGGTGACGAATTCCTTCGTCGGCTGCGCCTGCAGGAGCACGTCGTGGATGACCTGTTCGCGCGTCAAATTGCGGGCCTTCATCGTATCCGGGATCTGCTTCTCGACGAGCGGCGTCCAGACATAACCGGGCGAAATGCAATTGACCGTAATACCAAAGGTGGCGAGTTCCAAAGCCGCCGTCTTGGTGAGGCCGTCAATGCCGTGTTTGGCCGAGACATAGGCCGATTTGAACGGCGAAGCGACCTTCGAATGCGCCGAGGCGGTCGAGATGATACGACCCCATTTACGCGCCTTCATACCCGGGATCGCCGCAGCGATCGCATGAAAGGCCGCCGAAAGATTGAGCGCGATGATCTTGTCCCAGAACTCAATCGGGAAGTTTTCGATCGGATCGACATGCTGAATGCCGGCATTGTTGACGAGAATGTCGACGCTGCCGAGATCGGCCTCGGCCTGTTTCACCATGCCGCGCACCTCCTCGGGCTTAGTGCCGTCGGCCGGCGAGTAGATCGATTTGACACCGAAATCCTTCTCGATGGCACTGCGCTCTTTCTCGATCGCGGCGGCATCGCCAAAGCCATTGATGACGACATTGGCGCCTTCCGCGGCGAGGCCCCGGGCGATGGCGAGGCCGATGCCGCTGGTCGAACCCGTCACGATGGCATTGCGTGTCTTGAGCGTCATACATAACTCCTGAGGTCTGAGCCGCGCCGGCGGCGTCGCGATCTCAGCCGGCACATTAGGCGAGCGCAAAGCAGGCCGAAAGGTGACGACTGTCGCCTTTGTGATCGCAGGCGGATATAATGGAAAAATGACTGCATCCCGCGTGCCGCCGTCGCGGCCGAAAAAAGCCCTCACCGCCGCGGCTCTGCGTAATACTTTGGCCAATGCCGAGGATCTTTGCCGCCGCGAGGGGACGAAGCTCACGCCCGGCCGCCGCCGCGTGCTCGAAATCCTCACCGAAGAGGGCCGGCCGCTCGGCGCCTATGACATGATCGAAAGGATCGCCGCGACGACCGGCAAGCATCCGGCCCCGATTTCCGTCTATCGGGCACTCGATTTCCTGCTCGAAAGCGGCCTTGTCCACCGGCTCGCCTCGCGCAACGCCTTTCTCGCCTGCGCCCACGGCCATCGGCACGAGGAGCCGGTGGTTTTTCTGATCTGCGAGACCTGCGGTTCGGTCACCGAGGCGACGTCTAAGCCCCTGCATCGTGAAATTGCCGCGCTGGGGACCGAATCCGGCTTCGCCCCTCATAATCAAGTCCTTGAGATTACTGGCCTTTGCCAGTTTTGCGGGGATAAGGAGGCTCTGGCTTGAGCCGGGGACGCATTCATGCGCCGCTTGACGCCTGCGGCAATTTTAAGCACCACTCCCGGCACTTATCGTCATGACCGGGTCATGCCGAAGGGCTGGTTAAAACGTTACCCTGCGGGACGCCACTGAAGAAGGTTTCCATGTCCGAGACACTGCCATGCGCCATTGATCCGTCCACCGTCCTCGCCAGCGGCCCGGCCGCGCGCCGCCACTCGGTCGGCGTCAAGATCGGCTCGGGCAAAGGCGCGATCACGGTGGGCGGCGGCGGGCCGATTATCGTCCAGTCGATGACCAACACCGACACGGCCGATGTCGCATCGACCGTCAAGCAGGTCGCCGACCTAGCCCGCGCCGGCTCGGAACTCGTCCGCATCACGGTTGACCGCGACGAGGCCGCGGCGGCTGTGCCCCATATCCGCGAGAAGCTCGACCGGATGGGCGTCGACGTGCCGCTCATCGGCGACTTCCACTATATCGGCCACAAGCTGCTCGCCGATCATCCGGCCTGCGCCGAGGCGCTTGCAAAATATCGCATCAATCCCGGCAATGTCGGCTTCAAGGACAAGCGCGACACCCAATTTGCCTCGATGATCGAATGCGCGATCAAGAACGGCAAGGCCGTGCGCATCGGCGCCAATTGGGGCTCGCTCGACCAGGAACTGCTCACCCGGCTGATGGACGAGAACGCCAATTCGAAGGCGCCGCTCGATGCCAGCGCCGTGACCCGCGAGGCCATGGTGCAATCGGCCTTGCTTTCCGCCGCGCGCGCGGAGGAACTCGGCCTCGGCCGCGACCGCATCATCCTCTCGGCCAAGGTCTCCAACGTTCAGGACCTGATCACCGTCTATCGCATGGTCGGCGAGCGCAGTGACTATGCCATCCATCTCGGCCTCACCGAGGCGGGCATGGGCTCGAAGGGCATTGTCGCCTCCTCGGCTGCCTTGGGCGTGCTGCTCCAGCAGGGCATCGGCGACACGATCCGCATCTCGCTGACGCCGGAGCCCGGCGGTGACCGCACGCTCGAGGTCAAAGTCGGCCAGGAAATCCTGCAGACCATGGGCTTTCGCACCTTCGTGCCGCTCGTTGCCGCCTGCCCCGGCTGCGGCCGCACGACCTCGACCGTCTTCCAGGAACTCGCGCGCGACATCCAGGCCTATATCCGGGACGAAATGCCGGCCTGGAAGACCCGCTATCCGGGCGTCGAGGCCCTCAACGTCGCGGTGATGGGCTGCATCGTCAACGGCCCGGGCGAGTCGAAGCATGCCGACATCGGCATTTCCCTGCCCGGCACCGGCGAGACGCCGGCCGCGCCCGTCTTCATCGACGGCAAGAAGGCTGTCACCCTGCGCGGCGAAGGCATTGCTGCCGAATTCAAGACGATGGTGCAGGACTATATCGAGCGCCGCTTCGGCAACGCCAAAGACGCGGCGGAATAAGGACTCGCGGCGCGTCGTTAAAATTTGAGCGAAAGTTTTTGCGCACTTTTTGCGCAGGTGACAGTCTTTTGATCCCTCACCGGGGCGCCACCGCGACTTGGAAGACTATATTAAAGCTCGACGGCAAGGATTGGATCACGAAGCAGCCGAGACCGTGGCTGCATGGAGATCAAGCGATGCGCAAGGGCTGGGCTTCTTTGACTTTCTTAGGCGCTCTGGCGCTTGCCCTCGGTTCGGCCGGCGCTCAGGCCGCGAGCAGGCACCATCATCACGCCACGCAGCATTACAGCAGCTACCGCAATGTCGGCGGCATGTCGGTCGGCGTGATGGAACCGGGCAAGGTCTATTCCAAATACGGGCATTACACCGAGCTCGTCGGCGATCCGCACGGCGGCGTCGGCTTCTACCCTCTGCCCTATCAATATCGCGTTGGCGCCTGGCGCTATCATATGCGCAACGCCCCGCCGCCGTGGGCTGTCCCGCCGGTCATTGCCGCGGCACGCGCTCAGGCTATCGAAAACTACAGCTGGCAGATGCCGACACCCGACTCGGCTTATTCCTACGGCGTCTATAATCCGGTCGATGGCGTCGGTTCGCCGTTCTTTGCCGGCTATTATGGCCCGGCGGGCGACGACGATGACGACGATTCCGGCTTCCCCTTCGGTCATCCTTATACACAGCGCTAAAGCATCGGACCGAAAAGTGCGAAGCGGTTTTCGGGCAAATCAGATGCGATGAGAAAGGCTTGAAAGCGCCGGGCGATTCAATTTGAACGTCCGACGCTTTAGGCGTTCGTGAAAACCCTCAAGCGCGACCACTCTCGTATCCAACCTCGCCCGGACGCCCTGACCGTGCTCGCGCAGCTCCCGGATGGATTGAGGATTGCAACGAATGTCATCCGCACAGTGGGCTGCGGATGCAGTCGCCGCGCGAGTTCATGCGGGCCAGAAAGACAGCCGCGGCATCACTCGAACCTGTGCTTGAATGACATCGGAGAAGACTCATGCCACTGTTCACCGTTACGATGAGATCGGACCGAAGTGGTCCCGGAAAACGCATCATCTCGACAGCAATCCATGCTGCGAGCGCCTCGGCCGGCTATCCTCAGGATGACATGTTCCAGCGATTTTTCAGCCTGGAGGCCCACGATCTGTTAATCGATCCGAGCTATCCGGGATTGCCAAAACCCCGCACCAAGGAGCTGCTGCTGATCGAAGTTATCGTATCGTCTGGAACCGAGGCAAAACAGAAACACTCGTTGCTTGCAGCACTGAACGAGCGTCTTGCCGCGGTCGGTGTAGATCCGAATGACATTATGGTGTTCTTCAGCGAGATCGATCGAACCAGCAGCTCGTTCGGCAACGGCCAGTTTGCCCCGCCCGTCGTCCTCGGATAAAGTGCCCCGCCGTCAATACCCAAGCCGGTGTCCGGTCTGCAGGGATTCACTCCGGCCCTGTGACGACTAATCCCGACGAGCAATGCGAGTCTATGTAGAGGCTTTAAGGCCGCTTAAACCAGCCCTGCCGCGATATTGATCGTCAGCGCCAATACGGCGCTGTTGAAGAAGAAGGCGACGATGCCGTGAATCATCGCGGTGCGCCGCATGGTGCGCGACGTGATACTCACATCGGCGGTCTGGCAGGCGACGCCGATGATGAAAGAAAAATAGAAGAAATCGAGATAGTCCGGCTCTTGATCACCGGGAAATCGAAGACCGCCACGCGCCTTCGCCGCCGGTGAGGTTTTCATCTCACGCTCGCAAAAACATTCGTTGGCGTAATGCAGCGCGAACATCACATGGATGAAAGCCCAGGCGCTCGTCACCGTCGCCGCGGCGAGAATGAGATGAAAGGCGCGCTGCATGCCGTGCACGTCTTTGACCAGCAGCAATTGATAAAAGATCGCGCCGAAGGCCGCCATCGCGGCAAAGATCGTCAGAAACAAAATGGTGAAACGGCCATCGTCCTGCGCCGCGGCACGGCGCGCGATCGAATGCTCGTTGGCGGAGGCGACCATCATGCCGACGGCGATGAAATAAATAAAAACCCCGGCGTTCCAGCCGAGCAGAACCCGCGTGATGGTGCGAATATCACTTGGCAGCGCGAGGCCCACCACCACGCCAAGCAGCAAGCAGATGAACAGGCGCGGCCGCGCCTGGACGACGCGAACAGGCCAGATCAAACGATGGCGCCGCCGCGGCGTGACGGGCGCGTCGCTCAATTTTTGCGCGCGACGGCGAAGCGCGCCGCCTCCTTCAGGACCGCTGACCTGTCGGCTGGGAAGAGATCAAGCGCGCTGATCGCTTCTTGCGCCAAAGCATCGCGACGCTTGCGCGCCGCATCGAGCCCCAGGGCGGCAACGAGCGTTGCCTTGTTGCGGTCGGCGTCCTTGCCGGCACGCTTGCCCAGCGCCGCTTCGTCGGCTTCGACATCGAGAATATCGTCGGCGACCTGAAAGGCGGCGCCGAGCGCCTTGCCATAATGCGACAGCGCGGCGCGGGTTTTTTCATCGGCGCGGGCGAAGATCGCGCCCGCCTCGACCGCATAATGCAACAGCGCGCCGGTCTTCATCGATTGCAACTGGATGACATGATCGGCCGTATGCGGCTCGGCCGAGACTTCCGCTTCAAGGTCCATGACCTGGCCGCCGACCATATTGCCGATGCCGGCAGCGCGGGCGAGCGCCAGGACCAGCGCCGCGCGGATCGCCGGGTCGGGATCCGTCGCGGGATCGGCGGTCACGTCGAAGGCGTAAGTAAGCAGCGCGTCGCCGACCAGAATGGCGGTCGCCTCGTCATAGGCTTTGTGCGTCGTCGGGCGGCCGCGGCGCAAATCGTCGTTGTCGAGCGCCGGCAGATCGTCATGCACCAGCGAATAGCAATGGATCATCTCCAGCGCCGCGCCGGCCCGCAGAACACCTTCGTGCTCGATGCCCAGAAGCCGCGCGCTCTCGACGAGGAGAAAGGGCCGCAGCCTTTTGCCGCCGCCAAGGCTCGCATAGCGGACGGCGCCGAGGAAATGCCCCGGCCGGACGGTTTCGCCGGGCAGCGCCTTTTCGGACAGCAAGCGGTCAAGCATATGCTCGGTCGCATCAGCCACAGTGCTGAGCCGCGCCTGAAAATCCTCTGCTGCTGCCGTTTCCGCCATATTGCCCTGCCTTGAACCGATTTCGGCGTTTCGCTTGCCCCATCGCGGAAGATCGGTCAAGGCTCGCGGATGGCCCGAAACGCCCGGCTTTTCCGCATATTTGGCACCGCCGTCCGCTGGGGCGCGCGGATCTTATTGCTGCTTTTGCTGCTGCTCGTGGTCCTCATCGTGACCTTCCGCTTCGTCAACCCGATCTCGACCCTGATGCTTGGGCGGATGCTGCTGCACGAAAAGGTCGACCAAAAATCCGTCTCGCTCGATCACGTCTCGGAGGCCTTGCGCGCGGCGGTGATCACCTCAGAGGATGCGCATTTCTGCCATCACCACGGCGTCGATTGGGGCGCCATGCGCGAGGTGATCGACGAAGGCGGCATCGGCGGCCCCGCGCGCGGCGCCTCGACCATCACCATGCAGGTCGCCAAGAATGTCTTCCTCTGGCCGGGCCATTCCTACATCCGCAAGGCGCTCGAAATTCCGCTCGCCCTTGTCCTCGATTTCGTCTGGCCGAAGCGGCGCATTCTGGAAATCTATTTGAATGTCGCCGAATGGGGCGACGGCGTGTTCGGCGCCGAGGCGGCGGCCAATTTCTATTTCCATGAGCCTGCGGCCGATCTCACGCTGCGCCAGGCGGCGCTGATGGCGGCCGTTCTGCCCGATCCGCATCGCCGCAATGTGCTGAAGCCGAACCGGCATGTGCTCATCCACGCCCGCGTCGTCGAGGACCGCGTCCAGGCCGGCGAGACCAGCCTCGCTTGCGTGAGATGAAGTCCAGATGATAGGACCAACATATTGATTTTAAGAGATTTATATCTCCATCGGCAAATCGAGCGCGGGAGAGCGCCTATTTTGGGATAGCCAGAACGCGAGATTGCGTGTATCAGCCCCTCAACCCATTCGCCGGCAGTTTGCCGGCCTTATTATTTCTGGAGCTGACAATGGCCGTTCCGAAGCGGAAAACCTCCCCGATGAAGCGCGGCTTCCGCCGTTCTGCCGACGCGCTGAAGGCGCCGACCTATGTCGAGGACAAGGATTCCGGCGAGCTGCGCCGCCCGCACCATATCGACCTCAAGACGGGTATGTATGGCGGCCGGCAGGTGATTAAGCAGAAGTCGACGGAAGAATAAGCCGCGCCAAACTTAGCGCGAGGCGGCATTCCTTCGAATGCCGCCCCCCGCGGTCAGCACATGAACTGACCGCCGTTGACCGACAATGTCGCGCCAGTGATGAAACCCGCGTCCTCCGAAACGAGGAAGACAACGCAGCGCGCGATCTCTTCGACCTTGCCGAGCCTGCCGACAGGGATTTGCGGCAGGATGGTCTTTTCCAAGACGTCCTGCGGAATCGCCTGCACCATCTCGGTTGCAATATAGCCGGGCGCGATCACGTTGACGGTGATGCCCTTGCGGGCATTTTCCTGCGCCAGCGACTTGGTGAAGCCGATGTCGCCGGCCTTCGCGGCAGCATAATTCGTCTGGCCCATCTGGCCCTTCAATCCATTGATCGATGAGATGTTGACGATGCGGCCAAAGCCGCGCTCGCGCATGCCCTCGATCACGGGCCGGGTCATGTTGAACAGCGAATTGAGATTGGTGTTGATGACGGCATACCATTGCTCGGGCTTCATCTTGTGAAGCATCGTATCGCGGGTAATGCCGGCATTATTGACGAGAATTTCGACCGGCCCGAGATCGGCCGTGACCTTGCCAAGGCCGGCCGCGCAAGCCTCCCACTCCGACACATCCCATTTGTAGACGGGAATGCCGGTTTCGCTTTTGAATTTGGCCGCCGCATCATCATTGCCAGCATAAACAGCTGCAACGCGATAACCTGCCTTCGCCAAAGCTTTGCTGACGGCCGCGCCTATTCCGCGTGTGCCGCCGCTCACCACCGCCACGCGTGCCATCTGTTCCCTTCCCTAGATCGACGCCAGCTTCGGAACTTTGCTTATCAGCCGATTTTGAGAGAAATGTTTAGCTGCCGACGGCACACGTGAACATTCTCCTTTAGGCCGGGGCGTGACATCGATCGGATGCAAAAGCTTCGGCACATTTTCTCAATCGCTGCTTCAGCGCTCGACAGCGAGTGCAATGCCCATGCCGCCGCCGATACATAAGGTCGCAAGGCCCTTATGTGCGCCGCGGCGCTGCAACTCATGAAGCAATGTGGTCAGGATGCGTGCGCCCGAAGCCCCGATCGGATGGCCGATGGCAATCGCGCCGCCATTCACGTTGACGATGGCGGGATCCCAGCCAAGGTCCTTGTTGACGGCGAGCGCTTGCGCCGCGAAAGCCTCGTTGGCCTCGACGAGATCGAGGTCCTTCACCTTCCAGCCGGCCTTGTCGAGCGCCTTGCGTGTCGCCGGAATCGGACCTGATCCCATGACTGCCGGATCGACGCCGGCGGTTGCCCAGGCCGCGATGCGCGCCAGTGGCGTCAGCCCCCGCGCACGCGCTTCTTCGGCGCTCATCAGGACAAGCGCCGCGGCACCATCGTTGAGGCCTGACGCATTGCCGGCGGTGACCGTGCCATCCTTCGAGAAGGCCGGCTTTAATTTCGCGAGACCTTCGAGCGTCGTGCCGGCGCGGATATATTCGTCGCTATCGACGATGACATCGCCCTTGCGGGTCGCAACGGTGAAGGGCACGATCTCGTCGACGAATTTGCCAGCCTTCTGTGCAGCTTCGGCCTTGTTCTGCGAACCGAGCGCGAATTTGTCCTGCTCCTCGCGGCTGATCTGCCATTTGGCCGCGACGTTCTCCGCGGTGATGCCCATGTGATAATTATTGAAGATGTCGGTGAGACCATCCTTGATCATCGAATCGATGAACTTGACGTCGCCCATCTTGGTACCGGCGCGCAGATGCGCGACATGCGGCGCCAATGACATGTTCTCCTGACCGCCGGCGACAACGATCTTGGCGTCGTCATTGGCGATCTGCTGCATGGCAAGTGCCACGGCGCGCAGGCCGGAGCCGCAGACCTGATTGAGGCCGAAGGCGGTCTTTTCCTTCGGCACCCCGGCTTTCATCGCCGCCTGCCGCGCCGGATTCTGACCCTCGCCCGCCGACAGCACCTGACCGAGGATGACTTCATCGACCTCGGCCGGCTCGACTTTGGCGCGCTGCAATGCAGCGGTGATGGCCGCCGCGCCAAGCTCATGCGCCGGAATGGTTGCAAAGGCACCGCTGAAAGCGCCGACAGCGGTCCGCGCCGCACTGACGATGACGATCTCGCGCGACATAACTCACTCTCCTTGGGCAAAAGCTTCGCCGCGCGGACGCGCGGGCCTCGACTGCGTAAACCATTCTCAGCATTTCAGGGTTGGCGGCGTCAAGAAAATCCCGGATCGTCCTTTCGGACGATGGAATTTCAGTTTTCGCAGGGCAATAAAACGCTTATGTTGCAGTCCACCCAGCGGTTTGCGAACGTTTGTTTGATGCTGATCTCTTTCTAGGGGTGGTTATCCAACATGGCTAACGACAAGCAGCCCACCACAATTAAGAAATATGCCAACCGTCGCCTCTACAACACCGGCACCAGCGCTTATGTGACGCTCGAAGATCTCGCCGAAATGGTGAAGAAAGGCGAGGACTTCGTGGTCTATGATGCCAAGACAGGCGAAGAGATCACCCGCTCTGTGCTGACCCAGATCATCTTCGAGCAGGAAGGCAAGAACGGCCAGAGCCTGTTGCCGATCGCGTTCCTGCGCCAGCTTATCCGCTTTTATGGCGACAGCATGCAGATGCTGGTGCCGAGCTATCTCGAATTCACGATCGACAAGCTCACGACGGATCAGCACAAATTCCGCGAGCAGTTCGAGGCCGCGCTTGGCAAT
>Ga0153954_1001248_pt1 | contig 14562 bp, 13 predicted proteins | sample TSFL038MetaG_FD_102277 | JGI IMG/M metagenome (GOLD analysis project Ga0153954, IMG submission 102277) | Attine ant fungus gardens microbial communities from Florida, USA - TSFL038 MetaG | ecosystem: Host-associated > Fungi > Mycelium > Unclassified | place: USA: Florida, Wekiwa Springs State... | reverse complement strand
TCGAAGCTCGGCCCTTCGAGAAACGAGCCGAGATGCGCCTTACCCTTGCCGAAGGCCCAGCCTGACTGGCGGTCGCGCACAATGAGAGGCTCGGGTAGGCGAGAGAAGACGCGAGCCTCGGAACGGACGGGAGCGGAGTTCAGCAATACGGCAACATCTCCTCGACGGAACGCTGTGAGAGCCTCCCGTCAAACCACGGCGGGCTCGTCCGCCCTAGTCGCTGAGCGGCATGCCCAGGACATATTCCGTTCTGACGCTACCAGCAAAGATGCACCTTCCGCAAAGGACGATTTCCTTGTTCGAGTTGTAATGCGCGCTCGTGCGTACGCTCACGGCCACCTTTTCCGGTAGCTCCAACTGCTGGGCCACTTCGTCGCCGACGATTTCGGCCGTGATCGAGACGAGGATCGTCGGCAGCGGTTCTCGAAGGATCTGCGAGACAAAGGTATGTACAGGCAGTCGGGCCAGCATTTCACCGGTGATCTGCCGGCCGATGTCGTGCGTGATGTAGCGGGTTTCAAGGCAGACCGGCAGGCCTTCGACGACGCGAATCCGCTCCAGTTCGAAGATCTCGGTGCCGTCCGCCAGGCCCAACTGCTGGGCAATGTGGCGCGGGGCTGGAACCACGGTGAGCCGCGGCGACCGATAGGTCACCGTTTTGCCGGTCAGTGCAATCTGCTCTTCGAACGACACGCACTGGCGCGAATCTATCGGCGCGCGCATGTGGGGCTGTGTCGCAACGAAGCTGCCGCGCCCGGCCTGCCGGGTGATCAGCCCCTCGAAGACCAGCTGATCGAGGGCGTGACGGACCGTGCTGCGCGTGGTGTTGAACTCATTGCCCAGTTCCAGTTCCGACCAGATGCGGTCCCCAGGTGCGATCTTACCCGCCGAAATGGCTGTGCGGATGTGGTCCTGGATCCGAACGTAAAGCGGCACGGTTCTCGCTTCGTCCATGAGTATCCTGTATAGACGATTTGGTTAAGGAGTAGACATTTTGTTTCGATGCAGCTACACAGGTAACACTTGCCGCGCCCCTTTCCAAGGGCGGCGGCCTTTCGGCAGTATTTCGGAGGCAGAATGTCAGAAGTCAGGGTGTTGTCCGCGTCGGGGCAGATTGGATCTGGATTCATGGCATCCTCCTTCGAGCGGGGAATCTCGCTCGAGCCTCACGTCATCGCCTGCGACGGCGGCTCCACCGATGCCGGCCCAGCGCATCTGGGCAGCGGCGAGCCACATTTCTCGCGCGCCGGCACCAAGCGCGACCTCCGTCTCATGATGCTCGGCCGCGACAAGCTCAAGGTGCCACTGATCGTCGGTTCCTGTGGTTTTGGCGGTGGCGATGCCGGTGTAGACTGGATGCGTGACATCGCCCTCGAGATTGCCCGCGAGGAAGGTCTTAAATTCCGCCTCGCCCTGGTGCGCAGCGAGCAGGACAAGAATTATCTGAAGCGCAACCTCCGAGAAGGCCGCATCACGCCGCTGAAGCCTGCGCCCGAGATCAGCGAAGACGTCATCGATGGCAGCGACCATATCGTCGGAATGATGGGCCACGAACCGCTTGCCGCAGCCATTGATGATGGCGCCGATATCGTGCTTGCCGGCCGCGCTTCCGACACGTCGCTGTTTGCCACCGTCCCGCTCATGAAGGGTGTGGGCGCGGGGCCCGCTTGGCATGCCGCCAAGATCCTCGAATGCGGCACGGCCTGCGTCGTACAGCGAAAGCGTCCCGACAGCCTGATGGCTTGGGTGGGCAACGACCATTTCGATATCGAGCCGATGGACCTTGAAATGCGCTGCACGCCGCAAAGTGTTGCCTCGCATACGCTCTACGAGAATGCCGATCCGTTCCTCATCACCGAGCCCAACGGCGTCATCGACTCGCTCGCCTCGACCTACGAGGCGCTCAACGACCGGGCGGTGCGCGTGCGCGGTTCGGAATTCCGTGCCAGTGCCCAGCAGACCGTCAAGCTCGAAGGGGCCAGGCTCGCCGGTTACCAGGCGCTTGTGATCGGCGGCGTGCGAGAGCCCTTCATCCTCCGTCAGCTGGACTCCTGGCTCGCCGCCATGCGGGAAAGCTTTGTCGCCCGGGTCAACGAACTCTTCGACGGCAAAGTCGGCCGCGAAAACTACGACATTCACGTGCGCGTCTATGGCCGCGACGCCGTAATGGGAGCGCTGGAACCCCGGCGCGACGAGATCGGTCATGAAGTGGGGCTGCTGTTCACCATCACCTCTGCAACCGAAGCCATCACCGAAACCATTGCCAAGACCTTCGCGCACTTCGCCGCGCACTATCCGATCCCGGAATGGCGCGGCCTCATCACCGGGATCGCCTTTCCGATGGCACCCACGCACGTCAATCGCGGTCCGGTCTATCGCTTCACCCTCAACCACGTCATTGCGCCGAAAACGCCGCTCGAAATGTTCCGCACCGAATTCCTGGAGGTTTGAACCATGACCAAGCTCGGCGATCTCGCCCGCCTCATCCGATCCAAGAATGCGGGGCCGTTCACGCTGACCTTCGACGTGATGTTTGACACGGAAGAGGCCTATCGGCGGGTCACAAAGGCGCAGGTGCTGACCCGCGAGATATTCTCCAAGCTTTACCGCGTTCCCGAAGCGGATGTGCTGTTCTTCGAGCACGATGCCGCCAAGGCCATCAAGATCTCGATTCCGCGTCCGCATTTTCAAGGCAGCCGCGAGGACGGCGACATCTATGGTGGCCAGCAACACGCGCCACTTGTCGAACTCGTCGTGCCAGACTGACACGATTGCCGGTGGCAATCCGCAGGACTCGAACCTGCAACCCACGAAGTGGAAATCGGCCGCTCGAAGCGGCCGCGAATTGCTACCGAACGAAACGGCAAAGGATCAACACTTGCCTGTCCGCCGGCGTTTGCCTGCTATTTGGGATTACCCCAAGTAAGGTGCCGGCCGGCGTGCAGGTTCGAGAGCTGCAAAACCGTTTACGCCAGTTCAATTCTGGTCGCAGCCTCCATTAAAAATCAGCACCTTATGCCGATTTCCTCAGGTCGGGTCTGTGTTGCCGGCGTTCCAGTCGGCGGGTTCCGACGAAACCATTTTTAGTGATCCACGAAATCAGCCCGAAACCCGACTGCTCCTAAAACCGTTCTCATAATAAGCAGGGAATAGGCGTAAGGAACAGTACGATGGCTGAAGCAGCGATCGCAGTTTGCGGATTGTTCAGTGCCGGCATCTTTATCGTGCACGCCGTTGAGGCGTATCGCGCGCATTGAGTGCCAGGCTGGTTCCGCTCTCTTTTGATCGGCGCCGGTGTTTTGTGACCGCCATAAAGGCGGCCGCGGCCAGTGGCGCGCGTATATGATCAACGATCAGAGATCGGACCAAAATTTCGATCGAACTGACCGACGAAGGAACTGGACGTTGTCAGTGGTGGCGACAAAAAGCTGTCCCCGCCGTTTCACAACGAAATCATCGTTCGCAGGTTGGTGAATAAAGCCTCGCCAACGCTGGTCATCTCCGCGATGGCGGATGCGGTCGAAATCGCTGCGATGGCGCAGCCACTCCGCCTCTAGCTAGCAGGCGGCGTACCAACCGTCCGGAAACGGGATCAGCGGCCAGGCGGGGTGGTTGTCGTTCGCAGCCTTCGGCCGCCGCGCCTTGAAAATCGGCAAGCTTGCCACCATGAGATCCTCCCCTGGGACGGGTGCAATCGCCGTCCGCACGGCATCCAGCAACCGATCAAACTCAACTTCAGTCATGTGGACCCTCCCTCGCCTGGGAGGCCACCGTCGCAAAGCTGTCTTGGTGCCTGCTTGCCCGGATCGCTCAAATTGTATCGATCCGGCCCTCGCGGCCTTCTTGGTTACCAATTTCCTGCAGTGTCCCCGACTGCGAACCTAGGCAACTCCCTGTGGCAAAAAGTGTGAGAGAAATCACATTTGCCCAGAAATATTTCGCGTATTCCCCGACGGCTGACAGCGTTTCCTCAGATTGTCTGCTTAAGTCATTGAAGGGAAATGATTATCATGCGCGAAAAGATCATTGGATTTTTGAATTTCAGTCGCGTCGGAGCGGCGCTTGGGTTCGCATTGGCGCTGGCATCAGCCGGCTCCGCGGCGGCGTTTCAAGGCACGCCGGAGCAGCGGCGCGCCTGCACGCCGGATGTCTACCGCCTGTGCGCCGGCGAAATCCCCAACGTTCGTGCAATCACGGCGTGCCTGCAGCGTCAGAAGGGCAATCTGAGTGCCGCATGCCGCGCTGCAATAGAGCAGAACGGCTACTGAGGTCGCGGAAGCGCGGAGCTGGTTCTCCACAGCTGTGGACGAGTGCGCAGCAAGTGATTGCCACCATGCCGGATTTCTCGTTGCCGGGGCTGTGGATATGCTGCGGAGAAACGCGAACGATGAGTTCGCGGATTTGCCCTCTTGAGGCGGCTAACGGGGGGCGGCCCCGATTGCTGCGCGAATCTCCGTTTCCCTGATCGCGGGCACGCAGAGCTGGATGAAACGGCAGGCAAAGCGCCGCAGGTAATTTCCCCGGCGAACCGCGATGCGGGTGGTGTTGGCCTCGAACAGATGCTCACTCGGCACGCGGTGCAGTGTCTTGTCCCGGCCGGGATCGATCGCCATGGCCGCGACGATGCCAACGCCGAGCCCGAGTTCGACATAGGCCTTGATCACGTCGGCATCGAGCGCCGACATCGCGATCTTGGGCGTGATGCCCGCCTTGGCAAAGGCCTCGTCCACCCGCGCGCGCCCGGTAAAGCCCTCGCTGTAGGTGATGATCGGAAATTCGGCGAGTTGTTCGATCGTGATCGCGTCACGGCGGAGCAGGGGATGTCCTTCGGGGACGATCACCGCGTGGTGCCATCGATAAAAAGGGAAGGTCGCGAATTCCGGATAGTTGTCGAGGGCCTCGGTGGCGATCGCGATGTCCGCGCGACCGGACATCAGGTGCGCCACGATCTCGGCAGGCCCGCTCTGGTGCAGCACGAGCTCGACGTCCGGAAACTCCTGCTTGAACTGCGAGACCAGTGGCGGCAACGAATAGCGCGCCTGGGTGTGCGTGGTCGCAAGCGTGAGATGACCGCTGTCGCGGCTCGTGAAATGCGCTACCACGGTTTTGATGTTCTGCAGGTCGAGCAGGATGCGGTCGACCAGGCCGGCGAGCTCCTTGCCCGGTTCGGTGAGACCGACGAGACGCTTGCCGCGCCGAACGAAGATGTCGACGCCGAGTTCCCGCTCGAGATCCATGATGTGCTTGCTGACGCCAGATTGCGACGTATGCAGTGCCTTGGCGACCTCCGTGAGATTGAGGTCGCACCTGATCGCCTCTCCGAGAATTCGAAGTTGTTGCAGGTTCATCGGGTCCCGTCCGATTGCGGTTTGATCGCAGCCATAGCGCGTGTTGCCGCGAATATCTAACCAATGAAAGCGTTAAGGATGGATCGGTCGCGAGCTGCCGCGAAATGAGAAAACTCTTCTGCGAATGCGCCGCAACACGTGCGAAACTGCGTCGAATGTTGGCATTGCCATATTGATCCGGAGGTGATCGCCGATGCAGGCTCTCTGATCGCGTAGCCGTCCTCAGCCAGCAGACTGGCCAAAGACGGGCTGCGGCATTTGGGAGGCCCGGCATGGGTGATGCGCTGACGCCGTTTCACATTTCAGTTAAGGACGATGTTCTCGCCGACCTGAAATCGCGATTGCGAAACACCCGCTGGCCCGAAGCTGAACTGGTCAAGGACTGGAGTCAGGGCGTGCCGCTGCACTGGATCAAGGAGATCTGCCGCTATTGGGCCGAGGAGTATGACTGGCGGGTCCGCGAAGCACGGCTCAACCGCTTTACGCAATTCAAGACCGAGATCGACGGGCTTGGCGTGCACTTCATGCATGTGCGTTCGCCGCATCCCGAGGCGATGCCGCTGATCATCACCCATGGCTGGCCCGGCTCGATTGTCGAGTTCACCAAGGTGATCGAGCCGCTGACCAACCCGACCGCGCATGGCGGGGATGCCGAGGATGCTTTTCATGTCATCTGCCCGTCGCTGCCCGGCTTCGGCTTCTCCGACAAACCGAAAGCCAAGGGCTGCGGCGTCGAGCGCATCGCGACGATGTGGGCTAGCTTGATGGGGCGGCTCGGTTACACGAAATACGGCGCGCAGGGCGGCGATTGGGGCTCGGCGGTAACGACTGCGCTTGGCGCGCAGGATCCGGCGCATTGCCTCGGCATTCACATCACGCTCGCGATGGGCATGCGGCCCAATGTCGGTGAGCCGCCGACGCCTGAAGAGACGCGCACACTCAAGGGCCTCGAATACTATCGCAAATGGGATTCTGGCTATTCCAAGCAGCAATCGACGAGGCCGCAGACGCTTGGCTACGGTCTCACGGATTCGCCGAGCGGGCAGGCGGCCTGGATCCTGGAGAAATTCTGGGCCTGGACAGATTGCGACGGCGATCCGCAGAACATTCTCGATCGCGACGAGCTACTCGACAATGTGATGCTCTATTGGGTCACGGAAACCGCGGCATCGTCGGCGCGTCTCTACTGGGAGAGTTTCGGGCGATCTCGGCCGTACAAGGTGACGGTGCCGACCGGCGTCGCTGTCTTCCCAAGAGAGATCGTCCCGCCGGTGCGGCGCTGGATGGAAGAGGCGTTTCCCAACATCCAGCACTGGAGCGAGATGCCGAAGGGCGGGCATTTTGCGGCGTTCGAGCAGCCGGAGCTTTTCGTGCGGGACGTACGGGGCTTTTTTCGCACGCTGAAATAGCCGTTATGCGCAACACGCAGGCCTGACGAGGCCGGTTATGGTTAAGCGCGGCGGGTTCTCTAGTTTTCTTGTAAATAACTGAAATAACATAGTTTTTTAAGATTGAAATCGAGCGCGCGCTGGCTCGTCGATGCGCCGGCGCATGTTCCCGTGATCAAGCGTCACCGGCGAGCGCTCGGCTGCCTTATTCAGGCCACGAGCGGTTTTTTAAAGCCGGACTGCGGATTTAATTCCGCTCACTTCGCCGCAGGGACGGCGTCGATCGTCCCGTCAAACGCGGCTTCGAGATCGCATTGGCGATCTCTCTTTCCTAAACAGCACGAAGGACAAGTTTGTAATGCGTAAGATCGTAGCTGCAATGGCATTGCTTTGCGTGTGTGTCTCGAACGCAGAGGCGCGAACACATCATCGTCATCATCGCTATGCACATGGCTACTCGTATGCCGGGAGACCAGCAGCATGGTGCGGCTGGTATATGCGCACGCAGGTCGGCGCTGATCCGGGCCCCCAATATAACCTCGCGCGCGCGTGGGCTCACTATGGCTCGAATGCTGGCGGTCCATCCGTCGGAGCGATCGTCGTTTGGCCTCATCACGTCGGCAAGATCGTCGGCCAGGAGAATGGCCATTGGATCGTACAGAGCGGCAACGACGGCCACGCCGTTCGGACGCGCCCGCGATCGTTGGCAGGTGCGATCGCATTCAGAAACGCCTACGCAGCGTTTTAACGCTGTATTTGTCGGACTTGGTGGCCGCCATCTCCATGTCGGGAAAGGCGGTCACCGTCTTCCCCGACAATGCATGGCGGCGAATACGCGCCGCGACCTCATCAGCTTGATCATTTCAAGTCCGAGAATCGAGAGCGCGATGATGCTTCATCGTCTCATCGCGCTCTCGGCGGCTCAGCTTTCGGCCGTGACGTCGACGACGGCTTCGGCAAAGGCTTGCGGGGCTTCCTGCGGCAGATTGTGGCCGATGCCGCCTTTAATGTTTCGGTGCGAATATTTGCCCGAAAACATCTTGGCGTAGGCGGAAGGCTCCGGATGCGGCGCGCCGTTGGCGTCGCCTTCCATGGTGATCGTGGGCACGCTGATGACGGGGCTTTGCGCCAGCTTCTTCTCCAGCTCATCATACTTCGCCTCGCCCTCGGCAAGCGCCAGTCGCCAGCGATAATTGTGGATCACGATCGCCACGTGATCGGGATTGTCGAAGGCCTTTGCGCTGCGCTCGAAGGTGGCGTCATCGAAATTCCATTTCGGTGAGGCGAGCTGCCAGATCAGCTTCGAGAATTCGCGGCGATATTTATCGTAGCCGGCGCGGCCGCGCTCGGTCGCGAAGTAGAATTGATACCACCATTGCAGCTCGGCCTTTGGCGGAAGCGGCATCTTGCCAGCCGCTTGGCTGCCGATCAGATAGCCGCTGACCGACACCTGCGCCCGGCAGCGTTCCGGCCACAACGCGGCGATGATATTGGCCGTCCGCGCACCCCAGTCGAAACCGGCGAGCGTCGCCTTCTCGATCTTCAGCGCATCCATCAGCGCGATGATATCGGTGGCAATCGCCGAGGGTTGACCATTGCGGAAGGTCGCATCGGAGAGGAAGCGGGTCGAGCCATATCCGCGCAGATAGGGAACGATCACATGGTAGCCTTTGGCGGCAAGCAGCGGCGTGACATCGACAAAGCTGTAGATGTCATAGGGCCAGCCGTGCAGCAGGACGACGGCTGGACCATCGGCCGGGCCGGCTTCGGCGTAGCCGACATTGAGCAGGCCAGCGTCGATCTGCTTTATCGACGCAAACGAGGTGTTGGTCCCTGGCTTGATCGGAGGCACGCCGGCGGACTTGGTCTTGGCAGGTTGCGCCGCGGCCGTGCGGTCGAACGCAAGTTGGCTCGCGGCGAAAGCCATGGCAGCGGTACCGAACAAACGGCGGCGCTGGTGGTTGATCTCGTCTGACATTTTGCTCTCCCATGCTTGACGGACGATGAGTGGGGTCAACGTTATTCTTCCTGACGTTGCAGGAAGTCGCGCGCGAGCGAGGCGACCTCATCGGTCGCTTCGTCGAGTGCGAAATGTCCCGCTTCCAGAAGGTGGACTTCTGCCCCTCAGCCTGGCCCGGACGCGAAAGAAACGCATATTCGTCGATCCAGAGGTCCGGGTCATACCGCTCGGGATTCGGACTGGTGCCGACGTGCCGCAGTCGCGTCGCTTCGAGCGACGTGAAGTTGGCCTTGAGGTTCTCGCGTTCGCCGGCCGGATTCGCCCAGTACTTCCTGCGGGCATCCCAGAGCGGGCTCAAACCCTGCTCATGCGAAACCGCGTTCTGGATGATGATGCCGCGTACGCGTTCGGGGTGGGAGAGCGCCAGGCGGAAACCGACAGGCCCTCCGTAGTCTTGCATGAACAGGACGTTGTTCGTGATCGCGAGTGTTGTCGCAAGCTCGTTCACCACGCTTGCGAGGTTGTCGAAAGTATATTCGAAGCTGGACGGAGACGGCGCGCTGCTGTTGCCGAACCCAGGATAATCAGGCGCGATGAGATGATACTTGTCGGCGAGGAGCGGCAATAGCGGCTCCCACATCCGCGACGAGGATGGAAAGCCGTGCAACAGAAGCACGGTCGGCGCACCGGCCGGGCCGGCCTCACGGTAGAATATCTTGAGCCCGTGAATGTCGATGGTGTGATAGGAAATCGACCGTCGGCTGGATTGCAGGCCGTGCGCCGGCGCGCCGTCACGGACAACCTCGGATTCTGCCCTCACGCGCATATTGAATCTCCGTCGTCGAAGGTTGGATTGCAGAACCCCGAGAGCTTTCGACACGTGCAGCGGGCGTGAAAATGCGCGCAAGAGGGGCTTTTTTCACGAGACCATCGATCGGGTTTTGGTCGTCCAACACGCTTGGTGTGACCTGACATTGGCGCAAAAGCGAGAAAACTTCCCGTTATGGATCGTTAGGACCCGTTAGCTGATGCGAGCCGCAGCGAGACAGAAACGGACGCGTCCCGCGATTATCCGAGATGGCGAGGAATTGAGTCCTTGGTGGACCTGCAGCGTAGTAACATCAGTTGAAGGTGCCGATCTCGGGGAGAAAATCATGGCTGCAATCAATAACATAGCCGATCTTTTTGTCGCGACATTGGAGCAGGCCGGCGTCAAGCGCATCTATGGCATTGTCGGCGACAGCCTGAACGGCCTCACGGAGGCGTTACGGCGCCGGAGCACGATCCAATGGGTGCATGTGCGCCACGAGGAGGTCGCGGCCTTCGCGGCCGCCGGCGAGGCGGAGATGACTGGCAGCCTTGCCGTCTGTGCGGGCTCCTGCGGGCCAGGCAATCTGCATCTCATCAACGGGCTGTTCGACGCGCATCGCAGCCGTGTTCCCGTGCTGGCGATCGCTGCACAAATTCCCTCCGCGGAGATCGGTGGCGGATATTTCCAGGAAACCCATCCGCAAAATCTCTTCCAGGAATGCAGCCATTATTGCGAGCTGATTTCCGATGCCAGCCAGATGCCCTACGTGCTTGAGAACGCGATCCGCGCGGCGGTCGGGCTGCGGGGAGTCTCCGTCGTGGCCATTCCTGGCGACGTCGCATTCCGTGCGCCCCCGAAGCGCGCGCTTGCGACGTCGCGCGGGCTTGCGCTTTCCGCGCCCAAGATCGTTCCCGGCACGGACGAGCTGAAGGCGCTGGCCGCGATACTCAATGATGCGGAGCGCATCACGTTGTTCTGCGGCCGCGGGTGCGCGGGCGCGCATGCCGCGCTGATGCAGCTTGCCGAAACCTTGAAGAGCCCGATGGTGCATGCGCTGGGCGGCAAGGAGCATGTCGAATACGACAACGCTTACGACGTCGGCATGACGGGCTTCATCGGGTTCTCGTCGGGTTATGCGGCGATGCATGCCTGCGACGTGCTGCTGATGCTGGGCACGGATTTTCCCTACAAGCAGTTCTTCCCGACCGACTGCCAGGTCGCGCAGGTCGATATCAGGCCGGAAAATCTGGGACGGCGCTGCAAGATCGACCTCGGCGTGGTCGGTGATGTCAGACTGACCATCGAGGCGCTGCTGCCGCTGCTCAAAGCCAAGACCGGGCGGCGGCATCTCGACAATGCGATTGCGCATTACAAGAAGGCGCGGGAAGGGCTGGACTCGCTGGCGCAGGGCACGCCAGGGCGCAGGCCGATCCATCCGCAATATCTTGCAAAGGTCATCAGCGATCAGGCCGCCGACAATGCCGTGTTCACCGCCGATGTCGGCACGCCGACGGTGTGGGCAGCACGCTATCTCAGGATGAACGGGCGCCGTCGATTGATAGGATCGTTCGCGCACGGATCGATGGCAAACGCCATGCCGCAGGCGATCGGTGCGCAGGCTGCGCAACCCGGTCGGCAGGTCATATCGCTGTCGGGTGACGGTGGCTTCACCATGCTGATGGGCGATCTGATCACGCTTACGCAGATGAAGTTGCCGGTCAAAGTGGTCATTTTCAACAATGGCGTGCTCGGCTTTGTCGCGCTCGAGATGAAGGCCGCCGGTTTTGTCGACACCAATGTCGACCTGAAAAACCCTGATTTTGCCGCGATGGCGCGCGCAATGGGCATCCATGCCCGCAGGGTCGAAGACCCCGGTGATCTTCCCGGCGCGATGAAGGAGATTCTGAGTCATGACGGGCCGGCGCTGCTCGACGTCGTGACCGCCAGGCAGGAGCTGTCGATGCCGCCAACCATCACGCCGGAGGAGATCAAGGGATTCAGCCTCTGGATCCTGCGCGCGGTCATGAGCGGCCGCGGCGACGAGGTGATCGATTTGGCCAAGACGAACCTGCTGCCGCGCTAAAGAGGATCGCAAGAGCCGCGAGGCCATGCGGGCGCTGAAGGGCTGAGCCATGATATTGAGCTGCGGCGATGCGCTGATCGATTTTGTGCCCGTCAAGGCGGCTGATGGGCGTGAGGCTGTGAGGCCTGCGGTGGGCGGCTCCTGTCTCAACGTTGCGGTCGGGCTGGCGCGCCTTGGCGTTTCCACCGGCTTTGTCGGCGGGCTCTCGACCGATTTGTTTGGCCGCATGATTGCCGATCACGCACTGGCGTCAGGCGTCGACATCGGTCATGCGACGCGGAGCGCGCACCAGACCACGCTGGCTTTTGTGCGGATCCTGGCGGGCGAGTCGCAATACGCTTTCTATGATGCCGAAACCGCATCGGCCAATTGGACCTATCGGCCCGCAACCATTTCGTTCGATGCAATAGACGCAGTCCATATCGGGTCCACGACGCTGGTCCACGAACGGGGGGCTATGGAAGTCGCCAAGTTGATCGTGGATGCAAGGAGATCGGCGACCGTATCGTTCGACCCCAACTGCAGGCCTAACCTGGTCGGGGACCTTGCATCCTATCGCGCGCGAATGAATGAATTTGCCGACGGCGCCGACATCGTCAGGATGTCGGACGTCGATTTTGAATATCTCCATGAGAACCGCGCCTATGCAGCCAGAGCTCAATCCGTGCTCGCGCGCGGCGCCAGCCTGGTCGTCATTACCCGCGGCACCAAAGGTGCGATCGCATGGCATCGCCATGCCGGCGCTGTCGAAGTCGAAGCCCCCAGCGTCGAGGTCGTCGATACGATCGGTGCGGGCGACGGTTTTCAGGCCGCCCTTCTGTTTGCGCTCCAGCGGCTCGACCGGATTGAACGCGCAAAGCTAAAGGCCCTCGGCGCTGACGATCTCCGCCGGGCATTGTCCTTTGCCTGCAGGTGCGCAGCCATGACCTGCACTCAGGCCGGCGCCGACCCGCCGCAGCTCGACGAGGTGGCTGCGTACTGGTAACGCCTCCGCCGTGCCTGCTTTCGCGATACGCATGTCACATTGTCGCCATGCTTCGAACGTTACATTATAACATTCGTGTACGGGGGACGGCGCGAAAGTTCGTTATCGCCGCAGACGCGACGTGCGCTTGATGGGGGGCTATGAGCCGTTGAGCTTGAACCCAGCCTTTGGGATGCATTTCCGCGCCGTCCGAAGGAAATGCCAGTGCGACGTCCGCCGCTGTTTGCCCGATACATAGCGTTCGCGATGGTTGGCGGTGCGTTCGCCATTTCCGCCGTCATCGCACCGGATCTACTCCGCCTTCTCGAGCCGCCGGCAACGCGCGCTGCGGCCTCCCCGGCTGCGGTGCCTGTCGTGATCGCCACCGCCGCGCGCCGCGATATTCCCATCTACGCGACTGGACTGGGCACAGTCGAGGCGTCCCTGACAATCGGGATTCATGCCCAGGTCGACGGCATCATGCAGGAGGTGCTGTTCACCGAAGGGGCAAGCGTCCACAAGGGTGAGGTCCTGGCCCGGATTGACCCGAGGCTGTATCAGGCAGCGTTCGATCAGGCCAAAGCCAAGCGGCAGCAGGATGTCGCGATGCTCGGATCGGCCCGGAAGGACCTTGATCGTACCCAAATGCTCGTGACGCAAAGCTTTGCGACCCAACAGCTCGTTGATCAGCAGCAGGCGAAGGTCGATCAGTTGAAGGCCGCAATCGCTGCGGACGAAGCCGCGATCGAGTCGGCACAGACCCAGCTCGACTTCACCACGATCAGATCTCCGAGCGATGGACGGATCGGGGTCAGGCAGGTGGATCCCGGAAATCTGGTCCGTGCCTCCGATACAAGCGCCATCGCAACCGTGATGCTAAGGCAACCCTCGGCGGTCTTGTTTACATTGCCGATGCATTTCCTCGATGACGTGCGAGACGCGATGACGCGAGGCACGGTCGAGGTAACGGCATTTGATCAGCATAACCGGCAGGAACTGTCCCGTGGCACATTGCTTCTGATTGACAACGCAATCGATGCGACGACGGCCACGCTTCGCCTCAAAGCCATGTTCCCGAACAAGGATGAGCGGTTGTGGCCGGGCGAATTCGTCAACGCGCGCGTACTGCTCGACACGCGCCGGAATGCATTGGTGATCCCGACTGCCGCTATCCAGCGCGGCGCGCAAGGCCTGTTCGTCTGGATCGTCAGCGCTGACGGCCGAGCGGTTGCGTCTCCCATCACACCGGGACCGGTCTGTGGAAATCTCACGGTGGTGACGTCCGGCGTGAGGGATGCTGATCGCGTCGTCACCGACGGACAATACCGGCTGCAGCCGGACGCACCCGTGACCATCGCGACCTCGAACGCGACCGCCGCGACAGAATGAGTTTATCCGAGCCCTTTATCCGTCGTCCGGTGGCGACTGCGCTGATCATGCTCGCATTGGCGCTGCTCGGCATTGCCGCGTTCCCGTTCTTGCCGGTCGCGCCTCTCCCGCAAGTCGACTTTCCAACAATCCAGGTCACGGCAACGCTGGCCGGAGCCAGCGCCGAGACGATGGCGTCATCCGTCGCCGCGCCGCTGGAACGCCAGTTCACGCAGATCGCAGGCGTCACCCAGTTGACGTCTCAGAGCACGCTCGGCGTGACCCAGGTCATCGTTCAGTTCGATCTCAACCGCAATGTCGATCTTGCCGGGCAGGACATCCAGGCCGCGATCACGGCTGCCAGCAAGTTTCTGCCCCAGGCGATGACCCAGCCGCCGAACTATCGCAAAGTCAATCCGGCGGATGCCCCGATCATCATGCTATGGGCGCATTCCGACGTGCTGCCACTCACGGAGGTCCACGATTATCTGGACAACTCCTTCATTCCAGCGCTCTCGCAATTGCCCGGTGTGGCGCAGGCCTCGATCATTGGCGACCAGAAACCCTCGATCCGTGTTCAGGTCGATCCGGCCCGTCTCGCTTCGGTCGGCCTGACCCTGGAGCAGGTGCGGACCAAGCT
>Ga0153954_1001247_pt1 | contig 14567 bp, 13 predicted proteins | sample TSFL038MetaG_FD_102277 | JGI IMG/M metagenome (GOLD analysis project Ga0153954, IMG submission 102277) | Attine ant fungus gardens microbial communities from Florida, USA - TSFL038 MetaG | ecosystem: Host-associated > Fungi > Mycelium > Unclassified | place: USA: Florida, Wekiwa Springs State... | reverse complement strand
AGATGGCCTTTCCGAACCATCCCTATGGCCGGCCGGGAACCGGAACGCTCGAAAGCGTGCCCTCAATCACCGTCGCCGACATGCGCGACTACATTCACCGCGTCCTTGCCAAAGACACGCTGAAGGTCGCGGTGGTCGGCGATGTCGATCCGGCAACACTGGGCCAATTGCTCGACAAGACGTTCGGCAGCCTGCCGGCCAAGGCCGACCTCACGCCGGTGCCCGACATCGTGGCCACCGCGCCGCCGCAGCGCGCCTTCGTGCCGCTCGACGTGCCGCAGACCACGATCACCTTCGGCGCTCCCGGCATCAGGCGCCACGATCCGAAATTCATGGCAGCCTATATCGACAACCACATCATTGGCGGCGGCGGGCTGTCGTCGCGGCTCTACCACGAGGTCCGCGAGAAGCGCGGACTGGCCTATTCGGTGTACGAGTCGCTGTTGTGGATGGATCACTCTGCGCTGGTTGTCGGCAATACGGGCACCCGCGCCGACCGCGCCGGCGACAGCATCGATGCCATCGACAAGGAAGTCCGCCGCTTCGCGGACGATGGCCCGACCCAGCAGGAGCTGGACGAGGCGAAGTCCTACCTGAAGGGCTCACAGATGCTGCAGCTCGACACCTCTTCGAAGCTGGCCACCGCGCTGTTGCAGTACCAGCTCGACAGGCTGCCGATCGACTATCTCGACCAGCGCAATGCCATCATCGACGCGGTCACGCTGGATGACGCCAAGCAGATGGCGAAACGGCTGTGGGGCCAGGGCCTGCTCACCGTCGTGGTCGGGCGCGAGCCGCAGGCCGCCGCGCAATCCGCCGGCGTCCCCGGCGCACCGCCGGCGCCCAAGGCGAATTGAGTTTCGCCGATCGTACTGTCGCGGCCGTCGCGTTGTGATGCGGTCTGGCTTCTCCTTCCACGCCACCGGGGTTAGCCCCGGTGGCGTATTTTATTTGCGCAAGTCGGGCAGGCCGACTTGCGGCGGAAGGCAATAGATCGGCCGGAGCAAGGCAACTTCCCGGGAAACCCGCTATGGTGAGCGCGCCGATTCTGACGGATAGCGCCCATGCTGCGGATTTCCCGCGACCTCCTCATCGACGAGAATGACATCGAGATCGTCTTTGTTCGCGCCTCCGGTCCGGGCGGACAGAACGTCAACAAGGTCTCGACGGCCGCGCAGCTGCGCTTCGATACCGGCAAGATCGCGCTGCCGGCCGACGCCGCGCAGCGCCTGGCCCGCCTTGCCGGCAGCCGCATGACCAAGGATGGCGTGATCGTGATCCAGGCCTACCGCTTCCGTACCCAGGAGCGGAACCGCGCCGACGCGATCGAGCGGCTGGTCGAGATGTTGAAGGAGGCGATGGTGCGCCCGACGCCGCGGCGGCCGACCAGGCCGACGCTCGGCTCGAAACAGCGGCGTCTGGAAGGCAAGAAACGCCGCAGCGACATCAAGGCCCACCGCGGCGCGCGCGGCTTTGACGACTGAGCCCGACTTTGTCGGGCCGCATGGTCGAGATGCCCGTCATGAAAAATCTCCGGCCGCGGCGCGACCGGAGATTCTGTTTTTGCGGCAACGAGCCAACGCGTCATGGCGCACGCGCATCATCTACTTGCCAAACCGCTGACATGGCTGATCAGCGCGAGCGCCAAGCAATCACGCGTCAATAGCGTTTGCTCCCGCCGGTCGGCTCGCCGGCTGTCCCCTTGGACTTGGTGCTCCCCGCCTTGCCGACGGTTCCCTTCATTCCCTTCGTCTTGGTTCCGGCCTTGTCGCTGGACATGCCCGGCTGCGCATCCATGTCCTCGTCGGCGCCGCCGGATGCGCCGCCTCGCATGCCGCCTCCCTGCACGCCCCCACGCATCTGGGTGTCGGGTGAGGCCCCCTGCGCCAGAACCGGACCGGCGAGCAAAGCCGACAATGCAAAAGCGGCCATAGTGGTTTTCACCAGCTTCATCCATTTCTCCAGGATTTTGACGGTGGACGGTTTGGCGATTGATGCACCGTTCGCTCGCGCCGGACCTGCCCACCGCGATTGCCAAGACATGTCGCGAACGGCGCATTGCGCATGCAAGCTGCGTCGTGTGGTGATCGTGCAGGGATTTCGGGGCAATTTCGCGAAATTGCCACCTCATATGCGGCCGTACCTCAGTGCGCCCTGCTTCACAAATTATTCCCGGCATGAGCGCGAAACATGCAGCGGAGAGCACTTGCAGGAATAGGACAGTCTGATTGGCCGATCACCGTAGCCCGTGAGATCGCGCGAGCGTGCGCTCCGCGCAAAACGCGCTCCGCGTTTTGGCTAGGGGGAGCCGGCCCCACGTTGCGCCGACGCGGCCTTCGAGTCCGGATAATGCCCGAATGTTCCGCCGTGAAACAGCCCGCTACTACCACCGCTTCTTTGGCGCGCCCTAGAGTTCGCCGACGCCAACGGTGATGTAGATGACGAAGCGGCGCGCGACATATGCAATCGGGCTGGGTTTTTGCGGCGCGATGCTGTTTGCGAAGGTCGCGATAGCGCAACTGCCGCTGCCGGAAGCGAAGCCGCCCGATGGTCCGACACTGTTCAAGCAGCAATGCGCGACCTGCCATACCAACAATCTGACCGACCAGGTCCGGCAAGGACCATCGTTGTTCCGTATCATTGGCCGCCATGCCGGCTCGGCGCACGGTTTCCACTATTCGGCCGGCTTCGCGAAAGCCGACTTCACCTGGGACGCGGCCAGGCTGGACGCCTGGATCACCAATCCGCAGGCCATGATTCCCGGCGCCGTGATGGCGTACCGGCAATCGAAACCCGAAATCCGCGCAGCCATCATCACCTATCTCAAGGAGCTGCACTGAATGGCAAAACCCGTTCACTCGATGATCCGCGTTTTCGACGAGAAGAAGTCGCTGGACTTCTACGCGCGCGCATTCGGCCTCGAGGTCGCCGACCATCTCAAATTTCCGGATTTCGCCCTGATCTATCTGCGGCATCCCTCCTCGCCCTTCGAGGTCGAGCTCACCGTGAATTTCGATCGCAAGGAGCCTTATGCGCTGGGCGACGGCTACGGCCATCTCGCTGTGGTCGTCGACAATGTCGATGACGAACACGCGAGATTCGAGCGGGAGAAGCTGGCGCCCGGGCCGCTGCGTGATTTCAAGCATGACGGCAAGACGCTGGCGCGCTTCTTCTTCGTCACCGACCCTGACGGATACAAGATCGAAGTGATCCAGAAAGGCGGCCGCTTCGGTTGATCAACATCAATAAAAGAGAATGGAGGATCCCCATGAGAGAAGTCGATCGCAGGAGCAAATATAACCGCCGAGTGTTTCTGAAGGGCGCAGCGACCGCAGTTCCAGTCGTTGCGGTCGCGACCAGCACGGGCCTCGGCATCGAGGATGCGTGGGCGGACGAGGCGACCACGCTTCCGCCCGCCACGCTGAAGACGCTGGTGAAGGTCGCACGCGATATCTGTCCGCACGATTTCCTCGTCGACAGCTATTACATCACGGCCGTCAAGCCCTGGGATGGCAAGGCGGCCAAGGATCCCGCGGTCAAGGCGATGATCGAGGGCGGCGTCAACCGGCTCGATCAGGACGCCCGCGATCGCCACCAGGTGCCCTACGCCGAAGTGCCGTGGGAAGCCGACCGCGTCGCGTTGCTGCAGGGCATCGAGCAGACCGAGTTCTTCAGCAAGCTCCGTGGCGATCTCGTGGTGTCGCTCTATAACCAGAAGGAGTTGTGGCCGAAATTCGGCTACGAGGGCTCCTCTGCCGAGCATGGCGGCTACATCAAGCGCGGCTTCGCCGACATCGACTGGCTCCCGAAGGCTTGAGCCTTTGGCAATGACCTCGGGCAACGAACAGTCAGGGAGGAAACACACATGGCAAAGTTCGATCTGAATGACAGTGGCGTGGTGGTGATCGTGGGCTCGGGCGCCGGCGGCGGCACGCTCGGCAATGAGCTCGCGCAGAAAGGCGTCAAGGTCGTGATCCTGGAAGCCGGCCCGCGCATCGAAAATCAGGACTTCATCAACGACGAGTGGGACAGCTTCACCCAACTCGCCTGGAAGGATGCGCGTACGACGTCGGGGACTTGGCGCGTTCACAAGGATTTTCCGAATCTTCCGGCCTGGATCGTAAAGGCGGTCGGCGGCTCGACGGTGCACTGGGCCGGAGCGTCGCTGCGCTTCGATGAGCACGAGTTCAGGACCAAGAGCGCCTATGGCAGCATCCCCGGCGCCAACCTCCTGGACTGGCCGATCACGCTTGCCGACATGGAGCCATGGTACGCCAAGGCCGAGGACAAGATGGGCGTGACGCGCACCAACGGCATTCCCGGCCTGCCCGGCAACAACAATTTCAAGGTGCTCGAGGCCGGCGCCAGGAAATTGGGCTACCAGGAAGTCCATACCGGACGGATGGCGATCAACAGCGAGCCGCGCGACGGACGCGGATCCTGCCAGCAGATCGGCTTCTGCTTCCAGGGGTGCAAATCCGGCGCGAAATGGTCGACGCTCTACACCGAGATCCCGAAAGGCGAAGCCACGGGGAATCTCGAGGTTCGTCCCGACAGCATGGTGATCAAGATCGCGCACGACGCGTCCGGCAAGGTGACCAGCGTCGTTTATGCCGATGCAAGCGGCGCCATGCAACGCCAGAAGGCGCGCGTGGTCGCGGTCGCCGGCAATTCGATCGAAAGCCCACGCCTCCTGCTCAACAGCGCCTCGAACCAGTTCCCGGACGGTCTCGCCAATTCATCCGGCCAGGTCGGACGCAACTACATGCGGCACATGACCGGCAGCGTGTACGCGTCGTTCGAGAAGTCGGTTCACATGTATCGCGGCACCACCATGGCCGGGATCATCCGTGATGAGGCGAAGAACGATCCGAAGCGCGGATTTGTCGGCGGGTATGAAATGGAAACGCTGTCTCTTGGGCTTCCGTTCATGGCGGCTTTTCTCAATCCGGGTGCATGGGGCCGGCCGTTCACCAGCGCCATGGAAACCTATCCGCAAATGGCGGGAATGTGGCTGGTCGGCGAGGACATGCCGCAGGAAACCAATCGCATCACGCTGGACCCGACCGTCAAGGACAAGTTCGGCATGGCGGTTGCCAGCGTGCATTTTGACGACCATCCCAACGACATCGCGATGCGCGCCCACGCCTACAAGCAGGGTGCGGCGGTCTACGACGCCGTCGGGGCTACCGTCACCTATCAACGCCGCCCTATCCGAGCACGCACAACATGGGGACCAATCGCATGAGCGAGAAGCCGCGAGACGGCGTGGTGAACAAGTTCGGTCAGACGCACGACATCAAGAACCTGTTCGTGTCCGACGGCAGCCAGTTCACCAGCGGCGCGGCCTGCAACCCGACGCTGACGATCGTCTCGCTTGCCATCCGGCAGGCCGACTACATCGCCGGCGCCATGCAAAAAAAGGAAATCTAGCGAAACTACGCCCACCCGCCCGCTCGCCGGGGAAATGCAGTCGTTCCGCACACTTCGTCATGGCCGGGCTTGTCCCGGCCATCCACGTCTTCGTATGCCCAGCAGAGTAAGACGTGGATGCCCGGCACAAGGCCGGGCATGACGATGCGGAAACGTCGGCGCCAAATGGGGCGAGGCGAAGGGCGAAGGCTATTCGGCGGCGTCGAGAACTGGCGTCTCGCGGCGAAATTCGGGGACAGCTGGCGTAGCCGCAGACTTGGAACGGTATATCAAACAGGAACAGCGCAACAGCGAGGCGAAATTGTTGACTTCGCCATGGTGATCGAGCACCTCATTGTGCAGCTTGGTCAGGAACTTCCCCAGCGTCATCCCTTCTTTTGTCGCGATCTCCTCCAGCGTGTCCCAGAACGACATTTCCAGCCGGATCGAGGTGCAATGACCGTCGATCCGAAGCGAGCGGGTCTGCGATTCGTAGTCGCGTTGCGGCTGGTGCGCGAACAAGTGGCACATGGCGATCCTCCAGTCCGATTATAATTTTTCTAAACGATATACCTGCGCGTCCGGACTAACAATCCCGCGCTTGCTGCCGCTCATACGGCAACAGCGAAGATCAGATCCTCGGGTCGAGCGCGCAGAACTATCCCCAGATCGGGATTTATCTTGTGCGCCGCCCATGCATTTGGGCGCGCACCCGCCTAGAATGGCACCCGATCCTCGAATCTGACCCATATCCGTTTTGCCATGCCCGTCCGCCAGCTCCCCGAACAGGTCGTCAACCGCATCGCCGCCGGCGAAGTGGTCGAGCGTCCCGCGAGCGTGGTGAAGGAACTCGTCGAGAATGCCATCGACGCCGGCGCGAGCCGGATCGATATTTTCACCGACGGCGGCGGAAGGCGGAAGATCGTCATCACCGATGACGGCGGCGGCATGACGTCTGCTGATCTGGCGCTCGCCGTCGACCGGCATGCCACCTCCAAGCTCGACGACGAGGATCTGCTGCAGATCAGGACGCTCGGCTTCCGCGGCGAGGCCCTGCCCTCGATCGGCGCGGTGGCCAGGCTCTCCATCGCCACGCGCCATGCCAGCGAACCACATGCCTGGTCGCTCGCCGTCGAGGGCGGCGCCAAGTCGGCGATGATGCCGGCGGCGCTTAGCCACGGCACCCGTGTCGAGGTCGCCGATCTCTTTTACGCGACGCCGGCGCGGCTGAAATTCCTGAAGACCGACCGCACCGAAGCGGAGGCGATCCGCGAGACCGTGCGGCGGCTCGCAATGGCGCGGCCCGACATCGCCTTCACGCTCGCCGGGGAAGAGCGCGCACCGGTCACCTGGGCCGCGGCGCTGCCGGGCGCGCCAGGCCAGCTCACCCGGCTCGGAGATATCCTGGGCGCCGACTTTCGCAGCTCCGCCATCGACGTCCGTGCCGAACGCGAGGGCGTCGTGCTCGAAGGCTTTGCTGCGGCGCCGTCGCTGACGCGGGCGAATGCGCTCGGCCAGTACCTTTTCGTCAACGGCCGCCCGGTGCGCGACAAGCTGATCCTGGGCGCGGTGCGCGCGGCCTATGCCGACTATCTGCCGCGCGACCGCCATCCCGTAGTGGCGCTGTTCGTGACGCTCGATCCGCGCGAGGTCGACGCCAATGTGCATCCGGCGAAGACCGAAGTGCGCTTCCGCAATGCCGGCCTCGTCCGCGCGCTGATCGTGCATGCGCTGAAGGAGGGGCTCGCGCGCGAAGGCAGGCGCACGGCGGCGAACAGCGGCGGCGCAGCGGTCGCTTCGTTCCGCCCCGCGTTTGCGCCCCGCCCGGGCAACTGGGACTGGCGGCAGTCGCCGTCCTATCCGGTCGGTGCTGCACCCTCCTTCGCCGCCGCGGCAACCGCGTTCGCCGAGCAGAACCAGGCGGCCTTCGATGTCGGGACACCGACCGCCGATGTGCGCATCGACGCACAACCGATCGGCGACCTCGTCGATCGTCCGCTTGGCGCGGCGCGCACGCAGATCCATGAGACCTATATCGTGTCGCAGACCCGCGACGGACTGGTCATCGTCGACCAGCACGCGGCGCATGAACGCATCGTCTATGAACGGCTGAAAGCCTCGCTTGCCAAAAATGGTGTACAGCGGCAGATTTTGCTGATCCCCGAGATCGTCGAGATGGACGAGGCGACCGTGGAGCGCCTGCTGGCGCGCGCCGAAGAGCTTGCTTCGTTCGGTCTCGTGGTCGAATCCTTTGGGCCCGGCGCGGTCGCGGTGCGCGAGACGCCGTCGCTGCTCGGCAAGCTGGATGCCGGCAGCCTCTTGCGCGACCTCGCCGAGCACATGGAAGAATGGGACGAGGCGCTGCCGCTGGAACGGCGGCTGATGCATGTCGCGGCCACCATGGCCTGCCACGGCTCGGTCCGCGCCGGCCGCCGCCTCAAGCCCGAAGAGATGAACGCGCTGTTGCGCGAGATGGAAGACACGCCGAACTCCGGCCAGTGCAACCACGGCCGCCCCACCTATGTCGAGCTGAAGCTCGCCGATGTGGAGAAGCTGTTCGGGCGGCGGTGAGACAGGCGCGATTCCGTAGGGTGGGCAAAGCCAACGGGTCGCGCGAACGCGCGCCCGATGACAGGCTCCGCGTGCCCACCAGTACGAGCGAGAAATTGATGGTGGGCACGCTTCCACCTTCGCTCCTTGAGCTACGGCGGTCGCAGTCGCTTTGCCCACCCTACAAAACTAAGCGCTGGCAGCGCGCAAGAACACAAACTCCGTGTCATCATAGACACGCCGCTCCAGCTCTTCGAAGCCCTCTGGCGCAGAGAAGGCCGCCGACTTCGCTTCTTCCACGACGAGCAGCGCCTGCGGAGTCAGCCAGCCGCCGTCGCGCAGCGAGGCGAGCGCCTTTTCCGCAAAACCCTTGCCATAGGGCGGATCGAGGAACGCGAGCGAGAATGGCTCGACCGGATGCGCCGGACCGAGATCGGTCGCATCACGGCGATACACCTTGGTTACGCCGCCGAGCGCCAGCGACTCGACATTGCTGCGCAGGAGCGCGCGCGCTTCCGCGCCGTTATCGACGAACAGCGCAAACGCCGCGCCGCGCGACATGGCTTCTATACCGAGCGCGCCGGTACCGGCAAAGAGATCGAGCACGCGCGCGCCTTCGATCGGGTTGTCATAGGCGTGCATGAGGATGTTGAACACGGATTCGCGCAAACGGTCCGCGGTCGGGCGGATGTCGCGCGAGGAAGGCGACGCCAGATTGCGGCCCTTCAATCGTCCCCCGACCACGCGCATCAATTATTCATCCCGCGGCGTCAGGTCGCGCTTGCCGTGATAGCCGCGCTTGGGACGGCGCGGCGGGCCGTAGCCGGCGTTCTCTTCCTCGTTGCGCGCCCGTGCCTCCTCGCTGCCGGTGCGCTGCACCAGCACGCGGCGGCCCTTGCGGTCGGCAACCAGCGCAGTCTTGCCGGACGGACGGTACGGTTTCTTGCCGCGCGGCGTATCCTCGTCGTCGCGCGCCTCGCGCCGCTCCGGCCGCTCGAACTCCGCCCCCGCCTGCGCGATCACCTTCTCGCCGAGCTGATCGCGCAGCACGCGCGACCGCACCTCGTCGACCTGGCCTTCCTCGATCTCGCCGAGCTGGAACGGGCCGTAGGAGATGCGGATCAGCCGGTTCACCTCGAGACCGAGATGAGCCATCACGTTGCGCACCTCGCGGTTCTTGCCTTCGCGGATCGCAAACACCAGCCAGACATTGGAGCCCTGGTCGCGCTCCAGCGTCGCGTCGATCGGGCCATATTTGACGCCTTCGACCTCGATGCCACTCTTCAACTCATCGAGTTGCGCCTGTGTGATCTCACCATGGGCGCGCACGCGGTAGCGTCGGAGCCATCCGGTGTCCGGCAGTTCCAGCACGCGCGCGAGCCCGCCATCATTGGTGAGCAGGAGCAGGCCCTCGGTGTTGAAATCGAGCCGGCCGACCGAAATCAACCGCGGCAGTCCCTCGGGCAGATTGTCGAACACCGTCGGCCGCCCCTCGGGATCGTCATGCGTGGTCATCAAGCCCTTGGGCTTGTGATAGAGGAAAAGCCGCGTGCGCTCGCGCGGCGGCAACGGCTTGCCGTCGACCGCAACCACGTCGTTGGCGGTGACGTCGAGCGCCGGCGAGTTGATGAGGCGGCCGTTGACGGTGACGCGGCCCTGCGTGACCATGTCCTCGGCGTCGCGGCGCGAGGCGAGGCCGGCGCGCGCCAAGACTTTGGCTATACGTTCGCCGGCCTTTTTCGGCTTGGGCTCGGGGCGTGGGCGCTGCTCGAAGTCGGGACGCTCGCGATAGGCGCCGCGGCCGCCGAACGCCGGGCGTTTCGCAAAAACCTTGCTGTCGTCTTCGTTGTCGCGCCGCGGCCGGTCGGCAAAGCGATCCGACCCGCGGTCGCTGCGCGGATGCTCCTGCCAGTCACGGCGCCCCTCGGGGCGCGGACGGCGATCTCGGAAGTCGCCGTCGCGATCGCGAGGCCGATCGAATCTCGGACGATCGCCGCGATCCTCGCGGGGCCGGTCGAACTTCGTCCTCTCGCGAAACGGACGTTCGCCACGTTCGCGATCCTCACGCGGACGCGAGAAGCGCGGACGTTCGTCTCCGCCGCTTCTGTCATCGCGCTTCTGCCATGGCTTGTCGTTGCTCCTGTCGCGCCCTCTGAATTCACGATCGCCATCCCGATCCCTGAACTTGCGATCCTGAAAACGGCTGGCGGGACGCGCCTCGTCGCGGTCGCGGTGCGGTCGGCGATCATCCCGGTCGCGCCGCGGCGGCCGATCGTCGCGCGGCGGTCGCGGGCTGTAGGGGCGATCGCCGTGAGGCCGGTCGCCGCCCTTGCGAAAACCTTCGCCGCGCGGCGCATAGGGGCGCTTGTCGCCATCGCGCTCCCGCGAAGCATAAGGCTTCTTGTCGCCGAATTTTCGGTCGGAAAAGCGCCCAGCCGGGCGGCCCCCGTCGCGATCAGCACGCGGCGTATAGGGGCGCTTGTCGTCACCGCGATCTCCAGGGTCGCCCTTGCGATCCCCAGGGTCGCCCTTGCGATCCCGGTCGCGGGGCTTGAACGGTCGCCGTTCGCCGTCACGGTCGAATTTGGGGCGATCGCCGCGCGGCTTGAAGGCGCGCTTCTCGCCGTCGCCGTCGCGCGCGGGACGATCGCGGAACGGCCGATCGCCACGCGGGCGGTCATCGCGGCTGAACCTGGGCTTGTCGCCGCCGCGCTCGCCATCGAATTTTTTCGGTCCAAAGCCGCGCTTGGCGAATTTCTTCTCGGGCCCCCGCGGCTTGCCGGAGCGGCCCTTGCCGCCGTCGGGACGCTCACGCCGGCCGCGCGGGGAATCGTGGTGTTTGTCGCTGTCGCGGGGCATCGATGGTCTCGCTTCGGGGCTTGTAAAAAGGCAAATCTGCGCGCCCGCTTTCGGGCCGCATTCTCACGCAAAACCGGGTTCGACGTTTGCTGAAAGCGCACGCAGTAGCAGGTTTCTTCTGATATGACGAGGCATGAACGCCCCTTCTTTCATGGATTTGGCACTGAAAGCCGCCGAAAAGGCCGGAAAATCCGGCGAGGTGCCGATCGGCTGCGTGATCGTTCGCGATGGCGAGGTGGTCGCCTCCGCCGGGAACCGCACCCTCAGCGACCACGATCCGACCGCGCATGCGGAAGTCCTGGCGATCCGGCAGGCCGCCGAGAAGCTCGGCAGCGAGCGGCTGACCGATTGCGACCTCTATGTCACGCTCGAGCCCTGCACCATGTGTGCCGCGGCGATCTCGTTCGCGCGCATCCGCCGGCTCTATTACGGCGCGGCCGACCCCAAGGGCGGCGCGGTCGATTCCGGCGTACGCTTCTTCGCCTCGCCCACCTGCCACCATGTGCCGGAGGTATATTCCGGCTTGAGCGAGCGCGTGTCGGCGACGTTGCTGCGGGAGTTTTTCAGGGAGAGGCGGTAGTTCGTCTGGTTGCGTCATTCCGGGGCGATGCGAAGCATCGAACCCGGAAGCTCGAGATTCCGGGTCTGGTGCTTCGCACCATCCCGGAATGACAGTACACCTCTACCCCGCCAGGAAAAACTCCCGCAGCAGCTTCGCGGTCTCTTCCGGATTCTCCTCCGGCAAAAAGTGACCGGAAGCAACCGGCGCGCCCGTGACATTGGTCGCCCATTGCTTCCAGGTGTCGAGCGGCGTCGCCGCCGCCGCCGCAATGCCGACATCGCCCCACAGCGCCAGCATCGGGACAGTGATCTTCTTGCCCGCCTCGAAATCGGCTCTGTCGATCTCGTAATCGGCATAGGCACCGGCGCGGTAGTCCTCGCACATCGCGTGCACCCGCGCGGGATCACGGAACGGCGCGAGATAGTGTTCCAGCGCGCGCGGGTCGAGCTCGCCCAGCGTCTTCGACTTGGTCTGGCTCGCCATCTTCTTCTTGAGGAAGAAATCCGGGCTGCCTGAGATCAACGTCTCCGGAAACGGCGCCGGCTGCGCCAGGAACGCCCAGTGATAGATCTTCAGCGCATAGAGCCGGTTCATGCGCTCCCAATAATTATAGGTCGGCAGGATATCGAGCACCGCAAGGCGCGAAAGCCTTCCGGGATGATCGAGCGCGAGCCGATAGGACACGCGGCCGCCACGATCGTGACCGGCAAGCGCGAAGTGCACGTGGCCGAGTTGCTCCATCGCCTCGATCATCGTCTTCGCCATCGCGCGCTTGGTGTAGGGCGTGTGGTTCTCGTCGCTGTCGGGCATGTCCGACCAGCCATAGCCGGGCAGATCGGCGATGATCAGCGTGAACTTGTCATGAAGTTTCGGCGCCACGGTGTGCCACATCACATGCGTCGACGAGAAGCCGTGCAGGCAGAGCAGCGGCGGGCCGCTGCCGCCGACGCGGGCGAAAATGCGCCCCGAAGAGGTATTGATCCATTTGGATTCGTAGCCGGGAAAGAGGTCCGCGAGATCGGTCATCGCTTCAAACTTTGTTTGTCGTTGCCGCATGGTGCGCCCAGAGTTATGCCATCAGGCAAGTTCACGCAGCAAGAACGTAAAACGAGGGAATGCCATGCTCGATTTCGAAGTCCCGGCCGAGGCGAAGGCGATCCGCGAAAAAGTGCGCAAATTCGTGCATGACGAGTGCATCCCGGCTGAAAAGGAGCTGGCTTCCAAGCCGTTCGACGATGTGCTCGCCGGCTTGCGGAAAAAGGCCCGCGCGCAGGGCCTGTGGAATCCGTTCGTACCGAAGGAATATGGCGGCATGGGCCTCGGCCCGCTCGCCAATGCGCTGGTTCAGATGGAGCTCGGCGAGAGCATGCTGGGCGCGCTGTCGATGAACACGCAAGGGCCCGACGACGCCTCGATCATGACCATCCTGGCTCACGGCACGGAATATCAGAAAGACAAGTTCTTGAAGCCGCTGCTCAACGGCGAAAAGCGCATCTGTTTCTCGATGACGGAAAAGGCGTCCGGCGCCGACGCCACGGGCATGCAGACCCGCGCCGTGAAGGACGGCAACGAGAATTACGTCCTGAACGGCGAGAAGTGGTTCTCGTCGTCGGCCAGCGTCGCCGACATGGCGCTGGTGATGGCCATGACCGATCCCGACGCGCCACGCCACAAGCGCTACTCGACCTTCATCGTCGAGCTGCCGAATCCCGGCTACAACATCAAGCGCAACATCAAGAACATGGCGATCGAAGGTCCCTATTACGACCAGATCCATGGCGGCCATTCCGAGATCGAGATCAAGGACCTCAAGCTGCCCGCCGACAATCTGCTCGGCGGCGAAGGCAACGGCTTCAACATGGGCCAGCATCGCCTCGCCTATGGCAGGCTGCGCCACGGCATGCACAACATCGCCAAGGCCCAGCGCGCGCTCGACATGGCGACCGCGCGCGTCACCAAGCGCTCGACCTTCGGCCAGCCGCTCGCCGACCGCCAGGCGGTGCAATTCATGCTCGCCGAATGCGCAAGCCAGCTCTATATCGGCCGCCTGATGCTGCTGCATATCGCCTACAAGGCGGAAAAGGGCCTCGACTTCCGCCAGGAAAATTCGATCGCCAAGGTGTTCCTGGCGCACATGGTGCACCATGTGATCGACACCGCGATCCAGCTCCACGGCGCGCTCGGCTTTTCCCAGGATACGCCGCTCGCACAATGGTACACGCAAGTGCGCTCGCAACGACTGGTCGACGGGCCCGACGAAGTGCACCGCTGGAAGGTCGGCCGCAACGTCATCAAGGCGTTCCGCGAACACGGCACCACCGCCTCGGCCGCAGGCGGGGATTTGTTGTAGTCCCACATCGTCATTCCGGGGCGCGCGCAAGCGCGAACCCGGAATCTCGAAATGAGTCATCGCTCCACAACATCGAGATTCCGGATCGACGCGTTTTCGCGCGTCGTCCAGAATGACAGTGGTCAGCGCCGCTCCGCCTCCACCGCCTGCCAGGCGATATCACGGCGGCAGAAGCCGTCGGGCCATTCGATGCGATCGATCGCCTCGTAGGCGCGCTTCTGCGCCTCGGTGACGGTCTTGGCCATCGCGCAGACGTTCAGCACGCGGCCGCCATTGGCGAGGATCGCACCGTCTTTGGAGGTCGTGCCGGCGTGAAAGATCTCGACGCCCTCGATCCCGGCGGCGTCATCGAGCCCATCGATGCGTGTGCCCTTCTTGTAATCGCCGGGATAGCCTTTTGCGGCCATCACCACCGTCAGTGCCGGCTCGTCGTACCAGCGCAGATTGAAGTGCTTCAGCTCGCCGTCGCAGGCGGCGAGAAAGGCCGGCACGATGTCCGACATCATCCGCAGCATGAGCACCTGGCATTCGGGATCGCCAAAGCGCACGTTGTATTCGAACAGCTTCGGGCCCTGCTCGGTCAGCATCACACCGGCATAGAGCACGCCGCGAAACGGCATGCCGCGCTTCTTCATGCCGGCGACGGTAGGTCCGATGATGCGCGACATGATCTGGTCTTGCACGTCCGGCGTGACGAAGGGCGTCGGCGAATAGGCGCCCATGCCGCCGGTGTTCGGTCCCTCATCATGGTCGAACACGCGCTTGTGGTCCTGCGCGCTTGCCAGCGGGATCGCGGTCTCGCCGTCGCAGAGCGCAAAGAAGCTGATCTCGCGT
>Ga0153954_1001246_pt1 | contig 14595 bp, 16 predicted proteins | sample TSFL038MetaG_FD_102277 | JGI IMG/M metagenome (GOLD analysis project Ga0153954, IMG submission 102277) | Attine ant fungus gardens microbial communities from Florida, USA - TSFL038 MetaG | ecosystem: Host-associated > Fungi > Mycelium > Unclassified | place: USA: Florida, Wekiwa Springs State... | reverse complement strand
TTCACATCGAGTTGCGACTCGGCGTTAGCGACGGCGCTATCGAGAGTCTTCTTCAGTAAGCGACCCCCTTTAAGACTGCTGACAGCCAACTGAACAGAGGCTTGCTCGACGGTTAGGCCTCTAATGAGACCAGCGGCGAGGCGCGCTTTGCGCGGGCTGATCCGCACGTATTTTGTAATCGCACTAGCTTTATCCATTTGCTGCATCCTTATTTCTTAATTGGATGGCCTTTGAACGTCCGCGTAGGAGAAAATTCTCCTAGACGGTGACCGACCATGTTCTCGGTCACGAAAACAGCCAAATGTTTCCGTCCGTTGTGTACTTCAAATGTATGGCCAACCATGTCGGGCAAAATCATCGAACGGCGCGACCATGTTTTAATCGCTTGTTTCGACCCTTGCGAGTTTTGTTTATCCACCTTCTTAAGGAGGTGGTGATCGACAAATGGGCCTTTTTTGAGTGATCTAGCCATAGTCTATTTCTTCCTTCGGTCTTTAACGATAAACTTATTCGATTTTCTAAGAGAACGAGTGCGCAAACCGCGGGTGCAAACGGCCCATGGGGTTTGTGGGATGTTCCCTTTATGTTTACCTTCACCCCCCCCGTGTGGGTGGTCGACAGGGTTCATTGCGGTACCGCGGACAGTGGGTCTAACCCCTTTCCAGCGCATACGTCCTGCTTTCCCTTCGGAGCGGAGGTTATTTTCTGGATTGGAAACAGCTCCGAATGTGGCGCGGCAATTTTCATTGATCATTCTCATTTCGCCAGAAGGCATTCTCAATGTCGCAAAACCGCCACTACGCGCCATCAATTGCGCCGATAAGCCAGCGGAGCGCACCAATTTGCCCCCTTTACCTGGGATCATTTCAATATTGCAAATCGTGGAACCGAGCGGCATATCTTTAAGCTTCATGCAGCAACCCACGCTAAAAGGAGGCTCTTCGCTTGTTTGCACGGTATCACCCCGTTTTAGGCCTTGAGGGGCTAAAATGTAGCGCTTTTCTCCATCTGCATAGTGAAGCAGGGCGATATAGGCGGAACGGTTAGGATCGTACTCGATCGAAGCCACTTTTGCGGGGATATTTTCTTTATCCCGCTTGAAGTCGATGATCCGGTAATGTTGCTTGTGTCCGCCCCCTTTGTGGCGGCAGGTAATGTGACCGTTGTTGTTGCGGCCATTGGTTCTTTTTTTGGACAGCATCAACGCTTTGTGAGGCTTCACGGTGACTCGTTTGCCTTCTTCGCGAGTAAGCTCTTCATGCTTAGGAAGCACGAGCTGACGCGTACCAGGTGTGATGGGTCGAAATTTTTTCAGCATGTTACTCTTCCCTTCTCTTACAGGTTGTCCAGGTTATCGCCTTTCTCAAGCGAAACGATCGCTTTTTTGAAGGCAGGCTTGAAACCTGGGCGACCGCGAACACGGCGCGGCTTTGGTTTCACGTTAATCGTATTCACAGCAGTCACTTTGACGTTCTTATCGCCGTAGATCTCTTCAATAGCGGATGCGATCTCTTGCTTGTTGGCATTGCGGTCCACCACAAAGACGTACTTGGGTGTTTCGCAACGAGCCACACTAGCATTGCTCTTGGCATCTTTGAGCTGCTGTAGCACGCTGGCTTTCTCAGTCACGTGCTGATGTTTTATGATTGCGTAAGGATCTTTCTTCGACATAGGGTTCCTTCTTTTTTACAACAGCCACTGATCAAGTTCTTTAAGGGCCGCTTCAGTCACATAAATATCGTTGGCCAAAATCACATCGTAGCCAGAGATGTTAGTCGCTAAGCTAAATTCGGTTTTTGGCAAATTGCGGACGCTGGCGATAAAGTTATCGTGTTGATCGGTGCGCACATGTACATTTTTCTTCTCGTGTCCCACTTTGATCTCTTCGATGTTGCTTTCCCCTAGGAAAAGAACCCGCTTACCGCTCTTGGTCTCTTTCAGGAATGTTGCAATTCTCTTTGTCTTCGGTTCATCCATTTCGGTGCTTTCGAGAACATGGAAATGCCCTTCGCGCACTTTTTCACCAATAAGATAACGGATGGCAGCTTGACGCTCTTTCTTGTTGATCTTGATATGCTGATCAAACTTAGGCTTCGGTGTAAACACCCGACCACCCCCTTTATATTGTGGAGCTGCGAGCGATCCTTGACGGGAACGGCCTCCCCCTTTCTGCGGGTGGGGTTTCTTGGTGCTATGGCTAACTTCGGAACGCCCTTTTGTATTGGCGGACCATTGTCTTGCATTAGCGCGAAGTGCGACAATGTATTCTTTAATCATTTGTCCATTCGCCTGGCTTTCCGCCCATGCTTTGTCGATCTGCACTTTGCCGACTTCTTGACCATCGAGATTTTGTTTTTTCAATGTCGCCACAATCTATTCTCCAAAGCTCAAATTACTTACTTTTTTTCGAAGCATGTTCCAACTTAATAGCTGGAGCAATGCTCACTAAACCGTGTTTTGGACCAGGAATAGCCCCTTTCACGATGATTAAATTGTCTTCCTTATCAATCCGCACCACTTCAAGGTTTTGCACTGTTTTGCGGTCATAACCCATGTGGCTTGCGCGTGGTCCGCCAGGTAAGCAGCGGCCAGGAGTCGATCTCATCCCAGTCGAACCAGCATGCCGGTGGAAACCAGAACCATGGGAGGCAGGGCCTCCAGAAAAGTTATGCAGTTTCATCACCCCTTGAAAGCCTTTACCTTTGCTCATTGCGGTCGCATCGATATACTTCACTTCTTCAAACTGCTCGACAGTCAATTCCTGACCGACGGAGTATTGATCAACCTGATCTAAACGGGATTCCAACAGGTGGCGGCGAGGTTCAACTCCAGCTTTTTTATAGTGGCCCAACAACGCTTTGCTTGTCCGTTTTTCAACAGTGCGTGGATCTTTGGTTTCGATTTTGTCGTACGCGAGTTGAATAGCGGTATATCCGTCATTTTCTACTGTCTTAACTTGGGCGACCACGTTAGGTTGCGCTTCAATAACAGTGCAGACTATCGCCTTGCCCGTTTCGTCGAACAACTGGATCATCCCACGTTTTTTGCCCATCAATTTCAGCGACTTATGCGGCATAATGTCATCCCTTGATTCTTAAGTAAAACTTTATATTCTCTAAGCTTAAGGCTTATCTTCGCCGTCACGTGAATGGGTACACACGAAATGCGTTCCATCCAGAGACCTCGCGAAGGAGGTGTGCCAAATTGCACCATTTTAGAAAGCTTAAGTGTGTAGATTATCAAAGAAGCGCAATTTAACACAACAATTTTCCGAATGATTGCCCTAAATCTTGTTTTAAAAAAATCTTTTCACGGTCTTTGAGAACCCTTTTTGACTTAAATTTCGACCGCTCAACCCCTTCAGGAAGGGTAATAAAGCGCGGTAACTCACAAAACCTAGTACCCCGGGGAAGCTTAACTCGACCCAAACCTTCCACCTCAATAAAGACCCATTCTTTAGAAGGAATCCATACCGATTGCCCTTTGCGCACTTTCCGTTCCAGAGAGAGTTTGGAAAGATCGGCATCGGGTAATAATGCTGCTTGCGTTAAAGCTTCCTTTAAAGAGGTTCCCTTCAGTACTTTAAGCTTTCCAGGATTGCCCACAGCCCCTTCAATGTTAATCGTCGTGTAGGGATCGACGATCGCATGGGCAACCGCTTGATTTGGGGCAATGGAAGCTTCATCGATACTGCGATTTTGCCAATAAACAACACCTAAAGTAGCCCCTAGGACGGTCAACAAGGTCAAAAGCGCACCCCATTCGACAAAGTGAAGAGTTTCGGTTTTAGCTGGGTTCATCTTCCGCCAAGATTAGCGTAGGAGCAGTTTTAGGGCGTCCTTGATACATCCCCAGCGATCGGCGGAAGCCAAAAGCGGTGATGGCTAACCCTGAGAATAGGCGCAGCAATTCAACTCCCAAATATCCCTTGAAGCCAAAATGGTCGCAAATCGCCACAGGTAAAGCGGACACCTTCGCCCAATTAAAATCGCGGGCGCGGAGCGCTGCATCTTTAGCTAATCTAAAATTGTGCAATTTATACGCCGCAAATTCCCATGCATACTGCTCGACATTTTTTTCCAGCCTAGTTGCGGCTGAATTGTGGGTTGCTCGTGCCGCTTCAATCTGTTCCCACTTGGCAATCTTGCGATCTAAATGAGGAATCTCTTGCTGGTAGGCGATGGCGCCAAACAAGCTCGCCAGCCCCGAAAAAATCTCTTTGGCAAATTTGTAATTCTCCAACCCTTCCCAGATCGCAATAAAGCCCCATTTCGTCGGAAGGATGACAAACGTTTCGAGCGCTTTTTGAAAAATTTGGGCAATGCGGCTGACCCTTTTTTGCCAAGTAGCATCCCGGAGCTGAGAAAGTGTTTTAAAGCGCACAAAAAATTCGAACCAAGTGAGGAAATTTTTCCCCTCGGTTAAAATTTCATCTGGAGCAGCAATGACCTTACAGGCCCTTTCAGCTGCTTCAAATTTTGGATACTGATGGAAAATTTGCGCGCCCTGTTTGGCGACTTTGGTTAGCCCTTCGCAGGAACGGATGACGCCTAACTGGTTATTGTAGGAGCTCATCGGCTGCGCCACAACCTCTGCTCCCCTTAGCATACCGCTTAGGACAACATTAAGAAAATTTGTGAACCACATCTTCAGAACCTCCTGTTTGAATTAAAGATCACATCTCTTGGCAAAAAAAAACCCTGTGAGGCAATGCCCCACAGGGTTTTTGAGCTTAAGCTCCCACCGCCGCTGGATTCGGCTCTAGCGGAATCGGAGTCGGCAATCCTTGCGCTTCCTTTTTCGCCATCAGTTGCGTCCGGTTTAATCCGGCTATGCTAATCGCAAAAACATTCACAAAGAGGGCAGCAGTCAAGAAAGCCGCAATGCGAGGCTGTTTTAAGTAATCAGCCAGCAATCCTTTCGTCTCATCCTTCAATATTATTGCTATGCTTATTGGAGCAATGAACAACTTCGTGAAATCAAACTCCGTTGCACGATTGCATTTCTGTAGATCTAATTTGAGGTTCGCGATCTTTGCATCTTTCTTTTCAATTTTTTTGGTGCGAAGCTCGTTCTTTATTTTCAACGTTACAGAGTCAGCATTGGTTGAATACCACCACGATTGCCGATTAGCTTTCTGGCTGAATTTGAGTGTTTCGGCATCCTGTTTACTTATTTTCCCCTGGAGGATCTTGTCGATCTCCTCCATCTCCTCTGCAGTGCCCGGTTGTTTTTGGGCTTCTTGTAGGCGCTGCCTTTCAGCTGCAAGGGCTAAATTTTGACCCCAGGCGATCAAACGATTATAGTACGCTTGAAGAGTGCCAACACCAGCTATAACGGCTACCTTATCCTTCTTAATCTCATCAAGCGCTGCCGTGTAGAACGCTGCTCTTTTGGCTACAGGATCTTGATTTTCCAAGATAGCTTGTAGGTTCGCTCTTTTGGCTTTTGCCGCATTCGCATTTCCACGAGTAGCTGCTAGCATTTGTGCCAGTTCCGCGGGCGTTTTGGCTACGTAGGTGACTGTGCCATCTGTACCCACCACTTTCTTGGTGGGAACAGTAAACTGATTTCGTTCTCTAGAACCTGTAAGTTCATTGAGAGACGTCACTTTGCGATCCAACTTTGCTTGTTTTTCCGCACGCTCATTGCGCGTGTTAATCAAACTTAAACCAGCGGCAACGAAAACACAGGTCTCTTTGACGATTTTCAAGGTTGTCCGAGAAGCCTCAATGTGAGTGAAGCGAGCAATGTCTTGCAGCGTATACCACTTCCATTTCTTGCCGGTAGGTTCTAAGAATATAGCTTCAATGAACTTTTGGATGATCTGCGCAAGTAAGGCAAGGGCTTTGATGGCATTGTATTTATCTGGATTGGACAACTCTTTTAACTTGCTAACGCGGTTATAGAGTTCAAACCAATTTAAGAAAATTTTTCCTTCCTCAGCCGTGGCTGCGATGGGCGCAACACGTCCACTCAGCTCCTGAAAAAGGGGTGCAGCCTCATCCCCTGTCACTTCTTTATAAGTGCCCGGAAAACGCACAGCTGTGTTAAAAAGCCCTGACCATGCGCGTGCATAGTTTAAAAACCCTTCAAATGTATTCGTTCCTTGATATACGGTATCAGAAATGCCGGTAATAGCGGCATATCCACTGAGCGCAAGATTTCTAATTGCATCTGGCATTATTCTTTGATCTCCTAATAGGGGTTTTATGCTTTGAACACTTTATTTCTGAACTCATTAATGCCAACGGCGACTGCGGCATAAAGTCCAAGCGCCGCTTTTGCATAGGTGTTTTCTATTCCCAAAACACCAGTACCAAAGCCATTCCAGAACTTGGCGCTATTTTGACGGACGGAATCTTTCAAAGCTTGATGTTTTCCAGTCTTTCTACCCCAATTTGCTTTTTCGTCCTCATCAATCGATTTAGCTAAGTAGAAGTAGGTTAGGAATCCGACCGTCATGGTAAAAGCCAGTAGGGATGTGCCCAAAACTCGGTTGGCATGCCCTTTTACACCCTCTGCCCCCTCTTTAGCAAACCTTGGAAGGAATGCCGTCAGGTAGCTTGTAGCGGTGTGATTGGCCACATACTTGACTAAGCCATAAAGGCGTGCTGGAATTAAATCTGAGGTGAGCCATGTGGTCTTTAAAGGTCTCAAACCAAGATCTTGCAGGCAAAACTGGAGGCTAATGAGGTTAGCGCCAAAAAGGATCCCATTGGCAACCAAAAGCTTAATTTTCTTTTCAGTATAAGCATTGTATGCCGCACCATTGACAAACCAATTTAATGAATTGACACTCTCAAGTGAATCGGAAAGAATCGTTTTCCAAACAAGAGCGTTGATCAGTGGGTTATATGCAGGAGTATTTCTCCATTTTCCGAGGGCTATTAAAACGGGCACCAAGTGGCGGTCAAACGAGGTCACCTCGGAAAGCTTTTCAGCTCCATAAGCCACGGCCTGAACAGCACTTTTAAAAACCTGGCCAATGTTGAAAAGAATAGCGCCACCTTTTGCAAGCCAATTTTTATCGCCTCGATCAAGGCGTAAGAGTTTGTATTCAATTCCACCATGCTTGCCATATTCAATAGGACTCGTTAGCAAACTTTCAGCTAGGCTGGGTTGTGGAGGTAATTCAACTTGTAATTCAATTTCAGGTAATTCTTCAGGTAATTCAACTATTGGCAAAGAGTTGTATCGCGAAGAGTTGTATCGCAAAGAGTCGCGTTCTAATGATGGTGCTAATGACATAAAAACCTTGGGGGTTGATGTGTTGATTTATTTATTTTCCCTTATACTATAGAGTTATTTTCGCTATTTGTAAAGCAATTAATGATGGGTACGGAAGACAGCCCCGAAGAAGCCGTCCATTCCCCCTTGGCTTGGCAAAGTAACCAGCGGAGCATGTAAAAGCTCAAGGGGATAGGTTTTTAGAAAATGTTCTACCTGCTTTTGATTTTCACCTGTAAGGACGCTGCAGGTGGCGTAGACGATATGGCCGCCGGGTTTGACAAAACTAAGCGCCTTTTCAAAAATGGCCCGCTGTTGCCCCACAAGGCGTTCATAGGCCTCAACGGTAAACTTCCATTTCATGTCGGGATTGCGCCGTAAAGTACCCGTGCCGGTGCAAGGAGCATCCACGAGTACCCAATCGCATTTTTTCTTCAAACTTTTCAGTTTTTTCTCCTCATCCCAACGCAAGGCTTGCCCATTTTGAATGCCGGCCCGTTTGAGCCGTTTGCGCGCTTCCAGAAGGGCGTGAGAGCGGATATCGTGAAGATAAATTTGTCCCTTTTCTTGCATTTTGGGGGCGATCGCTAAAGTTTTTCCCCCTGAGCCAGCGCAGTAATCGAGAAAAATTTGTCCTGCTTTGACTTCCACCAGATTAGCCAGTAGCTGACTCCCCTCATCTTGCACTTCGAAAAGGCCTGCTTTAAATTCGGGCAAGTCGAAAAAATTGATCTTCTTCCGAAAAATGATGCCCGTCTCAGAAAATTTGCACGGTTCGACCTGATAAATGTCCTTCCATTGCTCCAGGAGATGACTGCGCGTCGTTTTAAGCAAGTTGGCCCGCACAGTGGTGGGCGCAGGATAATTGCTGGTGAGGCAAATTTCCGATCCATTTTCGATCCCATGGCTATCTAAAACCAGATCGAACAACTCTTTGGGGAAGCTTAAACGGATGTGGAGGGGGATCTCTTCTTCATCTTGGAGCTTGCCAATATCGATCTCTTGCAACACCTGTACTCTTCGCTCCCAGGTGGGCTTTTCCGGCTCGCAAAAGTAATCGAGCATCCCGCGCCAGCGCACTAAAGCATAAACCGCTTCGGCGATAAAGCCGCGATCCTTGGATCCAAGGGCTTTGTTGGCGCGAAAATAAAGGCTGATAAACAAGTCAAGTGGCCCGCTTTGTTCTTCATAGCCTTGCAGCAGTTGAAAAAGATGATGTTCTCTAAAAGGTTTGGGCATAACAACCATAGCCTACACTAAATCGATTGATTTTAAAAGAGCTTTAGATTAAGCGATAGCTTTTATCAAGGAGTTTTTATGAACCATTTAGCGTCACTTGGAATGTTATTGGGCCGGATTGCCATTGCAGCGATCTTTATTTTATCAGGCCTTGGAAAATTTATGGATGTGGAAGGAACATCGGCTTATATGGCCTCCAAAGGGCTGACCATGATCCCCTTTTTCCTCTACGCTGCTGCGACTTTAGAGATCCTCGCTGGTTTGGCCCTTCTTATTGGCTTTAAAACCCGCTGGGCCGCACTGCTTTTAGCCCTTTTTATGATCCCCCTCATTCTCTTATTTCATGCCTTCTGGGAGGTGGAAGGACCTGTCGCACGGGCAGCTGAAATGGTTGCATTCTTAAAAGATTTGGCAATCTTTGGTGGTCTGCTATACATCGCGTCTGTCGGGCCTGGAAAATATGCCCTCGATCGCTGCTGCCACAAAAATTGTGATTCAAAGTCGAAAGTGTGATAAACTGACGGGCTATGATTTGGTGTCTGATATCCTTTGGCATCGTCGCCTTCGGGCAGCCCGTATTTAACTCTTTTCTAGCCTTCCTTTCGGGATTGATCGGGTATGCCCTATTTTGGAGATGCCTTCTTCAAATTCCCGAAGGGAAAAAACGCTTTTGGCTCGGCACCTCCTGGTTTACAGCGGTGCAACTCGTACAACTGAGCTGGCTCATTTCCCATCCTTACTATTATATCTATTCCCTTTGGTTCCTGCTCAGCTTCTTGATGGGGATGCAGTTTGGGATTTTATCCCTGTTTATCACCCCCAAACTCCTGCGCAAAATCTCTTCCATTTTGGCCATTGCGGGCCTTTGGACCCTTTTCGAATGGTCGCGCCTCTTTCTCCTCTCCGGCTTTTCATGGAACCCTGTCGGCCTCAGTTTAAGCAGCAATTTATATTCCCTCCAGGCCGCTTCCTTGGTTGGGATTTTTGGTTTAAGTTTTTGGGTGATCGCTACCAATGGATTCGCCGTGCGCGCCTGGCTCTTAAAAAAATTTAACGCCGTTGCCCTTTGGGTCTTAGCCGCAGCTTTGCCCTTTGCCTTTGGTGCAGTACATCTTCGCCCAATATCCAATAGTCCCACTTATTCCGCTCTCTTGGTCCAAACCGGATTTCCGATCGAAGAGACAATGGGTAAAACTCCTTCCGAATTGATCAGTTATGTTGTGGAGGAGTGGAAAACGATTTTGGAGCTAACCAAACCCCACCACGGCAAGCCGATTGATCTCATCGCTTTGCCTGAGTTTGTCGTGCCTTATGGCACCTACACATTTTTATACCCCTATCCGATCGTCGCCAACGCTTTTATCCAAACCTTTGGCAAGCAAGCTTTGCATCAACTGCCCCCGCTCGAATCTCCGCTTGCCGATAAAAAGGGGGAAGTCTGGTATGTCAATAACGCCTACTGGGCGCAAGCGCTTGCTAATATATTTAACGCGGAGTTGGTCAGCGGTTTAGAGGATGTGGAGGAAACTTCCAAAGGAAGAGAATTTTTTAGCTCGGCGATGCTATTTGTACCGGGCACTTTCTCCCCTACCCGCTACGACAAACAAATTTTGGTGCCGATGGGAGAATATATCCCGTTCACTTTTTGCCGGCAACTGGCGCAAAGCTATGGGATTGGCGCCTCTTTTACACCTGGCTTAGGGGCTAAAAAGATGGGCATTAAAGCACCCCTTGGCCTTTCGATCTGCTATGAAGAGACTTTTTCCGAGCTGATGCGCAAAAACAAAGGGGTGGGCGCAGAAATTTTGGTCAACCTCACCAGCGACGTCTGGTACCCCGATTCGTCGCTGCCCCGCCAACACTTAGAGCACGCGCGCTTGCGCACAGTAGAAAATGGGCTGCCCTCTTTGCGAGCCTGCAACACGGGGGTCACGTGTGCCTTGGATAGTTATGGCCGGACGGTGGCTTCTTTGCCGACGGATGATCAATGGCTGGCCGAGGCGCTGCATGTGCAAGTGCCGAGGGAACATTACAGAACCCTATATAGCCAGGTTGGAGATAATTTAATTATTGGGGTGAGTTTGGTTTTATTGTTGTTTCTATTCCTTTAAATCTAGGCCGTCGAAATTTCGGTAGCCGGTTTTGCTTCCCGTAACAGAATAGGGACTAATTCGGTTACGGTTATGGAAAGCAACCCGGTTACGAAAAATTTTTAATTCTTAGGCTTAGGCTTTAGCAAACTGCGCTTAAGAGCACCCAAGGACTTCTGATTCTTTGCGCTCCCAGGGCCTGCGCCAAGGAAAGCAGCATAAGTGTAGTCAGGAGGAAAGTTGTTAGCTGCTGGTTCCCCGCGCTGAGAAGCTGTTACTGGTCCCCAGTTTACAACTTCAATAAAGCTTGATAATCCGCTGTCAAAATCAAGAAAGACGACCTCTTCATGAAGCCCAGCAAAAGGTTGTAAGGGAGTTTCGACTAATCCTAGCTTGTCCCATTTAAGGCTGTCACTCAAATAGTATCCTCTCCAAAAGTTTGGGGTAAGATAATTTGACATACTCCATCCATTGACTTGATAAGATTGGAGTTTACTTGAAACAGTGGTACTAACAGCATCGCAAGATTCTTGAAATGTTGTAAACACTCCCCCCGCGGGAAATACATCCAGAAAGAGAGGCAAATGAACGAATCCATCGGGACCCAAAGTCCCGTTTGTGCATACGCCGTTCGCATCAAATTCAGCAAAATGCCATGTCGCCACCGTAGGAGCAAAATTATCAAATGGAACCGCGTTTTGAGATGAATCATCTGATAAAGTTTCCTTGAGCTCATGGCTAATGGTCCAGCTGAGTAATTGTTTAAAATCTGTTATTCCAAAGGGATTATTGTTTGCAATATTCTGCTCAACTCCTTCTTGAATTGCTGCAATAGACACAGCGCCATAAGGGGTAAAGCTTGGAAAATTATTTGGAACGACAAGGCTCAAAGTATCAAAAATAGACATTCCGCCCCAAAGAACCGATTGACTGTTTGCCGGTTCGGAGGCGTCATTTGAATGAAATCCTCTTCCCTCAGTTAAATTGAAGCTAGGCACCACAAAAAACGGAATGCGATCCCCCTTGAACAGTAGGGGATTACTTATCTGGTCTCCAGGATAAAGCCTAATATTGAGTTCAACGCCCCAATCTTTTCTGTAATTTCTGTGTATATCTTTAATATTTGCAAGAAGAATTGCTCTAAGGGTATTTTGATTGACGCTTTCAGGTGCCAGGTTGAATACATTGAATTTATAGATAAATGTACCCTGACAAGTTCTATCAACCCAAGGACCTAAAGGGTCTTTATTGACTCTGTCACCTGAAGTGGGGACCTGGGTTAACTTTCTGGTTTTTCCTATTGTATTCTTGTTTTCTATTTTAGTTTGACCCGCAGTCAAATTTGCCGTAATTGCCAATAGGGCAACCCAGAGAACGGCGAGGCACTTATTCATGAAAAACCCCAAATTTTTGAAATTATATTTATATACCACAGCTACAAGGTCATTTCATTTAAAACAAGATTTTTTCTGATCGTTGCCCGCGAGAGAATTGTAAAAGTCGAAATTTCCGTAACCGTAACCGGTTACGGAAATCCCCTTTAAGTTGCAAATAACCCTCCCATTTTTATAATATAATTCAGATCTATGGCTTTATTAGAACATCGCAAACAACGCACATTAAAACGGGATGCCTTATTTTCAGGGATCGGAATCCACACTGGTGAAGTGGTGAGGATGCGTTTTACCCCTGCCAAAGAGGGAACCGGGATCGTCTTTAAAAGGGTCGATTTACCGAGCCAACCCATTATCCCTGCGACGGTTGAATATGTGTGTGATATCACCTCCCGCAGCACGACGATCGGAATCGATAAAATTCGGATCCACACGATCGAACATGTGATGGCAGCCCTTTCTGCATTTGGGATCGATAACCTCTGCATCGAACTCGACAACATTGAGCCTCCAGTTGGCAATGGGAGCTCTGACCTCTTCGTGGAGATGATCGAAGGCGCTGGGATCGAAGAGCAAGAAGCGTCCCATCCCATTGTAAAGCTGCAAAAGCCGGTTTATTTTACGGAAGGGGAAATCCACCTCGCAGCCATTCCATGCGACCATTTTCGGATCAGCTACACTTTACAGTATCCCAACTCCCCTGTACTCAAAGCGCAATTTCATTCACTTGAAGTCACCCCTCAAAATTTCAAAAAAGAGATCGCCTCGTGCCGCACTTTTTCCCTGTATGAAGATCTCTCCTATTTGATTGATCGCGGTTTGATCAAAGGGGGCAGTTTAGACAATGCGGTGGTGATCAAAGGGGATGAGGTGTTTAGCCGCGGCGGCCTGTTTTTCCCCGATGAAATGGTGCGCCACAAAATTTTAGACATGATAGGAGATTTTGCCTTAGTGGGATTTGATTTCCATGCCCATGTGATGGCGATCCGCTCGGGCCACGCCTCCAATTATGCATTTGCCAAAAAACTCTACAATACAATCACGATGGAGAATTTAGGATGAGTTCCGGCTCAACGTCCCGTCAAAGCTTAGATGTGAAAGAAATCATTAAAATTTTACCCCACCGCTACCCTTTTCTTTTAGTGGATCGAATTTTGGAATTGGATCTGGAGAAAGGGGTCATTGTCGGCCAAAAAAACGTGACGATCAATGAAGGGTTTTTCCAAGGGCATTTTCCTGATGCGCCGATCATGCCTGGAGTGCTCATTTTAGAAGCGCTGGCCCAAACAGGTGGGGTTTTAGTGCATCTTAAAGCTGAAATACCCCGCATTGCTGTCCTTCTCAACGTCAATAACGCCAAATTCCGCAACCCGGTTCATCCAGGGGATGTGTTGATTTTGCGAGGAGTTGGGATCCACTTTAGTTCCAAAGGGGGCAGGGTCAAAGTGGAAGCGCGTGTTCAAGATAAACTTGCCTGTGAAGCAGAGATCGGTTTCGCTCTCGTCGACAAAAGCCAATTATAGGACTTAAAACTTATGAATATCCACCCTCTTGCCTATGTTGAACCTGGAGCTGTCATTGGCAAAAACGCAACGATTGAACCATTTGCCGTTGTTAAGAAAGACGTCGTTTTAGAAGAGGGCGTCGTGATCAAATCGCATGCCTATATTGATGGGTATACGCAGATTGGCGCCGGTACCGTGATCTATCCTTCTGCCAGCATAGGGACCAAGACCCAAGCGTTGAAGTACAAAGGGGAAAAAACCTTTGTTAAAATCGGCAAAAATTGTGAAATCCGCGAATTTGTGACCGTAAACTCCTCTTTCGAAGAGGGCTCTTGCGTCTCTGTCGGGGACAATTGCCTATTGATGGCCTACTGCCATGTGGCCCACCATTGCACGGTGGGGAACAACGTGGTGATGGCTAATAATGTCAATTTGGCCGGGCATGTGATTGTCGAAGATCATGCAGTGATCGGCGGCATGGCAGCCATCCACCAATTTGCCCGGATCGGCACCCACGCCATGGTGGGAGGAATGAGCCGCATCACTCACGATATTCCCCCTTACATGATTGGCGGTGGGATCCCCTTCAAATTTGGGGGGCTCAACATCATCGGATTGAAGCGGCGCGGTTTCCCTCTTTCGACCCGAAAAGAGCTTAGTAAGGCATTCCGGATCGTATATCGGGAAGGATTATCGATCAGCGATGCGCTGAAAAAAGTAGAAGCGGACTGTGAGTTGATCCCCGAAATTAAGCATTGGCTGCATTTCTGCCGCACCTCGCAGCGCGGTTTGATGGGCTTAAGCGGTACAACTGAAGAGCACGATCTCGAAAAGATCGAAAAAGAAGAAGAAAAGGCTTACGCCACCCTATGAAAAACAACCTTATGCTTTTGATATCTTAAAATTAAATTATTTAACCACAGAGATCACAGAGCACACAGAGGAGAGGGAAAATTAGCTTAAACCACCAAATCTGTTTTACCATCCCTCTGTGTGCTCTGTGATCTCTGTGGTTAATAAATAAAATCTTTTAAGGCCTGAGCCTTTATGAAAATTATTTTCTTCGGTACCCCCCATTTTTCGGCAGAGGTCTTGACTTTTCTGCTTGGACATGGCGTTGACATCGTAGCCGTAATC
>Ga0153954_1001245_pt1 | contig 14629 bp, 13 predicted proteins | sample TSFL038MetaG_FD_102277 | JGI IMG/M metagenome (GOLD analysis project Ga0153954, IMG submission 102277) | Attine ant fungus gardens microbial communities from Florida, USA - TSFL038 MetaG | ecosystem: Host-associated > Fungi > Mycelium > Unclassified | place: USA: Florida, Wekiwa Springs State... | reverse complement strand
CCGCACAAAAGCAGATGTAGAGATTGATCTAGTCGTCGAAAGGCCTGGAAGACCTCTCTTATGCATAGAAATCAAAAGTTCAGACCAGATCAACGAAGAAGATATTGCTCCGTTTATCCGCCTGACACGCGATATCCAAGATTGTGAAGCGATCGTCCTCAGCCAAGATCGTTTCATGAAAAAAATGGAACACGTTCTTTGTTACCCCTGGCACCAAGGCCTCACAGAATTCTTCCAAGAAGTAAAATAATTATTTGATAATTTAATAAAAATATTTCTGACCATTCAGTGTTCTTTATTTTATCCTCTCCGCTTTTCATACTTTTAAATGCATTTTTTGATCTATCATTTTTGGATATAGTCGGGCTTTATTGAGTTTGTACCAACTCAACGACAATTTATTTTTTAAAGTTTCTGTTAATATTTTTGCAATTAATCAACATATTTTATATAATTGATATTTAAAAAAAATAAAAAAAAGGATTAAAAAATGAGCGGAATAAATTCAGTTAACCTTTTTATTCAGAATGATGGTCATGCTTATACTTCAATAGACGCCAAAACTGCTGGTTTCCAAATGAATCCCGTCAAATTGCTAGACACGATAGAAGAAATTTTAATAAAAAAATTACCATATACCCCTCATGATTGTAGGACTCAAGTTGCACCAGAAGAAGCTCGTAGTCAACTTAAAGACATAGCCAAATGTGCTTTTGATAATTTTCAGACTGATTATGCTTTTAAATACCGTTTTCATTATAGGGACAAGGACTGGCCTCAAGTGAGGCGATTTATAAAAGTTTATTTACACTCACTTCCATTTCCACAAGAAGTGATAGAGATAATTATAAAAAATCTTGGATTCGCAGCCCTAACCACCTATTCAACAGTTTGTCTTAAAGCGAATCAAGAATCCAAAGTCAAAGTTGTTTTTGAAAAACTTGCAGTTGCCAATGGATATGCCTATTGCAATCAAAATTTCTCTTTCACGATTTCACACATCAATTATTTAAAAACGCTTAGCTTCTTTAAAGAAAAAGTTTATGAAACTCATTCAACTTCTTCTGACAATATACGCTCATTGATGATTCAGTGCGCAAAATCAGATGCTCTAAAATATTTATTTAAATGGGATAATACTGTCACTTTTCAATCTTCCCTTGATCGTGCAGGAAATGACAGTTTGTTTGATTGCATTAGCAACAGTAAATTGTGCACTTTGCAAGAAAGAGCTGTTTTTTGTTCATTGGTCCGCTCACGGACTACTCAACTTACAGTCCGTCAAGAATTTTTACAAAAGCGTTTTGAAAAAGATATCAAAAAAGCACTTGTAGCTGAAAATACATCAAACGAATCATTGTAAAAATTTCGCGATTTCCTAATTGTCCACGGGATAAACATGCTGCTGGAGAAAATTGTCCTCACAATGATCCTAGTCCAAATTGATCTTGACGATCGTCTGTACTTACAATAGGATCCTACCTATCTCAGTCCAATTCGGATTGAGATAGGAATCTTAAATGGGATGCAATGCGATTTAGGGTCTTATTGTACCTTCTTTTTCTAGCTTGTGCGAGTTGTTCGTCGAAAAAGGATTGGCTTGCGGAGTTGAAGTCAATTCCTCATGGTGATCAAAAGAAGCTAGAAACGCTTTTTCACCATATGATGACAGGTGACTATTTTGCTTGTACCTTGTTTGGTGATAAACCTATGACATTTCAAGAGTTCCATGATGATCCCTGGAAAATGTCCTCTCAATGCATGGTGTGTCCCTATCATCATTATTACCTCGATGAAGGGTGGCAAACTTGGAACAAATATCGTTCGTTGTTTCCGTCTGAAAAATTTATTTTTACAAAGATCCCATCTAAGTCAGGTTATAAATTTATCATCCTCATCAATAAAGAAGCTTTTGAAAAGGTGTTTGAAGAAAATCGGGATATTTTTGAACAAGCATTGGCTCCTTCGATCACATGTCAACAGATTTTACAAGATTTTGAGGCAGGGAGAAAAACTTTTAGCGAAATATTGAATGACCATGAAGGGCTAGTGGGTATCGTTTTAGGTTATGGTAGGGAGGGAAGTTTATTCGTCTTTCGGGATACCATACTTTCATCTCAAATCCTTAAGAAAAGCCTTCACCCTTTAGCTCCTCCTTGTGCACATGAAAAACTCGTTTCTAAAGGGATGCAAAATCATATCAAGATGAGGGAAAAAAGGTTATCTCGACACGGTATTAAATGGCATCAACTGGCTTCCCAAAGTGAGGATGTAGAAGATCCCTACGAGGAGTTAAATCAACGAGAGCAAATTGCTGAAATTTTTTATCCAGCTTGGCAAGAAAATTTTGTTGATGTGCTTCCGCCTAACTTTTTTAGTATCAAGAATTCAGAAGAAAAAGAACAATTGAGTAAGAACTATGCTGTTGCGATGCAGCTATCAAGACAGATATTTAAGGAAAAATCCTTTTTAGTTGGGTTTTTGGAACAATATTGTAAAAAGGAGTAAGCGATGCGTAATCTATGGATGATTTTTGTTTTGTTTTATTCTTTTTCTTTGGATGCGCAATATGATCTCTTTTTAAATCAGGAAATTGAACAGCTCTCCTATTACATGGGCTATATGATGGGAAAAGACCATGTAAAAAATGCTTATGATTTTCCTGTCAATTTTGACAAACTTGTGGAAGGGATGAAAGCTGGAATTGAAGGGGATCCTATTCACGATAAGGATGAATTAGTGCCTTTAATTAAGCGGATGCAAAAAGCTGTTGTTGAAAGGCAGGCCACTCTTAATCTTCAAGAGGCTGAAAGTTACTTAATGGACATTTCTCAAAGGGAGAATCTTGTTGAAGTTGAACGGTCCAAGCTTTTTTATCTTGTAAAAGAACAAGGCAATGGGCAATTGATTTCAGATCCTCCTTTGTTTCATTTTAACATGAACCAGTGGAAGGATAATCAGCTACAAACCATTTACTCAACATATGATGATAGGGGGGAACCTGTTCGAGTCGATTTAGAGGCTGCTGTTGTAGGGTTTCGGAAAGGCGTTTCTGGGATGACAGTAGGCGAAACAAGGGTGATCTATGTGCACCCTGATTTAGCATTTGGTCTTGGGAAATTAGACATCGCACCTAACCGTTTAATTGTATTCGAAGTGCACGCAGCACCTTAAAGGTATTTGCCTTCTTGTCTAAAGATACGTTCCCATTCAGGTTGGACAATTATCTTTCCTGCTGGATGAATGGGAAGAGGTTTCCAATTAAGATGTATGTTCCATCAAATTAACTGCGAATAATCCCCTGGATTTGATTAAATAGGCCAACATCAAATTGGATCTGATCTAATTTATTAGGATCATGGGTTATTGGACATGCGTGCGGATCTGCTGTAGCGAGACTTAATTGATAAGCCCTTAGGGAACGGTAGTCGAAATAATGATTGCAGCGATCTTTCACAGGAAAGAGCATAAAATCATTAGAGATAGGGCAGATCATTTTACTTAATATCTCGTGTTTCCTCCAATTAGGGGGATTAGACCCTAATTTTTCTTTAATGGTATTTATTTTCCATTCGTGGAAATCTGGAGAGATAAGACTTACAGCACAATTTGTGGATTCAGAACCTAATATGTCCTTTTCAGGAACGGAAAAAAAAGCTGTTAAATTGGCATTTTTGGTCAGTGCATCGATTCCCTGGCCGAGGGTCGCTAAAAAGGTAATTCCACCTGTAAAATATGACACATCTTTCCATAGTTGAGCCGATCTTGCTTCCGGATGATCGATTACAGTCATCTCATACCATTCACCATCGTCAAAAACTTTGACTTGCTTTGTAGGAGCATCGGGGGGAATTTGATTCTGATGCCGATTTGCCTTAATACTTGAGGCAATTGTGAGTGCAACACCAGCGACTTTGACTCCTACAATTATAAGATCATTCCATCCTCCTTGTAAAAGGTAGTTTTTATATGTCGCACCCTGCTTGACATATCTTAAAACAATTTCACGGCTCTTTGTACTAAACCATGATGTCGTAGCACGTCTATTTAGGCCTTTAGAAACCCTGGAAAAAGACACTGCATCCTGAAGATTTGTGATCAAGACATTAAAAATTCTTTTGCCAATATCAGATGAAAAGTTGTCAGGGTCTTTATTAATTAAATTCCCAATCGTATCAGTCATAGCATTTAAATGTTGAATGTATTGACCTTCAGTAAATGTTCCGCCTTGTTTGCAGTATAATTGATAATTCGCATCAATGCTCATGATATTTCCTTTACTGTATGTTTTTTAAGTTTTTAAAACCCCTACGATAACACCTGTAGCAATGATTGTTACGATGACTATACTACCGACTAGTAAGCTGATTTTATGATCCCTCTCTTTTTGATCAGTCTGGGACCTCTTGCAAGTATTTAGTTCCTCATGACTTTCTTCAATGCTAGCTCTTAATTGCGCTTGATTCTGGCGATTCTGTTCTACAAGCTCAGCTACTGCATTCATACTTTCCGAAAGATCTTTGTGCTCTTCTATTAATTGAGCAATTTTTCTCCCATTTTCACTAATTTGCCGATCCTTTGCTGCCAAATGATGCAAAAGATCGGATTGTGAATTATCTTGTCTATTAACGGCGCTCATATGCCCTCCTAAAATTATTTACTTTGCCCAAGCATCCATTCAAAAAATGTGATGACAGCAGTTGTAAGCATTCCTATGGGAATTACATAAGCACTAGCAATGAAGGCTGTAAGGGCACCTATAGTGAAAGTGCCAGATTGAATTAAAACTCTATGCTGGCGACATAGTTGATATGCTTCATTCAGGGCATCTTTTAACCTTTGCCCAAAGGTGGGGTCAGATAAAGTGACATTATCTAGAAGACCTTCTTGAGGCGAGGATGCTGGAGGAAGGGGTACTACCTTAGCATCGGCGTATCGTTGCACATCTCTAGACAAATTTATAAGCATTTTGTCAAGGTTAGCTTTCTCGGTTTTTTGTTGCTCCGCTTGGTCTCCTAAAATGCGGATCTGTCCTCTAAGTTGGTCATTCTGCGTCATCAATTGGTGTATCGTTTGCGCTTGTTGGCTTATAGTCACATCTCTTTGCGCTAACTCACGCTGTAAAGAGCCTCCACTTTTTTGTACTTGTGCAGCATATCGGGGTGCTTCAATCTTTGATGAAGATCCTTCTTGCGTTGCTTGTTGATCCATTGGCTGGATTATGAACCGATGACTGTTTGAAACAGGGTTGGCCATTTGACACCTCCAAAGCAAAGCATTGTACATGTATTAAATTTAAATTTGCAAACGGTTTAAAGAAAAAAATCCTACCTTAAAGGTATTTGCCTTCTTGGTAGATGGCGGGTTTTTTGCAGTATTTGCGGGCGAGGGGAGGGCCGCGGTTGAGGAGGAGTGAGAAGGCAAAACGGGTGTCGGATTGTCGATGTTCTAGGTTAAAGGTTAAGCGCCAGTGCTGAAAAATGATGCGCGATAACTCAATTTGGTATTCCAAGTAGGAGGGTTGGTGTTCCCGATTCCAGCCGGTGCGCAAATCAAACTGGGCTGTCCAATCTGGGCTGAGTCTAGCAAAAGTGCGGAAAAGAAAGGTGTCTCGCCGGTCAGATAGGCAGTGTAAAAGCTGTTGTTCTGAACGCACTGATTCGAGGATGAAGTTGTAAAAATCGGCTTTGAGCCAATCATATTTGCTCCGATGGCGGTATTCAACTCCAAATGCAAGGTAAGCATTCCAAGTCCAATCGCAACGGACATTATAAAAATCGATTTGATTATGGGTAAAATTCCAACCGCTATAAAGTGTGCACAAAAGGCGGGGGAAAGGGTTCCATTCGATGTCTAGATACCCTTTAGGAATTGTCTGGGGTATCGTTGAAGTATTAAAAAAAGCATTTGCCCAAAGATCTATCCAAAGTACACGCCCAATTGTGCAATCTGAGCGGTGAAAAAAACTGGTCCTGGTTCCAAACCGGACTAAATTCAAATGGTCGACACCATCATTGATAGAAAAGATGAAATGTTTGTCTGTTGCAACACGGGGTGATGTGATCGTGTAATAATGTATATAGGGTTCTACGACATGCTTACAATTCTGCCACCCTTTAGAAAATGTGGTGTTGAGTCTGATCCCTGCCTCGCCGGCGGCTTGTCCTGCCGACTTTCCTCCTGGACTATTGCTATAAGCAATTCCAATGAAACCGGCTTCAGGTGTGAGTGTCATAGGGCCAAAAAAGAATGGGCGATAAAAAAAAGGATGAATGGCCACACGAGACGAGGCAAAATTCTTCTTTTGATCTAGCGTATCGCAAGTTTGCTGTGGCAGGATGGCGTCACTGAAGACATAGCTGTAATAGCTTGCCTTAAATTTGTTTTCGCATAAGATTCCTGTTTTGGGAATCTCAAAGGGGTGCCATTGCAGCTCGAACGTAGGCAGTTCTTGATTCACCGATTGAAAATGGTTGACTCGCACTTTTGTAAATAAGTTAGCTATCCAGTCCTTTTCTCTTCGTCTTAAATTGAGTTCTGTTCTCCCAGCCGTTTTGAGGTTAAAATCTTTAGTAGTATAGTCTGCAGCCATTTGGCCATCACTTACAAAGTCGTATTTCCCATCGATGGTGACGCCATAAAGGCAGTCGTCAAAGGTCCCTTGAAAACGGTAGCGTTCTTTTCGTCTTCGATCATCAAGGGCAAGGTCATGAGCATAATAGTTACGGCTGTACCATTGGGTAGGTCTTCCGGAAGGGTTGTAAACTGTTTCTATTCCCGCTCCAACTCCCTGGCTGAAGAAGGCATCGAGGCGTGCCGTTGCTTTGAAATCACCCCAAGATAAAAAACGGTATAAAAAGCTGACGTATGAGCCTGTAAATCCACCCCAACCCACTTTGACACCAAAAGGGGTTCGTTCAATATTTTTTAAATCGAGTTGAAGGCGAGGAAAATACAACAACGGAACGGAATTCACATTAAAGTGGATATGTTTTGCTAATAAGATCAGATCTGGAGTTAACGAGATATAGGGTGATCTGAGCACCACATCCTCTATTTCACCTTCTGATGTCGTGATAAATCCATCAATGACCACCACATTCCCATCTTCGAGAAGAAGCATTTCTTTTCCTCCAATATACCAAGGAGGTGAGGCTGTGCGCCCGTTTGTCAAAAATCCTTTGTTGGAAATGAAATCATAATATAAAGCATCTCCCACAAGGACTCTGTCTTTATAATCGACAAGCAAGTTTCCTTCACAAGAGACGGTAAAAATAGAAGTTTCACCTGTGAGAACCCGCGTGTAAGTAATTTTTTGAGCTTGAATGCGAATATGGGGCGCCGTTAAAACACCACCTGACGAAGTTGTGAGAATTCCTTCAGAATAAAGGGGATCGATAAGGTCTACGATCACATTATCTTCAGTGGGAGGGCAAGGGGGGGAGGGAAATTCGACGGGGCGGCAAGGGAGGCAAACAGCCGGCCAAATTTCGGGAGGATCAACCGTTAGTTCATCAGCCCAAAGGGATGCAAATAGGAAAAAAAATAATAATTTAAACCGCATGGGTTATTATTCAATAGTTCTCATCAACAATCCGGCGAGAGCATACCTGTTTTTGGCATTTCCGTATGCAATCGTATGGATAAGAGCCAAAGTGCCTGCTTGGTTTTGAGCTGAGGCCAGCGCTTCACATGCTTCGATTAAAAATCTGGAGGTTTCTTCAGGGGTCAAGTTGTGTCGATTGCAAAAAGCGGGGGTGTCTTTGTCATCTTTAAAACGGATGAGCTCAACAGATCCACGCAGCTTGACCCAGTTGATGAGATTTTCTTCATAAATGCCCTCTTCCTGAAGACGGTAAAGGGCAAGTGTGCAGTAATTGCGGATTAAAGGGGCGCCAGCTTTTTGGCAACCCTCTTTTAAAAAAAGGATCACCTGGTCACTTTTTTTGTTTTGTAACAGTTCGATCAGAACTGGAATCAAACTGCTTTGTTTTTTTTGAAAAATTTTATGTGCAAGGCTTAAAAACTCTTTTTCTTCAAATTCGAGACATTGGACAAGGACTTTTTCACGTAAGTTTTGCGTTTGTTCAATCAGCCCAGGGAATTTTTTATCTTGTTGATTGGCCGAGGGAATTGTTTTCCAAGCTGAAAGTCCACCACTTGATGAAAACATGCGCCAAAAGCCAGTATCCCGGCAATCTTCGAGCAAAATTTCTTCTACATAATGCAAAGGTATTTTTTCTCGTTGCGTCAGTAGCGCAAGCGTTGCGTTGATCCGTATGTCTCTATCTTGATCTGTCAATAAAGCAGTGAGAGTCTCTTTTCCTTTTTGGAGAAGACCCAGAATCCCAATGGCAAATAAAGAGCCTTTTTGAGCTTCTTCTTCAATCATCTTGATGTATTCAGTCTTACCTAATTGATACAAAGACCTACAGGCCGCAAGCCTTACTGTTTCTTGCCGGCTTTCGGCAAGGCTTTTGAGCCGCTCCAAAGAGAGGTGATCCTTTAGCACTCCAAAAGCCAAAGCACAGCTCTCTTGCTGGGCATAGGAAACACCCTGTGCTAAAAGACGCATTGTGGGTAGAAAATCATCCCTGCCAGCTTCCGTTAAAGTCAAAATCGTTTCAATGCGCACTTCATCGTCAGGATCAGATAGGAGTTGGCGTAAAAACCGATTCGCCTCTGATCCCTCAAGATGCACCGCGATTTGAGAAAAGACACTACGGATTTCAGGCGGTACTTTTACACTGAGTGACAGTAAATGGCTCATTGCAACAGGGTGATTGCGTTTTGCAAGTTGCAAAAGCGTTTCTAACCTAACAATCAAAACAGGTGAAGAGAGGCAATCGAGAAGGATTTTGTCAGCTTCATCATCTTGCAATTTTCCTAAATAGGAAAGCGCGAGGAGCTGCGTTTTTATGTCTGAGCTATGTAATCCTTTTTCTAAAATAGGAAGCATGTCAGATGATGTGGCAACTCCTGCCCCAAACATACACATGAGTTGGATTTCAGGATCTTTTGAATCAATTCCCTGTTCGAGTAGGACTTTAGCAGCCTGCTGGAGCAAAGCAAAATCTTGAGTTGAGCTTTCTTTTGCATGGTTAAGATAGCTTTCAAATCCTTTTTCAGCTTCTCCGCGGTGAATGGAAAACAACATTTGCCCACTCACATCCATTGGAAAGGCTGCAAGCAAGGGGGTCAAAGCTGTTAAGAGGGTAAATATTGCCATAAATCAATCCCTACTGGTTTGAGAACTTTTTGTAATGCGTTCAAGGGCAAGCCCATGACATTATAAAAACATCCCTCTATCCGTTTAACAATAATGCTGCCAGCCTCTTGGATGCCGTAGCCCCCTGCCTTATCATTGCCTTGAAAAGCTTTGTGATAGGATTGCAGTTGTGTCTCATTTAACTTGTGAAACTGGACACGTGTTTCATCAAACTCAGTGATTGTCAATGAGTCATAAGTTGTGGTGATAGATGTGAAAACAGAATGCCAGGAGCCATTGAGCTCTTGAAGTATTGCAAAATTTTCCTCTTCATTTGCCGGTTTATTAAAAATTTTTCCCTCTTTAAATACCACTGTATCTGCAGTCAAAATCACAGCATTTGGAAAACGTTCGACTAAAGCGCACGCTTTAGCCTCCGATAAAATCTTAGCATACTTTATTGGATCTCCCTCAAATGGAACACTTTCTTCATCAAAATGAGCACTGACTTGTTCGAAAGGAAGGGAGAAAAAGCTTAAAATTTCTCGTCGTCTTGGGGATTGAGAGCCTAAAATTAAACGCATACGATCACTTAATGGCTGTGAAGAGTGTAGCAGCGGCAAAGGTCAAAGAGCGTTTTTGGACATTTTGAAACCCAGAGGTGTGTAGATTTTTCATCAAAACTTCTGGAGTTGCAAAAATTTCAACACTACTTGCCAAATAGCGGTAAGCTTCCATATTTTTTGCTGTGAATTTTCCCAAAAGGGGCAAAACAAAGCGCGTATAGCAGCGGTGACCTAAGCGGGGAAGTTTGGCTGTAGGCCTGGTCAATTCTAAGATGCCGAAAAAACCGCCAGGTTTGAGTACCCGGAAAACCTCGTGGAAACATTTTTCGGGATCTTTGATATTGCGGATTCCATATGCAATTGTCACAGCATCTACTGAATGATTGGGGAGAGGGATGGCTTGCGCGTCGGCTTGGATCATTTCAAAGCGGTGGTGGAAAGAGGCCCCTTTTGATTGTGCGACTGAGAGCATTTCGGGGCAAAAATCGAGAAGAATCGCCTCGGCTTGTGGATTTTTCTTGAGATAACCAAAAGCGATTTCACCTGTCCCCGCACAAAGATCAAGAAGGCACTTGTGAGAGCCGATGGCCTGGATCAATTGTTGATTCCAATAGGGATGCAATCCAAACGAAAGAGTGGAGTTGGCTCGGTCATAATGCTCAGCAATGCTAGCGAACATCGCTTGAATCGTTTCAGGAGCAGATTGTTGGTACATCAGTGTACAATTTCCTAAATAAATTTAAACTTTCGATTTCTTGATTCCCTAAACGATAGCCCAACACGGAGTAATAAGCACGCACCCTTTCTAAATTCAAAGGACACTTTAGCTGGGCTGCCCGTTCAATTTCTTCTGGATGAGATTCGCTCCATGTTAAAGCTTGGCCAAGAATTTCTTGCAGCTTTTCAAGGGTTGAAGCTGAAATCTCTTTTCTGGCTAAAAAAAGAGCAAATACAAAAGGAAGCCCTGTCATCTCGTACCAGATAGTCGCTAAATCGATGACTTGAAATCCCGGTTCTTCTTTGTGTAGAAGGGCTTGATCGCCAATCAATAAATAGCCATCGCAAGAATCTGTAGAGCTTTCTGGCAAAAAATAAGGGGAGACATTCCAATAATGGTAGCAAAGCACTTTTAACAAGCCCACAGCAGTGTAACTTTGTTGAGTGAGACAAATGTGAGCCCCATTTAAATCACAGGTTGAAAGGGATGTATATAAATTCACACTGAAAACTTTCCCTAAACCCACAATCCCGTATCCTTCTACGTGTGAATAACCCTTTTGGAGACTGCTGCTGAGCGCAACATCCAATTGTTTGTCGCGTAGTTGGTTGTTTAAAAGATTAGGGCTTGCCAAAGTTAAGGGGAATGCTTGGCTAAGGGGTAAAGTAAATGGCAAGGCATTAATGTAACTGACACAGCCCAGACGCATTACACATTACCAGAATGTGTTAGTCTAGGGATTCTGCCGATCGAATGGATCAATTCTGTCATGGTTGATTTATTCATTACAATTTCGGGAGCGCCTGCCATAGTAATCACCTTTTCTTCTGTATTGGTTGAGGAAAGATCATTTCCACCCCAGTTGAGGATTTCTAAGGCCTCTTGTACACCGATGTAATTCCAAAGGACTTTGATATGGGGGATATTGTCTAGCATTAATCTAGAAACGGCATAAAGCAATTTCATATTTTTTTCTTTCAGCTGTTTTTTCCGTTTACCCAAGGCATTGTTCTCTTGTCCAAACTTGAGAGGAATGAAGGCTTTGAATCCTCCAGTTTCGTCTTGAAGTGTACGGACTCGAAGGATGTGTTCAATGATATGTGCGTGGGTCTCAAGGTGTCCAAATAACATTGTGATATTAGAATGCAAACCGATCCGATGAGCTAAAGCATGGATTTCAAGGAAAGTATCTGACGAGATTTTTCCTGGAGCAATTTTTTTGCGAATTTCTTCGACTAGAATTTCAGCACCTCCTCCTGGGAGGGATCCCAATCCCCAGCTGATCATTTTTTGAAAAACTTCTAGGATGGAAATGCCATGCAGTTCGCTCAAAAAGTGGTATTCCACGGGCGTTAGGGCTTTGATGTGAAGAGAATGGTCTAAACTTTTAATCCGCTTGAAAACCTCTTCATAGTAATCTAGGTTGCAGTCTCTCCAAAGTCCACCGACGATATGGATTTCTGTTAGCCCTTCTGGCAAATGTTTTTTAATTTTTTCTTCAATTTGCTGAGGCGTTAAAAACCACGCTTTTTCCCAGCCCGGTTTGGCGTAAAAAGAGCAGAATTGACAATTCAGTTCGCAAAGGTTAGTGGGATGGATGTAAAGTGTTGAGGCAAAATGGACTTGATCACCCACATCCCTTTTGCGTACAAAATCTGCAAGCTGACCCACGGCATTGATTTCTGTTTCATTTGTGAGCTCAAGTAGCTGGAGTCCTTCTTCGGGTAATAAACGTTTTTTTTCATTCAACTTTTCAGCAATCGATGCGAGAAAAGGAGTGGGTAAAGAATCAATCGAAAGAGTTGTTATGGTGTGTGTCGCGCTCATTTTTGCATTCCCTACTGTTATTACCGCAAAGAGTGCAACTATTGGTCAGATCATCATTTTTGTCTTCAGAATTTTTTTTTGGTTTTTTGACAAGAGACCACCCACATCCCCGTCGGAGTCGCGATTTACCAGTTAGCAAAAGCCCAATGCTTAAAGCTGCTATTACAAGACCCATTAAGAGAGCAGCTATCAAAATGGTTAAAATGAGATTCACGTAGAGCCTTTTTTACCTGTTTTGACAGGAGGAGGCGCTGTTTGTGCTGCAAAATCGATCCAAATGGGGGAACTCCAGGCCATATTGCCATCTTCTTGTGTGACACGTAAGTAGTAAAATACAAATGGCCCCTTTTCGCCACCATCTAGCTTCACACGTTGACCACTTTCTTGGTCGTCGTAGTAATATTCATAAAAATAGCTTTCAGGGTGGAAAGTTTGGATAACCTCGCCGTTGCGAATGAGCTCAATCATTTTAAGTTTGTCAGTGCCTGCGACATAACCAGAAATATGTCGATTCACACTGAGGCCTGGTTTAGAAGCTGTCGAAAGCTCAGAACCCATTCTTTGGCCAGCAATGTAAAAACCGACAATGATCCGCGGACCTGTCGTGGCATAGCAACTGCGGCGATAGAGCCCTTCTAGCAAAGAGTCTCGCGTGTATTTTTCACAGATCACACCGGTAAATCCAGGGGAATATTGCGTTTGGTCGCTCTCAAAACACCCACCATAGATGCCTCGATCGTCTAAACCTCCAGCTACAAATCCGAATCGGCAATTTTTTTTCAGCGCTTCTACCACTGATCCTTCAGGAGCTGAAGTAATTTCACCAGAGATGGGCCTTGCCCCTTTCATTTGTTCAGAACTTCCCCAGGCATTATAGATCTCAACAACTCTCTCAAAATCTGGATTAAATTCTTTAAAATCAAAATGATAGCCTTTTCCCATTGTGAAAGTAGGAATTGAAATCATCTCTTTGGGAGAAGAAGATTTATAGATTTTGCTTAAGGACGAGCTTTTAGAGTCTTTTTGCCGCAAAAGGGGCTTATTATCTTTGGTGTACAAGATGTGCCGAATCCCTTCTTTCCCGGGCTCACCTTGGAATTGAAAGCCAAGAAGAGTCATAAAGCGATCATCTTCATTGAAATCAGCCACATTTTGCGAAGCCATTTTCCACACGTCATTGGGAGTTTCTTCCGCACTTTCAAAGTAAGAGGTCGCATAGAAATTCAAAGCTTTTTCATCTCGAAAATGACGCAGACAGCTTTCAATATTCTCTGTCGAGTCAACGCGGTCAGATTCCCCACGCAATAAACCCCAGAACAAGTTTCGATCATTTTCCTGGAAGCATTTCACAGGAGCTGAGGTGAAGACTTCTTTTGTTTTTAAGTTACGCAGTTGAATCCGATAGATACCAGCTTCGTTGAAATAGAGATTAGGGAGAGTGACAAAACCTGTTTCAGGTACAAACAGTTTCCAATTGAGATTCTCCCTTAAATGTTCATAAGAGAGGTCAATCAAAGTATCTTCAGGAGCAAAATTGGTCAGATTACCAAATTCATCTTCAAACCGGACAGTGATATCGAATCTTTTATTTTTAGAGACGAAAGAGGGAGCTAAAATGCGGATAGAATGTAAACGATTGCCTCTGATGTCCATTGAAAACACCTCAGGTTCTTCGTAATTCCCTTTCCCTTTTGGATCAATATAAAGATTAAAAGGGCGTCTGCGTTGAATGGTTAATTGACATTCATTTCCAAGTTCATCAGGATCACCTTCTACTTCTGGGGACATGCCCATCACAATGGTGATTTTTTCTCCAATTTTCATCGGAGAAGGAAGCACAAATTCATATTGAGGGACGATACTATCGGGTGTCTCAATTTCATCCGCTTTTAAAACTGTGCCGTTTTCCATTTCGGCATAAATCACATTGGCATCTTCATTGAAGTCTGTGCTGGGCACTTCCCAATCGATGTCCCGTCCCTTGCTGAGAAGATCAAATTTCAAGCGTGCCCCTTTAGATAAGGGTGCGGACGTAGTGTAGTGGAATTTCCAGGTTGAGGTTTGCCCCGCACGGGCTACGGAAGGTTCGCTATAGCAAATGGACCGGCGCATAACTTCTCAAGGTTAGTTAAAAATAGGGTTCTGATCATAAAACCCCACAGAGTTTTTCTCAAGCGCCAATGCTGATTATACCAAATCCGGGAAATAACGTCATGAATACGGGCTGAGTAACGTGACAGATTTGAACGATCATTTCGAAGCGCATGTTTTTAAACATGGGCAAGAAACGATCGTTTAAAGATGGCATGT
>Ga0153954_1001243_pt1 | contig 14642 bp, 14 predicted proteins | sample TSFL038MetaG_FD_102277 | JGI IMG/M metagenome (GOLD analysis project Ga0153954, IMG submission 102277) | Attine ant fungus gardens microbial communities from Florida, USA - TSFL038 MetaG | ecosystem: Host-associated > Fungi > Mycelium > Unclassified | place: USA: Florida, Wekiwa Springs State... | reverse complement strand
TCCGCACAGTGGCGTCGGCCAACATCGCGGAGGCGGCGTGGGCGGGCGGCGCGAAGCGGCTGATCCAGGAGAGTTTTGCGCCGGCCTATCCCGATTGCGGCGACCGCTGGATCGACGAGCGCATCGCGATCGCGCCCGAGCGCTACAACCGCACGCTCGCCGACGCCGAGCGCGCGGCGAAGCGCTTCAGCGGCGAGGGGCGCGCCGGGATCGTGCTGCGGTTTGCGGCGTTCTACGGGCCGGATGCGATGCAGTTCAGGGATCTCGTCCGCGCGCTGCGGCTCGGCATCGCGCCGCTGCCGAGCGCGCCGCAAGCCTACATCTCGTCGATCGCGCATGACGATGCGGCGGCAGCGGTGGCGGCGTGCGTGAATGCGCCGGCGGGGATCTACAATGTCGGCGATGACGAGCCCCTGACGCGGCGGGCTTATTTCGATGCGCTGGCGGCGTTGATCGGGGCGCGGCGGCCGTGGATCCCGCCGGGGTGGATGGCGCCGGTGTTCGGGTCGGCGGGGAAGCTGATGGCGCGGTCGCAGAGGATCGCGAACGAGAAGCTGAAGGCGGCGACGGGATGGGCGCCGCAGTATCCGAGCGTGCAGGAGGGGTTCGCGGCGGCGCTGCGGGAGATGGGGGCGGGGTGAGTGGCGGGGTGAGTGGCGGCGTGTGTGGCGCGGGTTTTGCAAGATAACAGCGACCCCCACCCCTGACCCCTCCCCACTGAAGGGGGAGGGGAACCGACCGCCCGCGGGGGTACGGGGTTCCGCATTTTTCGCGTCTGTTGATGCGACTTGCGGGGCCGCTTTGGCGCGTGTGCCGATCTGCAAAGATGTGCTGGCGATCACAGCAGCGCGCGGCGGGACGACGCAGAGTGTTGGCACAGACGTGAATGCGGCAGGCGCCGAAGTGTGAACCAGCTCACACAACCGGCGCGAATTCTTCGCCAAAAGTCGCACCCGCAACAAACGAAGGGGCACCATGAGCGCCGTCTCCAGGTTGCCGGTTGTCTTGATCGCCGAGCGCGACGCGCCGCGCGCGGCAGAGAGGTACAGAAGCGACGGGCACAAGAGCGATGGACAAGCGAGCGACGGCGCCGCGGCCGGCAGGCCCGAGCGGCGGCTCGCGGCCATTTTGATGGCCGACGTGGCGGGCTACAGCCGGCTGGTCGGCGCCGACGAGCATGGCACACTCAAACGCTGGCGGGCGCACTGGGACGAGCTGATTGCGCCCACCATCGTGGCGCATCACGGGCGCATCGCGCGCGTCACCGGCGACGGCATCCTCACCGAGTTTGCGAGCGTGGTGAACGCGGTCGAATGCGCGGTGGCGCTGCAGGCCGGCATGCGCACGCGCAACGCCGCGGTGGCGGAGGCGGAGCGCATCCGCTTCCGCATCGGCATCAATATCGGCGATGTCATCATCGACCGCGGCGACATGTGGGGCGAAGGCGTGAACCTGGCGGCGCGGCTCGAGGCGCTGGCGGAGCCGGGCGGCATCTGCGTCTCCTCGCGGGTGGCGAACGAGGTCGCAAACAAGCTGCCGATCGCGTTCGAGGATCTGGGCTTGCGAAGGCTCAAGAACATCGCGCGCGAGGTGCGCATCCTGCGCGCCAGGCTGCCCGGCCTGGAGACCGACACGCCGGCGCCGATCGCCGCGTTGCCGGCCGCCGCCCCGGCCGCACCCACGCTCGCGGCACCCGCGGCCAAGACGCGGCGCTTCCGCCTGCGCCCGACGCTACGCGTGCTGGTGATCGCCGCGGCCGCCAATGCGGGGGCTTCGCTCGCGGTGGCGGCCGCATGGTGGCTCATGTCGACGCCGCCGCGGCACACGCCGGCGCTGGAAAATCCGTTCGCGCTCGCAGGCACGGCCGAGCCCGCGAGCGAGCGGCTCGCCGTGCCGTCGCTGGTGGTGCTGCCGTTCGCCAATCTCAGCGGCGAAGGGAAGGACGATTACATCGCCGACGGCATCACCGACAGCCTGATCAGCGATCTCGCACGCGCGTTGCCGGATGCGTTCGTGGTCTCGCGCAACACCGCCTTCACTTATAAGAACCGCAGCGTCGATGCGCGCCAGGTCGGCCGCGAGCTCGAGGTCCGCTACCTGCTTGCGGGCAGCGTCGCGCTCGCGGGCGAGCAGGTGCGCGTGAACGTCGAGCTGCTGGCGACGCAGGACGGCAGCCGGTTGTGGGCGGAACGCTTCGACACCGAGCGCATGGGCCTGTTCCAGCTGCAGGACGAGATCGTCGGCCGGCTGTCGCGCGCGACCGGGCTGAAGGTGCTCGACATCGAGGCCGGGCGCAGCGTGCGCGAGCGCCCGGACAGCGCCGAGCTCGTCGACCTGGTGCTGCGCGGCAAGGCGGCGCTCAACCGGCCATCGACACCGGCCTCGATGCAGGAAGCGCGCGCGCTGTTCGAGCACGCGCTGATGGCGCAGCCGATGAACCCGGACGCGCTCGCCGGCATCGCCACCACCTTGGTGTTCGAGTTCATCAACGGCTACGTCGACACCGACGGCGCCGAGCGGCTGCAGCGGGCGGAAACGCTCCTGGCGCAAGCGCTGGCGCGCGCGCCACACCATCTCACCGCGCTCAAGGCCAGGGCCGCGCTCAAGCGCGCGGAGGGTCAGTTCGACGACGCCATCGCCGGCGCCGAGGCCGTGATCGCGGAGCATCCGGGCGAGCCTTGGGCCTACAAGGAGATCGGCCTCGACATGCTCTATCGCGGGCGCGCGGAAGAGGCGCTCGGCTGGTTCGACAAGGCCGACCGCATCGGCCCGCGCGATCCCGGCCGCTGGACCTGGCTCGACGGCCGCGGCCACGCGCTGATCCTGCTCGGGCGCGACGAGGACGCGGTGCGCGCGCTCACCGCTGCGCTCGAGGCCAACCCGAAGAGCTCGTCCTCGCGCGCGTTCCTGGCGGCGGCCTATGCGCAGCTCGATCGCGGCACGCAGGCGCAAGCGGCGCTCGCGGCCTTCAATACGGAGCGCCCGGGCACGCGCATCGCGACCTTCCGCACGCGCTCGCCGGTGCCGCTCGCACTCACCAGCGCACAGTATCAGCAGCAGTACGCGCGCCTGCGCGAGGGACTGCGCAAAGCCGGCATGCCGGAATAGTGCGTTCACCAACAGACTCTTCCACAGTCTCGGCTTGACGCACGCGCACCGCGGACGCTTCTTGTAACAGCGTGGGCGGGTGAGGCGCGTATGCTCTGCATGTCGTGCGGCGGACGGATGCGGCTGGTGCGTGTGGTGCCCGACACAGGCACGTACATGCGAGGCTACGAGCATCACACGCTCGAATGCCCGGACTGCGGCGAAGTGGAAGAGCGGCTGACGTTCCGCCATCCGGACACGCCACCACCGCCGATCTTCCCCACGCGCACGGTGCTGCCGGCGCCGCCGCCCGCACCAGCGCGCGCCCCCGAGACGATCATCCCCGACCCGACGCCGGCGCCCGCACGGCCGGCGCCGCCGCCGGCGCCCAATGTTATGCGGGCGATGGAACTCAAGCCGGAGCAGAAGCCTGCCTGGCCTTTGCGCAGGAAGGCGCAGCCGCCGCCACGCCCGCAGAAGACCGGCGCCTGGGAGCGCGCGGTCGAGACCCTGCGCGCGCACCAGGACGACCTCGCGCGCCGCGCCCCGCCGCTGCCGAAACCGGACGCACAGGCGCGCGAACGCTTCGCCGCATTCTGGGACGCACTGATCCCGCAGCCGCCCAAAAAGCCTGTCAAGCCGGCGCTGCCGCCACCCGCGAGCGCACCGCCGGCGCCGAACGACAAGCGCGCGTCGACGCCAAGCAAGCCAACGGCAGCAACAAGCAAGCCTGCGGCCGTTGCGGCCAAGCCGGCGGCACCGCTCGCGCCGTTGCCGCGTTCGCTCAGCCTGGTGGTGATCGCCGGAAAGTGTGCGCGTGGTAAATAAAATGCGCACATCCACGGGCGCGCACCGGTTTCAAATTACCGCGCTGGTTTCAATTTACCGCTCTGGGCAACGGTGTCGCTAAAAACGATTCACTATTCGGGAATGTGATGCGGCTATCTGTTGCCGCAGGGGGATTTCCGATCATGAGCGACGACGCGGCGCAGGTGGCCGAAGACGATTCCAGCCCGATGGAGGGCGCCGACCTGCTCGCCATCCACGAGGCGGGACATGCGGTGGTCGCCCTCGCGCTCGGCCTGCGCATCGTCGCGGTGTCGATCACCGATGCCACCGGCACCGCCGACTTCGCGCCGCTGCGTCCGAAAGTGATCCACGGCAAGCCGACGACGCGGCTCCTGCGCGCGCTCGACATCTACGGCCAGATCTGCCTCGCCGGCCCGACCGCGGAGCTGTGGAGCGACCCCAATGCCTTCAATCTCGAGGACTACGACTGGCCCGATACCGGCGGCGACGTCGAGCCGTGGGCGCAGGACGTGACCGAGGTGATGCGGCTTTCCGCCAAGCTCGGCACGCCGGACTGGTTCCGCGCGATGGCGCGCAAGACCCGCGAGCGCGTCGAGCAGCATTGGTCCGCGATCGAGACGGTGGCGGATGCCCTGCTGCGGCAAGGCACGCTGGCGGAAGACGAATTGCTGACGTTGGTTGGTGATGAGCTGGGCGTGAAACGGAAGAACGGGCCACTCGGGCGCCGCGCCCCCTCTCCCCATAGGGGAGAGGGTCGGGGTGAGGGGGTTACCGCCTAACGAAGTGCCACGATCGCGCCGCCGGTAACCCCCAGCCCAGCCCTCTCCCCTATGGGGAGAGGGAGTCAGACCGCCCGTGCCGCATGCTTTTGCGGACAATCTCCAAAAGGCATCACCCCGCACGGCGCCACCACAGGCGACGGCGGCGGAGCTTGTCGCCGGATTTGCGCACGAGCGCGGAGATGCCGACCTCGAGCAGCAGCGCGGCGGCGTCGAGCGGGACGGCGTCCTTGGCGCCGGGCGCCGTGGGGTGCGGCGGAAACAGATGCAGCAGGTCGGCACGCTCGACGTGCCAGACGTCGTGCATGTCCTGCTTGCCGGGGAGGCGACCGTGGGCGATGGCCGCGAAGATCGCGTCCTCGCTCTTGCCGGTGAGCGCGGCGGCTTGCGTCAGGTTGACCATGATGCGCTGGCCGATCGGCGGCCGCGAGGCGAGCGTCTTCGGGATGTCGACCCAGATCCGCTTGACCGCCTTGGTCCAGGCCTGATCGGCGTCGAGCCGCCGCCGGATGCGAAAACGCAGCGTCTCGGGGTCGTGCACGTCGGCCCAGTTGCGCAGCTCCAGCACGGACACAGCGCAGCGGCCGCGGTCCTTCTCGAACAGGTCGAGACAGGCCTGCGCATGAGAGGTTTGCGCTTGCGCGGTGGCGCGATCGTCGTCCCCGACGACGAGCGCGGCGAATTCTTCGTCCGTCATGACGTGACCCCGCCAAACCCCCACAGGAATTAGCAAACTCGGCGATGACGGCTTAAGCCCGCCTTAACGCATTCGCGCCCGGACGGTATCCGTGTGGCGAATCGCCAAAAAAAACAGACAAGAAAAAATTTCAGCGTGCGGGCGGGATCGATTGCTCGAACAGCGTGCGCGCCTGCGCCGCCGAAGCCCGCGCCAGCCGATCGGCGAGCGCGCGCGGCACCTGGAAATGCTGGTAGTCGATCGGATTGTGCCAGCGGCCGCCCCATTCGGTGAAACCATGCGCCGCAAAGATTGCGATGACGTCTTCCGCCATGCCGGGACGGCGCGGCGTGCGGCGCACGTATTCGCCGGCGGAGGGCGGATCGATGTTCCGCTTCCCGTTCTGGAAGGTGATGAACGGGTTCTGCAGCGGGTTGAGGTCGATCGCGACGCCATAAGCGTGGAGGGAGATCGCGCGGCCGCCGCCCGCCACCGCCCGCACGTTGAAGGCCGACGTGTTGTTGCGCGCGGTCGAGGCGTCGTCGTCGCCCTCGAACTGGTCCATCAGCCTGACGCTGAAGATCGGGAAACGCCGGGCGCGCAGCGCGCCGAAGACGGCCAGCGCGTGCCCGGCGACCGCGTCCATGACGATCATCTGCGCATCGTCATGGGTCTGCCCGTCGAAGCCGAGGTAGCTGAATGTCAGGAGCCGCAACCGCTCGCAGGGCACCGGCGCGCCCGGGTTGAGCACATGGTGCTGCTTCATGTGCGCGCAGACCGCGCCCGATACGGGCAGCACGGCGTCGGCCGTCTGGGCGAATGATGGTGCGGCGGAGAGAAGCAGGGCGAAGCCCGTAGCCCGGATGGAGCGCAGCGAAATCCGGGACGCCCACCGAGCGGCACCATCGTCCCGCATTGCGCTTCGCTCCATAGCGCGTCGGAAGACGCGCGTAAACGCGCTGACGGCGGGCTACGAGCGCGTCAGCCCGGACGCCTACGCGTCGGCGTTGTCGTTGGTCGATTGCGACTCGGGGACGAGCTTCGGCCCGCCCTTGGCGACGGCGACCATGGCCGGGCGCAGCACGCGCTCGCCGATCATGTAGCCGGGCTGCACCACCTGGGCGACGGTGCCGGCCGGGCGCGACGGGTCGGGGAGCTCGAACATCGCCTGGTGCACGTTGGGATCGAACTTCTCGCCGAGCGGCTCGAACCGCTTCACGCCGTGCTTCTCCAGGACCTTCATGAGCTCGCGCTCGGTGAGCTCGACGCCGTCGAGCAGCGCCTTGGTCGAGCCGTCGGCCTTCTCGCGCAGCTCCTTGTCGAGGGCGCCCAGCGCGCGCTCCATGTTGTCGGCCACCGCCAGGATGTCGCGCGCAAAATTGGAGATGCCGTAGGTGCGGCTGTCGGCGATCTCACGCTCGGTGCGCCGGCGCAGGTTCTCCATGTCGGCGAGCGTGCGCAGCAGCTTGTCCTTGTAGTCGGCGGACTCCTTGGTCAGCGCCTCGATGAGGTCGGCAACCCGCTTGCCCTCATCGCTCCCAGGGGCGGCATCGCCAGCGACTGCGCCATCCGCGAACGGGCGTCCCGTTGCATCCGTCATCACATTGTTCCTGTTGGCAAATCCACGGCAATTCCAAGGCCCCGGATATCAGCGCTCCGGGCGGAAAAATCAACCCCCGGCGCTTGTAGCCATCCTTCGAGACGCCCTCGCTGCGCTCGGGCTCCTCAGGATGAGGTCCCATCTTGTGGCACGTTCGAGACGTGCCCATCCGTCGGCCTCATGGTGAGGAGCACGGGGCAAAGCCCCGTGCGTCTCGAACCATGGCCGCGAGTCGCGCTACCCCCCCAAAATCTTGCTCACCACCTTGGCGGTATAGTCGACCATGGGGATGACACGGGCATAATTGAGCCGCGTGGGGCCGATCACCCCGAGCACGCCGATGATGCGGCCGGCGCCGTCGCGGTAGGGCGCGACGATGGTGGAGGAACCCGAGAGCGAGAACAGCTTGTTCTCGGCACCGATGAAGATGCGGGCCCCGTCGGCGCGCTCGGCGCGGCCGAGGAGGTCGATGACCCCGCGCTTGGCCTCGAGGTCGTCGAACAGGAGGCGCACGCGCTCGAGGTCCTCCACCGCCTTGAGATCGTCGAGCAGGTGGGCGGCGCCGCGCACGATCAGCTTGCGCTCGTCGCTCTCGCCCCCCGACCAGCTCGCAAGCCCGGCTGCGATGATCTTCTGGGTGAGCTGGTCGAGCTCGGCCTGGGCGGCGGCGAGCGCCTTCTCGAGTTCGGCGCGGGCGTCGGTCAGGGTACGGCCGCGCACATGCGCGTTGAGGAAGTTCGCCGCTTCCGTGAGCGAGGAGACCGGCAGCCCCATGGGCACGTTGATGATGCGGTTCTCCACCTGGCCGTCATCCGCAACCAGCACGACCAGGGCCCGCTCCGGCTCCAGACGCACGAACTCGATGTGCTTGAGGCGCAGGTTCGATTTGGAGCCCAGCACCACGCCGGCGGCGCGTGTCAGGCCCGAGAGCATGCCCGAGGCCTCGTTGAGCACCGCCTCCATGGAGGTGCCGGCGGCGGCGACCTTGGCCTGCATCTCGCGGCGGTCGTCCTCGCCGAGGTCGCCGATCTCCATCAGCGCGTCAACGAAGAAGCGCAGGCCGAACTCGGTCGGCAGCCGCCCCGCCGAGGTGTGCGGCGCATAGATGAGGCCGAGCTGCTCCAGGTCCGACATCACGTTGCGCACGGAGGCCGGCGACAGCGGCGTGGTGATCAGCCGCGAGATATTGCGCGAGCCCACCGGCTCGCCGGTCGCGAGGTAGCTCTCGACGATCTGGCGGAAGATGTCGCGCGAGCGCTCGTTGAGCTGCACGAGGCTCACCTGCGTGGCGCCGATCTGCACGTCCTGTGACAAGGTTCCCTCCTTCCGGAAGGAGAGAATTGTCCATTTGGACGGGGGAGTTCAAGCCGTGTGAACCGAACGCGGTGCGAGCGAAGCAACGCCCCCCGCAGGCGCTTACTCCCCCTTGATCCCGGCCGCCTGGATCACCGGACCCCACTTCTCATATTCGGCCTGGATGAAATCCGCGAATTCCTGCGGCGTGCTGCCCGCGGCAGTGGCGCCGAGCTCCGCCAGCCGCCTGGTCACAGCCGGCGTTTTCACCGCCTCGGCGCAATCGTTGCCGAGCTTGGCCTTCACCGCGTCGGAAATGCCCGCGGGCGCGAGCACGCCCCACCAGACGCCGGTGTCGTAGCCGGGCACGCCGGCTTCCGCGATCGTCGGCACATTCGGCAGCGACGGCGAGCGGGTCGCGGTGGTGACGCCGAGCGCGCGCACGGCGCCGGCCTGGACCTGCGCGATCGATTCCGGGATGTTGTTGAAGGAAAGCGGAATGTGGCCGCCCAGCAGATCGCTGAGCGCGGGCGCGCCGCCTTTGTAGGGGATCGCGGCGATCTCGACCCTGGCCATGTATTTGAGCAGCTCGCCGCCAAGATGCGGCGAGGTGCCGTTGCCGGCGTGGCCATAGGACAGATAGCCAGGCTTCTGGCGCGCGCCCGCAAGCACGTCGCCGAGCGATTTGAAGGGCGAGTCCTGGCGCACCAGCAGCATGTTGGGCGAGGAGCCGACGAGCGAGATCGGAACAAAGGCCTTGAACGGGTCGTACGGAAGCTTGGGATAGAAGTAGGGCGTCAGCGCGTGGCCCGACGCCACCAGGATCAAGGTGTAGCCGTCGGGCGCAGCGCTGGCCGCGGCCTCCGACGCGATGGTGCCGCCCGCGCCCGGGCGGTTCTCGATCACCACGGTCTGATTCCAGCGGCGGCCGAGCTCGTCGGCGAGCGTGCGCGCCACGAGGTCGACGGCGCCGCCGGCGGGATAAGGCACCAGCATGCGCACCGGCTTGGTCGGATAGGCGGGCGACTCTTGCGCGCAGGCGGGCGCGCGCAAGGCGCCCAAAGCCAAACATGCCAAGGCTGCCAAACATGACAAGACGGCCAATGACGCCCGCAGCATGCGTGTTCCCGTTGTGCCCCTCGCCATCAATCCTCCCACCCACACGGATTCTTGTGTTCCTCGTTCAGTATACGCCCCTTGTCGGTGCGGCGCGCGCCACTTAAAACGCTCCCTCCTATCAGTTACGTGACGGAGACTTGCATGCGGCCGAGCCGCCGACAGCCCGATGAGCTGCGCGCCATATCGCTCGAACGCGGCGTGGTGAAATACGCCGAGGGTTCCTGCTTCGTGAAATTTGGCGACACCCATGTGCTGGTGACGGCCTCGCTCGAGGACCGGCTGCCGCCCTGGCTCAAGGGCCAGCAGCGCGGCTGGGTGACGGCGGAATACGGCATGCTGCCCCGCGCCACAACCGAGCGCACGCGCCGCGAGGCCTCCGCCGGCAAGCAGAGCGGCCGCACGGTGGAGATCCAGCGGCTGATCGGGCGGAGCCTGCGCGCGGTGCTCGATCTCCCCGCGCTCGGAGAACGCCAGATCACGGTCGATTGCGACGTGATCCAGGCCGACGGCGGCACCCGCACGGCCTCCATCACCGGCGCCTGGGTGGCGATGTACGATTGCATCACGTGGATGAAGTCGCGCGAGATGATCAAGGGCGAGCCGCTGCGCGACCACATCGCGGCCGTCTCGTGCGGCATCTGCAAGGGTACGCCGGTGCTCGACCTCGATTATGCCGAGGATTCGGAAGCCGACACCGACGCCAATTTCGTGATGACCGGCGACGGCCGCATCGTCGAGGTGCAGGGCACCGCCGAGAAGACCCCCTTCACCGAGGAGGAGTTCCTCAATCTGCTCGCGCTGGCGAAAAAGGGCGTGACCAAGCTCGTCGACCTGCAGAAGCTCGCGGTGATGTAGGGCTTGGTGACGCAAAGGGTTGGCGTGACGATGTGATGCATCGCCGGATCACCGAGAAGCTCGTCATCGCGACCCACAATCCTGGGAAGCTCACGGAGATGCGCGAGCTGCTGCTGCCCTACGGCATCGCTGCCGTGTCAGCGGGCGAGCTCGGGCTTCCGGAGCCGCAGGAAACCGGCACGACCTTCCGCGAGAACGCACGCATCAAGGCGGTGGCAGCGGCACAGGCTGCGGGGATGCCGGCCTTCGCCGACGATTCCGGCGTCACCGTCGACGCGCTCGGCGGCGCCCCCGGCATCTATTCGGCACGCTGGGCCGGCCCCGACAAGAATTTCGCGCACGCGATGCAGACGATCGAGGACCAGCTCGCGACCAAGGGCGCGGGCGCGCCGGAGCAGCGCCGCGCGCATTTCGTCTCGGCGCTGTGCGTGGCCTGGCCCGACGGGCACGTCGAGGATTTCGAGGCGCAGGTCGACGGCACGCTCGTCTGGCCGCCGCGCGGCAGCCAGGGCTTCGGCTACGACCCGATGTTCGTGCCCGACGGCCACACGCGCAGCTTCGGCGAGATGTCGGCCGAGGAGAAGCACGGCCTGCCGCCGCGCGGCAAAGGCCTGTCGCATCGCGCGCGCGCCTTCCTCGCGCTCGCCGACGCTTGCCTCAAGGGGGGCCCGCCGTGAGCGGCGCCGACGAAACCGCGTTCGGCGTCTACGTGCACTGGCCGTTCTGCCTGTCGAAGTGCCCGTATTGCGACTTCAACAGCCACGTGCGCCACGCCGCGATCGACGAGGCGCGCTTCGTGCGCGCCTTCACCGCCGAGATCGCGGCAACGGCGGAACGCGTCGGCCGTCGCACCGTCTCCACCATCTTCTTCGGCGGCGGCACGCCCTCGCTGATGCAGCCCGCGACCGTGGGCGCCGTGCTCGACGCCATCGGGACGCACTGGTCGGTCGCGCGCGACGCCGAGGTGACGCTCGAGGCCAACCCGACCAGCGTCGAGGCGACCCGCTTCCGCGGCTACCGCGCCGCCGGCGTCAATCGCGTATCGCTCGGGATACAGGCGCTCGACGACGGCGCGCTCAAGGAGCTCGGGCGCCTGCACACGGCGCAAGAGGCGCTCGACGCGGTCAAGGTGGCGCAGGCGAATTTTCCGCGCACATCGTTTGACCTGATCTATGCGCGGCCGGCGCAGACGCCGGCACTGTGGGAGGCCGAGCTCAAGCGCGCGCTCGCACAGGCAGGCGAGCACCTGTCGCTCTATCAGCTCACTATCGAGCAGGACACGCCGTTCTTCGCGCTGCGTGCCGCCGGCAAGCTCGTGGTGCCCGACGATGACATCGGCCGCGCGCTCTACGACACCACGCAGGCGGTGTGTGCGGCCGCCGGACTGCCGGCCTACGAGATCTCCAACCATGCGCGGCCGGGCGCGGAGTGCCGGCACAACCTAGTCTATTGGCGCGCGCACGAATATGCCGGCATCGGGCCGGGCGCGCATGGCCGATTGGATATCGACGGCGCGCGCCGCGCCACCGCCACCGAGAAGCGGCCCGAAGCATGGCTCGCGCGGGTGGAAGCGAACGGCCACGGCGTGATCAGCGACGAGGAGCTGCTCCCCGAGCAGATGGCGGATGAGTTCCTGCTGATGGGCCTGCGGCTTGCCGAGGGCATCGACCCCAAGCGCTACGCCCGGCTCGCCGGCCGCCCGCTCGATCCCAAGCGCATCGCCATCCTGCACGACGAAGGCGTGGTCGAGACCACCCCCAACGGCCGCCTGCGCGTGACGCTCGCCGGCTTCCCCGTGCTCGACGCCGTGGTCGCCGATCTGGCGGCGTGAGCGGATATGGCGGTCCTAGGGAGCAAGGACGTCGTTATGATTGGTGGGCCCAACGGGGCGGGCAAGACCACCTGGGCGTATCGCCGTCTGAATGCCACGCTCGATATTCGCGAATTTGTGAATGCCGACGAAATTGCACGAGGGATATCTCCTCTCGATCCCGAAGCCAGCGCGATAGAGGCTGGCCGGCTGATGCTCGATCGCCTCAATGAGCTTGTCGACACCGGAAGCAGCTTCGCTTTCGAGACCACTTGCGCCGGGCGAGGACATGCACGGCTGTTGGATCGATGCCGCTCCGCCGGATATCGAATCACTTTTATATTCTTGTGGCTTCCATCGGCTGACGTGGCGCTTTCTCGTGTCGCTCGCCGTGTCAGTCGCGGGGGGCATCGCATTCCGGACGACGTGGTCAGGCGCCGGTACCAAGCTGGCCTTCGCAATGCACACGATCTGTATGTACCGCTTGCTGATCTAGCACTTATATATGATAATTCAGATGACGAGGGTAAGCTCATCGCTTCACGTCAGTTGAACAGACCATTTGAAGTTCACGACAAAGACCGGTGGGCTCTGATCGAGCAGGCAGTAAGATGAGTGAATTGACTGCCGACGAGATGTACGACCGTATCGTACGCAGTCTGAAGGCGAACAGTGCAGAGCTCGCACGCGAACAACGTGCAGAGCGGAATGCCCGCGTTCGTTACATTGCGATCGTGTGCGGCATTTTTGTTGCTGGCGCCGCGGCTGGCGCACTGTTGATGACCGTCCTTTAGTCCCTCAAGTCCCCGAACCCGTAAACGACTTGGGCGGCGGGCTGATGATCTGCCCGCCGGTCGAGGAGACGCGCATCACGGCAAGGCCGCGCTGATTGACGCCGTCGGACTTGAAGCGGAACAGGCCGTCGATGCCGGTGAAGCCCGACGATGTCGTGAGCACCTGCTCGGTGAAACGCTGCTTGCCCTGCGTCTTCACCAGCGCGGCGATGAGCGCGACCGCATCATAGGCGAGCGACGCCGTGCGCACCGGATCCTGGCCGTACTTGCTGCGATAGCGGCCGGAGAAGCTGCGGAAGCCGGTGGAATCGGGGCCTGCATACCAGGCGCCGTCGAGCGCCGGATTGGAGAAGAGCTGCGCGTCCTCCCACAGGCCGGTGCCGAGAAGCTGGACGCGCTTGGGGTCGATGCCGTTGCCGATCAGGCCCTGTACCACGGTCGTCACCCCGTCGGCGCCGTCCGGCACGAAGATCGCGTCGGCATGGCCATTGGCCGCGGTCGCGACGGTCTTGATCGCGCCCTGCATCTGCGACTTGTCAAGCGGATAGCGCTCGAGCGCGACCACGCGGCCGCCGCGGCGCGCCACCTGCTGCTTGAAAGCGCCCTCGACCACGGTGCCGTAGGCGTTGTCGGGGACGAGCGCCGCGAACGAGCGGCGGCCCTGGCTCGCGGCATAGCCGATGATGCGATCCACGTCGGATTCCGGCAGGAAGCTCAGGAGATAGATGCCGTGCGCCGCGACATTGGCGTCGGTCGAGAACGCGATCACGGGAACGCCGCGCGCCCGTGCCGCCTGCGCCACCGGCCCGACCGCGGTCGCAAACAGCGGTCCGAGGATGATCTCGGCCCCTTCGTCGAGCGCCTGTTGCGCCGCCTGCTGCGCGCCCGGCGCGGTGCCACCGTCATCCTTCACCAGGAGCTGGATATCGGGGCTGTTGAATTCGGCGAGCGCAAGCTCGGCGGAATTGCGCATGGAGGTGGCCGCCACCGCGGCATTGCCGCTGCCGGAAAGCGGCAGGATCAGCCCGACCTTGACCTTGCCCTCGCCGATATTGGCCGTGGATTGCGGCGACGCCGGCGTTTGCGCACTGGGCGAAAGGTCGCCGAGATTGAGGCTCGAGGAGCAGCCGGCGACCAGGCCGCCGGCAGCAAGCGCGAGGAAGCGGCGTCGCGCCCACGCGGGCCTCAAGGCCGCGAAAATTCCGGACATGGCTCCCTCGCCGCGTGCTGCGATAACCGAATGAAAAGGATAACGATTTCGGCGCGCCGTCAAGAGGAGCTAAGATCAGCGGATGACCACGGGCACCCCCTTCGATGGCGAGAACCGCAATGGCGCGGCCGCGGACACGGCCGCGCGCGCGCATCGCAGCTATGTGGTGAACGGCCTGTCGGCCATTGCACCAGCGCTCGATGGCGGGCTGCACCTCGTCGCCACCCCGATCGGGAACCTGCGCGACATGACCTTGCGGGCGCTCGAGGTGCTGGCGGCGGCCGACCTGATCGCTTGCGAGGACACCCGCATCACCCGCCGGCTACTCGACCATTATGGCATCGCGACGCCGCTGACGCCCTACCACGATCACAATGCCGCCGAAGCGCGGCCGCGGCTCCTGGCGCGCCTCGCGCAGGGCGAGGCGGTCGCCCTCGTGTCGGACGCCGGCACGCCCCTCATCTCCGACCCCGGCTACAAGCTGGTGCGGGAGGCGCGCCTTGCCGGGGTGAGGGTCTTTGCGCTTCCGGGCCCGTCGGCCGTGCTGGCGGCGCTGACCTCGAGCGCGCTGCCGACCGACCGCTTCTTCTTCGAGGGCTTCCTGCCGGC
>Ga0153954_1001242_pt1 | contig 14647 bp, 12 predicted proteins | sample TSFL038MetaG_FD_102277 | JGI IMG/M metagenome (GOLD analysis project Ga0153954, IMG submission 102277) | Attine ant fungus gardens microbial communities from Florida, USA - TSFL038 MetaG | ecosystem: Host-associated > Fungi > Mycelium > Unclassified | place: USA: Florida, Wekiwa Springs State... | reverse complement strand
GCAAGAAGTTCGCCGACTGCAGCGAGACCTACTCCAAGGGCATCGCGGTGCTGCCGGAGGGCAACGACAAGTCCAACAGCGTCTATTACTACTATCGCGGCATCTGTGAGGAGCGCTCCAAGCAGTGGCCGAAGGCCGAAGCCGACATGCGCAAGGCGCTCGAGCTGCAGCCCGATCAGCCGCATGTCCTGAACTATCTCGGCTATTCCTGGATCGACCAGGGGGTCAATCTCGACGAGGGCATGAAGATGATCAAGCGCGCCGTCGAGCAGCGTCCCGACGACGGCTATATCGTCGATTCCCTGGGGTGGGCTTACTTCCGACTCGGCAATTACGAGGAAGCGGTGAAGAACCTCGAGCGCGCCATCGATCTCAAGCCCGAGGATCCCACGATCAATGATCATCTCGGCGATGCCTATTGGCGTGTCGGACGCAAGCTGGAGGCGAAATTCCAGTGGTCGCATGCCCGCGACCTCAAGCCCGAGCCGGATGATCTTCCGAAGATCCTGGCCAAGATCGACAACGGATTGCCGGACGATTCGTCCTCTTCATCGGCGACCGCGTCCGACGACAAGAAGAAGGACGGCGGCAAGGGCGGCTGACAAAGGCGGCTGATTGCCGAGCCGGGGCTGGGGAGCTTCTTGCCAATGCTGACCGACGAGGGCCGTGCCAAGGTCAACCTGACCCTGCGGGTGGTTGGCCGCCGCGTCGACGGCTACCACGATCTCGAAAGCGTCGTGGCGTTCGCCGATTGCGCCGACCGCCTCGCGCTCGATCCTGCGTCTGAATTGTCGCTCACCACCACCGGTCCGTTGGCGGCGGCTTGCGGCGAGACCGCAGACAATCTTGTGCTGAAGGCTGCGAAACTTTTGGCTGGTCGCGTTCCTGACCTGAAGCTCGGGGCGTTCACGCTGGAGAAGGTCCTCCCGGTTGCCGCCGGCATCGGCGGCGGCTCCGCCGATGCGGCCGCGGCATTGCGGCTCCTGGCGAGGCTCAACGGTCTTGCGCTCGACGACGAGCGCCTGCTCGACGTGGCGCTCTCAACCGGCGCCGACGTGCCGGTATGCCTTTCCTCGCATGCCTGCGACATGACCGGCGTTGGCGAGACGCTGCTGCCACTGAACCTGCCGAAACTGCCTTGCGTGATGGTCAACCCTCGCGTTCCCGTCGCGACCAAGGATGTCTTTGCCGAGCTCGGCCTGCGCAATGGCGAGCTTCTGGTCGGCGCGACCGATGTGCTCGAGTCGCCGGCCTGGCCGGACGTCAGCGCGTCGATTGGCGACTGGGTCGATGCGCTGGCCGTTGTTCCCAACGACCTGGAAGCACCGGCGATCCGCATTCAGCCCGTGATCGGCGAGGTGCTGTCCGCGCTTGGGGAAGCCGACGGCGTACTGCTGTCGCGGATGTCGGGTTCGGGGGCGACCTGCTTTGCGATATTGACTGACGACGCCAAGGCGCAGCGCGCCTCGGAGCAGATCAGGCGCGATCATCCCACCTGGTGGGTTCACTCGGGCGTCTTGAGCTGACGCTCCTAGCAGATGCCGTAGATGCCGTAGGGTGGGCAAAGCGACTGCGTCCGCCGTAGCTCAACGAGCGAAGGTGGAAGCGTGCCCACCATTTCCGCTCGTAAAACCGATTGATAACGGTGGGCACGGCGCTATCGCGCCTTTGCCCACCCTACGAAATCTCTCTGGCGCAAGAGCTTAATGCGACCGCGCCAGGCAGAACGCCACCACCTGCTCCAGCGCCGTCTTCATGGGGGAGGCCGGGAACAGCGCCAGCGCATCGACCGCCATCGCACCATAATGCTGGGCGCGGCCCAGCGTGTCCTCGAGCGCGCGATGCTTGGTCATCAGCCCGATCGCATGATCGAGATCGCTGTCCTTGATGTCGCCACGCTCCAGTGCCCGCACCCAGAAAGCGCGCTCGCTGTCGTTGCCGCGGCGGAACGCCAGCACCACGGGCAGCGTGATCTTGCCCTCGCGGAAATCGTCGCCGACATTCTTGCCGAGCTTGGCTGACTTGCCGCCGTAGTCGAGCACGTCGTCGACGAGCTGGAAGGCGATGCCGAGATTCATGCCGACCGAGCGGCACGCGGTCTGCTCGGCCTTCGGCCGGTTGGCGATGGCGGGGCCGACCTCGCAGGCTGCCGCGAACAATTCCGCGGTCTTGCCGCGGATCACGGCAAGATATTCGTCTTCGGTGGTGGCGGTGTTCTTGGCCGCGGCGAGCTGCATCACCTCGCCCTCGGCGATGGTGGCGGCGGCGGTCGAGAGGATGTCGAGCGCGTGCAGCGAGCCGACCTCGACCATCATGCAAAAGGCCTGGCCGAGCAGGAAGTCACCGACCAGGACGCTCGCTTCGTTCCCCCACAGCATCCGCGCGGACAATTTGCCGCGGCGCAGCTCGCTCTCGTCGACCACGTCGTCATGCAACAGCGTCGCGGTATGCATGAACTCCACCGCCGCGGCGAGCTTGATGTGGCCGTCGCCGGAATAGCCGGCAAGGCCGGCCATCGCCAGCGTCAGCATCGGGCGCAGCCGCTTGCCGCCTGAGGAGATCAGGTGGTTGGCGACCTCGGGGATCATGGTCACGTCCGAGCCGGTCCGCGACAGGATGGTGGCGTTGACGCGCTCCATGTCAGCGGCAACGAGCCCAACCAGCGCGTCAATCGAGGCGTCCTGGGGGTTCTCGAAGGGTACAATAACCGCCACGCCGGTCTCCACATTTGCTATGCTGTTTCTAACAATAGAAAGTGCAACGCGATGCGGCAAGGGCAGGGATGCCATTGACTTTGCGCGCGGGCTTAGAGGAGCTATCAATTGCGGGAATTGGTTCGAACCAATGACATGGTGCTGGTCTCGGCGATCGGCGCCTTGCTCGACGGCGCCAATATCGATCACCTGGTCGCGGACCAGAACATGAGCATCATCGAGGGCTCGCTCGGCATCCTGCCAAGGCGGATTCTGGTGCATGATGACGATGTTCGCGCGGCGCGACAAGTTCTCGCGGATGCCGGATTATCGCATGAATTGCGACCCGATGAATGAGCTTCTCGGCGATACCACCGAGGACGCGTTTCTCGGCGGAAGGTTGCGTCTGCGCCAGCCCAGGTCCGGTCATCGCGCGGGCCATGACGCCATGCTGCTCGCGGCCGCCACCGCGGCGCGACCGGGCGACCGTGTGGTCGAATTCGGCGCTGGCGTCGGTGCCGCGGGACTGGCGCTTGCCCGGCGCGTTGGCGCCGTCGACCTGGTGCTGGTCGAGATCGATCCGCAATTGGCCTCGCTCGCGCGCGACAATGCGGCCGCGAACGCCATCGCGGCTGATGTCGCGGTCCTGGACGTGACGGCTTCGGCGGAAGCCTTTGCCGCCGCGGGACTGAAGGGCGACAGCGCCGAAGTGGTATTGATGAATCCGCCTTTCAACGACGCCGCGCGGCATCGCGTCTCGCCCGATCGCGCCCGTGCCTCGGCGCATGTTGCCGAAGCCGAGACGCTGGAGCGGTGGATTCACGCCAGCCGAAGGCTCCTGAAATCCGGCGGCGAACTGACGCTGATCTGGCGCGCCGACGGGCTCGCGGAGGTCCTGTCGGCGCTCGGGCGGGGTTTTGGCAGTCTCGCGATCCTGCCGGTCCATTCCGATCCCGCGAAGCCCGCGATCCGCGTCTTGATTCGAGCGATCAAAGGCGGCAAGGCGCCGGCACGATTGCTGAAGGGGCTGCTGCTCAATGACGAGACAGGCCTGCCCAATAAAGAGGTCGCGAAAATGTTAGCGGGAGACGGGATCCTGCCCCTGATCTTGCCCCTGATCTTGCCCTTGGCGAACCCCTGAACCGCGGAGCGAATTAATCTATTGCTGAAGCGATTTCGAAGGCTGTTTCGGCGTCGAAGTGAAGTGGACCGCCGCCAGAAGGGTACCGATTAGCATCATCAGCAGATAGATTTTCATGTCAGTCTCCGCCGCAACCGTTGCAGCCAGCAACGATGGGGATGCAAAGGCCGTTCCAGCCCAGCAATGACAGTCGCGTGATAAAAAATGGTTAATTCGAGGTAACCGAATGTCGGAACGAATAAGTGATCAAGCCGAGGTCCGGAACGGGTGGTCGGGCATGGTCGACCGCTGCATGGCGCTGCTGCCGGCGCGCTTCCGGCGTGGCGCAGCGGTGGTACCGGTGGTCCGCCTGTCGGGCGTGATCGGCGCGGTGACGCCGCTCCGGCCGGGGATGACGCTCGCCGGTGTCGCCAAGATGCTGGAGCGCGCCTTCTCCATGAAGAATGCCAAGGCGGTGGCGCTCTTGATCAACTCGCCCGGCGGCTCGCCGGTGCAATCGCGCCAGATCTACCTGCGCATCCGCCAACTCGCCGCGGAAAAGAAACTTCCAGTGCTGGTGTTCGTCGAAGACGTCGCGGCGTCCGGTGGCTACATGATCGCCTGCGCCGGCGACGAGATCTTCTGCGACCCATCCTCGATCCTTGGATCGATCGGCGTGGTCGGCGGCTCGTTCGGGCTCACCGAGCTGATCAAGAAGGTCGGTGTCGAGCGCAGGCTCTATACCGCGGGCTCGCACAAGGCGATGCTCGATCCGTTCCTCCCTGAAAACCCCGACGACGTCGAGCGGCTGAAGGCGATCCAGCGCGAGATCCATGCGATCTTCATTTCGCTGGTAAAGGACAGCCGCGGCGCGCGGCTGAAGGGCGCCGACGACCTGCTGTTCACCGGCGAATATTGGGCGGGCGAAACCGCGGTCTCGCTGGGGCTTGCCGACGGGATCGGCGACCTGCGCTCGACGCTGCGCGCCCGCTATGGCGAGAAGGTCCTCACCCCCGTGATCGCGCCGGCCAGCGGCCTGCTGGCCGGGCTGCTCGGACGCCGCTCGCCCGGTGCGGGCGCATTGGCCGCGCTGGAGGGCGCCTCCGGCCTGCCGGAGGAACTGATTTCGGCGCTGGAAACCAGGGCAATCTGGTCCAGATTTGGCTTTTGAAGGACTTTTTGCCCGCGCCATTTGGTCACGAACATGCGGATTGCGGGATGGTCCGGCTTGGGCGAGAATATGGGGCAGGGGCGCGACTGGACTGATAAAGGATCGACCGATGCCGCCATTCATCGCATTTGCGGGCGTCTTGGGCGGGCTCGCTGTGGTTCGGTGGGCCTACAAGACGGCTCTGCGGATCAACCAGGAGCTTGAGGAAGTGCGCCTGTCGCACGTGGCGGAAGCCGCGCGAGCCAGCGAAATCAAGACGCTGCGCCGTGACCCCGTCACCGGCGCCTATCGGCCGGGCTGATCTGCCGGGACCCCATCCCGAGGGGCGGGCAGAACTCGCGTGAGGGATGGCCGCGTTTGACGCCGCCATTGCCTTGATTCCTTTTCCCCCCGCCGATACGGTCCCGCGCGCTTCATACCCCCCTCGCGAGACCTGCTACCGACGATGGACACGCTGCCTCCCCATATGCGCCCGGAACGATCGTTCCAGGGCCTGATCCTGACGCTACAGCGCTATTGGGCGGATTACGGCTGCGTGATCCTGCAACCTTATGACATGGAAGTCGGCGCCGGCACCTTTCATCCCGCGACCACGCTGCGCGCGCTTGGGCCGAAGCACTGGAACGCCGCCTATGTGCAGCCGTCGCGCCGGCCGAAGGACGGCCGCTACGGCGAGAACCCCAACCGGTTGCAGCACTATTACCAATTCCAGGTGATCCTGAAGCCGTCGCCGCCGGACATCCAGGAGCTGTATCTGAAGTCGCTTGCCGCTATCGGCGTCGATTCGAAGCTTCACGACATCCGCTTTGTCGAGGACGATTGGGAAAGCCCGACGCTCGGCGCCTGGGGGCTGGGCTGGGAATGCTGGTGCGACGGCATGGAAGTCAGCCAGTTCACCTATTTCCAGCAGGTCGCGGGCGTCGAATGCGCGCCGGTTGCGGGCGAGCTTACCTACGGGCTCGAGCGATTGGCGATGTATGTGCAGGGCGTCGACCGTGTCTACGACCTCAACTTCAATGGCCGCGACGGCGCCGAGCGCGTCACCTATGGCGATGTGTTCCTGCAGGCCGAGCAGGAATATTCGCGGCACAATTTCGAATATTCCGACACCGCGATGCTGTTCGAGCAGTTCAGGATGGCGGAAGAAGCCTGCAAGAAATATCTGGCGGCGGGCTGGCGTGAAGGCAGCAATCAGAAGGAACATCTGATGGCGCTGCCGGCCTATGACCAGTGCATCAAGGCAAGCCACGTCTTCAATCTCCTGGATGCGCGTGGCGTGATCTCGGTGACGGAGCGGCAGAGCTACATCCTGCGCGTCCGCGAGCTCGCCAAAGCCTGCGGCGAAGCCTGGGTGCACACCGAAGCGGGAAGGGCGGCCTGATGCCCGATCTCCTGCTCGAATTGTTCTCGGAAGAAATCCCTGCGCGCATGCAGGCGAAGGCGGCCGACGATCTGCGCCGCATGGTGACCGACAAGCTCGTCGCCGAAGGCCTGGTCTATGATGGCGCCAAGGCCTTTGCGACGCCGCGGCGCCTGGCGCTGATGGTGCATGGCGTGCCGGCGCGGCAACCTGATTTGAAGGAAGAGCGCCGCGGCCCGCGCGTCGGCGGTGCCGACGCCGCGATCCAGGGATTCTTGAAGGCGACCGGTCTTGCCTCCATCAGCGAAGCCAAGATCCAGCCCGACAAGAAAGGCGATTTCTATATCGCGCTGATCGAGAAGAAGGGGCGCGAGACGCTGGACGTGCTGGCCGACATGCTCCCGGTGATCGTGCGCACCTTCCCGTGGCCGAAATCGATGCGCTGGGGCGCGCGATCCGCAAAGCCGGGATCGCTCAATTGGGTGCGGCCGCTGCACGCGATCACAGCGACGTTCGGACTGGAGACGGAAGAGCCCGATGTCGTGAAGTTTGCCGTCGACGGCATCGAGGCGGGCCAAACGACGTTCGGCCACCGCTTCATGGCGCCCGCGGCGATCAAGGTGCGCCGCTTCGAGGATTACGAAGACAAGCTTCTCGGTGCGAAGGTCGTGCTCGACCCCGATCGACGCAAGGACACCATCCTGACCGACGCCAAGCAACTTGCTTTCGCGCAGGGCTTCGAGCTGGTCGAAGACCCGGCGCTGCTCGATGAAGTCGCCGGGTTGGTCGAATGGCCGGTCGTGCTGATGGGCTCGTTCGAAGAAAAATTCCTGTCGATTCCGGGCGAGGTGATCCGCGCCACGATCCGCAACAATCAGAAGTGCTTTGTGGTCCACGACCCCAAAACGGGACAGTTGACCAATAGGTTCGTGCTGACCGCCAACATCGAGGCGAGCGACGGCGGCAAGGCAATTGTTGCCGGCAATGAGCGCGTGATTCGGTCGCGGTTGAGCGACGCGAAATTCTTCTACGAGACCGATTTGAAGACGAAGCTCGAGGATCGCCTGCCGAAATTCGAGCAGATCGTATTCCACGAGAAGCTGGGCACCCAGGGCGAGCGCATCAAGCGTATCGAACGTCTCGCCGCCGAACTCGCGCCGCTGGTCGGCGCTGACGTGGAGAAGGCCAAGCGTGCCGCGAGGCTGGCGAAGGCTGATCTGCTTACGGAAGTCGTCGGCGAATTCCCCGAGTTGCAGGGATTGATGGGCAAATACTATGCGCTGGCGCAGCGCGAGGACGCGTCCGTCGCTGCGGCCTGCGAGGAGCACTACAAGCCGCAAGGGCCGAATGATCGCGTGCCGACTGATCCGGTGTCGATTGCGGTCGCGCTTGCGGACAAGATCGATACCTTGGTGGGTTTCTGGGCGATCGATGAGAAACCGACGGGGAGCAAGGATCCCTATGCGCTGCGCCGTGCGGCGCTGGGAGTGATAAGGATTGTCTTAGAAAATTCTATCCGGGTCAGACTTTCCGATGTGGTGGCACATCAGCTTGCGACGGTCTGGCTTCTGCGTATCGTACGGGCAACTGTTAATAAGCGAGCGTCTCTTGAAAACGTGCTCCCGGGCATCACAAAAGCCGTCGATTTTGAGCGGACGTTTCTTGGACTGTTAAAAATCGACGGGCTGGATACGAAGGAGATTGCTAAAGAACTCGTTGTTTCAGGCAGAAGAATCGGCGCTGACTTGCTTGCTTTCTTCGCCGACCGCCTGAAGGTCCAGCTTCGCGAGCAGGGCGCGCGGCATGATCTCGTCGATGCCGTATTCTCGCTTGGCGGCCAGGACGATCTCCTGCTCGTCGTCCGCCGCGTCGAGGCGCTCGGCAAATTCCTCGACACCGACGACGGCAAGAACCTGCTCGCCGGCACCAAGCGGGCGAACAACATCCTTGCCATCGAGGAGAAGCGGGACAAGCGAACCTTCGAAGGCGCACCGATTCCGGCGCTCTATAACCTCGCGGAAGAAAAGGCACTCGCTGACGCGATCGACCTGGTTAAGGTGGAGGCCAGCGTCGCTGTGATGAACGAGGATTTCGCGGCCGCAATGAGCGCGATGGCCAAGCTCCGCCCGGCGGTCGACGCGTTCTTCGACAAGGTCAAGGTCAATGACGACGACCCCAAGGTGCGCGAGAACCGCCTGAAGCTGCTCAACGAAATCCGCAGCGCGACGCGCGCGGTCGCGGATTTCTCGAAGATCGAAGGCTGACGTCATTCCGGGGCGATGCGTCAGCATCGAACTATGGTGCGCAATTGCGCACCTGAGAATCTCGAGATTCCCCGATGCGCAATTGCGCATCTGAGGTCTGGTCCTTCGGACCATCCCGGAATGACGCTCTTCAAAAATGCGAACAAAAAAGCCCCGCCCGGCGGGGGAACACCGGACGGGGCTCCAATGTCCGGTCGTCGCTGCGGCGCGCCGGACACTCAGTTTTTCGTCAGCCGACTCGCGGTCAATCCACGATTTGCATGATGCGGCGCGTACGCGGTTCGACCAGCACGGTTTCGCCGTTCACCACGGTGTAGCGATACGGCGTCATGCCAAAGGTTTGCGGCACGTCGTAGTAGGTGACGCCGGTTTCCGGCAGGATGCCGCCGACGACCACGTGATCCGGAATGGTGTAGGTCGGCACATGTTCGCGGATCACATATTCACGGAACGCCGGTCGCTGTTCGACCGCGATGCCGGGACCTTCAGTCACGACGCCGACTGTCTGGGCAAACGATGCGGCCGGTGCGCTGATCGCCACCGCAACCGCTGCAATGGCAAGTAATTTGTGCTGCATGGGCTGCTCCTGTTGTCGTGATGCAAGCGGGCTCGCGGCCTGCTTGTCGCACCGCAGGCCAATGCATCGCGCGTGACATCGTTCCCCGGAACAGGCGATCTCATGCGCGACAATTTCGGGCAATTTTTGTGTAGAGCGGAACCGCGCGGCGGCTGATGCGTCTCCTATTCCGGAACCTCTAAGGCTACACTGCCGGCCTCGGAACGATTCCCCGCATCACAGGAGTTTTCATGGTCATCACCACTGCGCACATTTCGCCCATCTTGTCACTTATTGCGGGCGCATTGATCTTGATCATGCCAAGGTTGCTGAATTTCATCGTAGCGTTGTTTCTGATTATCAATGGATTGATCGGTCTTGGGCTGCTCCGCTGGCTGCACTTATAACCCGGAGAGCCGTTTCGCAGCTTGCGCGGAACCGCCCAAAATGGTGTAAGGCGCGCGAATTTCCTTTCCCTCACTGGATGTTCAGGAAGCCATGGCCAAAGCCGTCGCGAAGTCGAAGAAAGTCTCAGCGAAATCAAAGTCCTCCACGGCGGGCCGGGCCAAGCCCGCGCCGGCTGCAGCGGCCCGCAAAGCGCTGAAGAAAGGTCCGGCCAAGGCAGTCGCCAAATCGGCTGCTAAGCCGGCCAAGCCTGTCGCCAAACCCGCCGCGAACAAGCCCGCTGCGAAGCAGGCTCCGAAGGCGCCGGTCGCGGAAGCCGTCAAGGCCGGCAAGTGGGTCTATACCTTCGGCGACGGCAAGGCTGAGGGCAAAGCGGGCCTGCGCGATCTCCTCGGCGGCAAGGGCGCCAATCTCGCCGAAATGGCCAATCTCGGCCTGCCGGTGCCGCCCGGCTTCACCATCCCGACCTCGGTCTGCACCTATTTCTACGCCCACGACAAAACCTATCCGAAGGAATTGAAGGCGCAGGTCGAGAAGGCGCTCGACCATGTCGGCAAGCTCACCGGCAAGGTGTTCGGCGATACCAAGAATCCGCTTCTGGTCTCGGTGCGCTCCGGCGCGCGCGCCTCGATGCCGGGCATGATGGACACCGTGCTCAATCTCGGCCTCAACGACGAGACGGTCGAGGCGCTGGCGGAACTGTCCGGCGATCGCCGCTTCGCCTATGACAGCTATCGCCGCTTCATCACCATGTATTCGGATGTCGTGCTCGGCTTCGAGCATCATCATTTCGAGGATATCCTCGACACCTTCAAGGACAGCCAGGGCTATTCGCTCGACACCGATCTCTCCGCCGAGGACTGGGTCGAACTGGTCGGCAAGTACAAGGACGCGGTTGCGCGCGAGACCAGCAAGGACTTCCCGCAGGACCCGCATGACCAGCTCTGGGGCGCGATCGGTGCGGTGTTTTCATCCTGGATGAATGCGCGTGCGGTGACCTATCGCAAGCTGCACGACATTCCAGAATCCTGGGGCACTGCGGTCAACGTGCAGGCCATGGTGTTCGGCAACATGGGCGACACGTCGGCGACCGGCGTTGCCTTCACCCGCAATCCGTCGACCGGCGAGAGCCGGCTCTATGGCGAGTTCCTGATCAACGCGCAGGGCGAGGACGTCGTCGCCGGCATCCGTACGCCTCAGGACATCACCGAATATGCGCGGCAGGAGTCCGGTTCCGACAAGGCGTCGATGGAAATCGCGATGCCTGATGCGTTCAAGGAGCTGACCCGCATCTACACGATGCTGGAAAAGCATTACCGCGACATGCAGGACATGGAGTTCACGGTCGAGCGCGGCAAATTGTGGATGCTGCAGACCCGCGGCGGCAAGCGCACCGCCAAGGCGGCGCTGAAGATCGCAGTCGAACTCGCCAATGAAGGCCTGATCTCGAGGACGGAAGCGGTGTCGCGTATCGACCCCGCCTCGCTCGATCAACTCTTGCATCCGACCATCGATCCCAATGCCAAGCGCGACGTGATCGCGACGGGCCTGCCGGCGTCGCCGGGTGCGGCCGCCGGCGAGATCGTGTTCTCCTCCGATGAAGCCGCGAAGCTGCAGGCCGATGGACGCAAGGTCATCCTGGTGCGCATCGAGACCTCGCCGGAAGACATTCACGGCATGCACGCCGCCGAAGGCATCTTGACCACGCGTGGCGGCATGACGTCGCACGCCGCCGTGGTCGCGCGCGGCATGGGCAAGCCCTGCGTCTCCGGCTGCGGCACCATCCGCGTCGATTACGGCCGCGGCACCATGAGCATCGGTTCGCGCACCTTCAAGACCGGCGACGTCATCACCATCGACGGTTCGCTTGGCCAGGTGCTCGCGGGGCGCATGCCGATGATCGAGCCGGAACTGTCCGGCGAGTTCGGCACGCTGATGGGCTGGGCGGACGAGGTCCGCAAGATCGGCGTGCGCGTCAATGCCGACACGCCCGACGACGCTCGCACCGCGATCAAGTTCGGCGCCGAGGGCATCGGGCTTTGCCGCACCGAGCACATGTTCTTCGAGGAGACGCGTATCCGCACGGTGCGCGAGATGATCCTGGCCGAGGACGAGCAGACCCGCCGCGCCGCGCTGGCAAAACTCTTGCCGATGCAGCGCGCGGATTTCGTGGAGCTGTTCGAGATCATGAAGGGCCTGCCGGTGACGATCCGGCTCCTGGATCCACCGCTCCATGAGTTCCTGCCGCACACCCATGCCGAGATCGAGGAAGTCGCGCGCGCGATGAACACTGATCCGCGGCGTCTTGCGGATCGCGCGCGCGATCTCGCCGAGTTCAATCCGATGCTCGGATTCCGCGGCTGCCGTATCGCGATCGCCTATCCGGAGATTGCCGAGATGCAGGCGCGCGCGATCTTCGAGGCCGCGGTCGAGGCACAGAAGCGTACCGGCAAGGCAGTCGGGCTCGAAGTGATGGTACCGCTGATCGCCACCAAGGCCGAGCTCGATCTCGTCAAGGCGCGCATCGATGCCACCGCGCAGGCGGTGATGAAGGAGACCGGCACCAAGCTCGCCTATCAGGTTGGCACCATGATCGAATTGCCGCGCGCCTGCCTGCTCGCGGGCGATGTCGCCAAGAGCGCGGAGTTCTTCTCCTTCGGCACCAACGACCTGACGCAGACCACCTACGGCATCAGCCGCGATGATGCCGCGAGCTTCCTCGGCGCCTATGTCAGCAAGGGCATCCTGGAAATCGATCCCTTCATCGCGCTCGACCAGGAAGGCGTCGGCGAGCTCGTGAAGATCGGCGTGGAGCGCGGCCGCAAGACGCGGCCCGATCTCAAGGTCGGCATCTGTGGCGAGCACGGCGGCGATCCCGCTTCCGTCGCCTTCTGCCACCAGGTCGGCCTCAACTATGTCTCGTGCTCGCCCTACCGCGTGCCGATCGCTCGTCTCGCCGCGGCGCAAGCCGCGATCGGCAAGGCCGTCGCAAGCCAGGCGTAAGTTCCAGCTTCGTCATTCCGGGCTCGCGCCTCGCGGCGCATCCCGGAATGACAGCTCATGAAGTGCAGCCGATGGTCCCGTAGCAATACGGAAGCGGCGGAGTCCTTCAGCACTTTGTTGACCAGATATTTACCACGTCTACTCAGGCGCCATTTACCAACGCTTTCGAAGCGGTCCGGCAAAGGGCCGCGATCGCTTGCCTGTGTTGTCTGCGTCACTCGGATTAACGCACCAGCAACCTAAACTGGGTATCACCAGAATAGATCGAATTGCACGGATGTACTGCGTTCGATGCTCATGTGAGTGAGTAACGTTGCGTGAGTGCGATGATACGAGTCCCGCGTAAGAGACCGAAGGGCGCGCGTTTCGTGTCCTTCGGTTTTGCGCTGTGCGTTTTCGCCCTGATGCCGACCGAGGTCGGCTATCAGGACATCGCTTCGTTGCTTGCGCGCCAGCCCGGCGTCGGCGAGCGCTGGCAGAAGCGCGTCACCGGTGCCGCCGCCACCATCCAGCTTGCGACCTACAGCTTCGGCCGTCCGATCGGCACGTCCGCGCCGGAGAGCGCGACCTATCGGCTCGCGAGCCTCGACAGTTCCGGTCTCGACGTGACCGGCTCGCTGCCGCGTAATGCAGTGCTGCAGCCGCCGCCGCGCTCCCAGGCTTCCGACTTTCCCAAGGTCAATCGCACGCTGAAAGGCGATCGCCTCGTGGTCGCGCCGCCACTCGCGGTCGAGCCTGAAACCGGGCGCCCCGACGAAATTCCGCCGAAACCGGAAGATCCCGCAACCTCCAATGCATCCGTGATGGGCGCCAAGACGGCGGCTGCTCCCGCGCCCAAGGCCACGCCTGCGCCCATCAAGACGGCGCCGCTCGATCCGGAACTGCAGGCGGCCATGAACGCGCCGCCGCTGCCGCAATACGACATCTCGCTGTCGCTGGAAGCGCGGCCGCTGGACGATTTGAAAACCTCTCCCGACGCCATCCCGCTCGAACCGGCGCCTCCATCCGACGGATTCAACATCAAGACCGCGAGCCTGTTCTTCGGCAACAGCTCGCTCGGCGGCCCGCTCGAGAGCATGGAGCGCTGGCAGCCCGGCGAGGAACCGACCATCGTGACGCCGGACCCGGACATGAAGGTCACGGCATCGCTGCCGTCCTCCGACGACATGGCCGGAGAGACCGAAAGCGGCGAGAGCATCGCGCCGAAGGGCGAGGTGAATGCCGACGACCAATTGTCGAAGACTCCGGCCGAGCGGCTCGGCCTCACCGACGAGAAGTCGCGTGCGAAGGCCGAGAAATGCCTTGCGGAAGTGGTCTATTTCGAGGCCCGTGGCGAGGCGGTGCGCGGCCAGATCGCCGTCGCGCAGGTGGTGATGAACCGGGTGTTCTCGGGCAAATATCCCGACAACGTGTGCGGCGTGGTCTTCCAGAACAAGCACCGGCATATGGCCTGCCAGTTCACCTTCGCCTGCGACAATTATGCCGACGTGATCCGCGAGCCCGACATGTGGGAACGCGCCAGGAAGATCGCGACAGCGATGCTCGACGGCCGGATCTGGCTGCCGGAAGTCGGCAAGTCGACGCACTATCACGCCTACTATGTGCATCCGTCCTGGGTCAGCGAGATGACCAGGCTCTACAAGTTCGGGGTGCACACCTTCTACCGGCCGAAAGCGTGGGGCGATGGCAGCGACGAGCCGAGCTGGGGCACGCCGGCGCAGACCGCCGCGCTGTCGGCGCAACTGGCCGCCGAAGCCAAGAGCGAGGCGGAGATGTACCCGAACTCGGTAAGGCGGTAGCACTGGGGGCGCCAACGCTTCTCTTCGTCATGCCCGGGCTTGACCCACGGGTGTCCGGTTCAAATTTGGTGGACAGGGCGCATGGCGTTGATTCTAGTCGGTTCTGGACGTCTGCAAGCGTTCCGGGACACGAATGGAGATCAGCGCCATGCGGCATCACAATACAGTATTCCGCGACCTTCTAAAGCTTGTGCCTTGGCATCGGTTCGAAGCACTTGTGGAAGAGCATGATGCCGATGCGCGGGTGCGGCAACTGTCGACGAAGGGACAGTTTCT
>Ga0153954_1001241_pt1 | contig 14649 bp, 12 predicted proteins | sample TSFL038MetaG_FD_102277 | JGI IMG/M metagenome (GOLD analysis project Ga0153954, IMG submission 102277) | Attine ant fungus gardens microbial communities from Florida, USA - TSFL038 MetaG | ecosystem: Host-associated > Fungi > Mycelium > Unclassified | place: USA: Florida, Wekiwa Springs State... | reverse complement strand
TGCGATTACTCGATCGACAACCTGTCGCTGATGGGCCTGACCATCGCGGTGGGCTTCGTCGTCGATGACGCGATCGTGATGATCGAGAACATCGTGCGCTATATCGAGGAGGGCGAGAAGCCGATCGATGCGGCGCTCAAGGGTGCGGGTCAGATCGGCTTCACCATCATCTCGATCACCTTTTCGCTGATCGCCGTGTTCATCCCGCTGCTCTTCATGGGCGGCATCGTCGGCCGCCTGTTCCGCGAGTTCGCCGTAACCGTCACCGTAGCGGTGATCATGTCGGCCTTCGTGTCGCTGACGCTCACGCCCGTGATGTGCGCGCAGTTCCTGAAGCGCGAGAGTCATGACCACAAGCGCGGCCGCCTGAACCAGATGTGCGAGGACATCTTCGAGGGCTGGCTGCGGCTCTATGACCGCGGCCTGCACTGGGTGTTCCGCCACGAGTTCATCACGCTGATGTCGACCATCGTACTGGTGTTCGTGACCGGCTATCTCTACGTCACGATCCCCAAGGGCTTCTTCCCCGAACAGGACACGGGCTTCATCTTCGGGCAGGCCGAAGCGCGGCAGGACATCTCCTTCTACGCCATGGCCGATATATCCAACGAACTGGCCGCCATCATCAAGAAAGACCGCGCCGTACAGGGCGTGGTCGGCTTCGTCGGATCTACCGGCGGCAATTCCGCCGAGAACAGCGCGCGCATGTTCATCCAGCTCAAGCCCTTCGCCGAGCGGCCGGGCGATTCGGCACAGAAGGTGATCCAGCGGCTCAGGCCGGAGGTCGCCAAGGTGAAAGGCGTCAGGTACTTCATGCAGGCCGGCCAGGACATCAGCGTCGGCGGCCGTCTCGCCAAGACCGAGTTCCAGTACACGCTCACCTCGACCGACGCCGACGAGCTCAACCACTGGGCGCCGATCATCGAAGAGAACATGGCGAAGCTCAAAGAACTGCAGGACGTTACCTCCGACCAGCAGATCGCCTCGCCGCACGTCGCCATCGAGATCGATCGCGATTCCGCGTCACGGCTCGGGATATCGCTCGCCCAAATAGACCAGACCCTGTACGACGCCTTCGGTCAGCGCCAGGTACAGAACATCTACACCTCGGCCACGCAGTACAAGGTGGTGCTCGAAGTGCTGCCTGAGTTCCAGATGGACTCCTCGGCGCTGTCGCGCATCTACGTCAACACGCCGACCGGCCAGCAGATCCCGCTCAGCACCGTCGCGCACTTCACCAACAAGATTGCGCCGCTCACGCTCAGCCATCAGGGTCAGTTCCCCGCCGTCACGATCTCCTTCAACCTCGCGCCCGGCGTCGCGCTGGGCGAAGCGGTCGAGAAGATCCAGCAACTACAGGTCGATTTGAAGACCCCCATCACGCTCGACGGCTCCTTCCAGGGCACGGCGCAGGCCTTCCAGTCGTCACTCTCCTCGACGCCGTACCTCGTCGCCGCCGCCATCTTCGCCGTCTACATCGTGCTCGGCATGCTCTACGAGAGCTACGTGCACCCGATCACGATCCTCTCGGCGCTACCGTCGGCAGGCGTGGGTGCGCTGCTGGCGCTGATGATCTGCGGCTACGACCTCAGCGTCATCGCGCTGATCGGCATCATCCTCCTGATCGGCATCGTGAAGAAGAACGCGATCATGATGATCGACTTCGCGCTCGAGGCCGAGCGAGAGCACGGCAAGAGCCCGAAGGAGGCGATCCACGAGGCCTGCCTGCTCCGCTTCCGGCCGATCATGATGACGACCTTCGCCGCCATTGGCGGCGGCCTGCCGCTGGCTGTCGGCCAGGGCGCGGGGTCGGAGCTGCGCCGTCCGCTCGGCATCGCCATCGTGGGCGGCCTGCTGGTCTCGCAGTGGCTGACCCTTTACACGACGCCGATCATCTACCTCTACTTCGACCGCTTCGGCCATTGGCTGGGCGGCAAGAAGCGTCGGCCCACGGGCGAGATTCCCGCCGCCGTGCCCTCCGTCGCGCCTGCCGGGCATGCCCCGGCCGACGTCGGCACGCGAGCAGCGGACTAGGATGGCGGATTAGCCCATGGCGCAGAGTCGGCACGAGAAAGAAGAGTATCTCGAGCAGGACGAGGACGAGACCGCCTCGGCCGGCCGCCGCAAGAGCCTGGTCGCGCTCCTGATCATGGGCGTACTGCTCGTGGCAGGTTACCTGCTAGTCGAGAAACTCCGGGTCATGTCGCAGGTGGAAGACTGCATGTTGACCCATGGCTCCAATTGCAGCGACCTGGTCGAACCACCCAAGCCGGCGGGAACGAGGCAGTAGCTTGGCCAAGGCCGTCCTCTGTACGCTTGCGCTTTTCCTCGCACAGGCCGCGTCCGGATCGCAATCTGGCGATCACTTTGCGATCCCCTTCCCGTCGAGCTCAATGGTGATCGAGGATCCGACACGCGCGGCGCTCGACCGTGCGGTGGAAGCGATCGGCAACAAGACCGGTCGCGAGATCGAACTGCATTCGGTACCGGCTAATCAGGACATCGAAGCCCGCAAGGTGGCGTTCGGCCACGCGCTCGCCGTCCTCACCTATCTCGAAGATCACGGCGTGACTTTGCCGATGCAGATCGTTCAGGACCCGCTGCCGGGCATGACGCCGACGGTCGACACCGTCGACATCGAGGTTCGGCGTTCGATACCATCCGCTTCTCGCTGACCGCCAGGTACCTGCAGCGCTCGCAGGACAGCCCAGTTGGTCGGAGAACCGCCGCATCGATCCATTGATCAGAATGATGGATCCCGGGAGGCGCGGATTAGTCTCCACGTCGAAGAGTGGAGACCCGGATCCAGGGCCCGTATACGAATTCAAAGGAGCCGAAGCGCGGGGGCCGCAGGAGACGCTGCACGGCGGGGCAGATCAAGCGCGGTGACACAAGACCTCCATTAGATTCGATACGTTTAACTGTAACTCTCGGTAACTACCACAAGGGCTTGTGGTTCTGAGGTACCGGCCACGGCCCGCAGGCGATGGAGACACTGTGTCCGGGACAGTCGGAGAGATTCTAAGCCCTCTTCGCCTGCCGGCGCCGCCACCAGTCGCTGATCTCGCCAACGACGCCCTTGCGGAAGGCAAGCACGATCACGACGAAGATCGCGCCCTGCAACACCAGCACGAGCTGGCCGATGAAGGCGAGATAGTCCCCCATCGCCACGACCACGAAGGCGCCGACCACGGGTCCGCTGATCGTGCCGAGACCGCCGATCAGGGCCATCAGAACCACTGTACCCGAGGTATCGGCGCTGACATCGGTGAGCGTCGCGAAGTGCAGCACCATGGCCTCGGTCGAACCGGCAAGCCCCGCCAGCGCGGCGGAGAGCACGAAGGCGAGCAGCTTGTAGCGGTCGGCCTCGTAGCCCAGCGACACTGCGCGCTGCTCGTTGTCGCGGATCGCCTTCAGCACCTGGCCGAAAGGCGAATGGATGAAACGATAGATGGCCAGGTATCCGAACAGGAAGATCGCCAGCACCCAATAGTAGAGCACCATGTCGTTCTCTGTCGGAATGAACAGCAGCGGCTTGCGCGGGATGCCCTGCAGCCCGTCCTCGCCGTGCGTGAACGGCATCTGCACGCAGAGGAAGTAGACCATCTGCGCGAAGGCGAGCGTGATCATCGCGAAGTAGATGCCTTGACGGCGGATCGCCAGCACGCCCGTCACCAGGCCCAGCGCTGCCGCGCCCAGCACACCCGTAAGCAGTCCGAGCTCAGCCGGCCAATGCCATTCCTTGACCACGTGGCCATAGAAATAGGCCGCCATGCCGAAGAACATGGCATGGCCGAAGCTCATCAGGCCGGCATAGCCCAGCAGCAGGTTGAACGAGCAGGCGAAGAGCGCATAGCAGAGCGTCTTCATCAGGAAGACGGGATAGATCACCCAAGGAGCCGCGAGTGCCACGGCGGCGAGCGCGATCGCCCAGGGAAGTGCCAGGGGCAGGCGGTTTTCGCGTTGGGACTGGAGACTCATCGCGTCTGCCCGAAAAGGCCCGCCGGTTTGACCAGCAGGACGATCGCCATGACGACGAAGATCACCGTGTTGGCGGCCGGCGGATAGAGCACCTTGGTCATGCCCTCGATCATGCCCAGCGCGAAGCCGGTGACGATCGAGCCCATGATCGAGCCCATGCCGCCGATCACCACGACGGCGAATACGATCAGCACCAGGTTGGCACCCATCAGTGAGGACACCTGGTAGATCGGCGCCGCCAGCACGCCCGCGAGGGCGGCGAGGCCAACGCCCAGGCCATAGGTGAGCGTGATCAGCCGCGGCACGTTGATGCCGAAGGCGCGCACCAGGGTCGGGTTCTCCGTTGCCGCCCGTAGGTAGGCGCCGAGCCGCGTGCGTTCGATGCCGTACCAGGTGGCGAGGCAGATCACGAGCGCCGCGATCACGACGAAGCCGCGATAGGTCGGTATGTACATGTAGCCGAGATTGGTGCCGCCCGGGATCGGCGCCGGATAGGGCGCTCCCGAGGAGCCCCACTGCCATTGGAACAGGCCCTGGATCACGAGCGCCAGGCCGAAAGTCAGCAGGAAGCCGTAGAGATGGTCGAGATGGTAGATGCGCTTCAGCATCAGCTTCTCGATCAGCACGCCGAACAGGCCAACCACGATCGGCGCCAGCACCAGCGCCGCCCAGAACGGGATGTTGAGCTCGGTCAGCATCAACCAGGCGGCGAAGGCACCCATCATGTACTGAGCGCCATGCGTGAAGTTGATCACGTTCAGCATGCCGAAGATCACCGCTAGGCCCATGCTCAGCATGGCGTAGAAGGCGCCATTGATCAGGCCGAGCGTGGCTTGCGCCGCCATGTTGTTCAGCAAGGTGGCCATGTCACCGTCGAACATCGTTCATACCCCGAGATAGGCCTGCAGCTTGTCGAGGCTCGCGGCGGCCTCGGCGGCGGTCACTGTGTCGACCATGCGGCCGTTTTCCATGACATAGTGGCGGTCGGCGACGGTCGCGGCGAAATGGAAATTCTGCTCGACCAGCAGGATGGTGAAGCCGCGCGTCTTGAGCTGGCGGATGACCTCGCCGATCCGCTGCACGATCACCGGCGCCAGGCCCTCCGTCGGCTCGTCGAACAGCAGGAGATTGGCACCGGTGCGCAGGATGCGGCCAATGGCGAGCATCTGCTGCTCGCCGCCCGAGAGCTTGGTGCCCTGGCTGCGTCGCCGCTCGAGAAGGTTCGGGAAGAGCTTGTAGATCTCGTCGAGGCTCATACCGCCCTGCTGGACCTGGGGCGGCAACAGCAGGTTCTCTTCGACATTGAGGCTGGAGAAGATGCCGCGTTCCTCGGGGCAGTAGGCGATGCCCTGGCGGGCGATGAAATCCGACGGCCGGCCCACGGTCTCCTTGCCGTTGAAGGCCACCGAGCCCGTGCGGTTCCCGACGATGCCCATGATGGACTTGAGCGTCGTGGTCTTGCCCGCCCCGTTGCGGCCGAGCAGCGTCACCAGCTCGCCGCGGCCGATCTCGAAATCGACTCCGTGCAGGATGTGGCTCTCGCCATACCAGGCCTGCAGGTCCTTCACTTTCAGGAGAGGATCAGCCATGGCCGGTGCCCACATAGGCTTCGACGACCAGCGGGTTCTTCGACACCGTGGCGTAGGGTCCTTCGGCCAGCACCTCGCCCCGCGCAAGCACGGTGATGCTGTCGGAAAGATCGGCGACAACGGACATGTTGTGCTCGACCATCAGGACGGTGCGGTTCTTGGCCACCGAACGGATGAGGCTCGCGATGCGCTTGATATCCTCCTGCCCCAGCCCCGCCATCGGCTCATCGAGCAACATCATCTCGGGCTCGAGCGCCAAGGTTGTGGCGATCTCCAGAGCGCGCTTGCGACCGTACGGCAATTCCACCGCCGGAAGGCGGGCATACTGGGTGAGGCCCACCGCCTCGATCAGCTCCAGCGCCCGCTGATCGAGCTGCCGCAGCACGCGATCGGAGCGCCAGAACATGAAGGAGTTGCGCAGCGGGCGCTGCAAGGCAACGCGAACATTTTCCAGCACGCTCAAGTGTGGAAAGACCGCCGAGATCTGGAAGGAACGCACCAGCCCCATACGCGCGATCGCTGCCGCCGATGCGCCGGTAATGTCCTGTCCGTTGTAATGAATCCGGCCTGCGGTCGGCGTCAGGAAGTGAGTCAGGAGGTTGAAGCAGGTCGTCTTTCCGGCACCGTTGGGCCCGATCAGCGCATGGATCGTGTGGCGCTTGACCTTCAGATTGACGTCCTTGACTGCGACAAACCCCTTGAACTCCTTCGTAAGCCCGCTGGCCTCGAGGATTATTTCTTGTTCCGCCATTACCTCCCTCGCGGTCTCGCGACTTAATCCAAGGTTCGCGCATATGTCCAGCGTTCAACCTGCACTGGCGCCGAACAATCGCTGTCGATAGATTTTCGCCCAATGCGGCATAGCCGCTTTGGGAGGAGATAAGTCATTGTGAATGGTTTCGTACGCGTTGCCCGGTTCGCCGGCGTGGTGGCGGCGGGCGTTGGCCTGACCGCCCTTGCCCTTTCGGCTGTCGTTTCCCCACCCACCTGGGCCCAGGACGTGAAGCCGCTCAAGATCGGCCTGCTGGCCGGCCTGTCGGGCGTCTACGGCGACCTCACCCAAGGTCAGGTCGAGGCCATGCAACTCGCCATTGAGGATGTCGGCGGCAAGGTGCTGGGCCGGCCCGTCGAGATCGTCTCGGCTGACACACAGAACAAGCCGGATGTCGGCGCTTCGATCTCCCGCAAATGGTACGACGAAGGCGTCAAGATGATCACCGGCCTCGACACCTCATCGGTGGCGCTCGCCGTGCGCAAGGTCTCACAGGAGAAGGGTCAGATCGATATCAATACCGCTGCCGGCACGGCGGACCTGACCGGTCCCGCCTGCTCGGAGACAGGTGCGCATTGGGTGTTCGATACCTATGCGCTGGCTCATGTGATCGGCGGTGCCGTGGTGAAGGACGGCGGCGACAGCTGGTTCTTCGTCACCGCCGACTACGCCTTCGGCAAGTCGCTGGAAGACGAGACGACAGCCGTCGTGAAAGCGGCCGGCGGCAAAATTTTGGGTGACGTCAAGCATCCGCTCAGCACGCAGGATTTTTCATCCTACATGCTGCAAGCGCAGGCGTCGAAAGCCAAGATCATCGGCCTTGCCAACGCCGGCATGGATACGGTGAATGCCATCAAGCAGGGCGCCGAGTTCGGCATCGTCAAGGGCGGCCAACGCCTGGCCGGGCTCTTGATCTTCGCGAACGATGTCGAATCGATCGGCCTGCAGACCGCACAGGGGCTGGTGCTGACCGAAGCTTTCTATTGGGACCTGAACGACGAGACGCGTGCCTGGACCAAGCGCTTCCGCGCCAAGAAGGACAAGGTCCCGAACATGAACATCGCGGGCACCTACAGCGCCACCTTGCACTACCTGAAGGCCGTGCAAGCCGCGAGCACTGACGAACCGAAGGCCGTCATGGCCAAGATGCGTGAGATGCCCATCAACGACATGATGACCAAGAACGGCAAGCTGCGTGAGGACGGCCGCGTGATCCGCGACATGTACCTCTTCCAGGTAAAGACGCCGGCGGAGTCCAAGAGCAAGGATGACATCTACAAGCTCCTTGCCACCGTTCCCGGCGACCAGGCCTTCCGTCCGCTGAAGGACGGCCACTGCCCGTACATCAAGTAGGACTTAGCGGCATTGTCCACTGCCGAACGAAGGGCGCCTTTCGGGCGCCCTTTTTCTTTGACGCAGCAGGTCGCCGCGGCTTGGCATGCATCGACAGGCAGGGCTAGTCTCGCGCCGTCTTGAACAGGGAGTTACAAAAGATGAAATTCACACAAAGTTTGCGTCTTGCTGGCATGGTCGCAGCCGCGACCGGCCTGACGGCCGTGGGCCTCGGACTGATGATGCCTGCCCATACATGGGCGCAGGCAGCGCCGCCGCTTCGGATCGCGGTGATGGACGGCTTCTCCGGCGTCTACGGCGACCTGACGCAAGGAGAGCCTGAGGCCATGCAACTCGCAATCGATGATGTCGGCGGCAAGGTCCTGGGCCGACAGGTCGAGATTCTTTCGGCTGATCACCAGACCAAGCCTGACGTAGGCGCCTCCATCGCCCGCAAATGGTACGACGTCGATGGCGTGAAGATGATCACGGGCCTCGGCACATCCTCGGTGGCACTCGCCGTGCGCAAGGTGAGTCAGGAGAAGGGCCAGATCGATATCAATACCGGCGCGGGCTCGGCCGATCTCACCGGTCCTGCCTGCTCGGCAACGGGGGCACACTGGGTCTACGACACCTATTCTCTGGCCCACGTGACGGGCAGCGCCGTCGTGAAGTCGGGCGGCGACAGCTGGTTCTTCATCACCGCCGACTACGCCTTCGGCAAGTCGCTCGAGGACGAAACCGCAGCAGTAGTGAAGGCGGCCGGCGGCAAGGTGCTCGGCGACATCAAGCATCCGCTCTCGACTCAGGACTTCTCGTCTTTCCTCCTGCAGGCGCAATCGTCGAAGGCCAAAGTCATCGGCCTCGCCAACGCCGGCATGGACACGGTGAATGCCATCAAGCAAGGCGCTGAGTTCGGCATCGTCAAAGGCGGCCAGAAGTTCGCTGGCCTGCTCGTCTTCGCGACGGACGTACAGGCGCTTGGCCTCAAGACGGCGCAGGGTCTGGTGTTGTCCGAATCGTTCTATTGGGACCTGAACGACGAGACTCGCGCTTGGACCAAGCGTTATCGCGCCAAGAAGGACAAACTGCCGTCGATGCTGACGGCAGGCGTCTATAGCTCGACCCTGCACTACCTGAAGGCCGTGCAAGCCGCGGGCACCGACGAGCCGAAGGCCGTCATGGCCAAGATGCGCGAGATGCCCATCAACGACGTCATGACCAAGAACGGCAAGCTGCGCGAGGATGGTCGCGTGATTCGCGACATGTATCTCTTCCAGGTGAAGACGCCCGAAGAGAGCAAGAGCAAGGACGACATCTATAAGCTGATCGCCACGGTTCCCGGCGACCAAGCCTACCGACCGATGAAGGACGGCCACTGCCCGCTGATCAAGGAATAGCGGGCGGAGAGGCAGATACGGGAAAGGGCGCCATCGGGCGCCCTTTTTCATTTGGTCTTGATGTTTCGACCTCGCTTCGCGGCTACCCGCCGCGCCGCAGCGAGCGCCGCACGCGCCCAAGAAAGAAGCTCGTCCGGCTCGTCGATCAGCCGCTCGGGCACGCGCCAGAAGGACAGGTCGATCAGTTCGCCTTTCTTGGCATAATTGAGCGGTGGGCTGTCGGCGGCCTCGGCGAAGGTCGCGCGGTTGCCGTCATCGACGCGAACGTAAAGCGTGTTGTCGGTCACCATGCCGAACATCACGCCGTCGCAGAACACACCGGTCTTGCCAAACATGCGTCGCATCGTGACACGGCCCAACGGAGCGAACTGCTCGCGCAGGAATTCGGTGAAGTCGTCGCTGGCAACCATCCCGATCCTCAGACGGTCCGAGCCGCGGTCCTCTGCTAGAGCAGGGTATGTTGTCGCTGCCCGTCTCAGTCTGACATATCGTCGGGTCGCGATCGATCACGCATTGCCCTTGGTGACGTTCCAGTAGACGGGCACAGGAGCATTCAGCCAGCCGGAAACGCCTTTGCCCAGGCCGGTCACGCCGTACCATTCTCCCAGTGGGACATACGGCACCGCTTCCATGGCGTAGGCTTGCAACGCCTCGGCGATCTTCTTGCGCTGCGCGGGGTCCGTCTCGTGGGCAAATCGGCCGCGCAACTGTTCGATCTTGGCATCGCATGGCCACCCGGGCCGCGCCTTCTCGCAATTCGCCTGCATCGAGGGGTTCATCAGCGGGTCGAGGATATCCATCTCCGACCAGCCGTGGATGATGGCGTTCCAGCCACCCTGGTCCGGCGGCTCCTTGCGGATCGCCCTCGTCATGACCGTGATGTACTCGGCCGTCACGAGCTTCACCTTGAAGCCGCCCCGTTCCAACTGCGCCTTGACCACCAGAGGAAGGTCCTCGAACAGCGGCCGACCCACGCCCTGCATCAACACGACCGGCGTGCCATCGTAGCCCGCTTCCTGGAGCAAGCGGCGAGCCTCCTCGGCATTTCCCTCGATTCGCCCACCGGCACCGGCATCCGATGCATAGGGACCTTCGCAAGAGAAGAACGCCTTGCAGGTTTTGAAATATTTCGGATCCCCTCCCAGGGACGTCATGATTTCCTTCTGATCGAGCACCATCATGGCGGCCTGGCGAATCTTCTGCTTGTTGAACGGCGGATGAAGCCAGTTCGGGCGAAAGACAAACTGGCTGCTGTAGTCCCCGCGAACGAGAGTGATGCCTTTCTGCCCATCGACCGTCGGCAGCATGTCGTGGGGAATCTGCTCGAGAAGGTCGATCTCTCCGTTCAGGAAGGCGCTGACCTGGGTTTGGGCGTCGGGCATCTCGATCCATTCAATCCGATCGACGTTCGCGATCTTGCCTCCCGCGAGCCCTGATGGCGGTTCGCGTCGAGGCCTATAGGCCTTGTTCTTGCTGAACACCGTACGGTCGCCGGGACGCCATTGGCTCTTGTCGAAGATGAAGGGTCCCGAGCCGACATACTCCTTGATCTCCTTGTAGGGATCGGTTTCGGCCACGCGTTTCGGCATCATGAACGGGACGACCACGCTCGGCTTCGCGAGCGCTTCGATCACCGGGCCGAAGACTTCCTTGAAGACGAGTTGGAACGTCCTGTCGTCGACCGTCCTCGCCTCCGATAGCGACGACATCATCATCTGGCCCATGGCATCTCGCGCGCCCCATCGCCTCAGCGATGCAATGCAGTCATCGCTGACGACGGGCGCACCATCGTGCCAGAGCAGGCCTTCGCGCAATCTGAAAGTGTAGGTGAGCTTGTCGGCACTCACCTCCCAGCGTTCGAGCATCTGGGGCTGCGGCTGCAGCTTAGCGTCCAGCGACAGCAAGGTGTCGTAGACCATGTATCCGTAGTTTCGAGTCACCAACGAGCCGTGCCAGATCGGATCGAAGCTCTTCACGGCAACCTCCGTCACGACCCGCAAGGTGCGCGCGGTGCTGGCCTGCGCGAAGGTGGGCGCGCCGAACGGGAACGACGCGCCCAGCGCGGCGCCACCGAGCAAGAGACCACGTCGCGTCAGCCAGCGGCGAGCGCATTGGGCATCCGGCAAAAGAAGGCTCATCGAAAGCCCCCCGCCCTAGCCGCGATTGCCGCCGTAAGACTGCTGGATGGGCCGGTGCTCGAGAATCCGGTCGTAGCTCAGCCGCTGGAACTCCTCGAAAGGCATCCTTCCAGAGACGATCCAGGTCGCCAGGCCGTGGGCAAGTCCCGGTGCGATCTTGAAGCCATGCCCGCTGCCGCCGTTGAAATCGCAGTAGCCCGTGACATCTGCGCGCGGCCCAACATAGGGATACCAATCGGCTGAGACATCGTAGAGGGCGGCGTAGGAATGAATGAGCCGCGCTCCCGCCATGCCCGGAATTCGTCGCTCGAAGCGCTCCGAGATATCCGTGACGAAATCGTCGTCGACCGTGACCTTGAAGTTGTAGGGGTCCACGTCTTCATAGTCCTTGGGGAAACCCCGCCCGATGACATACCGGCGATCGCCCATCGGGCGCATATAGAACGCGTCAACACCCGCCGAGACCGACATCGCCGGCAATGGACGCCCGGGCTTGCCTTCCCAAATCGTGTCCTGCTCCCGCACGGCGCGCATCTGCAACGGGATCGCCGCATTGTTCGCCAGGAACGGCGCCCACGGACCCGCTGCATTGACCACCAGACCCGCGCTGACGATTCCTGCGTCGATTCTGATGCCGGCGACTTTTCCGTTCTCACGCACGAGCGCACGGCACGCCTCTCGCCCATGGTAGTGGCCCCCTGAGCGCTGGAATGCGGCCACGTATGCATCGACCGAGCGCAGGGGATCGGCGTACCCGCCGCGCGACTCGTAAACGCCGCCAGCAAGGCCCTCCATGTTCAGCCAATCGAAGCGCTTGGCCAACTCCTCCGAGCTCAGCCACTCGGTTTCCACGCCCAGCTTGCGCTGGATCTCGACAACGTGCCGGGGAATCTCGATGGAATCGCTCGGCGGCAAAAAGACGTAGCCAACCGGCGCATATCCGACGTCCGCTCCCAATTCGGCCGACAGATCGCGGAATATGTTGACCGACTCCAGGGCGACGCGCGCCATCAATGTCGTCGAATAATGCTGACGCACGATCGCCGCGCTCTTGCCCGTACCGCCAGACCCGGCTGCATCTCGTTCGAAAAGGGCAACGTTCTTCACGCCCGCCTTCTTCAGGTAGTAGGCCGTGGCGGCGCCACTGATCCCCGCTCCGACTACGACGACATCGTGCACCTGCGGCATTCCCATTCCCTCGACGAAGGTCCCAAGCGTCCTTTGTTAGGATGTCGAAACCGCATGGTCGCCATAGATGAAACTTATTCTGGCGTTCCAGCCGTGGGACGGATGACGGGTTTCGCTTAAGCTCGCCGGAATGAGAACGCTGCCTGGCCCCAAGCCCGCATCAACGGCAATTCCCTTCGATCTTTGGGATCTGCAGATCTTCCTCGCGGTCTGCGACAGTGGTGGCATGGCGCCGGCGGCCAAGCTCCTTGGCCTCACCCAGCCGGCCATATCCCAGGCAATAGCCGATCTCGAAACCGGTCTCGGGGTCAAGTTGTTCGACCGCTCCGTGCGTCCACTTGGACTCACACCTGCCGGCGGCTTGTTGCAACAGCGCGCGCTCTCATTGGTCGCGACCGCCCACCAGCTCTTGCCCGCGTTGCGCGAGGCGCAGCGATCGCGCCTTCCTCTTGTTCGATTGGGTATCGTCGACTCGCTATCCCGCGCACTCACCGAGACCGCCGCCGCCTTTCTCAGCACGCGCGCGCGGGAAGTTTCGGTCGTCTCCGGCTTCACCGCCACGCATGCCGAGGGGATCATCAACCGCAGCCTTGATTTCCTGATCGGCGTAGATGCACTCGAAGATGCCGCCTGGTCCGAGCGCCGGGCACTAATTGACGATCCGTTCATGGTGATCTTGCCGCGTAGCATGAAAAGCGAGTTCAGCAACCTCGCGGACCTCCGCGACAGGCCGTTCGTGCGCTACAGCGAACACACCCAGACGGGGCGCGACATCGAACGCTATCTCCGACGCCTCAGACTCGACCTGCCTCGATATCAGGAGTTCGATAATCCCGGTGATGTCTCGAGAGCCGTTGCAGCGGGACACGGTTGGGCGATCACGACGATGCTCTGCGCCTTCGAAGGCGGTCTGGGTAACCGTCTGCGATACGCGCCACTCCCGAAGCCCGGCATGGGCCGGCGTCTTCTCATGATCAATCGAAAGGGGGAGTTGGGTCGCCTTCCCAATGACCTGATCGATGTTCTCAGGGATGCGCTTCTAAAGAACGTCGAACCTCACATCGTGTCCGCAATGCCATGGGCTGCCGGCAGTTTCCGGATCTGCGGCAACGTCTCGTAGAGCTACCAGCCCATCGCCCTCGCGCTGCGGCGGGGATCGGCGGCTCCCAGCAACAGTCTCTCCTTGCCCTGTCGCGCCACAACACAACAAACGCCGGCCGTACCCAGCGACAATGCCGGCAGACGTTGCACATCGTGCCCCTTGGCGGACAGCGCCCCGCCATCGGCCCCCGCGATACCCTCCTCGACATCCAGACGCCGAGGATAATAGGGATGCGGTTCGAAGCTGCCGGGAAAACTGTGGGTGATGAAGCGCGGCGCCTCCACGGCCTCCTGCGGGCTCATGTTGAAGACGCGATGGTTCAACAGGACCTGCAGCATGGCCTGCATCTGATTGTCGCCGCCGGGCGCCCCAAAAGGCATCAGCAATTCGCCCTTTTTGAAGGCGATGGCTGGACTGGGCGTAAGCCGCGGCCGCTTTCGTGGCTTCGCCGCGGACGAATGCGAAGGGTCCGCCCAGGACTGGGAACCCCGTGCGGACGGACAGATGCCGAGGCCCGGAATGATCGGGCTTTCCCACGACACGTCGCTCGGCGATGCCGAGAAGGCATTCCCTTGGGTGTCGACAACACCGACATAGGAGGTGTCGCGCGGAAGCTCGTCCGCCAAGGCAGGCCAAGGGCTTCCCGCGGACGTTCCGCGCATTGCCGTGCCATGACCGAAGATCTCGCCGGAAGCTGGCATACCGGAAGAAGCACGGCTCGGATCAATCAGCCGTCGTCTCAGGGCGCCATAGTCCGCCGACAGCAGCGTATCGAGGGGAACGTCCACGAAGCGAGGATCGCCGTAATACCTGTCCCGGTCCGCGAAGCAGAGCTTCATGGCCTCGGTTACCACGTGCACATAGTCGATGCTGTTGTGGCCGAGTGCCGCCAGGTCGACGGGCTCCAGAATCTTGAGCATCTGCATGAGCATCGGCCCCTGACACCAGGGCCCGCATCCGAGAATCTCGATGTCGCGAAAGCGTGCGCGTAACGCCGTCTCGACCTCCGAGTGGTACTCATCCAAATCTTGATACGAAAGCCAGCCGCCGTTCTCGCCATGAAACCGCACCATCGCGGTCGCGAGATCGCCTCGATAGAAGGCATTGCGCGCGGCCATGAGGCCGGCATCCCGCCCACGGCTCGATG